>ERZ1645185.17-NODE-17-length-81042-cov-7.411449_pt1 | contig 81042 bp, 61 predicted proteins | sample MGYA00575351_ERZ1645185 | MGnify/ENA primary metagenome ERZ1645185 (study PRJEB40838, sample SAMN11284767) | freshwater sediment metagenome | isolation source: river sediment | host: Sediment | place: India: Jana village, Kanpur | collected 2015-12-17 ... | reverse complement strand
GAGTGTGCAATTTCGGTCGGCACTTCTGTGCAATCTTCAATCGGTACTGACATGCTCTGCTGTTCATGACAGCGCGGTTCACTATCTCGTTTCGAATTACGGACACAGGGCTGCATGCGCGGATACTTGCGGAGGTTACTGACCCTTCGCTGTCACCGTATTCTAGGTTTAACAAAGGTCGCCGCAAGTGGAAATATGAAATCCGGCAACCGTTTGCGGACTGAGGCGTGGCCAACGGCCTCTGGCGCACGTGTCCCGCGATGGTGCGCTTACGGCCAGCAAGAATCGTGTCGCATGAACATTCCCACAGCCCCCGAGAGCAGTGGAGTTACCTGACTTGAGTGGAGTGTCGGGTGACCTCTTCACGCGCTGACTCGGCAACGAACACGTTTGTGAGCCGCTTCCAAATCTGCAAGGCTGACGCCGCCAAGGTCGCTGTGCCGCCGGGTGCGGGTATAGAAAGTATCGATGTAGTCGGCGATGTCGGCCAGCGCATCGTCGCGGGTCGGATAGATGCGTTTCCTGATACGCTCCTTCTTCAAACTGCTGAGGAGGGACTTGACGACCGCGTGATCCCAGCAAGTGCCTTTCCGGCTCATGCTTGGCTCGAGGAGATTGGTGCGGCAGAACCGCCGCCTGGCGCGCAATCTCGCGCCCCTCGGCCCACACCACGACGTGCTGCGCCGTGCCGCGCACGTCGACCGTGCGGCCAACCCAGGTGAACGGCACCGTGTAGCGACGCCCCTCGAAGCTCACCAGGCAGTCGCGACTCACGCGCCGCGCCACGACACAATCGAAGAGCTCATGGAGCGTCGGCACGGGCTGCAGCAGGCGCTGCTCCTGCGCAAAGGTCTCCGCGATCAGCGACCCCGTGATCGGACAGCGCCGCGTCGCATGCCACTCGGCACTGCGCTCATCGAGCGCGGCCTGCAGCGTCGAGAGGTCGGGCCAGTCATGGACGAACAGATCGGCACAGTCGACGCGGGCGGTCCGCACCGCCCGCTCGGTCTTCCCCTGGTCGCTGCCCATCGCGCGGCGACACGGATCGACGGCAAAGCCACACGTCTTCGCGAACGTCGCGAACGCGGGTGTCAGCACTGCCGTCGGCCCCGCCCCGGCGGCGACCGCGGTGCGCAGATTATCCAGGTGCACCCACAGCGGCACGCCGCCGTAGTGGGTGAAGATCGCGACGTGGCCGGACTGCCACGCGAGCTGATGCATCGTGGGGCTCATCCACACAAAGCGGGCACGCGAGTGCGACAGCGTCCCGATCAGACCGTGCAACGCCTGGCGTGCGCCGCCAATCCGCACGCCGACGTCAAACCAATCATGCTGCGCCTGCACCCCGGCCGGCGTCTCCACGCGTCGCACGGCGCGCACGGCCGAGGCGGGGAACGCGCGCTCCAGGTAGCGACGCACGGATTGGTAGCTCCCCACGAAGGCGAACTCGCGGCGTAGCACGCCATGCACCACCGACGCTTCCACGCGGTCCATCGCCTCGCCGCCAACGCGCGGATCGGCAAAGCGCGCCAGCACCGCCGCAATGCGGGCCTCCCATCCATCGACCACGGACTTGCGATCCCGTCGTCCATCCGGCGCCGCGTCCGCGCGCGCCAAGTGATACCGCAAAATCGACTCATCGACCCCCAAGTCCCGGGCCACCTGGCGCACCGGGACGTCGCGCGCCACCATCTCTCGCATCACCATCAGATGCTCCTGCCGCAGCCGAGCCATAATCTCCTCCGTGCTGGGGGCCTCGGGCTGCTAGAGCCCAGTCACGAAGGGGGCCGCCTCCGGCGGCCCCGTCAATGGCGGCTGCGGGAATTTGCCTGTACATCGGTGCGGGAATTTGGGTGTACTTCTACAACTGGCGCTTGAGCAAGTTCGGCGTCAGCACGGCCGGCTTTCCGACCTCTCGGCGGTGTGTCCGATTGCCATGCAGCGCGCGGAGTCCGTTCTCTCGCATCAGGCGGGCGATCCGATTTTCACGTCTCGCCCTCCTCGCGTAGATCCAGGAACACGCGTGGCGCCCTGTATATACCTCGGCTCGCTTTGAACGACGCGCGGATCAATCGGAGCAAGCGCGCGTCCTCCACCGCGCGGGCTGACAGGGGACGCTTCAGCCACTAGTCGTACCCGCTGGGTGCGACGCCGAGCTCTCGGAACATGACCTCAGTGGGGAACTGCTTCCGATGCGCCCCGATGAACAAATACGTTCGCCAAGCGCGATCTGCTCTGGGCTTCGCTCGAACGGGCACTTCCACTCGTTGGGGCGCTTGACTTTAGAACTCTCCACGAAAATTTGGTAACTCCGTGGGGCAATCCCGAGGGCGGCACGAGCCCTACTCATGCATGAGAGTCACGCCTTGTGAACTTCGGGATGAAGCGAATCATCAGAGGAATTTTCACCGTGTAACACCATTAGCCTGCAATGACCCGACCCCACCAACGCTCAGGTCGTTGATGGGGTCGTGAGTGTTGCCAATCGAAACGTTGTGCCTACACGATCTCGCAGGCCCCACCAGCGCACGCCACCGTATCCGCGAGCGTGGTCATGTCGGTGCCTTCCCACAGCGCCGTGTAGTCGACCGGGCTGTAGACCAGCGCGTTCCACTTGGCCATGTCCATCTCGGTGGTCACTTCTTCGCGCGGCGCCTGCGCGTACACCTTGTCGCCGGTTTCACGTAGCAGCGAGATGCCGGTGAAGTAGCCACGGTTTTCCCAGATGAACTGCTGCACCGCGTCCCACTCGTCGTCGCGCACGGTGACCGTGTTCGACACGTTGTGGTGCAGGCCGGGGTTGTACTGCTCGTGACGACGGCCGGCCACCACCCAGTGCTGCTGCACGAGGCGTACGTACTCGAGGAACTGCACCGCGCCCACGTCCTTGCGGAGAATGGCGTCGGCCAGCGCCGACACCGGGAACGTGATCACGTCGGTGGTATCGGGATCCCACGCCGACGCTTCCGTCATGTGCGGGTTGTTGAGCTTGAACCACTGGTACAGCGGCTCCGTGCGCGCGGCCTGCACGCGACGGAAATAGTGACGTGCATGGTGCGGGTGAATGCCCGAACCGGCGCCCAGCACGAGACTCGCGGTGCCTTCCGGCTTCACGCAGGTAATGCGCGCCGCTGCGGGAATACCGAGGTGCTCGGCCACCGCCGCGTTGGTATCGAGGCATTCCTTCGCGCCACGTTCCAGCACGGAGGGGTTGAGCAGCAGCGACGGGCGATCGAGGATGCCACAGATGCTCACACCCAGCAGCGACTCGCGCTCGTTGATGAAGCGCGTGGCGGCGCCGAGGTACGGAATGGTGGTGTACGCCGCCTGCAACGTGCCCAGCAACGCCGCCGCGCGGCAGCAGGCGAGGAAGCCCGCCTCATCGTCGCACGCGTTGGCGTTGATGGTGGTGAGGTTGCACATCTGCCAGCCACTCACCTTGCTGCCGAGCGGTACGTCGGGCATGCCGTACTCGGCGAGCTTGCTCTGCGCGGCTTCATCCACCACGGCGAACGGCGCGAGGCCGATTTCCACGCATGGGTTGGCGCCGTACTCCACGTCGTCCACGAAGTAGAAGCCCGGCTCGCCGAACTCCTTCTGCAGTTCGAAGAGGCGCTGGAAATCGCCTTCGGTGTGCTGATGACGCACGAGCACGGCCGAGTTGTTCGACTTGCCGCGCTGCGGGTTGGTTTCGAACCAGTTGCCCGTCTTGGCCGCGGCCATTTCGTCGTCGTCGGCCGAGAAGAGGCAGATGGTGGCCGAGCGGCGAATGCCGCCCGAGAGCACCGCGACGGCGACGTGCATGAGGATGTCGTACACCTCGATCGGGCGCAGCGCGCGTCCCGACACGCCATCGAGCATACGCTCGACCGCCGTGAGCGCCTTCTTGAGCGGGATGTGACCCGGGGCACGACCACCCGACGTGCGCAGCGGCGCGCCGCGACGACGGATGTTGGAGTAGTTGAACTCGATCTTCTTGTTGTCGAGATAGCTGTGCATGAGCGCGTCGAGCGCATCGGCCCAGCCCTCGAGCGTGTCGTCCACATGGTAGTGGATGACTTCGAGATCGTTTTCGGCGCCGCGCACGGGGAAGTGCGGCAGCTGCGCCACGTGATGCTTCTGCACCGAGAAGCCCACGCCCGTGCCCGACATGAGCAGGAAGAAGGCTTCCTTGAAGGCGTCGAGGCGGTTCATCTGCGTAAAGGCGCAGTTGAACATGCGGGCGTTGTTGGCTTCGATGGCCTGACCGCCGAACTGCAGCGAGCGCATGGAGGGCAGGATGGCCTTGCGCTGCAGCGCCGCTTCGGTCTCGTCGATGAGCTCGCGCAGCAGACGTCCGCCGAAGCCGGCGACCGGCTGGTCGAGCTTGTCGGCGAAGTGCGCGCGGTGCATGTCCATGACGCGCGTGAACGCCTCCGACGGCGTTTCGCGGCGACCCAGCTCTTCCCGGTAGCGGGAATAGCGCGAGAGGAAGATGTAGTCCTGCAGTCCGTTCTCGCCGTGGGCGAGCAGGCGCACCTGGGCGCGGCTGGCGCGGTAGATGACGTACCGCTTGGCCACGTCCCAGTGGCCGCGGGCGGCGATCATCATTTCCACGATGTCCTGGACTTCTTCAACCGTTGGCGTGCGCTCCTGCGCCTTGCGCTCCACGGTGTTCACCACGAGCTGCGTGATTTCGCAGACGTCGGCAAACTCGGTGAAGCCGAGGCCGAAGCGGTGCGCCGCATCGTTGGCGTGCGGATTGACCGCTTCGTCGTGGCGCGCGGCCCAGAAGGCGAGGGCGATGGCGCGCGTGATGCGCTCCGGATCCCACGGCGCCCGGCGGCCGTCGCGCTTGATGACTTCGGTGATGGTGCGAACACCGGCGGCATCGTAGCTGCCAAACGTTTGGCGAACTTCGGCGGCGGCGCGTGGAGCGACGGTTGTGCTCATTCGATTTTTCCCCCGGCGGACCCTCCCTCGAGGGGCGCGCGGATATGCGGCACTGGCAGGTCTTCTGGCTTGGGACTCGTCCTCGGATGCAGCCTTCCCGTGCCGGCGTCGGCACAGTGGCAGAGTGCATCGTCGTCGTCCCTTACAGCGGCGGGGCCGCCCCGGAATTGCACCGGAGTTCCCTCTTAGCCACGGCTCCTGGGGAAGGAAGCCGAGGACCAGCGCCTAGGTGGTGGAGCAACAGCAAATGGAAGGGGTCCCCTTGCTCGGCTGCACACGTGCAGGCAAGCAAGGGAAGCGCAACTTCCGGTATTTGGGGCGGGGAGTCAAGAGACAGTTTGACCGTGCGGAAATGGCAGGATTCCGAACGGCGAACTCAGCCATTCCAGAGGTTGGTTTCGGGGATAGAACTCGACGGTCAAAAGTGCACCGGCCGATGGGGAAATTCCCCAATTCTGTCGGGGACTTCCGGATTCACGAGGTGCACCCCCCGGTGTCACCATCCGGGCAGCGCGGCTCCCACGGTTCTCATGGACCCTGACTCCGTGCCACTCCAGCGGGAGCATCCGGCCCGCAACCAGGTCGTAGAGCCCACTGAGGTCGTCCCCATGCCGTCCAAGTCCTTTCCCCGCGAGCTGTTGGCATTTCTGGCGCTGGCAATCTCGGCACTGCTCACCCCCCTCGAGGCACAGACCGCGGCGCCGGCCAGGCGCGCGCCCGTGGCCACCAAGGTCGAGTACGTGGTGGTGGAAGGCGCCGACTACGCCTTCAAGAACCCGCCGAGCGTGAACAACGGCATCGTCACGTTCAACCTCGTGAACGTGGGGCAGGACCTGCACGCCATGACGCTCCTGGAGCTGCCGAGCAATCACACGCTGCGCGAGTTCCTCGACATGTACCACCAGAAGGGAATCATCCCGCCCTGGATGCCCACCCTTGGCCAAACCCCCACCATCGCGCCGCGACAGGAAGCGTTCCTCACGGCACGGCTCAAGCCCGGCAAGTACATCCTGGCCTGTCTCATCCCGGGACGCGACGGGCGCGCGCACACCGAGAAAGGCATGGTGCAGCTCATCACGGTGAAGTGATCGCCGCATAGCCCGACGCCCAAAGGGGGAGAGCCGAGCGGCTCTCCCCCTTTCTGTTCGTGTTTACATCGCGATTTTCTTGCCCTCGAGCTTCTTCTTCTGCTCCCGCAGGTGCTCTTCCATCTTGAGCCGCGGGATGCCGTTCTTGAGCCACTCCGGCGCCGGCTCGCCCTTGAGGTACGCGTCCCAGTATTCCATGAGGCGCTGCGAGTAGTCGCGCTTGTTCTTCCACTGCGCGAGGCCGTGGTTCTCGCCCACGTACTCCAGCAGGATCACGTCCTTGTTGAGCTGACGCAGCGTGTTGTAGTACGTGATCCCCTGGTTGAAGTCTACCGCACCATCCTTGTCGTCGTGCAGAATGATGAGCGGCGTCTTCACCTTGTCGGCGAAACGATTGGGCGAGTTGCGCTCGTAGGCATCCTTGTTCTCGATGAAGTTGCCCTTGAAGCGCCCCTGCGAACTCTGAAAGATCGACTGGTTCGCGCTGCCGGTGTTCCAGTACACCGAGCTGTACATGCTCACCATGTCGGTGAGCGGCGCGCCCGCTACGGCGCTCTTGAAGATGTTGGTTTGCGTGACGAGGAAGCTGGTCTGGTACCCGCCCCAGCTGTGGCCGTGCAAGCCCACACGCGCCGAGTCCACAATGCCGGTGGCGATGGCCGCCTTCACCGCCGGCACGACGCTCCACACGGCGCTCATGCCCGGGTCGTTGATCTTGTACACGATGTCCGGCAGGAACACCGCGTAGCCACGCGAGTTGTGCACGCCGATGAGCGCGTTGGGCGAGCTCGAATACGTGGGCGAGTAAAAGCTGTTCAGGTTGTCCGACTGCAGCTCGTAAATGAACGTGAGCGTGGGGTACGACTTGCCTTCCTGATAGCCAGCGGGCAGGTACAGCGCGCCCTGCAGCGAATCGCCCTTCTCGGTTACGTAGCTCACCAGACGCGAGCCTGCCGACCACGCCACGCCGTTCATGTTGGGATTGGCATCACTGAGGCGCACCGAATCGCTCAGCGCACCGCCGGCAAACGACACGCGCCAGTAGTCGGGGAAGCGCGCGGCGGTCTGAATGCTGGCCACCCACACGTCGGCGTTGCGTGCCTTCATGGGGGCAAGGCGCGTGTCGCGCCACCCGCTCAACACCACAGCGCCCGCCTTGTTGGGGTCGAGGCGCACCATCGCTTCCTTCTTGGTGAGGTGCTGCATGGCCACCATGAAGATGGGCTTCGTGAGATCGATGCCCCGCTCACGCGCGTCGGTAACCAGACGACGGTTGTAGCGAATGCGCTGCGCTCGGCCGTTCACGGTGAGATTGGTGTAGCTGCCACCGGCGAGCCCTACCCGCCACACATCGTAGTTGTCCTGCAGCAGCACGAAGCGGCCGTCCTTGCTGAAGCCAATCACCTGCGTGGCGGGGCGGTCCACGTTGTGGTCGTCTTCGGTATCCACGAACGACACCGGCGCGCCCTGCGTGACGTTGGTGACCTGCTTCGTGGCCACGTTGAAGGCCTGCCAGTGACCGTCGTCCCAGAAGAGTACCGTGCGGGCATCGGGCGAAAGCTGCGCCTGACCGCGGGCTTCCTTCTTCACCAGGGTGCGCGTGCCCGTCCGTGTGTCGATCACGTAGACATCGCGCCGCTGAATGCCGTCGACGCTCGTTTGCCGTTCGTAGGCGCTGTTGTCGCTCCCCAGCAGCAACGCGTCGCGCGCGCCGAGCGTGGCGGTGCGCACCACGTTGTCAGTGAGCTGTACCACCTGCTGCGTGGCCGGCAGATAGCTGGCCATGAACGAGAAGCCCTTGTCGGCCTGCTCCTGCACGAGCTGCATGGATTGCAGGCGCGAATCCTTGCCGTGCCACAAAATGAGCGAGGGACGGTCGTCGTCTTCGAGCTGCTCGCCCTTGGGCAACGGTGCCGACGCGACGCGCAAGCCAATGAGTAGCCCGTCCTGTGCCTCGAACCAACGCGGCGTGCGATCGGGGCTCACTTCCATGCCGTTCGGCAGCGTAACCTTCGCGCCCGCACCCACCGTGACCATCTGCTGCTGTGCGCTGCCCACACGCGACACCCCAATGGCAGCCCACGTGGTGTCGGTGTTGGCGCTGTCGGCCGTACCCTTGAGGAACGCGAAGCTGGCCAACGTGTCGGTCCACGCGAGGCGGCGATACAGCGCCTTGCCCGCGTCGATGCTCTTTACCACACCAGTGCTGAGGTCGCGCAGCTGCACCCCGTTGCCCACCTGCTCGCGCGCATCGATGGTGTAGGCCAGCCAGCGGCCGCTGTCGTTGAACGCAAAGTCGGCCACGTTACCCACGTTGAGCACGTTGGCGGTGCCGAGTTCGTGCAGCAGCAGGTCGGTGCCATCAACGCGGCCACCGCCACCGCCAAACAGATTGCCACCCATACCGGGCGCGCCGGGAGCCGGGCCACCCCCACCGCCGCCGCCGCCGCCGCCGGCGGGCGCGTCGGCGCCATAGGCGTGCATGGCCAAATACGTGGGCGCATCGCCACTGAACGCGATGCGGCGAATGCGCTCGAATTCGCGCTGTTCACCGGTGGCGAGGTTCACGAGCAGCGCCTTGCTCTGTACCGGGCGGCGCTGCTGCCGCAGCCGCTTCTGCTCGGCGGCCTTGGGGTACACCAGCACCGCCAGCCACTTACCGTCGCCGGACAGCTGGAGGCCAGGCAACCCACCGCCGAAACCCGCTGCGGCCGGCGCTTCCCCCACCGGAATGCGACGCACCGTGCCGTTGGGCATGCTCTCGCGCACGATCACTTCGGCGTCGCCCTCGTTGGGGGCCTGCAGATAGGCAAACCAGCGCCCGTCGTGCGACAGCGTGGCGCCGCGCAGTGATTTCCAGGCCGAAATGTCGGCGGCGGTGATGGGGCGGGGGGCGGCGGGCGCCTGCGCCGACAGCACGGCGGGCGCGGCGCCCGACCCGGCAGCCAGCAGCAACCCGAGCGACCACAGCGCCGGGCGGCGGGAAGACAGCAACATCGTAGCTCCAGTGAAGAGGACGTCCGAAGATACGCGGGAAGGGAGGTCTGCGTTTGCCAGGCGACAGAAGGGGCTCCTGCTGTGCTTGCTCCCGCGCCCGCGACCGGTAGTTTGGATGAATTGGAACCAATGTTCCGGTTTCCACCTTCCCCACCCCGAGGCCATCCGAATGTCTGCCCTGTCCGCTGTACGCCCCTGGCGCCTGTCCGCTGGCGCCGTGCTGCTCGCTGGCGGTGCCACGCTGCTCACCGCGGCCCGCCCGCTGCCGCTCAAGTCGGCCAAGCCGACTCCCGCGTCACCACGTGCCACCGGTGCCACGTTCAAGTACCGCATCACGTCCAGCAGCGACGACAAGCGCACGCGCGAATCGCGCGCGATGTTCGCCGATGTGCGCATGCAGGACGGCAACATTCGTATGGACTACCTCGAGGGCGTCACGCCCATGGGGCAGAAAAACGGCTACGTCATCGTGCAAGGCGAAACGGGCAAGTTCATCGTGGTGAGCCCCAAGGAAAAGCAGGCCATGGTCATGTCGGCCGACGGTTTCGGTAGCGGCCTGGGCGCGCTCATGAACAATCCCATGCTCAAGATGACGGTGAGCGGCACGTCGTTCCGCTTCAAGGACATGGGTGCAGGCGAGAGCATCCTTGGCTACAAGACCCGCCGGGTGCGCACCTGGTACACGAGCACCATGGAGCTCAAGGCCATGATGATGCCCGACCAGAAAGTCGTGACCAGCGATTCGAGCGATCAGTGGATTGCCACCGGCATCGATCTCGGCAGCCCGAAGAACATGGAGCAGTGGGCCAAGAGCTTCGCGTCGGGCGTGAAGAGCACCAACCCCGAGTTGGCCGCCGAACTCAAGAAGTACACCAACGAGTACGGCCGCAGCGGCATGGCGCTCAAGACCATCACGTGGTCCACGCAGACGGACAAGAAGGGCAAGGTGACTGCTGATACCATCACGATGGATGTGACCGAACTCAAGACCGGTGACATCGATCCTGCGGTGTTCGAAGTGCCCAAGGGTTACGAAGTGCTGGACATGAGCCAGATGATGGCCGGCATTGGCGAAAAGATGGACAGCATCAAGGCCGCCGAGGGTGGCAAGGAAGAGAAGAAGGAAGAAAAGCCCAGCGCGAAGGATGCGCTCAAGAAGGGGCTCGGCGGATTCCTGAAGAAGAAGCCGCCCGTCTGAGTGGGAATTGCACGTGAGGATTTCCCCTATCAGGGGATTCCTCACCGGGGTCGATAACTAGAACCGGATGCTGCCAACGTGGTGCACGACGACGTGCGCCACCGGACAGCATCCGGTTTTGCATTCTGCCCCCCTAGCATGCGGTGGTTTCTCGATCGTCCCATCGGCACGAAGCTCCTGCTGGCCTTCGTGCTCGTTTCGGCCTGCTCCGCCGCCGCCGGCGTTGAAGCCTGGCTTACGCTGCGCTCCATGGCCGCCGCCGACCGGGTGTTGTACGAGAACATGACGGCGCCACTGGCCCAGATCGGTTTCGTGGGCAAGCAGTTTCAGCGCATTCGCGTGAACGTGCGCGACGCTGTGTTCAACACCACGTCGAAAGAAGAATTCGGTCAACGCGATCTCACCATCGCCAACCTCACATCGGATCTCGATACCACGCTCATCAGGTTCGAAAAGTCCATCGTAAGCGCCGAGATGCGCGCGATGGCCGATGAACTCATGACGGCGCGTCAGCGCTTTCTGCCCATGCGCGACAGCGTGCTCGCGTTGGCTCGCACCGGCAATCGCGAGGCGGCCATGGCGGTGCTGAATGGTGAACTGTTTGCGCGCTCCAAGGCGCTCGAAGACGTGCTCGATCGCATCCAACAGGAGAAGGTGCGTGATGCGGGCCAACTGGCGGCGGCCAACGAACGCAACGCCAGTCGCGCCACGATCATTCTCGTGATCATTCTCTCGGTGTCCGGCGCGCTGTCGGTGCTGGCGGGGCTGTTGCTGGCCAAGCTCATTGGAGCGCCGTTGCGCGACATGGCCGACGCGGCGCGTCGACTGTCTGTGGGTGATTTGCGCCCGGTGGCGAGTGTCGATCGCCGCGATGAAACGGGGTTGTTGTCGCAGGCCTTCGCGCAGATGATTGCTGCGCAGCAGGAGTTGGCTACCGTGGCGGAGCGGTTGTCGCGCGGCGATCTGGGTGTGCAGGTTGCGCCGCGTTGCGACGAGGATGTGCTGGGTCACAGCATGGTGCAGCTGCGTGCGTCGCTGGCGGGGCTGATCGACGAGTCGACTCGCCTGTCGGCGGCCGCAACGGCGGGAGCACTCAACACGCGCGGTGACGCCGCGCGATTCGATGGCGCGTTCGGCGAGCTGGTGCAGGGCATCAATCACACGCTCGACGCCGTGATTCAGCCCGTACAGGAAGCGGCCGCGGTGCTGCAGCAACTCGCCGCACGCGATCTCACGGCGCGCGTGCGGGGCCGCTATCAGGGTGATCATGCGCAGATCAAAGATGCGCTCAACAGCGCCATCGAATCGCTCAACGCCGCGCTGTCGAACGTGTCGGCGAGCACGTCGCAAATCGCGAATGCGGCCGATCAGATTGCCGCCACCAGCCAATCGCTGGCGCAAGGCGCGAGTGAGCAGGCCGCGTCGCTGGAAGAAACCACCGCCAGCTTGCACGAGCTGGGCGGCGCCGCCGATCGCAATGCGGTATCCGCACGCTCGGTGCAGTCACTGGCTACCGACGCCCGCACCACCACGCAGAGCGGCGTCGAGGAGATGCGTTCACTCACCGTAGCCGTGGACGCCATCGCCGACTCGTCGCACCAAACGGCGAAGATCGTGCGCACCATCGACGAGATTGCCTTCCAGACGAACTTGCTGGCGCTCAACGCTGCCGTGGAAGCCGCGCGTGCCGGAGACGCAGGGCGCGGCTTTGCGGTGGTGGCGGAAGAAGTGCGCAGCCTGGCCATTCGCAGCGCAGAGGCGGCTCGGCAGACGGCGGCACTCATTGAGCAGTCGGTACAACGCGCTGGTGTAGGCGCCGACATCACCAAACGTGTGGCCGAGCGGCTGGTGTCCATCGACCAGCAGGTGTCGGAGGTGTACACCGCCGTTTCGAGCATCACCTCAGCGTCGGACGGTCAGCGCGAAGGGGTGAACCAGGTGAACGTGGCGATGTCGCAGATGAACACCGTCACGCAGTCGGTCGCCGCCAGCGCCGAAGAAGCCTCAAGCGCCAGCGAAGAGCTGGCGAGCCAGTCGCAGATGTTGGCGGATTTGGTCGGCGAGTTCCGCCTGGTTGAGGAAACGCGGCGGGTGCTGCGTGTAGCGTAGGGCACATACAGCCCCGAAGACAAACACGGCCCCCGTACCGATGAGGTACGAGGGCCGGGTTTGCATTTTGAGTGAGGCGAGCCTTAGAAGGCGACGATATCCAGGTACGCCTGACGGAACGTTTCCACCTGCGGCAGCGTGGCGTCTTCGAGGCTTGGGGCGTAGCCCACGAATACATCCTGGCTGGCGACGCGCTTCACCGGGGCGTCGAGCCACGCGAAGCAGTCATCAGCAATGCTGGCGGCGATTTCGGCGCCGTAGCCCCACGAGAGCGAATCTTCGGTGGCCACGATCACGCGGCCCGTCTTCTTCACACTCGCGTACACCGCTTCCTTGTCCCACGGCGAAAGCGTGCGCAGGTCGATGACTTCCACGCTCGGACCGCCTTCTTCAGCGATCTGGTTGGCCGCGACGAGTGCGCGCTGCACCGTGGCGCCGTACGTGACGAGCGTGACATCGGTACCCTGGCGCAGGATGTTCGCCTTGCCGAACGGAATCATGAAGTTCGGGCCGGGATACTGCGCCTTGTTGTAGGTCTGGCGGTACAGGTGCTTGTGCTCGAGGAAGATCACGGGATCTTCGCAGCGAATGGCCGTGCGCAGCAGGCCGTTCGCGTCGAGCGCGTTGCTGGGGCACACCACGCGCAGGCCCGGGTTGTGCGTGAACAGCGACGCGCCCGTTTGCGAGTGGTAAATGGCACCACGAATGTAGCCGCCGTACGTGGTACGAATGACAACCGGCGACGCGAAGGCGTTGTTGGAACGCCAGCGCATGGTGGCCAACTCGTCGCGAATTTGCATGAACGCGGGCCAGATATAGTCGAAGAACTGGATTTCGACCACCGGTTTGAAGCCGCGGTGCGCGAGCCCGATGGCGCGCCCCACGATGTTGGCTTCGGCGAGCGGCGAGTTGTACACGCGCGCGCTGCCGTACTTGCTCTGCAGGCCGTGCGTGACCTTGAACACGCCGCCCTTGCCCTTGACCTTGCCGAGGTACTGGTCGCGCGACACGTCGGCCACGTCTTCGCCGAACACGAGAATGCGTTCGTCGCGCGCCATTTCGTCGCGCATGCAGGCGTTGAGCAGATCCACCATGGTGGTGGCGCCGCCTTCGAACTGCGGGTCGTCTTCCGTGTCGAAGCGCTCCGACGTGGGGTCCACATCGGGCGAGTACACGGCGAACGGCACACTTTCGGGCGTCGGCATGGGCTGCGCGAGCGCGTCGTCGGTGGCGGCCAGCACTTCTGCATCGACCGCTTCACGCAACGCCTCGAGCTCTTCGGCGGTGGCGTGTCCGTTGGCAATGAGCCACGCCGGGAAGGTCGTCAGCGGGTCACGCGCGGCGTCGGCCTCACGCTCCTCGGGCGGACGATAGAACACTTCGTCGTCGGAGAGCGAGTGGGAGTACGGACGGATGACCTTGGCGTGCACGAAGGCGGGCCCCTTGCGCTCGCGCGCGAACTGCACGGCGCGCTGCATGGCATCGTACGACGCGAGGAAATCGCAGCCGTCGACTTCCTGGATGTAGAGGCCGGGGAACGACGACACGAGCTTCGAGATGGAGCCGCCGGCGGTGTTCACCTCGACGGGCACCGAAATCGCGTAGCCGTTGTCTTCCACGATGTACACCACGGGCAGCTTGAGATTGGTCGCCGTGTTGAGCGATTCCCAGAACTCGCCTTCGCTGGTGGTGCCGTCGCCGGTGGTCACCAAGGTGACATCGTCGCCGTGGAAGCTCTCGTCTTCGATCCCGAGCTGGCTGGCGCGCAAGGTGGACTCGGCGCTGCCCACGGCCTGCAGGAACTGCGTGCCCGTGGGGGACGACACCGTCGTGATGTTGAGCGCCTTGTGTCCCCAGTGGCTGGGCATCTGCCGGCCGCCGGAGTTGGGGTCGATGGCCGCCCCGACACTGCTATACAGCATTTCAGCGGGCGTCATGCCCAGCTGCAGGCAGAGCGCGCGATCACGGTAGTACAGATAGAACCAGTCGTAGGCCGGGCGCAGCGCCATGCCGGCGGCGACGCCGATGGCTTCGTGACCAGCACCCGAGATCTGGAAGAAGATCCGGTTCTGGCGCTTCAGCTGGATTTCCTTGTCGTCGAGCTTTCGCGAGGTGTACATCACGCGGTAGGCGTGAACGAGCTGGTCGCGAGTTAGCGCGGCAGCGGATGCGGCCGCAGTCGCGGGCGCTCCAGTCGTGTCGCTGGCCTCACCCTTGCGGGCTCGGCTCGGACGGGTCGAAGTGGCCATCGTCGGAGTCAGGAGAGTACAGGGAACCGCACAACCTCAGGAAAATAGTGGGGTGCGGGCGCCGGTGGGGGGAGAGCGAGGCGAATTGGCGGTATGAAACACGCTGAAAACAGCCGAGGGCGGCGCCGTTTCGGGTTGTGCGGGGCGAGCCGATAAAGAGCAGGGACGGGTGAGGGATCTGTCGATGCTTGCGACGCATTGGTCCGCTACACAGGTTGGCTGTTCAGTCTGGACTCCCCCGTCCCCGTTCATGCACGCACCTACCGCTCCCATGAAGCCGTCCACCGGCCATTGCATTTTCTGCGACCTCATCCGCGGTGCGGCCGAGGTGTCGATCTGCTACGAAGACGCCACGGCGATCGCCTTCCTCGACATTCAGCCGGTGAACGCCGGGCATGTGCTGGTGGTCCCGCGCGAACACTACGAAGTGCTGCAGGACATCCCCAAAGAGGTGGGCGCGCACCTGTACCAGGTGGCGGCCAAGCTCATTCCGGTGGTGCAGACGGCCGCCGACGCGACGGATATGAACATCGTGGTGAACTCGGGCGCTGCCGCTGGGCAGAACGTCATGCACTACCACATTCACCTCATTCCCCGCAAAAACGGCGACGGGTTCGATGTGCCGCTGCCGTTTCCCGGAAGTGTGATGCCCAACCGGCAGCAGCTCGACGCCATGGCGGCGCTCATCGGCAGCATGCTGCGCGACCCGCTGCGCAACGGCGGCATGAAGGCGTGAGCGCGGTGTAGGTGGCGGTTGGTCGCGGCGGTCGGTCTCGGCTTCGGTCGCGGCGAGGTCACAAGGCGGGCATGAGAACGCAACAGTCGCGAATCCCATGCCCGTCTGCTATTGACGGGAGCAGATACGTGATCGCATAATCGCGAAGGATCGCGAGTGCGAGCAAATGGCACGCGGTCTGGCTGGGTTGGTGGCGGGTTCCGGCGGTTTGCGTGTCCACTTGGTGTACCAGGAGGATGATGCGCTCCACTCGCGGTGTCTCCCATGCGTGCGGCCCGGTTGCGGGCCCGCTGCGTTCGTTGGCCGCCATTGCTGGCCAGCGCATCGATGCTCCCCAGCGCCCCGGCGCGAGGCGTCCCGCCTCGGCTGGGGCTTTCTTGTGGCGGAGGCGCTGATCATGGCGCGACGTCCGACACTCAAGCTGAGCCGAGGCAGCGACCGCGTGGGTGAGCGCGGTGGGCGGCCGTCGAAGCGCGGAGCGGTGCGCACGCGCACGGTGAGCGCGCGTCCGGCGGAACGCGCAACCAGTGGTCGCAAGGCGGTGGTGCATGTGGCCATGAAACGCGCACTGCGCAAAGGGGCGCTGCGCGACTGCAGCCAGCGGTGCGTGTACTGCGCGACCCACCTCGATCAGCGCACGGCCACGCTCGATCATGTCATTCCGCTCGCGCGCGGCGGCGCGCACGATCCGGGAAACCTCGTGGTGGCGTGCGCGCCGTGCAACCGCCTCAAGAGCGACCTGCTGCCGTTCGAGTTCTTTGCGCGGCACCCGTGGGCGGGAGCGAACTTCGTGCGCTACGCACGCAACGTGACGCGTGCGATCAAGCGTGGCGCGCGGCGCGCGGTGAGTCTGGCGTTTGCGGCGGAGATGGCGGCGTAGGGGCGGGGAGGGAACGGCGCTGTGAGTAACGGCGCTGTGAGTAACGGCGCGGTGAGTAGGGGCGCTGTGAGTAGGGGCGCTGTGAGAAGGGGCGCTGTGAGAAGGGGCGCTGTGCGTGGGGGCGCTGTGGAAACTGCGGTTGCGCGCGTGGGTTGACGCGTTTCCAGTAGTGCGCTCACAAAGTGTTGTATAGCGTTCGTTCCACTGCGCCACTACCATAGCGCATCTACACAAAGCGCGGGTATCACAGCGCTGTTACCACCACCTCACTCGCCCTCTCACAAGAGTCTGCTCATGCGTTGGTCCTCCGGCGGCCGTAGCCGCAATCTCGAAGATCGTCGCGGCGCGAGCGGCGGCGGCATGGGTGGTGGTGGCTTCCGCGGCGGCGGCGGTGGCATGAAGCTCGGTGTGGGCGGCATGCTGGTGCTCATCATTCTGAGCTACGTTTTCAAGACCGATCTCGTCACGCCGATCACGGGGGGCGGTGGCCTCGGCGCACCCATGCCTGCGGCGCAGCAGTCGCAGCAGGCGCCGCTCAACGATCCGGCCGAAGAAACGATGGTCGAGTTCGTGGGCGTGGTGCTGGACAGCACACAGTCCACGTGGCAGCGGCAGATCTCGCAGTATCGCCCGGCACGTCTGGTGCTGTTCCGGGACGCCACGCCCACCGCGTGCGGCACGGGGCAGTCGGCGAGTGGGCCGTTCTACTGCCCGGGTGACGAAAAAGTGTACATCGACCTCGCCTTCTTCGATCAGCTCGACCGCCAGTTCGGCGCGCCAGGTGACTTCGCGCAGGCGTATGTCATTGCCCACGAAATCGGGCATCACGTCCAGAACGTGCTCGGCACGGAACAGCAGGTGCGCCGTCTCCAGGGACAGAACCCGGGGGCGAAGAACGCGCTGTCGGTGGCAATGGAGTTACAGGCCGACTGCTATGCTGGTGTTTGGGCACACGACGCGGCGCAGGCGCGCATGCTCGAGTCCGGCGACATCGAAGAAGGCCTTGGCGCGGCGGCGGCAGTCGGCGACGACCGACTGCAGCAAATGGCCGGCGGACGTGTGCAGCGCGAATCGTTCACCCATGGTTCGTCGGCCGAACGGCAACAATGGTTTCGGCGCGGCTTCGAGCGCGGTGATCCGAACGCGTGTGACACGTTTGCTGCGATGCGCTGACCGACCCCGACCAGAGAAGATGAGCGAGTTCCACCGCCCCGGTGTTCTGCACGAAGCCACGTTCCCGCACATGAGCGGCAAGTCGTGGCCCGTCGCGCTGCTGCCGTTTGGCGCGACTGAGCCGCACAACACGCATTTGCCGTATGGCACCGACACCTTGCTCGGCAGCGAAGTCGCCGCGCGCGTGGCCGCCGCCTGCATGGCGCAAGGAACGAACGTGGTGGCGCTCCCCGCCATCCCGTTCGGCGTGAACACTACCCAGCTCGACCTGCCGCTCACCATCAATGTCATGCCCAGCACTCAGCTGGCCATTTTGCGCGATGTGGTGAAGAGCCTCGAACCGCACGGTGTGCGCGGGCTCGTGCTGCTCAATGCGCACGGAGGAAACGAACTGCGTGCACTCGTGCGTGAATTGCAGCCGAGTACCAGCCTCATGCTCGCCCTCGTGAACTGGTGGCAGGCCGCCGATGCGGGTGTGTTCACCGAACCCGGCGATCACGCCGGCGAACTTGAAACGGCCGCCGTGATGCACGTGGCGCCGCATCTCGTCGCAGCCGATCGCGCCACGTGGGGCGACGGCCGCACCAACCCCAGCACGCTTGAAGGCGTACGCACCGGCGTGGCCTGGATGCCACGCCGCTGGACGCAGGCGACGCACGACACCGGTGTGGGGGACCCGCGCGCAGCTCGCGCCGAAAGTGGCGCGGCCTTCATGGCTCAGGCCGTGGAGCGGATCGCGACGTTCTGCTGCGAATTGGCTGTCGCGGACCCCGCGCGGCTATGGGCGCCTCGGTGACAACCCTGGTCTGGGTCTGAGTTCTGGTGGCAGTACCTCGACCACGACTCAAAGTCAGCGCCGCAAGTCCACCGTCTGCGCTTTCCCGTCGGCGTCACCGAAGTACAGTGAGTGCCGCTTTTCGCCGGGCATGGCCAACAGCACCACAATGTTGGCCTGATTTTCGAATTGTTCGCGAAGCAGCGTGTTGCGCACCGCGAGCTGCACCGGCTGCCGCCCCGCGTCGAATTGCAGCAGGTACCAGTGCACCGTGCCGCCCACTGGGTCCTTGTCGGTGCCCTTCTGTAGCAGCTTCGCGGTGAGCGCGCGGCCATCGGCCGCGACACTCACCTTGCTGTTGAAGTACGCCGTGAAGAGCGAATCTGCTGCCTTGTCCTCGTCGAGCTTGAACGACGGCCGCCTGGCAAACGCCCGTAGCCCCTTCTCGAGGTCGTCGCTGAACAGTCGCACACGCCAGAGCACCGTGCCGTTCTCCACCACCGCACGCGAGTGCGACGTGTGAATGTCATGTGGTAACGGCGCGGCCCCGAGCAGCGAAGCGCCCAGCAGCAAAGCGAACACACGCTTCACGGAACCTCTCCTTGTGCCGCGTTCAGCCAATCGGCTTCTGCGCCGGCGCCTTGGTGAACGTGTTGTTGCTGCGGTCCACGTCGGCGTAGCCCGAATCGGGGTCGGCGATCACCTTGGCAATCTCCTTGTCGGAGAAGAAGCCGTGCGTGAACTGCAGTTCGTTGCTACGCCACACTTCGGCCGGCATGTTCACGCGCTTCTTCGAACCATCGGTAAACTCGATCTCGAGTTCCAGCGGCAGGACCAGCCCGCCCTTGTTCTCCACCGTAATACGATGGTAGAACTTGCCGCGCTTGGTATCGCCCACCAACGCGTTGGCGTCGTCGCTCTCCACCTTGGTGATGGCCTGATCGTTGTTGTACGTGGTGTAGAACCAACCGCGCCAGTAGTAGTCGAGACGCTCACCCGCGCCACCGGCGAGGGTGCGGAAGAAGTCGGCCGGCTGCGGATGTTTGAACATCCACTTCGTCGAGTACTCCCGGAACGCCAGGTCGAAGCGCTCCGGGCCCAGAATCTTCTCGCGCAGCATCACCAGCCCCGTGGCCGGCTTGCTGTAGCCGTTGTTGCCGAAGGTGTTGCGCAGAATCATGTCCGACTCGGTCATGAGCGGCATCTGACTCGGCTGCTTCATGTAGTTCACGATGTTGTTCGCCGGGCCGCGCATGCGCGCCGTGGGCCAGTTCTTGTCGTAGTCCAGCGAGCCGTAGTACTCGAGGAAACTGTTGAGCCCCTCGTCCATCCACGTCCACTTCCGTTCGTCGGTGGCCACGATCATGGGGAACCAATTGTGCCCCACTTCGTGAATGGTCACGGCGGCGAGTGCGTACTCCTGATTCTTGGTGTACGTGCCGTTCGGTCCCGGGCGGCCACCGCAGAAGGCAATCATGGGATACTCCATGCCGCCCACCTGACCGTTCACGTTGCTCGCCTGCGGATACGGATATTCAAACGCGAGGCGACCATACGTGCGCATGGTCTGCGCGATGGCCTTGGTGCTCACGTCACTCCACAGCGGCATGGCTTCCCGCGGATACACCGAGTGCAACTCGATGACCCGGCCGCCCTTCTTGTAGCGGAACCCCTGCGCGTCCCACACGAACGTCTTGCTCGAGGCCCACGCAAAGTCACGCACGTTCTCAGCGGTGAAACGCCACGTGAGCATGCCATTTCCGGCGGGGCGCGAACCCGGCTTCTGCACTTCGTCGGGGCGCACGATAAACACCAGCGTGTCGCCCGCCATGGCCGTGGCGAGACGCGCGCGCTGCGTGGGGGTGAGCACTACTTCGGGATTACGCAGCGTACCGGTGGAGCGCACGATGTGATCGCGCGGTACCGTGATGCTCACGTCGTAGTTGCCGAAGTTGAGGTAGAACTCACCCTGACCAAGGAACGGGTCGTTCTGCCACCCCGTCACGTCGTCATACACAGCCGCACGCGGGAACCACTGGGCGATTTCGTAGATCCAACCATCCTTCACGAGCTCACGCACACCGCGGCTGTTGTTGCCACCCTCGGGCACCACGAAACTCCACTCGATCTCCACCATGGCTTTGCCACCGGTAGGGATGGGCGCGTCAAGGTTCACGCGCATCTGCGTACCGTTGATGAGATAGCGGGCCGGTTTGGCCGGCGTGCCAGGCGCGCCAACGAGCGAGACCCGCGTGATCTGGTAGCCGCCGAATTCGTCCTCTGGCGCGAGGAATCGACGCGCCTGCGGTGAGAGCCCGGCGGGAATGGCCGACTTGGTGAGATTCGCGCGACTGTTCTCCGCCTCGATGTTCTGATCGAGCTGAAACCAGATGTAGCCGAGCGCCTGCGGCGAGTTGTTGTGGTACGTGACCCGCTCCGAGCCCTTCACCGTGTGCGTGGTGGTATCGAGCGACGTGCGCACCACGTAGTCCACATGCTGCTGCCAGTACTTGGGCCCCGGCGAGCCGGACGCATCGCGATAGTCGTTCGGCGACGGCCACTCATCGAGGGCGCGGAACGAGCTCTTGTTGGTCTTGGGATTGGGCTCGGTGTTGAGCCACTGCTGCGCAGGCAAGCTGGCCGGCAACACCAGCAGCGAAAGCGCGAAGAGTTTGGCAAACGATCGCATGGGATTGGTCGTGGGCAGTCGGTGAAATCAGCCGAGCGCGGTGAGGCGTTGGCCGAGCAGCAGGAGCGCGAGACCGCCGGTCGCGCTCACCAGAGTGAGTACCCACACGCGGCGGGAGAGTACCCGAGGCACCAGCAGGGCCCCGATTCCCACCACGATGGCCAGAATGAGCAGTTGTCCAACCTCGAGCCCCACGTTGAACGCCAGGAGCGGCAGCACGAGACTCTCCTCGTCTCCCAGCAGACTGCGGAGATAGGTGGAGAACCCCAAACCATGTATCAGGCCAAAGGCCGTCGCCATCAGGTAGCGCCCTACGCTCACCGGTTCGTGCTCGTGGCCGGGCGAACCCGTGCGCCACGACAGCGCCGCCGTGGCCACGATGGTGGCGGGGATGAGCGCTTCGACCAGCGCCGAGGGCACCTGCACCAGCCGCAGTGTGGCCAGCGCCAACGTGATACTGTGACCCACGGTGAAGGCAGTGACCAGCACCGCCAGCCGCTTCCAGTCACGCCGCGTGAACGGAATGGTGAGCGCCGCTACGAACAGGATGTGATCGTACCCCGCGAGGTCCGCGATGTGGTGGAACCCGAGGCGCAGGTACAGCAGAAACTCAGCGAGCATTGCAAAATACTAAACGCGTGGGTCGCCTACTGTACCAGTTCCACGGCCTGAACAGCCACCCGGGCTGGAAGCGCGCACGCATCGGCGACTCATGGTTTGGCATCGCATTCGTATTGCGTAGAACTCGTCGGAACAGTACACTCGTTCAGTCAATGGAAGCCCGGTTCGGAGCAGACACCAATTCATGAGGTAGATGCAAATGATAGACGAGCGCACTCGAATCGCCGGGCTCACTGTGCTCGAGGCGCTGCTAGCGCGGAGTGCGGTTCGTCGGGAGCTGTTGAGGCTGCTTGCCAGCGGTCACTCGCGGAAGGCCATCGCGAGGATCATGGGGAAATCGGTACACACAATCGATGGACACCTGAAGGACTTGTACCGCGCGATCGGATACGGTGACCGCGCTCTCCTGATCCTTCTGGCAGCGCAGCTCGACGATCGAATACCCCCCCTCCCCCCCCGAAGTTGGGGGCTTTTGAAGATTAAGCAGCGGACGAATAATCGCTTCGCCGAACGCGCAAAGTACCGTCTGGTCGCCTGAGAGAAACATTCGCCGAAGTCGACCGCGTATTCAGCTCTTGCGCTCTATTGTACTCGGATTCCTCTATGCACACCCGCCAACTATCGCGGAAAAAAACGAGCGTGGTCGGCTGGAGCACAATTGTCATGGTCGTCAACATGACAGTAATGGCCTGTAGAGAGCTCCCATCGGACAGCGCGCGTTGCGAGTCTCTCATCCCGATTGGTGATCCGCTCAGTACGCCCGACCTCGACTCCATTGTCGCTGCATCGTGGGCACGCGATTCAGCGATCTTTGTTCTCGACGGCCAAGCTGACATCTGGCTGGTTCCCATCAACAGCAATGGCGTCCAGCGAGTGCTGCGTCGTGGGTCTGGTCCAAAGGAGATTCCGAGTCCTCGTACGGTCCTGACCGCCAGCAAGCAAGGTGTTGTGGTAGCGGATTGGAGTGGAGCTGTCGTTACCCTGGACTCCATGGGACGGATGCTGGATCGCTTCGCATTGGCCAAACCGGAAAAGCAGGCCGCTGTAGAGCGTCGTCTCCTTTGGATCGCCGCCGACATCCAAGGCAGGCTGTATGGCTATGTGCCGATGGAGCGAGCGACAGCAGCCACAACCAACCTCTGGCGATGCGATCCTCAACTCACCGGCTGTGTAATCGTGTTGTCTGCGCCACAGGCCATGTTGGTGGGGGCCTCGGCGCGCCCTCGAGCAGACAAAGCCGGAATTGCTGTAGGGATCCCCAAAAATTCAGGTCAGTTCGTTGTGCGGTACGATGGTCATGTCGCCGTCGTTGCTGCGGAGAGTCTAGGCGTATATGTCACAACTGGCTCCAAAGCACTTTCACGCACCGTGACATTGCCACGCGTTGATCTACCGCTGGCGGATAGTGATTGGGAGTCACTGGTTGCTCTCGACAGTGTACGAGCAGAGCGAGCCATCAAGCAAGGGATGGAGGTCGCAATGGCGAGCGGTGCGAAACTCTCAGCAATCCCACTGGGAATGCGCCGAGTTGTCAGAGTTGCTGACCGGCCGACGCAGTTCCCACAGATACATGAATCACCAGCGTTCCAGAATACCGATGGGACGATATGGATCGCGCGCGGTCACGCGCCGGGCGGTGCGCATCGTGTCGAGGTCTTCGACCTATCGCGTCGAACCTCCTGCGTGATCGTGCCTCGGGGATCGCGGTTGGTGGCTGTTCGCAGGGAGTTCGTCATGGCTGCCATCCGCGACGATGACGGTGTGGAGAGGCTGCGCAGATATGTTCGTCGATGAGTAGGTCGTATGACTGATCGTATACGCGCCAGCGATCAGTTCCCTCGATAGTCCTGGCGCAATAAACGGAGATGCTGAGATGCGAAAAGTCGTCCTCAGGGCACTCGGGCTGGCGGTGGTCGTTGCAACTACGCTTTCGGCACCGCCAGAACTTCACGCCGAAGAAGGGTGCACGCCCTGCTCAGTTCAGCAGGCGGACTGTCGTAACGTCGGCGGCACCACTCCAGAGTCGTGCTACCGCGCGTACATCATCTGTACATGCATGGTATGCAACAATCTCTGCAACGTGGTGCTCTGATCGAACGACATCGGGCAGGCCGCTCCAACGAGCCTGCCCGACAGGTCGGACCCTTCATTTGGTCTCCCCTTTCTCATTGAGCGATTTATGGCATCACGACTCGAACGCCTCGCGAACGCACTCCTGATTGTCGCCACCCTCTTCAGTTGCATCATTCTCGCACGGCGCGAGTTCGGTCAAGCGCCGAAAGATCAGACTTCGTTGACGTTTGTCGAAGAGTCGAGATACGATGAACTGAGGAGGATCGGGAGGACCTCCGGCAGTTTGACGGCGTCGATGAACGTCATGGTGCTCGCTGACTTCGAGTGCCCTGCGTGCAGGAATTTCGATCGAGTGCTTCGCCCTTTCCTGGCGCGGCATCGGAATGATGTCAGCTATTCGTTTGTGCACTATCCACTCGGCTATCACCGTTTTGCAGTCGCTGCTGCAAAGGCGGCTGAGTGTGCAGGAGGGCAAGGAAAGTTCGGGGAGATGCACGATGCGCTATTTGACGGGCAGGATTCTCTGTATCTCGTCGACTTCGGAATGATGGCCATTCAAGTTGGGGTGAAGGATACAGCCTCCTTCCGACTTTGCGTCGACGGCGATGGGCTGCCTTCGCGCATCACTGAAGGTGTGGCGCTGGGAGACGCAATGCGACTACGAGGAACTCCTACTATTCTGATCAACGGCCGGCGGCTTTCGCGGATACCGACGAGTGCGCAGCTCGACAGCGCGCTTCAATCGATCAAGAATCCGTAGGAGATTCTCGACTCCGGTTGAAATTCTCTCCCTGACGTTGGCGTCTCCTCACGGAGTGCTGAACGATTCACTGGAAATGGCGAAATGGGGAAATGTGACGCAATCCCCGTTCGCTTTTCGCTCCATCCCGGTTGCTGGCCCAGGCAACCCCACACGATGCTCAGCCCTCAGTAATCCACCGGCCGCAAGTAACTCTCCCCGATGCCGCTCTGACTGAGCAGCGCCACACTCGGCGGCCGCCGCTTCCAGTGCGTGCCGTTGAGGCGGCGCGACACGATGGTCAACTCCTCTTCGCTGTAGCCGCGCGCGCGCAGCGCTTCGTGCGTAAAGCCATGCAGCATGCCGTTGAGAATCTCGTCGGCGCGCGCGTAGCTGATGCCGAGGTCGCCCTCGTCGGTCTGCCCCACAATGAGGTCGGCCGTGGGCGCCTTGTGCACGACTACGTCGGGCACGCCGAGGTGACGCGCGAGCTGCCACACCTGCGTCTTGTACAGGTCACCGATGGGGTTCACCGGCGGCGAGTCGTCGGCATGCCAGGTGAAGTAGCCGAACAACCGCTCCGTCTTGTTGCCGGTACCAATCGGCAGCGCACGATAGCGCGCCGACAGGTCAAACAGCGCGATCATGCGCAGGCGCGCCATCACGTTGCCGCGGCGCGCGCCATCGGCCTCGGGCTCGTTGGCGAGGTAGCCGTCTACCGCCGGTGAGATGTCCACCGTGCGCGACTCGATGCCGAGCGCGTCGATCACGAGCTGCGCGTGGTCGAGCGACTCCTGGCTGGAGGTGCGATACGGCAACCGCACCCCAATCACGTTCTCACGCCCCAGTGCTTCCACAGCCAACGACGCTGACACGGCGCTGTCCACGCCACCCGAAATGCCAATGACCGCCTTGCCGAAGCCGCGACGCGCCATCTCCTCGCGCAGAAAGCCCACCAGCCACTCTTCGGTAAGGTCGCAGTCGAGCGTGAGTGGCGGCGGGCCGCCCTGATCGCGCACGCCATGACGTAGCACCGGCAGCTGTTCCGGCAGCGCGCGCACGATGGTATTGGCTTGCTGCAGCAACTCCTCGGGGATGGCAAATTCGCCCGTGGTGAAGCCCCTTGCCCCGCGCAGCAAGTCGGCCGCAGCGGGTTCAGGCCCGTCGTACGCCAACTGTACCGGCCAACCTTCGGTCACCCGCTTCACATTGTCGAGCACGTGCGGCAAGGCCACGCGCAGATCGCTCAAGAGCGGGCTGTCAGCACGCGCGCGCACGAGATCGTCGAGGTCAACGGTGAACGACACGAAGCATTCGGTCCACACCGGAGCCCGCCCACGCACGTCGCCGCCCGGGCCCACCAAATGCGAGGTGCCAAAAAAGCGCTTGCCGCCTTCGCTGCCCACGAGGTTCACGAAGCTCGCGAACACGCCGTGTTCGTCGGCGATATCGCGAATGAGACGCTCCCAGCGCGCCGCACTGTGCGGGCCGGGAATGCCGTCTTCACGCGGCCACGAGCCACGCGCCGGCGCGGCGGCGGAGATGAACACCAACTGCGCCCCATCGAGCGCGGCAATGGTGCCGCTGATGGAGTGCCACGCGTCTTCACACACGAGGATGGCCGCGCGCCCCCACGGCGTTTCGAAGGCGCGAATATCGGTGCCGCGCTCCACAAAACGCTCTTCGTCGAAGAGCCCGTAGGTGGGGAGGAAGTTCTTGCGGTGCACGTGACGCACCTTCGGCGGGCCGTCGTCCAAACCAATGGTGAGATACGCCGCACTGTTGTGCAGCGTGTCGCGCCACCGCTCGTAGAAGCCGATGACCACATCGAGCGGCACGGGCTCCATACCCGCGGTAGCACACGCCGTGCGGTAGGCCTCGTCGAGGTCATACGCCAGCGCGCCGGCGGTGCACGCCACCTCACGTACGCCGCCTTCCACGAAGTAGCCAGACAGCGCCGTTTCAGGGAAATGCACCACCTGCGGGCGCGGCTCGAGCGTGGCGGCCTGCGCGCACAGGCGGCCGATACGGGCAATGTTGCCGGCCGTGTCCCCCTTGCGGGGGGCGAACTGGCACAGCGCGATAGTCAGGGGGCGAATTGGGTCACCGGGCATCTGTGAAAGATAACGGCAAACCGTCGCCGGATCGGTCCCGGCCGTTCCGTGTAGAATTCCCCCATGCCAAACGCGTGGTGTCTCCCGTCTGCCAGACTGTGGTTCCTGCCGACTGCCGTCTGCGTTTCAGCCTGCTTCACCCCCCTGCAGGCACAAACGGCCGCCGGCACCGGTGAACCCTGGCGTATCATCACCCCCGCTCAGGCCACCCTGGTGCTCGGCCGCGACGGCAGCGTTATTGGCGAAATTGGCCGCGAGCGCCGCCTCAGCATTCCTCTGCGAACGCTGCCCAAGTACGTGGGGCAGGCGTTCATTGCCGTGGAAGACAAGCGCTTCTACCAGCACGACGGCGTCGACCTGGTGGGTGTGGCTGGCGCACTCAAAGACGCGGTCACCAAGGGGGAATTGCGCGGCGCCAGCACCATCACGCAGCTGCTCGTGGGCAACATGCACCCCGACGTGATCGACCGCCGCGACCGCTCGCCGGCGCGCAAGCTGCGCGAGCAGCAGGCGGCGCGCGAGATGGAGAAGCGCTACAACAAGGAGCAGATCCTCGAAGCGTTCCTCAATCAGCTCGACTTCGGGCGTGGCGCGTTCGGTATCGAGATGGCCGCGCGGCAGTATTTCGGCAAGCCGGCAGCCGATCTCACGCTGGCCGAGGCCGCCAGTCTCGCCAGCATGCCCAAGAGCCCCACCATTTACGATCCGTCGCGCAACCCCGATCGCAATCGCGAGCGGCGCAACACCGTGCTCGCGCTCATGGCGGATCAGGGGTACATCACCGCCGCGCAGGCTGCCGCCGCCCAGCGCGAGCCCGTCAAAACGGTCAACCGTCTCGAAAAGCTCGCCCCGTGGGTAACCGATGTGGTGCGCGTTCAAGCCGAGCGGGCGGGGGTGAACGTGGCTACGGGTGGCTATCGCATTCAGACCACCATCGACCCGGCCCTGCAGCAGAGTGCGCAGCGCGCGCTGAGTGCCGGCATCGATGAAATCGAACAGCGTCCCGGTTTTCGCGGTCTCAAGTGCGCCAAGCGTACGGCGCCAGCACCGTCGGCCGCGGCCGCGCGCAAGCCGCGCGTAGATGCCTGTCTCGAAGGTGCCGTGGTGGTAATCGACCCCACCACCGGCGACGTTCGCGCGCTGGTGGGTGGCCGCGACTACGCACGATCGAGCTTCAACCGCGCCATTGATGGCAACCGGCAGCCGGGCTCGAGCTTCAAGGCGTTCGTGTATGCGCAGGCCGTGGGGCAGGGCCTCACCGCCAATGCCATGGTGGCCGATACGGCGCTGCGCATTCGCCTTGAGAACGGGCAGGTCTACTCCCCCGACAACGCCGACAACGAATTCCTCGGCGCGCTCACGGTGCGCGAGGCGCTCACACGTTCACGCAATCCCGTAGCTGTGCAGTTGGCCATGTCGGTGGGCATGGACAGTGTCACCGCGCTCGCGCGTCGCGCCGGATTGCGCGCACCCATTGCGCCCTATCCGTCGAGCGCCCTCGGTGCGAGCGTGGTGCAACCGCTCGACTTTGTGGCGGCCTACGCGAGCTTCGATAATGGAGGGGTGAGCGTCGATCCACGCTTCATTACGCGCATTGAAGACCGCACTGGCCGCGCCGTGTTCGCGCCCCAGGGTGCCCCTATGCGCGCCGCCATGGACCCGCGCGTGGCATTCATCATGCGCGACATGCTGAAGGACGTGGTGGAGCGCGGCACGGCGACCGCGCTGCGTCGCATCGTGCCCGCGCGCATCCCCGTGGCCGGGAAAACCGGCACCACCAACGACAACACCGACGTATGGTTTGTGGGCATGACCCCCGAGTTGGTCACCGGCGTGTGGCTGGGCTTCGACAAGCCGGCCATGATTGCGCCGGGCGCCGCTGGCGGTACCCTCGCCGCACCTATCGCGGGCCGTGTGATCGCGGCAGCCTACGACGGCCGCAACGCGGGCGAATGGAGCGCGCCCCCGGGCGTGGTGGCGGTGGAAGTAGACCGGGCCACCGGCAAGCCGGCAGACCCGAGCACGCCCGCCGAGCGGCGATACAACGAGTGGTTCCTGATCGGGACAGAGCCGGGAGCGCTGGCGTGGCCGCTGTCACTCTTCCGACTGGGGCCGATTGGGTATTGAGCGGTGAGACGGGAGAGGGGAGACGATGAACGGCGACGATCAGACGGTGAGAGTTGAGCCGGTATCGCGGTGAGAATTGAGTGACCTAGCAGCGAGAGTTGAGCATTGGCCCGCAATCCTCGGCGCTAGAGCCCTCGTGCTCTTTGCTATCCGGGCTCAGATCTGCAAGGTCAGCCTCGCAACTCTCCTTCTGACCGCTCGGGTATGAGGGGGTAGTAGGTAACGTTACGGAGCGCCCTCGGTACCAAACCGGAATGGAATACGCGTGCGCATCCCCCGAGACTCCAGTGCATGACGCCCTCGGATGTGCTCCCGTTCCGTCGCTCGGCGACGTCCCCCGCTGCCAACGCCGCGCATGCGGGCGGCACCGGTATCGTGATGATGAACCTCGGCGGGCCCAAGACGCTCGACGATGTTGAGCCCTTCCTGCTGCGGCTGTTCGCTGATCGCGAGATCATCCAGCTCCCGTTTCAGGACTGGCTGGGCAAGTTCATCGCCACGCGCCGCGCGCCGAAAGTGCGCAAGCTGTATGACGCCATTGGCGGCGGTTCGCCCATTCTCAAGTGGACCGAAGCACAGGGTGAAGCCATGTGCCGGCGTCTCGATGAAATGTCACCGGCAACCGCGCCACACAAGTTCTACGTGGCGTTCCGCTATACCAACCCGTTCGCCGACGACGCGCTGCGTGCCATGAAGGCCGACGGTATCACGCGCGCGGTGGCGTTCACGCAGTACCCGCAGTGGTCGTGCTCCACTACCGGCTCCAGCCTCAATGACCTGTGGCGGGCCGCCGCACGCACCGGGCTCGAAGACGCATTCGAGTGGAGCATCATCGATCGCTGGGGTGAACACCCTGGTTTCGTGAGCAGCATGGCCAGCGCCGTGGAAGACGGCCTTGACGAGTTCGCCGCCGACGAACGTGACGATGTGCTGGTGATGTTCAGCGCGCATTCACTACCGCTCAGCGTGATCGATCGTGGTGATGCCTATCCGGCCGAAGTGTCGGCCACCGTGAGCCGCGTGGTGCAGACCATTGGCCTGCGCAATCCGTATATGGTGACCTACCAGTCGGAAGTAGGGCCCGTGCGCTGGCTTGGCCCAAGCACGGAGACAGTGATCGAGCAACTCGCGCAGCGCGGGCAGAAAAACGTGCTTGTGGTGCCCATCGCCTTCACCAGCGATCACATCGAAACACTGTCGGAGCTCGATATCGAGTACGCGGAGCTTGCGCACAAGCTGGGTATGCCCGGCTTCAAGCGCGCACCAGCGCTGAACGCCCGCCCCGAGTTTCTCGATGCCCTCGCCGACATCGTGCACGAACATCTGCAGGCCGGCGCGCCGCACAGCACGCAGTATCGTCAGCGTTGCCCCGGTTGCGTAAACGCCGCCTGCCGCAGCGTGCCGTCGCGCCTCGCTGCGGCCTGTGCGCCGGGAGCCGAGGACGCGCAGGCGATGGCGGAAACGGTCGGCGCGCGCTGACGCTGCCGCCCGGAGTATACGTGTTTCTGCTGCCGTTTCACGTGATCAGCTGCTCGCACGAGGCCAATAGTGCCGACCTCGTGGGCAGCCTGCGCCTGTCTGCCGAGCAGGTCGCCAGCGCACTTGGCGATCTGCATCGACGGCATGTGCCGGCGGTGATGCTCAGTACCTGTCATCGCACCGAACTGTACTGGTGGGGTGATGAGGAGCTCAGCGACTGGTTCGCGCACACGCTGCTTGGCGGCCGGCTCGGGCCCATGACGACGCTGCCGGTGCGTCCTCATCTCGAGCAGGCAGACGCTGACCTCGCCGTGCGTCATCTCTTTGCGGTGGCCTCGGGCATGAGGTCGGCACGCTTTGGCGAACCGGAAATTCTCGGGCAACTGCGACGGGCGTGGATGTTGGCGCGTGACGTGGGCGCTGCGCACGGTGCCATAGACGGCGTCTTTCGCTACGCGATTGAAGCGGCTCGGCATATTCGTTCGGCCATGGGGCACGAAACCGATGAGTCGCTTGGTGCCCGGGTATGTCAGCGGCTGCGCAAGGAACTGGCCATGCGCACTTTTCACGACGTACCGCAAATCGTGGTCGTTGGTTCGGGCGACGCCGCGCGCAGTGTACTCGACGCGCTACGCCACGACCCGGTTGCTGGCGCACAGGTGCACGTGACCAGCCGAACCGATCAGCGCGCACAGTTGCTCGCCGATGAATTCGCCGTGGATCTGGTGCCATGGGAACAGCGCGAGCAAGCCCTAAGGGAGGCCGATGCCGTGGTGTTTGCCGTGCACGTGACATCGCCCTTGGTACCGGCCAGCTTTGCCGCCAGCATGCCCGAACGCAGCGCGCCGGCCGTGTGGGTGGATCTCGGCGTACCGGGGGCCGTGGCTGCCGACTTCAGTGCAGCACACGTACAGGTGATTACGCTGGCGGGTATCGAAGCCGAGGCCGACGCGGAAACACAAAGCGTACCGTGGCGCGCGTTTCACGAGGCGCGAGTGCGTCGCGCCAACGTGGCGCTGCAGCAGGAACTCGCGCGCTACGCTCGGGCGGCACACCGGCACTCTCTTGGAGCGCGACTGGGGTTGGTGGAAGAGCAGGCGTTGGCCGTCGCGTCATCGCACGGCGATGCACCGGTAGACGAGATGGTGCGCAAAGTCACGCGCCTCGTGCTGCGCGAGCTGTCACGCGCCTGACAGCGCCTCGGCCACCGCGCGTGGCAGCGCCTCGAGAGACGACGGGCTGTACTCACCAAAGAGGCACAGCTGCAGCCAATTGTGACGGCGCAGATAGTCGCTCTCGAAGCCCACGTGCCAGCCGGCGTGGCGCAACCGCTCGCCAACCGACTGCGCGTTTACGCTGGGTGGCAGCGGGATGGTGTGCACAGCCGGCGATGCCACGTCACGCGGCGCGAGCACGGGAATGCCATGCTGCGTGAGTGTCTGGCGCAGTTGCACGCCATCGCGGGCACGCTGCGCGATGCGCGTGGGCCATGACGTAGACGCGAGACTGGCGTGCAACGCGTCGAGCAGATTCGACGATTGTGTGAAGGGTACCCCGCCGTGTTGCACGGCCAACGCGAGATCGAGATAGCGTGGTACGCGTACATGCGGCGGCAACGGGGCGTCTTCGTGCATCACGATGGCCACGCCGGGAAATGCGGCCAACGCCTTGCCGCTCACGGCGCTGGCCATGAACACCCCTTCGAGGTTCACGGGAAGTGCGCCAACGCTGCTTACGGTATCGAGGGCGAGTCGTGCGCGGTGGCGCTGCGCGAGGGTGCGCAGCAGATCGAGATCGTTGACTACGCCAGTGCTCGTTTCGGTGTGCACCGCCCAGAGCCAGCGCGCCCGACTGCTGATCATCGCAGCATCGATGACATCGAAGTCCACCGGATGTCCCCATGGCGCCCGCACCACATCGTATGGCAGGCCAAGACGTGCGGCGTGGTCGGCCAGGCGATCACCGAACTCTCCGTTGCTTACCACGACACCGCGTCCGTCCAGTTGCAGCAGTTGCGCGCCCACGACGTCGTTGGCGAGCGTGCCGGAGCCGAGCAGCAACGTGGCGTGACGACTGGTGGTAAGCGTGCAGAGTAGCGACTGCACCTCGGCATACCGGTGATGAAAGTCGGCCGAGCGGTGCGAGTGCGGCGGTTGCGCAAAGGCGGTGCGCACTTCGGGTCGCACCACCACGGGGCCCGTGAGGAAGTTGCCGCCGGGTACCATGGCCGCCGACCACGAGGCCACCGTGTCGCGGGTGACATACATGGGTTGATACCAGGCGCCCTCCTGGCCCACCAGCGGGCCGAATGGCACGCATCCGAGGTGCTGATACAGGCGCAGCTGCCGGGTGGTACCGGAGAGCACGCCCACCGTGTGCCCCGCATTCATGAAATGCGCCGTGATGAACTGCACGAGCTTCGCGAACACGCGGGTTGCGCGGTGCGCCGGATCGACCGCCAAGAGCCGGATCTCGACCGGCCGGGAATCCGGCGGCAGCCACTGGTCGATATGGCCCAGCTTCTGATCGAGCGAGAATGGCCGCTGCGTGCGCGCACTCACCATGCCCACGATTTCACCGTCGACCTCGTAGACCGCGTACACGTTCTCCTCGTGGAATCGATCGACCAGCCGCCGTTCCTGGTTGGGGGCGTGTTGGGGAATCTCTTCGACGAAGGTGCGGTAGTTGAGGCGATGAATGGCCTCGTGGTCGGCTGGGGTGGCCAGACGAACCCGGCCGGTGCGGTGCGCCACGGGGGACAGGATCATGAGTCAAAGATGCCGGTCGGTGGTCGCCATCGGCATAGGTCGTTCGACGTAGTCAGGGCACTTCTGAAAACAACCTATCATGGCGATCATTCCCATGTGCTGAAAGAAACGACCACCTCCGCATGCCTAGCGCTGTTCCTGACCGCTACACCGTTCGCCGTGTCCGCGCAAACCATGGCTGACACGGCGCGCGCCCGAGGCGGTGACGAGCGTGGCGCCCTCACGCTCGGCGGCGGCGCCGATATCGCGCTGACGTTGGGCGGCTACGCGCAGGTGGACGGCCGGTGGATTTCCGGGGCGGCGTCGCGCCAGCCCGACGGGCTGTTGTTGCGGCGCGCGCGCCTGGTGTTCGACGCCGCCATGCCGACCGGGTGGCACATCCGGTTGCAGCCCGACTTCGGGCAAGGGCGTGTGGTGGTGCAGGACGCGTACGTGGGGCGCGAGCGCGGCAAGCACACTGTGCGCGTGGGGCGCTTCCGCCCGGCGTACGGCACCGAGCGCATGCAATCGTCATCCACATTGTTGTCGCCTGAGCGCGGGCTCGCGAACTCGCTCATGCCGAGCCGTAGCTTCGGGGCCCAATGGTCGTGGCGGCAGCCGGCGTGGCGCGTTGATGTGGGCGGGTTCCGTACCCCCATTGGCAGCGATGCGTCGCCGGTGGACACCGATGGTGATGTGGATGCGGTGGCGGGCACGGGTCACGACGTGCTGGGGCGCGTCGCGCTGCTGCGGCGCCGAAGTGCGTACTACGCCGAGTGGCAGACCAGTGCACTCGTAGGCAGCGAACGCGGCACGGCCGACGGACCTGGCGTTGGTCGCGTGCTGTCGGTGGCCCAGCAGCCCATTCTGGCTTTTCGCAACGATGGCACCGAACTCGGCACGGTGCGCGCAGCAGGCAACAAGCAGCGGTACTCCACCGGTCTTTTGCTGGGTACCGCACGCGCCATGATGGCCGTGGAGGGCGCATGGCTGCATCAGCGCGTTGAGCGCGGTGGGGTGGTGCGTGCGCCAACGGTGGCCGGCGCCACGGTGCGCGCGGCGCGTGTGTGGCGTGGATCGCGCGCAGCCGATCAGGTCATCACTCCCACGCACGCACGCGGGGCCATCGAGGTGGGGTTGCGCGGTGGCACGATCGGCGCCTGGGGCGACGATTTATCCGTGCTCATCAGTCGCGCCTCGGCCACGCATGCACGGTCGGGCGGCGCCGCCGTGTCGTGGTTGCCGACGGTACTTACGCGTCTCACGTTGGCGTACGACTACACCGAACGGCACGGTGTCGTGGCGCCGCGCGAGCATGCCTTGCAAGCGCGCTGGCAGCAGGGTTTTTAAGCGCCGGCGCTGCGTGCGACTACTCGTGCCGAATGGCGTCGATGGGGCTGAGTCGCGCCGCGCGTCGCGCCGGATAGGTGCCGAATACGAGGCCAACGAATACCGGGGCCAGCGCGGCCACCATGAGAGTGGACAGCGAAAAGCTCGCTTGCAGGAACGAGGCGTCGGTCTGCGAGCGAATGATGGCAGTCAGCCCGAATGCCGCGATGAGCCCAATCACGATGCCGAGTGCGCTGCCAGTGCCGGCAACCGCTACCGATTCGGCAAGAAACTGCAGCAGGATGTCGCGCTTGCGAGCCCCCATCGCCTTGCGAATGCCGATCTCGCGCGTGCGTTCGCTCACCGACGCGAGCAGCACATTCATGATGCCGATGCCGCCCACCACGAGTGAGATGCCCGTGATGGCGCCAAGAAAGAGTTTGAACATGAGAATGCCCTGCATGGCCTGCTGAAGCCGAGCCTTCGATGTCTGCACCAGTACCCGCGAACCGCGCACGCCAAAGTACTCATGTACCCAACTGGCAACCTCGGCCTCGAGCGCCGGCACCTGTTCCACGGTGGGAGCGCGAATGATCAGCGAGGTGGGGCGTGGGGTCGCTGTTGGTGGCAACAACGTGAGCGCCGCTTCGAACGGAAGCAGCGCCGATTCGCTCCCCTCGCGCTCGCCTTCGAACGGCGCCAACACCCCGATCACCTCACAAGGCTGGCCGTTCACCCGCACCCTGCGGCCCAGCACCCCCAGCGGGTCTCGCCCCGCCATGAGTGCCTGCGCCAGCATGTGCGACACCACGATCACGCGGGCGCCGCGCGTGGTCTCCACCTCGGTATAGAATCGTCCACCGATCAATTCGAGATGGGAAAACCGGTTGGCGTGGGCGAGCGTTCCGGTAATGCTCGTACGTCGTCGTTTGCCGGTATCGGGCAGGTCGATGGTCACGCTGCCGTTCACTGCGAGCGAGACGGCGTCGGCCAACGGAATGTTCCGGGCGGCCGCAGCCGCATCCTGGCGAGTGAATACCGGATAGTCGCGAACGGGAAACGTCTGGCCGTCGACACGTTCGGTGGTGCGCGCATCGATGCCGACGGTCTGTACGCTGGTTGTGCGCTCGATCTGCGAGCGCGCCGCCCGCTCCATCCCGTCGCCGAGGCAGAGCACCGCGACCAGTGAGCCCACCCCGATGACCATCCCGAGGGTTGAGAGTACGGTGCGAAGCGGGTTGATGCGCATGGCGTCGATGCCGACCCACGTGCCGGTGCCAAGGCTGGCGAAGAATTGGTGCATGCCCAGCCTACGTGCCACACCGGGAGTCGGGTTTCGCCGCCGGTGCGAATGGTTGCGCTCGCGACATGAGTTGTGCGCGTCGCGCTCGAATCGCTAATTCCGGTCTGGTACCTGTTTGCCCGGCTCAACGCGGGCTCACTTCACCCCACGAGTTCATGAGTCTGCGTATCGAGCGCATCGGCAAGACGTACCCGAATGGCGTGCGGGCGCTGCACGATGTATCGCTCACCATCGAACCGGGGATGTTTGGGCTGTTGGGGCCCAATGGCGCGGGCAAATCCACGCTCATGCGCACCATCGCCACGTTGCAGCCGCCAGACAGTGGGCGCATTCAGTTCGGCGATATCGATGTGCTGTGCGAGCCCGAGCGGCTGCGCGCCACGTTGGGTTATCTCCCACAGGAGTTCGGCCTCTATCCCACCATGCAGGCCGAGGCCATTCTCGATCACTTCGCCACGCTCAAAGGCCTCGTCAACCCGGCCGAACGCAAGGAGCAGGTGAGTGCCATGCTGCACCAGGTCAATCTCTACGAGGTCCGCAAGCAGGCGGTTGGGGGCTTCTCCGGCGGCATGAAGCAGCGGCTGGGCATTGCCATCGCGTTGGCCGGCAGCCCCTCGCTGGTGATCGTGGATGAACCCACCGCCGGGCTCGACCCGCTGGAGCGCAACCGCCTGCTCGATCTGCTCGCCGACATTGGCGAACAGGTGGTGGTGATTCTCTCCACGCATATCGTGGAGGATGTACAGGAGTTGTGCTCCCAGGTGGCCATCATCAACAAAGGGCAGGTGGTGGCACAGGGGGCACCGGCCCGTCTGATCGACGACATGCGCGGGCGGCTCTGGCGACGCACCATTCCCCGCTCGCTACTCGCCGATTTCACCAGTCGCCATCAAGTGATTTCGCACCGCCTGTCCGCAGGGAACACGGTCATTCGCGTGTATGCCGAGGCCCATCCTGGCGAGGGGTTCGAGCCGGCCGAGCCGAGTCTCGAAGATGCGTACATGCGGAAGGTCTTGGTGTAGTCAAGCAAGTGGGTTCAACGGCAGACGGCAGACGATAGGAACTTCAGACAGCAGGAACGGCCATACAAAACAGGCAGAACAGACGGAACCGACCGAACAGTGGGCAGCATGTGGGCGCTCAATTTTTTGAGTGCCCCCAATTCCCGTTCTGTCGGTTCCGTCTGTTCTGCCTGTTCTGTTTGGCGGTTGCTGTTCCTGCTGTCTGCCGTCTGCCGTCAAACCAACCTGTCAAACACCTACCAACTCCTCCACCTCGACCGGCGCCTGAACCAGCGCGATGCGCAGCACGTCGCGCAGCGTCTCCACGCAGTGGAAGGTAAGCTGCTTGCGCACTTCTTCCGGCACGTCCTCGAGATCGGCTTCGTTGGCCTTGGGTACGATCACTTCCTTGATGCCGGCGCGGTGTGCACCCAACACCTTTTCCTTCACGCCGCCGATGGGCAGCACCCGGCCGCGCAGCGTGATCTCACCCGTCATGCTCACATCGCGCCGCACCTTGCGGTTCGACATTTCGCTCACGAGCGCCGTGGCGATGGCGATACCCGCACTCGGGCCATCCTTGGGGATGGCACCCGCCGGCACGTGAATGTGCGCCTCGCTGGCCGCGGCCACCCGCTCGGCCGGAATACCCAGCGCTTCGGCGTTGTTGGTCGCGTACGTGAGGGCCGCCCGGGCGCTCTCCTTCATCACATCGCCGAGTTGGCCGGTGAGAATGAGTGAGATGGGGCCTACGCGTACCGCTTCTTCATCGTCGGTGGGACGCGTGCGAACGCCACGGCGAATGCTGGCTTCCACGAACATGATGTCACCACCCATCGGCGTGTAGTACATGCCGGTGGAGATGCCCACCTCATCCTGCTCCGACGCGCGCTCTGGATGCACCTTGGGGCGGCCAAGCAGCTCGCGTACTTCTTCCGCGCTGATGACCTTGTCGTCGATGGTGGCCGTATCACCCATGGCCACCCGTCGCGCCACCTTGCGCGCCACCGCACCCAACTGACGCTCGAGCTGACGTACACCGCTTTCGCGCGTGTACTCACTGATCACCTTCATCACCGCCTCGTCGGTGAATACGAGGTCGCGATTGGACAGCCCCGACTCCTCGAGCTGACGCGGCACCAGATACGTCTTGGCGATCTCCGCCTTCTCACGCTCGGTATAGCCGCTGAACTCCACCACTTCCATGCGATCGAGCAGTGGCCCGGGAATGTTCTGGATGAAGTTGGATGTGGCGATGAACAGCACTTCGCTCAAGTCGAACGGCACGCCCAGGTAGTGGTCGGTGAACGAGTCGTTCTGCGCCGGGTCGAGCACTTCGAGCAGGGCACTCGACGGGTCGCCCTGGTACGACTGCCCCAGCTTGTCGACTTCATCGAGCAGGAACACCGGGTTCTTGGTGCCGGCCTGCTTCATGCCTTGAATGATGCGACCGGGCATGGCGCCAACGTACGTGCGCCGGTGACCCCGAATGTCGGCCTCGTCGCGCGCGCCACCGAGTGCCACGCGTACGTACTCACGGCCGAGCGCCCGCGCGATGGACTTGGCGATACTGGTCTTACCGACACCCGGCGGGCCGTTGAAGAGCAGAATGGGGCCGCGCGCCATGGCGCGGGCCTTGGCTTCCTTGGTGTCGGTGATCTGCCGGTCTTCGTCGCCGTTCGTGAGCGACGGTGTGGCGTCCGACGTGTCGCCCTTGAGCTTTGAGACGGGGAACTCGCCGGTCGTGGCCACCTCGGCCGCTACCTGCTGCGCGCGCAGCTGGCGCACGGCCAGGAATTCGAGGACGCGGTCTTTTACGTCCTTGAGACCGTAGTGGTCTTCGTCGAGAATGGTGCCGGCGCGTGCGAGCTCGAGGTGGTCGTCGCTGCGCTTGTTCCAGGGCAACTCCGCGATCCACTCGAGGTACGTGCGAATGACCTGCGCTTCCATGCTTTCGCGGCCGGCGCGCTCGAGACGCCCCAGCTCGCGCTCCACTTCGGCGCGCGCCTCCTTGGGAAGCTCCAGCTTGTTCAGCTTCTCGCGCAGCTCGGTGATTTCCTTCGAGGAGTCGTCGTCGCCGAGCTCCTTCTGAATGGCCTTGAGCTGTTCACGCAGAAACATCTCGCGTTGCCGCTCACCCAGTTCCTCCTGGACCTGGCTCTTGATGTCTTCCTGCGCTTCGAGCAAGCCGATCTGTCGCTGCACATGCACGAGCACGCGGCGGAGTCGCTCCTCCACGCTGAGCGTTTCGAGCAGCCCCTGCTTTTCGGGCACGGTGAGTTCGATGTATCCCGCCACGAGGTCGGCAAAGCGCCCCGCATCCTCGACGGAATCGAGCACCTGGTGCACGACTTCCTCGGGCAGTCCGCGCTTCTCACCCAATTCGGCGGCACGCTCGCGTGCCTCCTTGTGGAGCGCGGTGAAGGCGGGGTCTTTGGTATCGAGCGGCATCATCTCTTCGGCGGGTACAATGACCGCCGTGAGATGCCCCTCCTGCTCGCTGTAGTGCAGCGCCGTGGCACGCTGCTCGCCCTGCAGCAGCAACTGGACGCCGCCGAGACCGCGCTGCACCTGGCCAATGCGGGCAATGACGCCCGTGCTGAAAAGGATGTCGGGAGTAGGTTCCTCGGTGTTGTCGCGCTGCGCGACCGCAAAGACGAGCCGATCGCCCTTGAGTGCCGTTTCGATGGCACGCAGGGTTCCTGGTCGTCCGGCGGCGATCGGCGCGGTGATGCCGGGGAACATGACCGTTCCGCGAAGAGGCAGAACGGGAAGTGTCTGGCGCTGGCCCATGTCTAATCCTGTGCAAAGTGGAAACCACTTCGACTGAAGCACGTTTCGCACCGTCGGGATTACGACATTCCGGCAGCAAAGGCAAGCTGAGGGATGACAGAAGTGGGGGACACGGTGGCCACCCCCCTGCCATTTCGGCGCCGGCGGTCCGGTGAGTCATTCTGCAACTTTGGCGCGGCCATTGCCGTAGGACCCCAAGTCGCGACTTCGGTCACCACCCGAAATGCGACTTGTCCCAGCGGGATGCTGTACCCGGTTTCTCTCCCGTGCTACACTAGTGAAGTCGGTCCATCTCCCCGAATTCCGTTCCGAGTGTCCGAAAACACCGCCCATCACGCCGAAGACGCCGAACTGCGTGCTCACGTAGAGCAGGCGCTCAGCGCCGCCTACGAGCTCGACCAGGAAATCGGTCGGGGCGGTATGGGCATCGTGTACCGTGCCCGCGACCGGCGGCTCAAGCGCCACGTGGCCATCAAGTTGCTGCCGCCGGAGCTGTCGTTCCGTCGTGATGTGCGCTCGCGCTTTCTGCGGGAGGCGGAAACCGCCGCGCAGCTGAGCCATCCGAACATCGTGCCCATCTACTCGGTCGACGAGGTGGGCAACCTGGTGTTCTTCGTCATGGCGTGCATCGATGGCGACAACCTCGCCACGCTGGTGCAGAAGCGGGGGCCGCTGCCCATCGACAACGTGCGCCGCTGGCTGCTCGAGGTGTCGGATGCGCTGGCCTACGCGCACTCGCGCGGCGTCGTGCACCGTGACATCAAGCCCGACAACATCCTGCTGGACGGGATCGACGGCCGGGCGCTGGTTACCGACTTCGGCATCGCGCGTGCGGCGTCGTCCGACAGCACCGATACGGCTCGTCTGACGGCCACCGGCATGGCCATTGGCACGCCTGCCTACATGAGCCCCGAACAGGCGAGCGGCGACCGCGATCTCGACGCGCGCAGCGACCTGTATTCGTTGGGTATCGTGGCGTATCAGATGCTGTGTGGCGAACCGCCGTTCACCGGCGGCACGACGCCGGCGTTGCTGGTCAAGCACTTGGCCGAAGCGCCGGTGCCCATTCAGCAGCGCCGTCCCGATACGCCGCCCGACATTGCGGCCATCGTGATGCGTCTGCTCGAGAAGAACCCGGACCATCGCTTCCAGCAGGCCACCGATCTCTCGCAGGCGCTCAAAACCGGCGTGGTGCCGCCGGCTCCGGCCGGCGCCACCTCGGCCAACATGCCGCTCTCCAACTCACCCGTCACGTTCAACGGGGCGCCCATTGGCGGCATGCCCATGGGCGGGCTGCAGGGGAGCGGTAACAGCGGCTACGCACCACCATCGTATCAGCCCCCCGGGTATCAGGCGCCGGCCTATTCGCCGCGCACGCTCACCACGGCGCCGGCCAACTACGGCGGGAGTGCGGCGGGGAGCAATTACGGCAATGCCGGTCAGTCGGCGGCCCCTTATGGCGGGTACGCTGGCGGCAACGACGACGCCTATTTACCCACCACCGAAGATCGTGCCCGGTGGGAGGCGCCGCGCGTGGTGAAGTTCCGGCGCCAGCTCGTGCCGTATCTGTTCGTGAACAGTGCGTTCATGGTGTTCGCCATTCTCGGCGACGCCAGTTTCGGTGGTGTGACCACCATCTGGTCGGTGTTCATGGCCTGGCAATACGCCAAGCTCTGGAGCGACGGCTACGACTGGAAGGACGTGTTGCGGCAGCCGCGGCACCGCCTGTTTGGTGAAGTGCTGGAAGACATCACCAACAGTGTGCACGCCACCTTCAGCAGCCGGAAGCGCGAAGAGCTGCGGGCGCAGGGCAAGCTCACCAACCGGCTCAAGGGCGCGCTCACGCTGGGTGGGCCGAACGCCTCGATGCGTGTGGCCGCCGGTGCGCCCTTGCCGACCGTAGCGCCGGCGCGCGACGATGAACTCGGGACCTACCTCCCGCTCGTGCGTGGCGCGCGTGCCGATCGCGAAGAAATCGGCCGCCTGCTGGCCACGCTGCCCAACGAAGACCGCAAGCGCATCCCCGATGTGGCCAACACTGCGGTCGATCTCGTGCGCAAGCTCGAGACCATCGCCAAAGATCTCGTGCGACTCGAGGCGACACTCTCGCCCGAACTGCTGGCGCGCGCGGAGCAGGAGATTGCGGCGCTCGAAGCCGAAGCCAATCCCCTCGACACGTCACGCAGCGAGGCGCGTGTGCGCCGACTGGCGCAGCTGCGCCGCGAACGCCGCGCACTGGTTGATGGACAGGCCAAGCTGGAGTCGCGTCGCGGGCAGCTGGAGAGCTGCCGTTTGGCGCTCGAAAACGTGCGGCTCGACCTCGTGCGCCTGCGCACGGGCAACAGCTCGGTGCAGAGCGTGACGCTCGTGGCGGAGCAGGCCATGCAGATGGCACGCGATGTGGACATTGCGGTGCAGGCGGTGAACGAGGTGCGCGACCTCACGTCGCCGCGCTCGGTGTCCAATCCGGCCTGACCGCGCGAGCGCGCCCATGTTCGACACACCCGATGTCGCCCCTGCGCAACTGCCTGGCTATCCGGGCGGGGGCGCGGTGCCGCCCAACATGCACGGCAATCTCGGTCGTGAGGGGGCGCACGGCGCCGATGCCGCGATGCTGCGTGATCGCGTTACGGCGGCCATTGGCGATCACTACCTGATCGGACAAGAAGTCGGGCGCGGCGGCATGGCGGTGGTTTACGCCGCTGAAGATGTGCGATTGCAGCGCAAGGTGGCACTCAAGGTGCTGCCCCCCGATCTCGCCTTCCGCCCCGACGTGCGCGAGCGCTTCGTGCGTGAAGCGCAAACGGCGGCGCGTCTCAACCATCCACACATCGTGCCCATTTACGCGGTGCACGAGGTGCAGGGGCTGGTGTGTTTTGCGATGGCGCTGGTCGAAGGGGAAAGCCTCGCCGTGCGCATCCTTCGTGAGCCGCGCCCGTCGTTCGCGTTCGTGGCGAACATGATGGAGCAAATGGCCGATGCGCTCGCCTATGCCCATGCGAGTGGCGTGGTGCATCGTGATATCAAGCCCGACAACGTGCTGCTCGATCGCGAGTCCGGGCGCGCCATGGTTACCGACTTCGGTATCGCGCGAGCGGCCGAAAGCGGCTCGCGGCTCACGCAAACCGGCATCGCGGTTGGTACGCCGGCGTTCATGAGTCCTGAGCAGGCCATGGGCGACAAGGAGGTCGACGGACGCAGCGATCTCTATTCGGTGGGCGTAATCGGCTTCCTCATGCTTGCCGGCAAGCTGCCATTCGAGGCGAGCAGCACGCCGGCCATGCTCATGAAGCATGTGAGCGAGACGCCACCGCCACTGCGCGCGCTGCGCCCCGATGCGCCGCGCGCCTTGGTTGACATCCTCGAACGCTGCCTTGCCAAGAAGCCGCACGAAAGGTGGGAGAGCGCGCTGCAACTGCGTGACACCCTGCGCCGCGTGCAGCGCGACGGTTCTCTCTCCGCGCCACCCTCCGCGGCCATGGCGCCGCTGGCCGCGCCCGTGCCGGTTGTTTTGCCACCCGCGCGGTCACGTGACCACGACCATGACGATCGGTTTGGGCACCGCGCCGAAGACTGGGCGCCACGTCGCGTCGTCGAGCCTTCGCCCGCGCCACGGCAGGCGCCGGCCCCCGGCGCGTTGCCGCCCATTCCGCAATTGCCGCCGTTGCCCATGGGCGCCGATCGCTCGGCCAAGCGCGAATGGAAGAAGGCGAACAAGGAAGCGGTGAAGCAGTGGCGCCAGTCGGTGAAGCTGCAGCGCAAACAGGTGAACGAAGCGTACGTCGCCGAACTCAAGGCGCACCGTGCCTCGGGGTTCATGGCGAGTTCACCATCCAGCACACCGGCCTTGGTGGCCGAGCGAGTGATGAGCTTCCGCAAGAGCCTCAAGTGGTTGGGGGCATCGGCCGCGATCGGCATCAGCAGTCTCATCATTGGTGTGTCCATCAATGAAGAGGCGTTCATTGCCCCGATGCTGGCCGGATTCGTGGTCGGCATGGGCAGTCTCGCCGTGGCCGGGCGGCACGCGCTGAAGCTGCGACGCTTCGGGGTCTCGCCGTGGGCCGCGTGGGGCGACGAATGGCGGTTGGCACCAGCAGCGCGTGACAATCGCGCGCACCACGTGCGACTGGCCGAACTGGTTGAAAAGACGGCCGGTGGCGCTGTGGCGCAGTCGGCCTACGGCGATATCGTGCGCAACGCGTGTGACGACCGGCTTGTCATCGCCGAGATCACGTCGAAGCTCTCACCGGAAGACAAGGCACTCGTGCCCGACGTCGAGCCCACGGCCGATGTGCTGCTCGAGCGCATCGGCGGACTGGCGAACGGTCTCGAACGGCTCGATCGCGACCTGCCGGGCGGCGTGCTGGCCGATCTGGCGGCGCGCATCGCGGCGGTGGAGGCGGAGCCACTCACCAGCCCCGATCGTGAACGCCGCCTGTCGCTGCTCACGCGTCAGCGTGCATCGCTCGACGACTTGCAGTCGCGGCGGGAGACCATGCGCCGACAGATCGACAGTGCCAGTATGGCACTGCGCTCGCTGCGATTCGATATCGTGAAGCTGCGCACGCTGGGTGTCGATGCGTCGGCTGACGATGTGACCAGTGCCACGCAGGAAGCGCGTGCCGTGTCGCGCGAACTGGGCTACGTACTCGACGCGGCCGAAGAGAGTCGGCGGCTCTAGCCGTACCGCTCTTCGAACTCCTGGACCATGCTGCCGTGCCCGTAGCGCGTGGCCGCATCGATGCCCTTGAGCGCCGCTGCGCGGGCTTCGTCGTGTCGCCCCAATGCCGTGAGCGTGTCGGCATAGCGTAGCCAGCCGTTGCCTTCGTCGTCGTAGGCGGCGAAGTATGAAGACAGCTCGTTCGCCGCTTCGTCCAGCAGGTTGGCTTTGAGCAGTTCGTTGGCGAGTCCGAAACGCACGAGCGCGTTGTCGGGTTGGCGCGCGGCCATGGCGCGCATGGTGGCAAGGCGGTCAGTCATGCGAAATGAACGGTTCAGCGGGAAATGAGTTCGCTCACGAGCGAACTGAGGCGGTCGGGCGCCTCTTCGGGGGCCACATGCGCCACACCCGGCAGCGTATGCACACTGAGCGCGCCGTTGGTGGCCGCAGTGAGCCAGCCGACGAGACGTTCGCTGCGGGCGGTATTGAGGAACGGATCGTTTTCCCCCAGCACGAGCGCGGTTGGACACTGAATGGCGCCGGGGGCCAACGCCTCGATGGTGTCGCCGCGTGACTGCCCCAAGGCGGTGAGTTGGGCGCAGGCCGCGTCCCGTCCATCCTTGAGCCGGAACGGCTTGAGATACACATCGAGTGAACGCGCGCCTGAATCGCGATGTGCAAAACACGGCAGCAACGCGGAGTGGAGTGCCGAGGCAACCCACGCGGGCGACAGCCGCTTAAAGAGCCAAACCAGCGACGCCACGCGCCGCACTCGGCGGTTGAGCAGCGCTTCGTTGGCGCTGCCGGCGAGCAACGTCGGGTTGACCAGCATGAGGTGCGCGATGCGCTCCGGCTGTTCGTGCGCCACCCGGGCCGCCACGGCCGCCCCCATGCCATGCCCCACGAGAATGGCTTCCCGTACACCCATGATGTCGAGCAGATGGTCGAGTCGCGCGGCGTGGGCAGCGACCGTCATGGCGGCGGCTCCCGGCGGGTCGCTGCGGCCATGCCCCAGCAAGTCGAGCACCAGCACCCGGTGCCCTTTGGGCAACAGGCGCAGCACGTCCTGCCAGAGCGACGACGACGTGAATGTTCCGTGCACCAGCACGATGGGGTGCCCGGCTCCCCGCTCGCCGTACGCATAGCAATACAACCGGACCCCGTCGAGGTCCACGAATTCGCCGCGCATTCAGCGGGGGCGATTGGGAGGGGAGGCAGGCAACGCCATGACCCCGAACGCTAATGCCGAACACGACACGGGGGCACCGGTTTCGTGCCCCGATGCCCCCGTTTCGTGACGGCTTGGCCAGTTAGAAGCCGCCGCGGCGACCCTGCGGCATGTTCTTGACGTTCTCGTCGAACTTGGCCTTGTCGGCGTCGGTCGTGAGCAATGCCTTGAGCGCTTCGTTCCGCTCTCCGTTCATCTTCTGCATCTGCTCACGCATGGCGCCCATGTCGCCGCCGCCCGAGCGCGCTGCCTGCATGGCTTCCATCTGCTTCTGCATGCCCTGCATGATCAGGGTGTCGGCCTTGGCCGACTGCGCCGCGGTGAGGGTGATGCCCTGGAAGAGCATCTCCTTCTGACGCGCGAGGCGCTGTTCGGGGGACATCTGGCCCATGCCGCCGCCCGGCGGTCCACCCTGGGCGAAGGCGGGGGTAGCGATCGCGAGCGCCGCCGCAGCGGCGATGACTCGAAGCGTGGTCTTCATGGATGGAATCCGTGGGTGGGGTGGACACGAACCGTGGCGCCCTCGCGCCTGGTCGTGGGCCTCGCTGGGAGACGGCGGTTGGTCCCGAAACGTTAAGGCGACCGGGACAGGTTGCTTCTGCCTCTGGCGGACCGGCGAATTGGTCGTACAATAGCGGAATTGTGACGATTCCTCCCTTTCCGCCGCCTGTGACGGAGCTGGACGCGAAGTTGGTCCCCGGTGAATTGACCGTGCCGAGGCCTGTATTCGTGCCGCCGCCGCCCCCGCCCCCGCCGGTACCGGTCCCCGTGACATGGCTCCTCAACCATGGTGCGCCAGCCGTCCAGTGGCGGGTCATGCGTGACGTGGCCGACCGATCCGTCGATGCCCCCGCGTGGCCCCGCGTTCCTTATGCCAGCCGAGCCGGATGGCTGTTGCAGGGGCTGCAGGATGGCGACGGGAGCTGGCCGGCGGGCGTACTCGCGGTCCCTGCCGGAAGCGACCTGAATGGAGTGGGCACTATCCCGGCATTTCGTCGCCTGGTCGAACTCGGGTGGGATGTCGACGCTCCGGGCATGATGGCCACACGAAGGCTGCTCTTCCGATTCCTGGCGGAAGACACCGACCCGACCCTGCTGGAGGAACTGCGCCCCGAAGGAGACGACGAGGATCTCGTGTTGCGAGGGCGCCATCTGTTGCGTGAGGCGGCGGCGTGTGCCTTGGCGCAGGCCGGGTTCGAGGCCGATCCACGGCTTCGCGGGGCGGCGCGCCGGCTCATCGAGCGCGTGCACACGTTCCTCAAGTCGCCGTTGGCGCAGAAGCCGTGGATTCGGCTGGGGAATCAGCACGTGCTCCCCGCCGATGCAGCCCCACCGTCGTTCCATTTGCTGGTGATGCTCAGCTACATGCCGCAGTTCCGCAGCGAGCACTACCAGTTCATGGCCCAGCTGTACGACTGGCTTACGCAGCCGTGGCCGCGCCAGTCGGCGGTCCAGCAGGTGGGTGAACACCTGCTCGAGCAGCCGCATCTGGTGCTGGGTGACTTTCTGACCACCCGCAGCGCCCTCGATGGTGACATGCCCAGCGCGCTGGCCTGGCTCGAGACCATGGCCCGGATGGGGTTTCTCACTCGCCACGAGGGATGGGTGAAGCTGCTCGACCGCACCCTCGACGACCGCGGACGGCGCGGGGTGTGGACGCCGCCCCGGTCGATGGTCATGCCGTCGCAGGTGCCGGTGTGGGCCTGGCCGGTGCTGCCGCTGCACGACGCGATCGGCGGCGAGTCGCCGTCCGAGACGGATGCCGAGGCCAAGGGGCTCTCCGCCGATGTGACCTTCCGTTTGGGGCTCATTGCCAAGCTCGCCGGCCGCACGCTCGAGCGTACCTGAGTTATTCTGGCGCCAAGCTGTTGCTGGTCTGGCGCCCTTCTTTTTCGCCGTTTCCCGCTGAGGCCGGAGAGGGTGTTATCTTTCCCGGCTATACATGACAGTCATCGATCCTGATACGCTCGTCGGCGATGTAACCTTCGCCGATCTGGGGTTGGCTCAACCCCTGCTCGACGCCCTGCACGAAGCCGGGTACGAACGCCCCACGCCAATCCAGCGCGAAGCCATTCCGCTGGCGTTGCTCGGCCGAGACCTCATCGGTCTGGCGCAAACCGGCACCGGAAAGACGGCCAGCTTCACGCTGCCGGTGGTGCATCGGCTCATTGGTGGGCCGCGCCGCACCCGCGTGCTGGTACTAACCCCCACGCGCGAACTCTGCCTGCAGGTGGAGGAGAGCGTACGCAAGTACTCCAAGTACGCGCCGGTGAACGTGATTCCGGTGTACGGCGGCGTTGGGTATGAACCGCAGGAACGGGCACTGCGCAGCGGAGTCGACGTGGTGGTGGCAACACCCGGCCGACTGCTCGACCATCTCGAGAAGCGGAACGTGGATTTCACGTACCTCGAAACGCTGGTGCTCGACGAAGCCGACCGCATGCTCGACATGGGGTTCGCGCCCCAGTTGAATCGCATCGTGGAGCAGGTGCCGCGCTATCGCCAGACGCTGCTCTTTTCGGCCACCATGCCGCCCGAAGTCGAAGCGCTGGCGCGCAAGTATCTGCGCAAGCCGGTGGTCGTACAGTTGGGGCGGCGATCGAGTGCGGCCACTACGGTCACCCACGCGGTGTACCCCGTGCCGCGGCATCGCAAGAACGAACTGCTTGTGCATTTGCTCAAGGCCGACGATCACGATTCGGTGCTGGTGTTCACACGCACCAAGAGTGGTGCCGATCGCGTGGTGCGGGATTTGTCGCAGGCTGGTGTGCAGGCGGGCGCCATGCACGCCGACAAGTCGCAGCGTGAGCGCATGCAGGCGCTCGAGGATTTCAAGAGCGGCAAGTTGCGCGTGCTGGTGGCTACCGACATCGCGCAGCGCGGGCTCGACATCAGTGGTATCACGCACGTGATCAACTTCGATGTGCCGCAACAGCCGGAAGACTACGTGCACCGCATTGGGCGTACCGGACGCGCGGCAAGCACCGGCGATGCGTACACGTTCATGAGTGCGGAGGAAATCGGCATGGTGCGCACGATCGAGCGCACTATTGGACAGGAGATTCCGCGCGTGTCGGTCCCGGGGTTCGACTTCGGTACCTGACCCCGAAGCAAAGGAAATCTGCGGCCCCCCAGCGCGAGCAATTTGGCGTTGGGGGGCTCAGTGTATCTGGACGCGCCCGAGCCGCGACACGGTGATGGTATCCGACCGTGCCCCGCGGCTGAGCACGAGGCGCAGGTTGGCTGCCCCGAGACCAAGGCCGGAGGGGGCGTAGGCCATGGAATCGCGCGTGGCCTCCAGGCGTACTGCCCGCCCGGCGAGGTCGGCCACGGCAAGCGTATCGCCTGCCACATGCACTGCCAGGCGATGGTGCTGCGCGTCGAGGTGGATGGCCGTGCGTTCGCCGGCCGACAGCGCATGGTCGCGGGCCAGCGCGAACAGCGCCGTCGCGTCGCGCGTGGCCGTTTCGACCGCCGCGGCATTGAGCAGCGGCGCACTCGAGGTGATGGCCACCAACGCCAGCAGGGCCAGGATGACGAGGACCACGAGTTGTTCGAAGGTGGTGGTACCGGAGCGGGGCATGGGCGGTTCGAAAGGGATTGAGACGGGCGTGGCCCCAACATGGCGATAGGTTCGGGGGAATCCGTTACCGAAAATCCGCCGATTGTCTCAAATCCGTGCCGCTCCCCCCTTTTCCCTGATTCGGGTACCGAGGGTACATTTCCGACTCACCCCCATACCCAGGTTATTTTCAGAAACATGCGGATTGCCATCTCCACCGGCGGCGGTGACGCCCCAGGCCTGAATGCGGTCATCCGGGCTGCTGTCCTTTCGGCACGTACGCGCGGCTGGGACGTGCTCGGCATCAAGCGTGGGTTTGCCGGTCTGTTGGGCGAAGACGAAATCGTCCCCCTGACCACAGACAGCGTGCGCGGCATCGCGGGACAGGGCGGCACGATCATCAAGACCACCAACCGTGGCAGCCCGTTCGCGTATCCCATTCAGAAGCCGGACGGCACGTGGACGCACATCGATCGCTCTGATGAGCTGGTCGAGAATGCCCGCAACCTCGGCATCGAAGCCATCATCTCGATCGGTGGCGACGGCTCCCTGAAGATTGCGCAGCAGTTGGCCGCGAAGGGGGTGCGCGTGGTCAGCGTTCCCAAGACCATCGATAATGACGTGGCCGGAACCATCACCACGTTCGGCTTCGACACGGCCGTGAACACGGCCATGGAAGCGATCGACAAGCTGCACACCACGGCGGAATCGCACGACCGCGTGATGGTGCTCGAAGTGATGGGGCGCGAGGCGGGCTTCATTGCGCTGCACGCGGGAGTGGCCGGTACGGCCGACGTGATTCTGATCCCCGAAATCGAATGGGAACTCGACAAGGTGTGCGAGAAGATCATGCAGCGTGATGCCAGCGGAAAGCGCTTCAGCATCGTGGTGGTGGCCGAAGGCTCCAAGCCCAAGGGCGGCAACGAGTCCATCATCGGTGCGTCGCTGCCGGGTCAGGATCGCCGGTTGGGCGGTATCGCCGAACGGCTGGGGTACGACATCCAGCGCGTCACGGGCAAGGAAACGCGGTCGATGGTGCTGGGGCACCTGCAGCGTGGTGGCTCGCCCACCGGCTACGACCGACTGCTGGCCACGCGCTTTGGCGCGGCTGCGGTGCAGGCGGTGGCCGACAAGAAGTGGGGACAGATGGTGGCGCTGCAGTCGCCGCACCTGGTGACCATTCCCATCGACGAAGTGCTCCGCGAAACCAAGCGCGTCGACCCCAAGCACGACATCGTGCAGACGGCGCGCATGATCGGGATCAGCTTCGGGGACTGACGACACTCGGTCCTCGGCGCTGCATTCTCGAATTTCCCCTCCCTGTGGGGACACCCGCTGTCCACTCGCAAGGACATGGCTGTGACCCGCGGGACCCTCCCCCTGTCCGTAGGGTACCGATCTACCGATACTTAGGTAGAGCCGGCCGCTTCGGGCCGGGACGGCATGCACCCTGCCCATGAACTCGGCAGGAGAGCAGATACGGGTTCACCCTGGACACGTGCTGTTCACTGCTGGAGGATGTGCCCATGTTGTTTCGCAGAAAAACCATCGCCACGCGTGAGCACGCCGGTACCTGGCGCCTGATGATGGCCGCCGTGTGCGTGGCGCTCTCGTTGTCGGCCACGTCGGCGTTTGCGCAGGCGCGTGACAAGGACAAGGATCGTGACGACGACAAGCGCGGGGTGCCGCGTGAGTATCTGCCGCCGGCGGGTATGTGTCGCGTGTGGATCGAAGGGGTGCCGCCGCAGCAGCAACCGGCGCCTACCGATTGTGCCGCCGCGGTGCGCAACAAGCCGTCCAACGGCCGCGTGATCTACGGCGAGGACAAGGCCAAGGGCAAGAAGATCGACGACCTGCCCATCAAGAGTCTGCGCGGCAGTGACAAGAAGGGGCCACCACTCATTCCGCCCGATCTGTCGCAGGCCGACGGTCGGGCGCGCGAGGCGTGGGAGGCCAAGCGGATTACCGACGAGCAGTTGCACGGCGACCGGCCGGCGTCCAGCACGCCGGCTTCGTCATATCCGGGGGCGACGCCGTCACAGCCGGGGATGCAATCGTCATATCCCGGGTATGTCACCCCCGGCGGTGTCGTGGTGCCCGGCGGCGTGAACGATCCGCGGTACTTCAATCCCAATGCGCCACCGCCGGGCTACGGCAGCGCAAGCTGTCTCGACCGGGATGGCGACGGATGGTGTGACGACCAGCGGTTCGGCACGCCGGTGTGCCTCGATCGGGACAAGGACGGGCGCTGCGACGACCTCCCCGAGTACGCGTCGCGCGCCTACCCGCAAACTTTGCCGAGCATGCGCAGCGCGCTCGATGTGGTGCAGGGGCGGCCCAGCACCGAAATCATGCAGTGGCTGGGCACCAACGAGTTCGTGCTGCGCATACCCGACCAGGGTCGTGGCGGTGTGCCGTGGCGCGCGATCTTCCTTGACGGCAACAGCGAGTTGCTGCAGGTGTGGACCGATTCCAACCGCGACGGCCGTGCGGATCGTGTGGAAGTGTTCCGCAACGGGCAGCGGGTGAAACTGATTCAGCGGTAACACCGATTGCCTAGTGTCGAATCGCACAAGTTGAGACAATCTCATTATTGGCACATCGGCAACTGACATTATACTGGCGCTTTAGTGACCAGATTATGTGCGTTTGGTATCCAGAATTGGTGATCTTTCGATGATCATCTGACAACATCCGGAGCCCAGCGCAGCGGGGCGGGTACGATACCGAATGAGTCTCGCACGTCGCCCATACCTTGCCAGTTTCACGCACGCGAGGTTACGTCAGCGGCGACAGTGGGGAAACCTCCAGTCAGATTGAAACGTCGTAGCTGAGCAGGGCGGTTCGGTCCCGACTGGTGACATGACCCGTAGGTACAAGGGGGAACGATGGAGCAGAGTTACACCGCAACGGTGAAACGCATCAATACTGCGACCACGGCACGTATCGTTGTCGCATCTGCGATGCCGGGTTGGCCGGAAGGGCGCGCGTTCATCGTCAAGCTTGACCGTATTCGCGATTCACACGGTCATCGCCATCGCGTTGCCGAAGGCGACCGTTTGCACGTGGTCATCGACAGTGCGCACCCTGAGAGAATCGCACGCGCCGAACGGCTGAACGATGTCATGGGTCGAGGCATACGTGGCGGAAAGCGTCAGGCGCCACATCTTGAGTTCGCGACGCCGTTGCAGACTGCCGAAGCCTGATACGCGCGCGCGTGAATCACGGCGATGATGCGCACGAACCCATTGCCCCGGGGCCGATCATTACGGTCCCGGGGCAACTCTCGTTGCCTACGTGTACCGTTGTGCCGCCGATCAAAGGACTGCGGGCGGAGCGAGAAGGGCTGCTGCCGGACATGGCCGGTTGGCACAAGGGCGACCTTCTCCTATTCCGAGCAGAGGGGCCGACAGGCGCGCTCATCGAGCGCGTGCAGCGGGCGAAATGGGGCGACGACGGCCGCTGGAGTCACGTGGCCATGTATGTGGGGGAGGGCATGGCCGTGGAGGCGATTCTTGGCAAGCCGCCGCGAATGATTGGTGTGAAAGAGCAGAGCTTGGCGAGCTATTCGCCGCATCGGGAGATGCTGCGCTTGCACGACCGGGAGCTCGACGAGGCCGCGCGAGATCTGCTGGTACGCACCGTGAGAAAGATCTCGGGCACCTATTCCATACCTCGGCTGATAGCCGCCGGCTTCTGGGGGGTCATTCCCGCGTCGCTTCGGCCCGAGCGCGACGCGCATGAGCGTGTGGAGCGCTATCGTGGCGGCGTGCGGGCGGTGCGTGCCTACATCTGTTCCGACGTTATCGAAGCCGCGTATAGCGAAACGATCGAGGAGTCGGCGGCACCGAGTGCCACGGAGGGAATAGTGCCGCCAGCGGCATTTGCGGCGAGCCCTCGCTTTGATCGGCACGCGGTGACCTTGTGCCGACTGGTGGGAGCGCCAAGTTAACGGCTTGCACCAGGGCGCTGTGCGTCTGCAACCAACACCTGCCGTTGGCTTGTGATTCATGCCGCGAAGCGCGAGGATACAGTGTCCTTCATGTTCACTGTCCTCATTACCCGTTCGTCAATGTCGGCGAAGAAGTCTGCGCCCCGCAAATCCTCCGCAAAGATAGTCGACGCCGAGGCCTCATCGTCACGGAGTGGTCGCCCGAACGTCGCACCCACCCCGGCGCGTTCGTACGAGCATGTGCACGCCGATGCGGCAATGCGTCCAGAAGCCGGCACGCAGGCGCAGTTCCGCAAGAAGAAGGCGCCGGCTGCTTACCGCTACGATTCGTCGCTGGCGCCGGAGCTCACGTGGGATGGCAGCAACGCGGCGCTGCGTGATCGTGTGAGTGAGCTACTGGCGGTGGTGCAGGCGGGGCTCGCGGCCGAGGGAGATAGCGAGGAGGCGAAGTCGGCGCGCGCGGCGGCCCGCGAGGCGGCCGCGGAGTTGGCCACATTGCAGCAGCCGTTTCTCAACTGGACCGGCAAGGCGGAGCGGGTCTCCTTCGACGTGCCCACGCTGCCGCTGTTCGTGCACGAGCGGCTCAGCACGCAGGCCATTCTCGAAACGCTCGGCGCGCACCGGAAAGACCAGCAGCACGACATGTTCGACCTGTTCGCCGATCCGCGCCGCCCCGTGGTGGATCAGGTACTCAAGGCGTACGAGCACCGGGACCGCTGGGTGAACCGCATGATGCTCGGCGATTCGCTGGTGTGCATGAACAGCCTGCTGCAGTACGAAGGGATGGGTGGGCAGGTGCAGATGATCTACATCGACCCCCCGTACGGCGTGAAGTTCGGCAGCAACTTCCAGCCGTTCGTGCGCAAGCGCGACGTGAAGCACAACGACGACGCCGATCTCACACGCGAGCCGGAGATGGTGCAGGCGTATCGTGATACGTGGGAGCTGGGGCTGCACTCGTATCTCACGTACCTGCGCGATCGGTTGTTGCTGGCGAAGGATCTGCTCACGCCGAGTGGTAGTGTGTTCGTGCAGATCTCGGATGAGAATCTGCACCATGTGCGTGAGGTGATGGATGAGGTGTTTGGGGGGGAGAATGCAGTCGCGATCGTACCGTTCGTGACAACAAGCGCGCGCACAACTGGCGTTGTCGGCTCAGTGGCTGACTTCCTGCTGTGGTACGCAAAAGACACGCGATTTGTCAAAGCACGGCCGCTCTTTCAGCGAAAGACGCCAGCGGCAAGCGGCGGGTGGGCATTCAATTTCCTTGAAGCGGCAGACGGCACTCGACGGCCGCTGACGGCTGATGAGCGGAAGGGTACGGCCACGCTCCCAGAAGGTGCACGGCTCTTCCAACTGAGCGACCCGACGAGTAGTCATGACTACAGTCTTGGTAGGGAGCCTGTAACCATCGACGGGCGAACGTTCACACCCGGCAAGCGTTTCTGGAGCACTTCTCCAGAGGGAATGCGACGACTTGCGTCTAAAAGGCGGCTTCAGGCGAGCGACAACTCAGTGCGGTTCGTTCGGTTCTTTGATGACTTTCCTTATCAGCCGGTCACGAACCTATGGACGGACACCACTCAGGCGGGCTATGTCGATTCGCGGATCTACGCGGTTCAGACGCTTACCAAGGTTGTCGAACGCTGCATGCTGATGACCACCGACCCCGGTGACCTCGTGCTCGATCCCACCTGCGGCTCGGGTACCACGGCGTACGTCGCCGAGCAGTGGGGCCGTCGCTGGATCACCATGGACACGTCGCGGGTGCCGCTCGCGCTGGCGCGGCAGCGGCTGCTCACGGCCACCTTCCCGTGGTACACGCTCAAGGATCCGTCGCGCGGGCCGGCGGGTGGCTTCAGCTACGTGCGCAAGCAGAACAAGCGTGGCGAGGAGGTGGGCGGGCTGGTGCCGCACATCACGCTCAAGAGCATCGCCAACGACGAGCCGCCCACCATGGAAGTGCTCGTGGACCGCCCGGAGGAAGAGAGCAAGGTCACGCGTGTGGCCGGCCCCTTCGTGGTGGAGGCCACCATCCCCACGCCGGTGGACTGGGAGGGCGACGGAGAAAGCGACAGTGGCCCGGCGCCCATGGAGGCGCACGGCAACTTCGTGGACCGTATGCTGGAGGTACTGCGTCGTAGCCCCAGCATCGCCACGTCGAACAACGAACGGGTGGCCTTCGAGCAGGTGCGTCCGCCGGCCAAGACGCTCGTGTTGAACGCCGAGGCGGTGCTCACCGGGAGCAATGAGCCGGTGGCGTTCGTGTTCGGCCCCGAACACGGGGCTATCAGCGAACAGCTCGTCTACCAGGCGCTCAAGGAAGCTGATCGCAAGAATTACTCGCGCCTCTTCGTGGTGGGCTTCGCCATCGAGGGACACGCGCGGCTGCTGGTGGAGCAGAGTGCCGCCATGGGCGTGCCTGCCACCTATGTGCAGGCCACGCCCGACCTGGTTATGGGCAGCCTGCTCAAGACCACGCGCGCCAGTCAGGTGTTCAGCGTGGCCGGCCTCCCCGACATTGCCATCACGGCGGTCGCGCCCGTCACCGCCGGTGATCCGCCCCGCTGGCAGGTGCAACTGGTGGGGCTCGACGTGTTCGACCCCGCCAGCATGACCACCTCGCACACCAATGGCAAGGATGTGCCTGCGTGGCTGCTCGACAGCGACTATAACGGTCGCGTGTTCCGCGCCACGCAGGTGTTCTTTCCCCGTACCGGCGCCTGGGAAGCCATGCAGAAGGCACTCAAGGCCCAGTTCGAGCCCGGTGTGTTCGATCATCTCGCGGGTGACACCAGCGCGCCGTTCTACGCCGGGGAGCACAACCAGATTGCGGTGAAGGTCATCGACGACCGCGGGAATGAACTGGTGGTGGTGAAGGCGCTCAGCACGGGAGCGTGACGTGTACCTGTGCTACGTCGACGAGAGTGGCGATCCGGGATTGAACGGTTCCCCGGTCGATCGGTACATCCTCACGGCGCTTGTGGTCCACGAATTGCGCTGGCTGTCCACGTTGGACCAGATCGCCATTTTTCGAAAGCATCTCCGCGTCCGGTACGGACTCAAGTTGCGTGAAGAGATTCACGCCTACGAGTTCATCAACAGACCCGGGAAGCTGGTTCGCATCGCCAAGTCGCTGCGCCTGCACATTCTGGGAGAAACCCTACGGTTTCTCGCTACGCTCGATGACGTGAGTGTCTTTCACGTCAGCGTCCAGAAAGCCGGGAAGGCCAACGATTTCGACGTGTTCGAAACGGCATGGAAGTATCTGCTGACGCGACTCCACAATGGCATCGAAAAGCAGTCGTTCGCGGGACCACACAATGCCTCGGAGTTCGGGCTGGTCGTGCCGGATCACACCGATGAAGCGAAGCTGATGCGACTGCAGCGAAGACTGAGGCGTTACAATCCCATCCCCTCGCGCTTCGGCGGCTATCTCGACAAGCCACTCTCGCTGTTGGTTGAAGACCCGGTGCACCGCGCCTCCGTGCACTCACAGTTCATTCAACTTGCCGACGTGGCCGGCTACTTCCTCAAACAATCGTACGCGCCTGCCGGCTACATCAAGAAGAAGGGTGCGCGAAACTGGATCGATCGCATCGAGTCGGTGCGCTACAAGCTCATCACGACCAAGAACGATCGTGCCACGTTGGAGCTGTGACCGGAAAAGAAAAGGGGCCCCTTGCGGGGCCCCGGTAGGTCCTAATGCCGAGACGAGCTCGGGGCCGGACCTAGTTCCCAACCTACGCAGTTCTTGCGATCCCCGCAATCTTGCGCTGAGCCATGTCCTTCGAAGTCCCCTCCCCGATTCTCTGCTCGCCCTACGCCGAGCCACAGCGCCACTGGTTCATCCCGGAAGGGGCGACCCCGGTGGAGCGCGCGGGGCGCCGCCCGGCGTTCGTGTTTCAACCACGCGACGGGGAACTCACCTGGGATCTGTCCGACGGTACACTGGCCAAGCTGCCGGAATACGACCGTGCCTGGGAGCTCACGCTCGTCAATCGCATTCGCGCGCGCGTGGCAGAGTGGCGGGCGGCGGGATACCCCAACGCCACCGGTACGACCATCGACCTGCTCGCGCACTGGCAGCGTGACGGCCGGCAGCAGCCGCTCTTCTTTGCGCAACTCGAAGCGGTGGAGACCGTGCTCTTCCTCGTGGAAGGGCGAGCCGACCTGCGGCAGGGCATAGCGCCGCCGCTGGACGAACCCACGGCCGATCAGGTGGCAGCCGGCGCGCGCGCCTTCGTGCGCTATGCCTGCAAGATGGCCACGGGCAGCGGGAAGACCACGGTGATGGGGATGCTCACCGCCTGGTCGATTCTGAACAAGGTGGTGAATCGCGCCGATGCGCGCTTCTCCGACGTGGTGCTCATCGTGTGCCCCAACGTGACCATTCGCGACCGGTTGCGCGAGCTCGATGTGGATGGCGGTGACGCGAGTCTCTACCGCACACGTGATCTGGTGCCGCCGCATCTCATGCCGCGATTGGCGCAGGGGCGGGTGGTGGTCACCAACTGGCATGTATTCGAGCCCCGCACGCAAGGCATTGGTGGCGAAAGCGCCCGCGTCTCGAAGGTGGGCAAGGCCGTGACGCGCATCGAGCGGGTGTACATCAGCGACAAGAGCACGGTGGCCCGCGGCGAACGCATGCTCACGCTGGCCGACTACACGCGCTTGGCTGCGAGTGGGGAAATCGAGGAGATGGAGCCGCCCACCACCAGCGGCGCGGGTGAACGGGTGAGTGCGCTCGTGAAATGGACGCGCTACGTGGAAAGTGACGCCAGCATCGTCGCCCGAGTACTCGGTCGCGCCAAGGGCAAACAGAATATCCTCGTGCTCAATGACGAGGCGCATCATGCCTATCGCATTCGCCGAGACGACGACGAGCCCGATGCACTCGATCTCTTCGGTGACGAGGAGCAGGAACAGGCGTACGTGCGGGAAGCCACGGTGTGGATTGAGGGACTCGATCGCATCAACTCGCTGCGCGGCATCAACCTGTGCGTGGACCTTTCCGCCACGCCGTATTTCCTCGGCCGCATGGGGCGCGATTCCGGTCGGCCGTTCCCGTGGCTCGTGAGTGATTTCGGCCTGACCGACGCCATCGAGTCGGGACTGGTGAAGGTGCCGCAGCTGGCGGTGCGCGACAACACCGGCGCCGAGCGTCCTCGCTATCACAACCTGTGGCGCTGGATCATGTCGTGCCTCACGCCGGCCGAACGTGGTGGGCGCCGAGGAAGCCCCAAGGTCGAGGCGGTGCTCAAGTGGGCCCATCAGCCGCTGGCAATGATCGCCCAGGACTGGGAGCGTGTACGCACGGAGTGGGCGGCGACCGAGGAGACGCGACCGCCGGTCCTGATCATCGTGTGTCGCGATACGAAGCTGGCGAAGGCCACATACCAATGGATCGCGGAAGAGTGGTCGAGCGTAGAGGTGCCGCCTTTCGGCATCGATTCGCTGCGCAACAATGAGCAGGTCGTGCACACCATTCGCGTCGACTCGAAAGTAGTGAGCGAAACCGACAGCGGTACCGTGGCTTCTGGTGCGCAGGGGGATCTCTCCCGGTGGATGCGCTTCACGCTTGATACGGTGGGGCGTCGGAATTGGCCCACGGACTCACAAGGGCGCGCGGTGTATCCGCCGGATTTCGAACAGTTGACCGCGAAGCTGGAGCGCCCGCTGTATCCGCCCGGGCGCGACGTGCGTTGCATCGTGAGCGTGGGCATGCTCACCGAAGGATGGGACGCGAACACCGTCACGCATGTAGTGGGGCTTCGGCCATTCCAGAGCCAGTTGTTGTGCGAGCAGGTGGTGGGGCGCGCGCTGCGCCGTGCGAGCTACGACGTGGAAGAGACCGAAGCGGGACCGCGCTTCCGTGACGAGGTGGCGCAAGTGCTTGGCGTGCCCTTCGAAATCATTCCGTTCAAGGCCAGCGGCAGCGCGCCGCCGCCGCCGAGCAATCGTCGGCATGTGCGCGCATTGCCGGAGCGTGCAGCGTTCGAGATTCGGTTCCCGCGTGTCGAGGGGTACACGCAGGCGGTGCGCAATCGCGTTGCCGTGAACTGGGACGCAGTACCCGAGCTCATCATCGATCCGGCCAACATTCCGCCAGAGGTGTACATGGCCGGCGTGCTGGCCGACACGGCGGGCAAGGTGAAGCCGCTCGCACCGGCGCGGACACAGGAGCTGGCGCTCGCGCCGTATCTTGCGACGCAATCGCTGCAGCAGCGCGTATTCTTGGCGGCGAGCGCGCTGACGCGGCGATACATCGAGGAGTGGCATTCGACCGTGCCGGCGCATGTGCTCTTTCCGCAGATCGCCCGTATCGTGCAGCGGTACGCGGACACCAAAGTACGCGTGATCGGTGATCCCAAGGACGTTCGCACCGCCTTTGTCGCGCCGTACTTCACGCAACTTGTAGACCGGCTGCTGCAGAGTCTCCAGCCCGACGACGCGGCCGGCGAAACCCCGGAAGTGCCGCGTTACTCGCGGGAAGAGCCCGGCACCACCGCCAAAATCGATTTCTGGACTGGTAAGGACGTCCGAGATACGGTGAAGTGCCACGTGAATTACCTCGTGGCCGACACCAAGCGGTGGGAGCAGCAAGCCGCGCAGTATCTGGACGGAAGTCCGTACGTGGCCGCGTGGGTAAAGAACGCCGGCCTGGGCTTTGGCATCCCCTACGAACACGACGGGATGCGTCACGAGTACTTGCCCGATTTCGTGGTTCGCTTGACAGGCGAAGCGCCGCGTCTTGTGGTTGTCGAAACCAAGGGATATGACCCGCTGGCCGACGTGAAACGAGCGGCTGCCGAACGGTGGGTACGTGCGGTGAATGCGGATAGCATGTGGGGGGAGTGGCACTACCGGCTGGTCTACCAGCCGGCTGATCTGCCGTTTTTCCTGGCTGAGTTAGCCGGCCCAACAGGATAGAGGACGGGAGCGAAGGTGCCCGCCGGTTCCCCTCGTTTATCGGCCTCAGGCCGTTCCTGCGCCTGGCTGTTCGTAATGCGACGCCACACACGTGGGGCACAGCCCGTGTGAGAGCGACGTCGACCCCCGACGCGACACGAATCGCTCGAGTGGTTGCCACGTATTCTGCGCATCGCGCACGGCTCGGCAGTGCATGCAGACGCTGACAAACTCGCCAAGCGCCGCCGCGAGGTATTGCTCGACGCGTTGGGCGGCGGTGCGCTCACCGTCGAGTGCAATGCGGAAAAACACCGTCATAAGGCCGAAGCTCAGCCCCAGGAGCATGACCCAACTGCCCATGAGTGCCGTACCGAGCATGGGGGAGCCGTCGGGTAGCCCCGGGGCAACGAGCGAGCAGACGGAGTAGCCAGCCAGCGCGAGCGCCGTGCACCGTCGCTCGAGCGCGGGCAGCGTGTTGGTGCGCCACAGCAGGACTGCGGCCGCGGCCAGGAGCAGCAACATGACCGCGCGCGCCCAACCGGCACCGAACGTGTCCCATTGCATGGCGAGTCGCACCGCATGCCCAACACTGCCCAGCGCAATGGTGCTGCCTACCTGCCATGGCATGCGGAACACACGCCCGCGCAGTGCGAGCACGCCCGACAGCACCGCCACGGCAAATCCCACGCGCAAAACCGACGCCAGCAGGTCAACCGTCAGGTTCGTTTCACTGCCGAACCACATGTTGAGCACGTAGCGCGCGATGAGCAACGCCCACGCCACCGCCCAGTAGCCGGCGAGCCGTTCACGTCGCGCGAGGGCGATGTAGCCGAACGAAAACAGGCCCGCCACCGCAAGCAGCAGGGGCACGCCGGAACGAAAGATCGTATCGCGTAGCATCGAGGCAGGAAAAGGGCCGAATCCGGACCGATTGCCAAACTACCTGCCACAGCCGGGTCCGGTAAGCACTGGCCGCGCCGGCGGTGCTGACTCTGACCCCAACTGCGGGTCTGACGCTGCGGTAGATTCCGGGTGTGAGACAAACAACGGATCGCTATCTGCCCCCCGACCGCGAGACCTATCTCGCGTCGAAGCCTGCCACTGGCCGTATCATCGTCATCGCGCCCACCCGGGCCGCGTGCGAGACGATCGAACTTGCGGTAGGGCTGCACATCGACACGTTCCTCGAACGCACGCGAGGCGAGGATCTCCGGCGTCTGGCCGCCAGCGGAGACGGTTTTGGCATCGTCGCTGGTACCGGTACTGGCAAGACGCTCGCCATCCGCCCAATCGCCGAGACCATTCTTGGCACCACCGACCTGCGGGTTGGTGTGGTGAATCGCGAGCGCGAAGCGACGCCCGAGACCCCCACGTGGAACGTGGTTGTGGTCACCACCGGTATTGCACGGCGCTGGTTCCAGGATGGCGACATTCAGTCTACCGACACGCTGATCGTGGATGAAATCCACCAGACCAGCGCCGAACTCGAACTCTGTCTCGCACTCGGCAAGCGTGTAGGCTGTCGCTACATCTGGCTCTCGGCCACGGTCGATCCAACCTTCTACGCGCGCTACCTCGACAGCGCCGACGTGCTCAAGGTGTCGGCCTTCGACGCGACGAAAGCGGCAAAGGTGGAAGTCGAGCGCAAGCAACCGTTGGCATTCCTCGACGATCGCTTTCTGCAGAAGCTCGCGCGCAGTGAGCGTGGCGTGGCGATCTTCCTGCCCACGCGCGCTGGGGTCGAGGAAGCGGCGGAGTGGGTGCGGCATCGCTTTCCGCGCATCAGCGCGGCACACTACCACGGTGGTGAGCCCATTCGCGTCATTCGCCCGTTTCTCGAGGGCGTGGTGCCCAAGCCGTTCTTTCTCGCCATGACGGCGGCCGGCCAAAGCGCGCTCAATGTGCCCGGGCTCGACACGGTCATCATCGACGATACGCGCTTCACCAACCTCATCGATCGCGGCCGCAACGTGCTCACGCGCGTGAACCTTGGTGCGAACGAAATTCTGCAGATGGCCGGGCGCGTGCACGGCCGTGTGGAAGGCGGGCGCGTGTATATCCTGAGCGAACGTGACATTCGCTTTGAGGCGTTGCGCCCCACCGAGCCCGAGTTCCAGCTGGCCGGTGACAGCGAGCGTGTGGCGCTCACCTGTGCCGATCTCGGTGTGCGGGCCGATGCGCTCGACTTGCCGGTGCCGCTCGACCGCGCGTCGTATCGCAAGGCGGTGACGTTGCTCGAGGAACGTGGACTCATCGAGAACGGGCGCCTCACCACGTACGGCCGGGCGGTGGAGAAGTTGCCCGTGGAGCGCGCGTGGGGTGAGCTCATCGTGAACGGTGACGACGATCTGCTGCCCGTGCTCGCGGTCATGAGCGGTGTGGAATCGTTGCACCGCATGACGCGAGAAGGGCGCGACCTCGAAGGACTCGTGGTACGCGGCAGCGATCATCTCACGGCGTACAACCTGTACGCCGAAGGCTTCCGCGTGGCCGGCTACATCGGCGAGGTGTACGGTTTGCCGCGGCATCTGTTCGAGGCGGAGCGCATTGCGCATTGGGCCGAGCAGCGCGGCGTGCTCGTGAAGGCTCTGGAAGATGCGGCGCTCGCGATGGCCAGTGTGTATCGCAGTGTGGGGATGCCGCTGCCCCAGACATTGCCCATTGCCGGGGCGCCCATGCATCGGCGGTTCGCCGACCTGCTGGCGCGCTACATGCCGTTCGACCTGGTCATCGAGGAAGCAACGCCGGACGGGCACGAAGCGCGCGTGTCGAAAACCAGCGTGTGTGGGTCATGGGGCGCCGTGGCAGGGTCGCTGCGCTACTTCGCCGATCGCCACGGTATTCCGCGCGCTGCGATCGAAGGCACACAGCTGTCGATGGATCTCGTGCGTCAGTATGCGCACCGGCACGAACCGGAGTTGGCACTCGATGCCGACCGCAAGCAATCGCCCGTTCTGTTGCGCCGCCGAGTCACCTACTACGGCTTCGAACTGTCGCGCGAGAGCGAACCGCTTCCCGTGTTCCCGCCGGAGTACGCGGCTGGAGCGCGGCACCTCCTGGCCGAGGCGGCGGCACGCGGCGAACTGCGTCACGTTGGAGTGCGTCGCAATCAGCCGGTGGTGGAGGAGATCCGCGAAGTGTGGCGCCGCCTTGGCGGCATTACACCGCGGCTCGGTCAGGCCGAGCTCACGGCGTGGTACGAGACCGGCATGGGGAACGCGACGAGTTGGGAGGAAATACGCGCGCTCCCGCTACTCATCGATCGGCGTGACTTCGTGAGTGAGGCGCAGTTGGCGGCCGCGCGCGCGTTGCCAGGCGCCGTGGAAATCCGCGACCGTACGGTGGGGATCGACTACGACGTGGAGGAACGTGACGGCGGACGGGTACCGGTGGCTCGCTTGCGGCTGCCGGAGAAGCTTGCGCGGACCGTGGTGGCGGAGGAGCTGCCCACCCTCGACCGGGCGCTGCGATTTGTGGTGCCCCGTGGACAACGCGGTTCGGTACGCGCCGACGATCTGCTGGAGTTGCAGGACAAGCTCGACCTGCCATTTACCGATGAAGAACGGGCCGCGCACGACGCGAAGCAGGCGAGCGGCCGCCGTGGTGAACGGGAGGTGCGTGGGCAGGGCAGACACGATCGGAATGGTGGCCGAGCGGGCGGAAAGTCCGGGAAACCCGGGCACAAGGGCGGCGGCCGCCATCCCGGCAAGCGGCGTCGCTGATACATGCCTCACGGGGCGTCCGGCGCGCCCCTCAAGTTGGACCAAAGTCCGCATCAACCGCGGGAAAGGCGGTGCCGATCACCACGTGTATAACCGCACCCGTCCAGGGTACGCGATTTCGCATATACACATGAGGGATTTCGATGAAGGAATCACCGGCCGTCCGTCGTGCCACGTTGAAAATTCGCACGAAGCTGGGCATTGCCTTCGCCACAGTCATTCTGTCTGTCGTGGCGCTGTCGTTCATCAGCATTCAGCGCGTACGCGGCATCAGCGCCAATCTCGCCGAGGTCAATGAGATCAACAGCGTGAAGCAGCGCTACGCGATCAACTTCCGCGGTTCGGTGCATGACCGCGCCATCTCCTTGCGCGACGTCGTACTCGATGGACAGCTGCAGGAAGTGGACAAGGAAGTCGCTGATATCGAGCGCCTCACGGCGAACTACGACAAGTCGGCCGGCCCGCTCGACGAGATGATGACCAAGTCGGCGTATGTCACCGAAGCTGAGCGTCAGATTCTCGACAGCATCAAGACCACCGAGCGCACCACGCTGCCCCTCATCAGCGAAGTCGTGCGTCTGCGCCGTGCTGGTAAGGATGCGGAGGCGCGTTCGATGCTCATCGAGCAGGCGCGTCCGCAGTTCGTAGCGTGGTTGCGTCAGATCAACCTGTTCATCGACCTGCAGGAGGCGAAGAACAAGGAGATTGGCGCGCAGACCACGGCGCTTGCTTCCACCTTCACGCTGTTTACCAGCGTACTGCTGGTGTGCGCCCTCGTGCTTGGAGGCCTCGCGGCATGGTGGGCCATGAACAGCCTGCGCCCGCTGCGTGTGCTTACGGCTCGCATGGGTGTGTTGGCTGGCGGCGACTTGTCGGTAGAAGTGCCGAGCACCGAGAGCACCGACGAAGTTGGCGACATTGCGCGTGCCGTGGCGGTGTTCAAGGCCAATGGGCTCGAGCGCATTCGCGTGGAGCGTGAGGCGAAGGAGCAGCAGGAAGCGCTCGACGCCGAACTCAAGGCTCGCGAGTCCAAGTACCGCGCCGAGCAGCAGCGTGTGATGGACACGATGGCAGCGTCGTTGTCGAAGCTGGCCGCTGGCGACCTCACGGTGCGAGCCGATACGGACGTGGCCGAATCGTACCAGCCGCTCATGCGTGACTTCAATGTGGCGGTCGATCGGTTGGCGACGCAGCTCCAGCAGGTGCGCAGCGCGGCCGAGCAGGTGGCGTCGGCCGGGTCGGAGATCACGGCGGGCAGCGACGCGTTGGCCCGCGGCGCGAGCGAGCAGGCCGCCGGCCTCGAGGCGGTGGGTGCGCGTGTGCAGTTGGTGGCAAGCATGGCGACGCAGAGTGCGGAAAACGCGGCCGAGGCGCAGCGGTTGTCGGCCGAGGCACGTCGCCACTGATCGAGAAGAGCGTCCAGAGCGCCGAGCAGGGGGTGACGCTCAATGCCGAAGTACTGGAAAGCCTCGGGCAGATCGCGACGCAGATCGCCAAGGCGGCCAGCGTGACCGAAGAAATCTCGCGGGCTGCCCGTGAGCAGGCGGTTGGGGTGTCGCAGATCAACGAGTCGATCTCGCAGATGAATGGCATCACCCAGCAGGTGGCCGCGAATGCGGAGGAGTCGGCCAGCGCCGCTACCGAGCTGGAGAGCCAGGCGCACGTACTGCACGATGCCGTGGCCCAGTTCACGCTGGATACGACTGCATCGGGTCGCGGGGCAACGCCGACGCGTGGTCGGTCGGTCTCGCGTGCGGCGAAGGCGACGCGCACCGTGGCCGTGCGGTCGTCGCGGCACGAGGTGGGAGCCGACGCGTTCAACGACGATTTGGCCGCGATCTTCTGATAGGGCCGGCTGATCGAGACAAAAGGGCGGAGCGCTTTGGCGCTCCGCCCTTTTGTCGTTCACGCGATATTGGTATTCAAGGCCGTGACACGGCGAGGCCACGTCGACACCGCCGATCAGGCCAGTCGGCGAGGCACGATGGGGACGAGGGGACGCACATGGCGCGCGTCTTCGGTAAACCGCTCGACCTCAGCGGAGGGCAACGGTCGGCTGTAGAGATACCCCTGGCCAATGTCGCAACCCACGGAATGCAGGAAGCGCTGCTGGCCAACTTCCTCGATCCCCTCGGCCACGACCTCCACCGACAGCGACTTGGCCAGCGAAACGATCGTGCGCACGAACGCCGCTTCGCGGTCGCCTTCCTCGATGCGCTGAATGAACGAGCGATCGATCTTGAGTTCATCCACCGGGAAGAACTGCAGATGACTGAGCGACGAATAGCCGGTGCCGAAATCGTCGATGGCGAGCCGCACGCCGAGCGCTTTGAGCGCGTTCAACTTGGCGAGCGCGGCATCGGGCTCGCGCATGACGTCGCTCTCCGTAATCTCGAGCATCAGCCGCGCCGGGTCGAGGCCGGTTGTCTCGAGTGCGGTGCGGACATCGTCAATCAGGGAGTCGTTATCCAGTTGCTTTGCTTCCAGGTTGACGCGTACCGAAGGGGCGTCCTTGGTAAACTGTGACCAACGTACCGCCTGCTGACACGCCTCCATCAACACCCACCGGCCAATTGGCACGATCATGCCGGTCTCCTCGGCGATGGGCAGGAACACGACGGGAGTGACATAGCCACGTACCGGGTGCTGCCACCTCACGAGCGCCTCGAAGCCTTTCACGCGACCCGTATCGATGCGCACGAGCGGCTGGAACTCGAGCATGAACTCGTGGCGGTCGATGGCGAGGCGCAGGTCGGACTCGAGTTCGAGCCACTCCATCGCGTCACGATGCATGCTGGGGTCGAAGCGTCGCACGCACGCCTTGCCCGACGCCTTGGCGGCGTACATGGCGGTATCGGCATTGCGCAGCACCGTCTCTTCGTCGTCGGTTGCTTCGGCAATGGCAATACCGATGGACACGCCAACGACCACCTCACGGCCACCCACCCGCATGGGCATGCGGAGTAGCATGAGCAAGCGATCGGCAAGCACCTGCGGATCGTCCTTCTCACCCACCTCTTCGATCACGACGGCGAACTCGTCACCACCCAATCGGGCCACCGTCTCGCCGGCGCGCACAGTACTGGCGATGCGGCGTCCAACGATTTGCAGGAGTTCGTCACCTACGGCGTGCCCCAGGGAGTCGTTCACCCGCTTGAAGCCGTCGAGGTCGAGCAAAATGACGGCGACCTTGGTGGCGTGCCGGTCACGGCGATCGAGTGCGTGCCGCAAACGGTCGCGGAAGAGCACGCGATTGGCCAACCCCGTGAGCTCGTCCTGAAAAGCCTGCTTGAGCAGCTGGCCTTCCATGCGCTTGCGCTCGGTGATGTCCTGGATCATGCCGATCATGCGCTTTTCACCGCCGTGGTGCACCACTGATACGGTGAGCTGCCCCCACACCAGATGGCCATCCTTGTGGAAGAACCGGCGCTCTACCGTAACGGCGTCGCGCGTCCCATTGCGCAGTTCCCGCCCGAGTTCACGTGTGGCTTCCACGTCTTCCTCCGGCGAGAGTGACGTGGCCGAGCGCCCGATGATTTCCTGTGGGTCGTAGCCGAGCAGTTCCTTCGAGGCTGGATTGGCCTCGAGCACGATGCCGTCGAAGGAGAGCACATGAATGCTGATGCCGGCAAACTCGAAGAAGGCACGGAACCGGGCCTCGCTTTCGTCGCGTGCACGCTGTGAAGCGCGTTCGTCCGTCACGTCACGCACGTGGGCAATGAGCGCTTCTTCGCCGGCGAGGTTGAGCCGGTGAAAGACCACGATGGTCTCGATGCGGCGACCGTCGTGCGCGTAGAGCACGAACTCCTGCTCGATGCCGTCGCTCCCGGCAGCATCGACCTGCGCAAGGACGTCCTTGAACGCGATGTTGGCGGGGCCGGTGAGGTGGAACGCGTCGATGGATTGGCCCAGCACCTCATCGGCCTTGAACCCCAGGACCTGTTCGGCGCGACCGTTGAACGCGAGGACGACGCCGTCGCTGCAACGCATGGCGATGAGCGCCAGCGGATTCTGATCAAAGAGGAGGCGGTAGCGTTGTTCGCTCTGCTCCATGCGCTCGTAGCGCTGCTGCAGTTCGCGCGACAGCTCGTTCATGGCGGCCGCGCCGAGCTCTCGTTCGCGATCGACGTCGTGCAACAGCGCGCTCACGGCCTTGAGCACTGGAACGAGCTCAGGCTGGAGCGGGGAGTCGCCGAAGTGGCGACGAAGCTGTCGCTGGACGTACGGATGCACGATACGGACCTAGAGTTCGGTAATCGTGGTGATCGTCATGGTCTGGTTATGCAGCACGGCCTCGCCAAAGTCGCGTCCATCGGACGGCGGTGCGATTTCGCCGTTCGAGTAGAAGCCCACGACCACCGACGACTGGCTCTCGCGCACCACTTCCTCGAGTTCTTCCTCCACCCGGCTGCGCAAGACGGCCCGGCGACCAATGCAGGAGACGCAGAGAGTGAGCGAGTCCTGTCCGTCGTTGCGCGGGGCGTCGGTGCGGGCGAGCAGAGCGGCACGCGCGGCGCCATCGGCGAGCTTGTCCGGGGTGGTGCGCATGAGTCGGACCATCGCCCCGTTGGGAATGTCGCCGGCGAATCGAAGCGTGCCATCCGTCTCGTCAACGCTCAGGCAGGTGCGTACGGTTACTGGGCTCTCACGTGTAGCACGCACAGCCAGCGGAAAGAGCAGGGCGCTGCCGGGGAGTTCCTCGGCAAACGATCCGAGATAGCGCTTGTACACATCAAGGGCGCGCTCGCCGTCGAGTTCATGAAGCACGGTGTTGTCGGCGCGAGTGACCACGCGCTCGGGGCCGAAGAAATCCCAGCCACCGACGGAGCCGGTGCCCACGATCAGCGAGTCCCCCGCCAAGCCGACAGCCACCACCCGCCCTGTCCGTGGCGGTCCGTTGAGACCAATGACCGAATTCGAGAGGGCCGTGCCGTTGGAGGCCATCCCTCCGCTGACACGAACGCCTTCCGGCAACAGCGGGTTGAGGCCGCTGAGAAAGGCAGACCCGTTGAAAGTGATGCCTTCAGCGAACAGGAGCACATGTCGCAGCCCGGAGATGTCACGCAGCCGCGTAGCCACCTCGACGCCGATCTGTTCACTGCCATCAACCGTTGCCCCTTCGAGGAGAACAGGGTGAACAGTGGCGCGATCGAACTGGAGGAAGGTCACCACGGTAATGGCGTCTTCCACCTGGCCGTCGATGATCTGCCCGCCGCCGGAGACATAGACATGCTGGGCCGTTGGGCAGTGCGCGGCGAGTTCGCGAACCAGTTGTCGGGGGGAGCCTGCTCAGGTCCAAACGACAAGACCAACTGCGCACCAGCGATGTCGGGCCCGAGCGGTGCGGACCATCCGGTATCGGCAGTCCAGGTGAGGTGGCGAACTCGCACGTTTGGTCGGGAAAGGGGTCATCACATAGACGACCATTGTTTGAACTTCGGCACGTTCTGGGCCATCCTGCATACGCTCTTGGTCCCACTCACAGGGGCTGGTGCGATTTTGAATGCTCGGACTAGGACCGTATGGTCCTAGTCAAATCGGTTTTCAAGTTGGATTTATGTGGTGGTCTTGTTCACGGAAAAATTCTAAAGTGTTGTGTTTGAATGACTTAGGAGGCTGCAAAGTTTGCTCTTGCGCATTGGACCACTTGGTCCTAATTTAGCATCACGATGTCAGACAGACGCACGCAGATCCTCGACGCCGCCGCCACACTCATCTCCGAACGGGGCTTTACGTCCACGTCGGTCGACGATGTGATCAAGGGGGCGAAGCTGAGTGGCAAGAGCCACTTCTACCACTACTTCAAGTCCAAGGAAGAGCTGGGCTACGAAGTATTGAATCGGCAGTTCGAGCGATTCGCCGAGCGTGGCTTGGCCATTCTGCGCGAGCCCATGATCGACCCGCTCGAGCGCTTGAATCTGTTCATCGATGCCGTGGTCGCGTTGCAGTCGGAGAGTGGTGGGCGGCGTGGGTCGCCGTTCGGCAACCTCGCGGCCGAGTTGGCTGATGCACACGAGGGGTTTCGCGTGCGCATTGAGGCGGTGTTCGAGCGTTGGGCGAGCCAGATCCGCTCGCTGCTGTGGGAGGCTCGGCCGCAGTTGCACGATGATGTCGATGCCGTGCGTTTGTCGCGGTTCATCATCGCGGCACTGGAGGGCGCGGTGCTCATGACCCGCGTCAAACGCGATTTGTCCGTATTGGAAGGGATCGCTTCCGATCTCAAACGCTTCATCGCTATGCATGTCCGCGACGGTGCGTCCATGCAGCACAATCGGAACCTCGAGTAGGCCGCTCTCGGCCAGGTCGAGTACAAGTCGAAGACGCGGTCCGGGGCATGTCGGTCCCGATCACGGCAGGATGACGCGATGGTCGCATGAGCGGCCCTGGAGACGGATCATGGTGAGCACGGACAACAAGGCGATGGAGCAGGCAGTGGTGCGCAACGAAGGGGACCGCCTGGACCGCGGAACGGCGAGTGTCGCCGATCGGGCGGCTCGGCGCGCGCAGTTCGAGCGCGAAGCGCTGGTGCATCTCGATGCGCTCTATTCGTTCGCCCTCAAACTCGCGCGTTCGCGCGACGATGCTGAAGACCTCGTGTCCGACACGCTGTTGCGGGCGCTGGAGCGCTGGGAGCAGTACCATCTCGGCACGAACATCCGCGCCTGGCTCTTCACGATCCTCTATCACGTATTCGTGAGCCGGAAGCGTCGCATCGATGCGCGCGAAGTGCAGCAGCCGGAAGACACTGAGGGCTGGGCGCTCTTCGAAGCGGTCGGCGAGGCCGATCCCGAGGGGAAGTTCTACGATTCCTTCCTCGACGAAGAAATCACCCGCGCCATTCGCTCGCTTCCGGAGGAGTACCGCTCCGCCGTGGTGTTGAGTGACCTGCAGGGGCTGCGTTACGCCGAAATCGCCAATGTGCTCGGCGTACCGGAAGGCACGGTGAAGTCGCGCCTCTTCCGTGGTCGTCGACTGCTCCAGCGCAAGCTCGCCAACTATGCGGTAGAGATGGGCTACCTCAAGGAGTCGGTGGTACGCGCGGTGCTGAAGCCGAGCGTGACGACGTTGGTCAACGCGTAGTCAACGCGTAGCCAACGCGTAGCCAACGCGTAGCAACTAGTCAGTCCGCCAGTTCGCGGGCGTCTTGCGAGAGGGCCTGCAACGCCCGCTCCACCGTGCCGCTCCACTGGCGCAATTGTTCACGCAATGACGCCAGCTCCTGCCGCGCCGCTTGGGCCTGCGCCGCGGCATCGTCGTGCAGCACCGTGAGCTCCATAACACGTTCCTGCATGACTTCGAGTTGTGCCACGGCTTCATTGCGCTCGCGTTCAGCGCCTTCGAGCAACTCCTGGACGCCCGCGCGCGTGTGCGTGAGCAGAGTGCACATCGCCCGCCACGCGTCCCGCTCGAGCGTGAGTTGCTGGCGCGTCGCGGTGTCCTCCGCCAATCGCTCGCGCAGGCGCATGAGGCGCTGAACGAGCGATCCGTTGCCGTTCACCGCAGTGCCGGGGCCAAGCATGGCGAGTGCCGCGTGCAATTCCCGGTCGAGTTCGGTGTTGCGCCGCGTTTGTTCGTCGCGCGCCGCCCGCGTTTCGTCGAGCGTTGCCAGCGCCTCGCGCAGGGCCCGCAACTCCACGGCAATGCGCCGCACGCCACGGGCATCGCCCTCGGACACGAGCCAGCGCAACGACGCCACAAACCCCCGCTCCAACGACATGTCGGGATTGGTTGTTGGGGTGATCGCGTCGACAGCGCGGGCGGGAGTACGCGGCGTGGTCATAACGGCGACGGCGCAACGAGACCGCTACTCACTTCGCATCCCCATGACGGGCGCGATGTCTGGCCGCCTTGGCGCGATTGCCGCAGGTGCCCATGTCGCACCACCGGCGCAGTCCGTTCTTGGTCCCGTCGAGAAAGACTCGATGGCAGCGCGGGTCGGCACAGCGCCGGACGCGCGGCAATTCGTCGCCGATAAGTGAATCGGCGGCCGATTCCACGATGGGAATCATGAGTCCGGCGAAGGCATCGCCCGTGGGGACGAAGCTGCGTGCGTACCCGCCCTCGAGAGCCGGGTCGAGTCGACGTGTGCCGGCACTGCGTCCGAATACGCGGTTGATCTCCACCACAGCGTCCTCGCGCACCTTGTCCTGCGTTTCGCCGCGCTCGGCCAACGCGCGGAGTGCGGCCCGCACGCGCCGCGCGTCCACGAGCGTGGCGGCGGCCGCCGCCGGTTGCAAGACAGCACGGCGACGAATGCCCGAGGCGCGCTCCTCGTCGACGGCGGCCTGCGACTGGAGCCAGGTAAGCAACGCCTCGAAGTCGCGCAACAAGTCGCCCCCGGGCATATGCGCGGCGGCGTCGGTGTTGACGAAGTCAAGCCAGAGACGCGTTCGCGGCGGCACAGGGCCGGGTAACCGTTCGCGTACCTCGACTCGCCTCGGTTCGGAGGCGGAAACAGGCATATAGTGAAGGCAGTTGGACAGAGGTTACTTGTCCACGTGCCTGCAAGCAAGCCAGTTGCCGGTTACTTCCTCACATTCCTGCTCCAGTATCAGCCATGGCCGATTCCTTGCTCTCCCGCATCAGCCCCGTGATCGTCGGTTCGGCCAATCCGGTGAAGGTGGCAGCCGTGCGCGCGGTCCTGGAACGCATTGCTACCGGGGTGGAGGTGCACGGGCTCGCCGTGCCCAGCGGTGTGCCCGATCAGCCGTTCGGCGATGAAGAAACGCAGACCGGCGCCCGTCAGCGTGCCATTGCCGCCCTGGCGTCCGTTCCGGGGGCGGTGCTGGGCATCGGCCTCGAAGGGGGCGTGGTGGAGCAGCCGAACGGGGCGCTCCGCACTTGTGCCTGGGCCGTGGTCGTGGACCGCACCGGCCGGTCAGGCGTTGGGGGATCGCTCTCCATGCCGCTCCCCGATCGCGTGGCGGCGCGCATTCGCGCCGGCGAGGAACTTGGCCATGCCATGGACGCCGAGGCACGCACCACAGGCACCAAGACCGGCCGGGGGGCCGTGGGGATTCTCACGGCCGGACTCATCGACCGTCAGCGTGCCTATGAACCCATGGTCGCGTATGCCTTGGCGCCGTGGCTGGCACCGGAGCTTTTCGCTCCAGTGCCGTAGAGAGCTCAGCGAGGCAGGCCTCTCAATGGGCCGTAGGTCGGAAGACGAGGATGGGCTGGTTCGCATGCCGAATGACCTCGTCGGCCACACTCCCGAGAACGAAGCGCTTGAAGCCACCGCGTCCGTGGGTGGCCATGGCAATGGCGCCGCACGCCGCTTCGTCGGCGGCATCGAGAATGCCGCGAGCCACGCTCATGTCGGTGATGGCGCGCACCGTGGTATTCGGCGGACAGTTGCCTGCCATGCGCTGGAGATATTCTTCCCGCACGTGCTCTTCGGCGCTGAGGGCGCTGTCGTCAGCAAGCAGCGCTTCGGTGCCGAACGGTGCCATGGAAATCGCGTGCGGAACCGTCACCGCTACCAGATGCAACGACATGCCGGTGGCCTCGGCAAAGGTGCGCGCGTGCGGCAACACGGCTTCGGCGAAACTCGACCCGTCGAGCGTGCAGAGTAGCGCTCCACAGGGCAGCGGAGGTTCGTTCTCGGGATGCTCGCTGCCGGCCCCGCGTACCAGCAGCACGGGCGCCGTGGCGCGCGTGAGAAACGCCGAGGCCACACTCCCCAACCGCAGGCGTTCGAAGCCACTGCGGCCGTGCGTGGTCATCACGACCAGGTCAGCATGGTTCGCGAGCAGGTGCTCTTCGAGCGCCTCCACGATGGTCCCCTCGAGCAGGACCCCGGCGGCGTTGACTCCCTGCTGACGGAGATGGGCCACCGCCGCGTCGAGCACGTGCTGGTCGTGGCTGCGGTGCGCCTGGACGAGTTCCTGATCGTAAACCGGGATGGCCACCTCGCCGGGTACGAACGGGATGTACGCACTGGGGTCGTGGACGATGGCCAGTTGTACGCTGGCGCCCGTGCGGGCCGCCAGTGCTGCTGCCACGGGGAGGGCGCGGGCGCTGTGCACCGAGCCGTCATAGGGCACGAGGATGGACGTATACATAGCTTGAGGGTGCACGCTCGTGCGCGTTTCGGCCAGAGGGGAATCCCCGGGTCGATTGTCACGAAAACACTCCCGGTCTCCGGCCCATCATGTCCGCACTCTCCCCCCGCCCGTTCCGCTGTACCGATCGCGTCCGCTGGGCCGATGTCGACCTGGTGGGGATCATGCGCTACAGCGCCGTCACGCGCTTTCTCGATATGGCCGAGCAGGAACTGCTGCGGGCAGCCGGGCTGCCGTACTCGTTCATCTTCGAGGCGCCTGAGTTGTGGATGCCACGCCGCCACCTGTCGATCGAATTCCTGGCGCCGGCCCGCATCGATGACCTGCTGCACATGGTGATCTGGGTATCGCGGCTCGGGGACAGCTCGCTGACGCTCACGATGGACCTTCGGCACGACGACGGGCGTTTGGTAGCCGAGGTGACGCTCGTGGTGGTGTGCGTTACCGCGGACACGTTTTCCAAGCGGTCGCTGCCGCGCGTGGTGCGAGAGGCGCTTACGCCCTTCGTGTGCAGCACCGACGAGGCACGGCAACTCGCGTAGCTCTGGGGCACATTGCTCCAAACGCCCATCGGCAGGGGTGCCAGCCATCCTGGGCCGACTAGATTTCCGATATGGCCAACAGCACGACCACGACCAGCAATCCCGCCGGGGCGACGGCCGCCGGTGCCGCTCCCGACCAGACCTACGTTCGCAAGGGATTCGGCCTCAAGGCCGAGGTGCAGGACACCTTGGCGGCCGACTACACCGGGCATCTCGTCGACCTGCTGCGCGCCCGTGATTACGCGCTCACGGTTGGCGACACCACCATTCGCCTGGCGCGCGAATTCGGTTTTTGCTACGGGGTGGAGCGGGCCGTCGATTACGCCTATCAGACTCGCCTCAAATTTCCGGAGAAGCGCATCTTTCTGGCGGGAGAGATCATCCACAACCCGCATGTGAACGAGAAGCTCAAGGAAATGGGCGTGGTGTTCCTCTCGGCCAGTGGCAAGGGGTTCGACTACTCCCCCGTACAGCCGGCCGATGTGGTCATCCTGCCGGCGTTCGGCGTGACCATCCAGGACTTCCAGACGCTGCGTGACCTCGGGTGCGTCATTGTCGATACCACCTGCGGATCGGTGCTCAACGTGTGGAAGCGCGTTGAAGTGTACGCGCGTGACGGCTACACATCGCTCATTCACGGCAAGTTCTACCACGAAGAAACGCGCGCGACGGCGTCGCAGGTGGAGAAGTACGCCAATGGTCACTACCTCGTGGTGCGTGACATGGCCGAGGCGGAATTGGTGATGGATTACATCGAGGCCAAGGCCGGACTGACGCCTGCGCGTCCCGCCTTGTCGCGGGACGGGTTCCTCGAGAAGTTCGCCGTGGCGGCTTCCGACGGATTCGATCCCGATGTGCATCTCGAGCGTATCGGCGTGGCGAACCAGACCACGATGCTGGCGCGTGAATCGTTGGCCATTGGTGCAGCCGTTGGTGATGCCATGTCGCGTGCTTACGGAGAGTCGCACAAGGCGGAGCATTTCCGCACCTTCGACACCATCTGCAGTGCCACGCAGGATCGGCAGGACGCGGTGGTGGAGTTGCTGCGTGATCCGATCGATCTCATGGTGGTCGTTGGCGGCTACAACTCCAGCAACACGATTTCGCTAGCCGCGCTGTGCGCCGAGCAGGTGCCCACGTACCACATCGCCGATCCGGACGAGATCGATGTGCAGAACAACGGCGTGCGCTACCGTCGCATTGCCAAGCACCACGTGGAGGACACGATGCAGCCGTGGATTCCCACGTCAGGTGCGTTGCGCGTTGGTATTACCGCCGGCGCCAGTACGCCGAACAACAAGATCGGGCAGGCAGTGGCCCGCGTTTTCGCCATTCGCGGGATCGATCCGGCCACGGTGACCTGAGGCGAGGTCTGGCGCGGTCCACAAGTCGGCGGAATGTTGGGGGAAGTTTCGCGCCATCCCCCCCATTCTCCGAGCGCGCCATGTCCGCCGAACGTGGTAGCATGATCAAATTCGCAGCTCCCGGTGCATTTCTCGCCGGGGGCGAGGCCAGCGGCTATCTGGCGCTGCCGCCGAGCGGGATTGGGCCGGCCGTGATCGTGCTGCAGGAATGGTGGGGGCTGGTTGAGCACATTCGGCAAGTTGCCGACCGGCTCGCGGAAGCGGGATACGTGGTGCTGGCTCCCGATCTCTATCGTGGCGAGTCGGCGAGCACTCCCGACGAGGCGCAAAAGCTCATGATGGCGCTCGAGCTGCCCGCAGCAGCGCAAGCGCTTGGTGGAGCGGCCGACTATCTGCACGCGCACAGCGCGGTGCATCCCAAACGGGTTGGTGTGCTGGGCTTCTGCATGGGCGGGCAGCTGGCACTGTATGCGGCCACCGTACACTCCGAAATGATCGATGCCGTGGTGAACTTCTACGGCGTACTTCGCCCGGAAGTTCCGCTCGATCTTCGCGCGCTCAAGGCACCGGTGCTGGCCCATTTCGGCGTGCATGACACGGCCATTCCCCGAGCCAAGGCCGAGCGGCTCATGCGCGACCTCGCACATGCCGGTGGGGAGTGCGATGGATATTTTTACGAGGCTGGGCACGCCTTCTTCAACGATACGCGTCCCGCCGCGTACGATGCCGGAGCCGCAGCTCTCGCGTGGAACCGCACGCTCGAGTTTCTGCACACCACGTTGGCGACACACTGAATCAATGCTTCTCCACTCCCTGTTGCACACCAACGTACGCCTTGCCGCCGTCACGCTTCGTGGGCCGGCTGCGATACTGCGAACCTGCGCGATGCTGGGCGCTGTCCTGCTCACGGCCGCCTGCTATGCGCGGCGCATGCCATCAACGCCAACCGCGAGCGCTGCGCCAACCGTACGCATGCTGCTGGTGAACGACGTGTATGTCACCGACACGTTGCGTGATGGCAAGGGCGGACTGGCGCGCGTGGCGGCGTTGCGGGATTCCATCGAACGGGCCACCGGCACCAAAGTGTTGTTCGTACTCGCGGGCGATGTGCTGTCGCCGAGTGTGCTCGGCAAATGGTACGGTGGCGCGCAAATGGTCGACGGGTTCAATGCGGCGCGTCTCGATCTGGCCACGCTCGGCAATCACGAGTTCGACAACTCGCGCGCGAGCCTGGTGGCCCGCCTTGGGGAGTCGAAGTTCCAGTGGCTGAGCGGCAACTGCGGTGAGGCCAGCGGAGCGCCGTTTCCGGGAGTGAAGGGGTGGGACACGCTACGCGTGTCGGGTGTGAAGGTAGGGATCCTTGGGACCACGGTGGTGCGGGACTACCCCGCCTACGTGAAGTGCCGCGATGCCGATGCCGCGACGACGGCGCTGGTGGACACCCTGCAGGCGCAGGGAGCCGATCTGGTTGTTGCGCTCACGCATCGCTTCATCACCGAGGATGAAGCCACGCTTGCCGCCGAACCTCGCATTCAAGCCATTCTCGGCGGCCACGAGCATGATGGCCGGCGGGCAGAGCGCGACGGGCGATTGCTGGTGAAGGCGGTGTCCAACTCACGCACCGCGGTGCTGGTGACGTTCGAGCGAGATGGCACAGGGGCGGCGAGTCGCTGGCGGGTCCGCGATCAGGTGTTCACCATCGGACCGGGTATGCGCGAAGACGCAGCCACGTTGGCGTCGGTGCAGCGGTGGCGTGATACGCTTACCCGGCGAATCGGCCCCGATCGTGTGCTTGGCGTGGCGCCGGAACTCATCAATGCCGTCGATTCGATTTCCAAGCGGGAAAGCCGCTTCGGCAATCTCGTGGCCGATGGACTGCGCATGGGCAGCAAGGCGGACATCGGCATGATCAACTCCGGTGCGCTGCGGTTCGATGATGTCATGGCAGCGGGCCCGATCACGAGACACATGTTCGAAGGCGTGTTCCTCTTCGCCGACGAGACGCGCACGGTAACCTTCCCGCTCACTGGCGCACGCCTACGGGACGTGCTCGAGCATGGGGTGCGGCAGGGCAGTCTGGGAAGCGGTGCCTATCCGCAGCTGAGCGGGGTCCGGTTTCGCTTCGACGCACGACAGCCCAGCGGCGCGCGCGTGGTTGGGGATCTGCTGCGGGACGATGGCCGGGTCATTGCACCAACAGACACCGTGCAGGTGACGTTCGTTACGTATCCCGCGTGTCGTGGAGGCGACGGCTATCGTCTACCCGAGGCCGCTGCGGCGTGCCGGGCTCTTGAGCAGGCCCCTGGCTCCACACCGCGCGCGGTCGATCTGGTCATTCAGCACCTCGAGAGCATGAATGGGCGAATCGTGGCACCGCCGACAGGACGCGTCATTCGACTCGACCGCCCGCAATAACGGGTGCACATTGGAAGGACCGCAGCGAATACGTTCTCCCAGCGCACTTCCATGAGCTCCCAGAACGAAGGACACGAACGGTTGACGCCCGCAGGCGTCGACGTCATTTCGCGGTTTCGCCTCGACGGCAAGGTGGCCATTGTCACCGGTGGCACGCGAGGCATCGGCTTGTCGATCGCCTGCACATTTGCGCGCGCCGGTGCGCGCGTCATGATTTCGAGTCGCAAAAGCGAACACGTCGAAGCGGCGGTGCAGGCGTTGCGCGCCGAGGGGCATGATGTGCACGGCCTGGTCTCGAACATGGGCAAGCCGAGCGACGCGCACGAGTTGGCCGCCCGCACTGTCGAGCACTTCGATGGCATCGACATCATCGTGAACAACGCCGCCACCAATCCGATTTTTGGCCCGTTGCAACACGCCACGGCCGAAGCGTTCGACAAGATCTTCGATGTGAACGTGAAGGGGCCGTTCGAGCTGTGCAAGACGGCGCATACCATCATGGTGGAGCGCGGCGGTGGCGCCATCGTGAATGTGTCGAGTATCGGCGGCATCACGCCGGAAGCAGGACTCGGGTTGTACAGCATGAGCAAGTCGGCGCTGATATCACTGACGAAGGTGATGGCGCAGGAGTGGGGTGCCGACGGTATTCGCGCGAACGCCATCTGCCCCGGCCTCATTCAAACGAAGTTTTCGTCGGCACTGTGGCAGGACGAAGCCATTGCCGAGAAGGTGCTAACGCATCAGCCGTTGCGACGCATCGGCATGCCCGATGATGTCGCGGGCCTGGCGCTCTTCCTCGCGTCCGATGCTTCGGCCTACTGCACGGGCTCCGTGTATATGGTCGATGGCGGGTACCTGTCGTGAGTGAGTCGGGCGACCAGATGCACGCGATTGCCCCCGACGAACTCACCGCCATTCTCGACACCGCGCGCCGCTTCATTCGCGAAGAAGTGGTGCCGTTGGAGCCGTTGCTGCTGAGCCAGCCGTGGCACGAGGCCGTGCACACACTCAATGCGTTGCGCGTGCGTGCCCGAGCGCTCGGGCTGTGGGCCCCGTTTCTACCGGAAGCCTACGGCGGTATTGGCATGCCGCTCGATGCGTTTGCCCTCGTGAGTGAGGTGCTCGGGTGGACGCCGTTCGGGCACTACGTGTGCAACTGTCAGGCGCCCGATGTCGGAAACATGGAGTTGCTGCTGGCCTTCGGAACCGATGAGCAGCAGCGCACGTATCTGGCACCGCTCGCTCAGGGCGACTCGCGCAGTTGTTTCGCAATGACAGAGCCGGAGCATGCCGGATCGAATCCCGTGATGCTGTCTACTACGGCCGTTCGCGACGGATCGCACTGGGTGATCAACGGCCACAAGTGGTTTACCAGCAGCGCAGACGGAGCCGCGTTTGCCGTCGTCATGGCGGTCACGGATGCAGAAGAGACCCGTCGGCATTTCCGCGCGAGTCAGATCATCGTGCCGCTGGATACGCCAGGCTTCCGTCTGGTGCGCAACATCTCCGTGATGGGAGAGACCGGGGGGGGGTGGGCGAGTCACGCCGAGGTGCGCATGGATGATGTGCGGGTGCCGATCACCAACCTGCTCGGCCGGCAGGGGCACGGGTTTGCGCTGGCGCAGGAGCGATTGGGCCCCGGGCGCATTCACCACTGCATGCGTTGGATCGGCGTGTGCGAACGGGCGTTCGACTTGATGTGTCGCTACGCGGTGTCGCGGGAACTCGCGCCCGGGGAGCTGCTCGCCGACAAACAGCAGGTTCAGTTCTGGATTGCCGAGTCGCGCATCGAGATTCACGCGGCGCGCCTCATGGTGCTCGACGCGGCCGCGCGCATGACGCACGCGGGGCAGGAGGCCGCGCGCGAAGAGATCGCGTACATCAAGGTGTTCGTGGCCAACACGTTGCAGCGTGTCCTCGATCGAGCCATTCAGGTGCATGGCGCGCTTGGCATGACCGACGATACGCCTTTGGCGTGGTGGTACCGCCACGAACGGGCCGCGCGCATTTACGACGGGGCCGACGAAGTGCACAAGAGCGTGATTGCACGGCGGGCGCTCAAGGCATACGGGGCGCGCGGGGCGGGCGCGGCAGGCGCGGAACAGCGTAGTGGGTTATGAGTTGCCACCCGACAACACGGCGGGAATCGGGTGGCGGGCGGTTGTAGTCCACAACCGCTGTGCCGTTAGGTGGTAGACCGTAACGTTTTTCCGGCGCGATATGTCCGAACACACCGTCCCTGTCCACGACGACGAGTTACTGCCGAACGAGGCGCTCCGCCGCTGGCTCGCCGTCGCCGCGCCGGAATGGATTGCGGAAGGCGACACGTTGTCGGTCAGCCAGTTTTCGTCGGGTTTCTCGAACCTGACGTACTTGCTCACACTGCAAGGCGCGAGCGGTGACCGGTTGCTTGTGTTGCGCCGACCGCCGCACGGGGTAACGGGCGGTATCGCGCACGATATGGCGCGGGAGTGCGGGATTCTCGCGGCGTTACATCCGCTCGGCGTCCCTGTGCCACGACCGGTGGCGCTTGGAGACGAGGCGTCGGTGTTGGGAGCGCCGTTCTACGTGATGGAGTACGTGCCTGGCGTCGTTCTGCGCGGGGCAGCGCCAGAGTTGCTCCGTGCCAATGCGACCGCACTGCCCGAGCGCATGCGGGCCATCTCCCGCACCTTTGTGGAGACGCTGGTGCGTCTGCATGCCGTCGATGTGTCAGCGGCGCCGTTGGCGGCGCTGGGGCGCCCTGAGGGCTACGTGAAACGGCAGGTGCAGGGGTGGAGCAAGCGGTGGGCTGCGTCTCGCACGAAGGAGGTGCGGGCGATGGATGACGTGGCGGCGTGGCTGGAAACACACCGCCCCCCGGAGCGCGGCGCGGCGCTGGTGCACAACGACTTCAAGCTCGACAACCTCGTGCTCACCGACGATATGTCGAAGGTGCGCGCGATTCTCGACTGGGAAATGGCCACCGTGGGCGATCCGCTCATGGATCTCGGGACCTCGCTGGCCTACTGGGTGGAGGCCGATGATGCGCCGATTTTTCGCTCGCTCGGGTTGGGGATTACCGCACTGCCGGGCGCCTATCGCCGCGACGACGTGGTGCGCGCCTACGGCGAGGCCAGCGGCCGCGATGTCAGTGACGCGCCGTTCTATCTCGCGTTTGGCTTGTTCAAGGTGGCCGTGATCGCCCAGCAGATCTACGCGCGGGCGCAGCAGGGGCTGACGAACGATGCGCGGTTTCTGCAGTTGGGGAAGGTGGTGGAGGCGCTGGCCGAGAAGGCGGTGGAGGTGGCGCGGTAAACGACTCGGCGCTTGCGCCCGAGTGATCCGTGGAGAGTGGGAGATGGGGCAGCGTGAGCTGCTACGGGAGTCGGTGCTACGGGAGTTGGTACTGCGGGAGTTGGTACTACGGGAGTTGGTACTACGGGAGTTGGTACTACGGGAGTTGGTACTACGGGAGTTGGTACTACGG
>ERZ1645185.16-NODE-16-length-83201-cov-6.789383_pt1 | contig 83201 bp, 67 predicted proteins | sample MGYA00575351_ERZ1645185 | MGnify/ENA primary metagenome ERZ1645185 (study PRJEB40838, sample SAMN11284767) | freshwater sediment metagenome | isolation source: river sediment | host: Sediment | place: India: Jana village, Kanpur | collected 2015-12-17 ... | reverse complement strand
GATCGGTTGGCCGATTTCCCCGTGACGGTGGAAGTCATGAGCCGATTTCAAACGGCGAGCCAGCAGGCCGTGGTGGTGGACAAGCTCAAGAAGAAGCAGATCGACATCATCATCGGCACGCACCGCCTGTTGAGTCCCGACGTGGAGTTCGCGGAGCTCGGGCTCATCATCGTCGACGAGGAGCATCGATTCGGCGTGAAGCACAAGGAGCGGCTCAAGCAGCTCAAGCTCAGCACCGATGTGCTCACGCTGACGGCCACGCCCATTCCGCGTACGCTGCACCAGTCGCTGGCCGGTCTGCGCGATCTGACGCTCATGCAGACGGCGCCGCGCGACCGTTCGCCCGTGCTCACCTTTGTCGAGCCGTTCGACGACGCGCTCATCGAAGAAGCCATCTCGCGCGAGCTTGACCGCGGCGGACAGGTGTTCTTCGTGCACAATCGCATTGAGACCATTGAAGCCATCGCCGATCATCTGCGGCGCATCGTGCCCCGCGCGCGGGTGGGGGTGGGGCACGGGCAGATGAAGGAGCGTGAACTCGAGAAGATCATGCGCCAGTTCGTGGAGGGGGAGCTCGATATTCTTGTGTCCACCCTCATCGTGGAGAGCGGCCTCGATGTGCCCAACGCGAACACCATGTTCGTGAATCGGGCCGACCACTTGGGGCTCGCGCAGCTGTATCAGTTGCGCGGTCGCGTTGGACGCTCACACCGCCGCGCCTACTGCTACCTGTTGGTGCCCGACCGGGTCGATGAGGATGCCGAGCGCCGTCTGGCCGTTCTGGAGCACCATACGGAACTGGGGGCCGGCTACCGCGTGGCTCTCAAGGATCTCGAACTGCGTGGCGCGGGTAATCTGCTTGGCCCCGAGCAGTCCGGGTTCGTGCACTCCGTGGGGTTCGATCTGTATCTGCGGTTGCTCGACGAAACCGTGCGTCAGCTTTCGGAGGACGGGTCGCAGAAGGCCTGGATGCCCTCCGATGTCACGCTCGATTTCCCGAGCTTTCTCCCCGACGAGTATATCGTGTCGCAGGAGGCCAAGCTGGACGTGTACCGCCGCCTCACCGCTTTGCGCGACGCGACGGCGATCGAAGCGCTGCGCCAGGAGGTGCGCGACCGGTTCGGGGCGCTCCCGGCGCCGGCCGAGGCGCTCTTCGGCAGTGCCATGCTGCGGGTCATCGGGGCCACCCTCGGTGTCGACGGGGTGCTTGTGCGCGCCTCCGAGGCACGTATTACTTTCAGGGCTGACGCAGTTCCGCGCCTCAAGGGGCTGTCGGCGGCATTCCACGGCGTGCAATTCCAAGTGGATGTCCGTCGGGCCCAGCCTCTGGCGCTCAAGCTCACCCGTTTGGGTGGGGCGGAAATGCTCGAGGGGCTCATCCGCGCGTTGAAGGCCCTCACCTAACCTCACCCACGTCTCCGTTCCGGAGTTCGACCTGATGAAATCATACCGTTTGTCCGTGCTCGCTGCCGTCGCGTTCGCCGTGGCCTGTGGCGCGGCGTCCAATCCCGACGTAGCGGCGACCGCCGGCAATCAGCAGCTCTCGACGGCCAAGCTCGCGGAAATCCTGGGCTCGTCCCAGGCGCCGCTCGAGAAGGACGTGGCGCGCTCCATCGCCGAGCTGTGGGTGAACTACCAGCTGGTGGCCATGGCCGCGGCCAAGGGCGACTCGCTCACCGACCCCAAGGTCATGCAGGACGCGCTGTGGTCGAACCTCGACAACATCCGCGTCAAGAAGTTCTACGACAACGTCTCCAAGAGCTGGAGCGAGCAGGTTCCGGGTAGCGATGAGGATCGCTACAACAGCGGCGAGGCGTACGCGGCCCGCCACATCCTCATCAAGACCGAGCAGGGTGCCACGCCCGAGCAGCTCGCCGCTGCCAAGGCCAAGGCCAGCGACATCCTCAAGCAGGCCACGCCGGCCAACTTCGTGTCCCTCACGGCCCGCTCCGACGAGCCCGGCGCCAAGGAACGGGGCGGCGATCTCGGCCTGTTCGGCAAGGGCATGATGGTGCCGGAGTTCGAGAAGTGCGTGGCGGCGCTCAAGGTGGGCGCCATCTCCACCGAGCCCTGCCAGACCTCGTTCGGCTTCCACATCATCTACCGCACGCCGTTCGCCGAAGTGGCCGAGAAGTTCGCGCCCATCGCGAAGCAGCGGAACGTGGCCATCGCCGAAAGCACCTACCTCGCCAAGCTCGAAACCAGCAACGAGGTCAAGCTCGAAGCCAACGCCACGGTGAAGGCCAAGGCCATCGCCAAGAACGCGCTCGGTTATATGAAGGACACCGACGCCATGGCCACGTACAAGGGTGGCAAGCTTACCGCCGCGCGGTTCGCGGAGTGGCTGTCGGCGTATCCGCCGTCGTCGCAGATCCGTCCGCAGCTGGTGCAGGCGCCGGACACGTTGGTCGAGAAGTTCGTGAAGCAGATCGTGCGTAACGAGCTCGTGCTGCGTCAGGCCGACAGCGCCAAGGCGCAGGTCGACACGGCCGAAATGTCGAACCTGTTCCTCAACTTCAAGAACGCGGTCTCGCAGACGTGGGCCTCGTTGGGCGTGGAGCCGGCCAAGCTGGCCGACAGCGCGTCGAAGGCGGCGGGTAGCGACAAGGAGAAGATTGCCGGGGCCATGGTCGAGGCCTTCTTCGCCAAGCTCGTGAAGAACGAAGTGCCGTTCGTGGACGTGCCGTATCCGGTGGCTCGTGCGGTGCAGAAGAAGTACACGTTCAACATCAACGAGGCCGGCCTCGACAAGGTGATCGAGCAGGCCAAGGGCGTGCGCGCCAAGAGCGATTCCAGCAAGGGTGGGGCTCCGGGCGCTCCGGGTGCTGCCGCACCTGGCGCCGCGCCGGCGCCGGCTGCACCGGCACCGGACACGACCAAGAAGTAAACGTTGGTTCCGAGCGATTCAGCGCCCCGGCCGGTTTCCGGTCGGGGCGCGTCGTTCACTTGGGCGTGCCGACCGTTCGGCGCGTCCTGCAACCCTGATTCCGCCCACGGGTACCAACCCGGATGATGCTCCGACTGCTCTCTCGCCCCATTTTCGCCGGTGCCGCTCTGGCACTCGCGCCGTCCGTTGTGCGGGCGCAGGCCACGCCGCCGGTGCCTGCCAAGGCCGCGGTGGCCGACACCAAGGCCGCCCAAGACACCGTGAAAGGCCTCCCCATCGATGGCATTGCTGCCATCGTGGGTGATCAGCTCATTCTGGTGTCGGAGCTCATGACCGCCGTGAATCAGGCGCGGGCTTCCGGTGCCAAGGTGGAATCGGCCGCCGATCTGGCTGCGCTCGAAAAGGACATCCTTGAGCGCCTCATCGACGCCGAACTCTTGGTGCAGAAGGCCAAGGACGAAAAGGTCGAAGTGGAGGACGGCGATGTCACCAGCTCCGTGGATGACCAGGAGAAGAACATCCGCAAGCGGTTCAAGAGCGACGCCGAGTTCAAGGCTGCGCTCAAGGAAGCCGGCATGGGAACCATCGAAGAGTGGCGCAAGCTTACCGGCGACCAGATCCGCCGTGACAAGATGCAGCAGCAGGTCATGCAGAAGCTGCAGCGCGACGGCAAGGTGACCTCGGTCAACGTCGGCGAAGACGAAATCAAGGAAGCCTTCGGGGTCTTCAAGCAGCGCGTGGGACCCAAGGAAGCGCGCGTGGGACTGCGGCAAATCGTGGTGGCCACCAAGCCCAGCGAAGACGCGAAAAAGCGCGCCAAGGCCAAGATCGACTCCATCTGGCTCGACCTGCAGAAGCGTCCGGATGACTTCGAATTGATGGCCAAGAAGTACTCCATGGACGGAACAGCCGAACTGGGCGGCGATCTCGGCTGGAATCGTCGTGGTCGCATGGTGCCTGAGTTCGACCGCATGATGTTCTCGCTCAATCCCGGGGTGCTGAGCCCGGTCGTCGAAACGGCATTCGGGTACCACATCATCCGGGTCGACCGCGTTCAGCCTGCCGAAGTGAAGGCGCGGCACATTCTCATTCGCCCTCAGGTCGATTCGGCCGACGAAAAGCGCACCAAGATTCTCGCCGACAGTATCGTGGCCGCGTGGCGTGCTGGCGGCAGCTTCGATTCGCTCAGCGTGAAATTCCACGACGATGCCAGCGGCGAAGACAAGTCCATTCCGGAGTATCCGCGCAGCGAACTCCCCGAGGCGTATCGCAATGCGCTCGAAGGGGTCACGCTGAATCAGATCGTCGATCCGTTCCCGCTTCCCGATCCGGCGGCCGGCGTGGCCAAATTCATCATCGCGCAGGTCACCTTTCTCGACGAGGCCGGCGAGTGGACGCTGGGCGAAGCGCGCGAGCGCATTCGTGAGCAGCTGTCGGAAGAGCGCAAGATGCGCCGACTCATCGACAACCTGAAGAAGCAGACGTACGTGAGTGTGCGCTACGATCCCACCAAGCAGGGAGACGGCGACCGGTGATCCGGTTGGGGCTGACGCTCGGCGATCCGCGGGGCATTGGTCCGGAGATCGTGGCGAAGGCGCTTGGTGACCCACGCATCGGGTTGCCGGGCGCCTCGTTGCAGGCGCCCACGCCGGTCTCGTGGCGGATTATTGGGCCCACTGGCTGTGGGGTCGCGGTACACGACGATCTCGGTGCGTGGCAGCCCGGTGGCGATACGGCGGCCAACGAGCGGCTGGCGGGCGCCTTGGCTGGCCGTGCGGTGGAGCACGCCGCGCGACTCGCACTGGCCGGCGAAATCGATGGCATCGTCACGGCGCCACTCGACAAGCATGCGTTGCAGGCTGGCGGCTACGACTACCCAGGGCACACGGAAATGCTGTCGCACCTTGCCGGCGTGCCTACGGCGATGATGCTCGCCAGCGATCGGCTGCGGGTGGTGCTGGCCACCACCCACATTGCGCTGCGCGACGTGCCGGCGGCGCTTACGCGTGAGGTGCTGGTGCAGACGTTCCGCACCACGTATCACGGCCTTCAGCAGGATCTCGGGGTGGCGATGCCGCGCATTGCGCTGTGTGCCATGAACCCGCACGCCGGCGACGGCGGCCGATTTGGCACCGAGGACGACGACCTGTTGACGCCCGTTGCGCGCGACTGTGGCCTGTTCGGTCCGTATCCGGCCGATACGGTGTTCGTGCGCGCCATGCGCGGCGAGTTTGACGCCGTCATTGCGCCATACCATGACGTGGGGATGACCGCCATTAAGGTGGCGAGCTTCGGCAGCGCCGTGAACATCACGTTGGGGTTGCCATTCGTGCGGACGTCACCCGACCACGGCACCGCGTTGGATATCGCGGGGTACGGCATCGCGAGCGCTGAGAGCCTGGTGCACGCGATGCAGGTGGCGGTGGAGATGGTGGCGAGGCGGCGCGAACGCTAGCGCGCGACTCGGCGGAACCGGATGCCGCGCGCTCGACCGGTATCGACGGTGAACTCGTCGAACGAGCCGCGCCCCGTTTGCAGGGTGATCGTGCCCATCGGCGTGCTGAGTATGGTGCTGCTGATGGGCCGCGCCTGCTCCGGCTGGTGGCGCGGAAGCGCGACGTGCAGCGCGCCGCTCGAATCGGCGGTGATCTGCCACTCGGCGTCGAGTTCCTCGCTGTACCAGGTGCCAACGAAGCGCTGTTTGTCCGCTGCCGTAGGCTGAGCCGTCGGATCGAAGCGACGGTACTCGAAGTCTCCCCCGCCGGCTCTCACCTGAACGGCACTGATGGCCGTGGCCGGTGACCCGATAAATCGCACGGTGGGGCGACTGGGTGGGCCGACCATTTCGAACTGCCCCGGCGCGTACTGAAGCAGCCGGTACTGTTCGTCGCCGGTCTGGATGAAGAGGGTGTCCCGGCGCGCGACGATCTGCACGACCATGTTGCCACCGAAGTAGCTGCCGGCGTAGGCCGTGGACTGTTCCACCGGCAAGGTCGTCGCAGGCAACGATGCGCCCGACGCCGTACGGGCCACGCGCGCCTCGTCGAGCAGCGCGTCTATGATGCGATCGGCGAAGCGTACTGGGTTCGCATCGCTCCGATTGCAGAGTACGGCGACCCCGAGGCGGCGCTCAGGAAGGCGCACCAACTCGGCCCGGAATCCCGCCCACGAGCCGCCGTGGCGCACACGCCGAATCCCGCGGGTGCTGTCCACCATGAGCCCCCGGGCGTACATATGTGGTGCGGCGTTCACGGTGCCGGTGGCCTCCAGCTCCCGCACGAGTGCGGCGCCGCCGACCGTCGGCTGTTCGTAGTTGCGCACCCACTTCGCGAGATCGGTCAGTGTGGTGAGCACGGCTCCGTCGCCGACCTGCTCGAAATCGGACATCTCCACGGTGAAGCCGTTTTCGGTGGGCTCGTACCCCCATGCGCGCGCCGGCACGACGGCATTGTACCGATCGAGGAACCGGGTGTTGGTCATGCCCAGCGGGCCGAAGATGCGTCGCTGCGCCACCTCGGCCAACGGCATGCCGCTCAGCCGAGTCACGATTTCCGCGAGCAACAGGTAGCCGCTGTTGCTGTAACTGTACGCCGACCCTGGCGTGAAGTCGAGCGCTTGCTGCCGTGCCACCAGGGCGATGGCCTGTGTTTGCGATGCGAAATCGCTGGTGCGCACGCCAGCGAGCTCGAACAGCGACAGATAATCACGGACACCAGCGGTGTGGTGCAGCAGCTGTCGCACCGTCACGGAGTCGCCCCACGCCGGCAGCTCGGTGACGACGCGGCGCACCGGCGTCTCGAGGGTGAGTTTTCCGTCGGCGACGAGCAGCAACGTCAGCGCGGCGGTGAACTGCTTGGAGGTGGAGCCGAGATCGAAGACCGTTCGCGCGTTGATGGGGATCTGATGTTCCAGGCTGGCGAGCCCGTAACCCTTGGACCACGCCAATGTGCCGTCGCGGTAGATCCCGGCGCCACAGCCAGGTGCGCCCGCAGTGACGAAACGGAACACGGAGTCGATCCGTGCGCGTGAGAGCGTGGTCATCGCGGCGGCGGGGCGGCTCTGGGCATGGAGCGGACCGATGGCGAGGGTCGCGGCGATGAGCGACGGGGCAGCCAGGCGGAATGCAATTCGGCACATGATCGTGGCAAAGAAGGGGGAACGGCGGGGGCGGGAACCGGACACGCAAAGGGCCGGCGCGATGCGCCGGCCCTGATCCATCAAAGGGGGAGGTCAGCCGCTCTCTTGCTGTTCCCCGCGGGTTTTTTCGTACTCCGGCCGGTCACTGTATCCGTACCCGCCGAACACTTCGCCACCACGCATCAAGTCGTGTCCGTATCCGCGGCCCAACGGGTACCCGCCAGCGGAGCGGGCGTGCAGTTCGCGATCGCGTGACTCGTTGGGCTGGCCCTGCTTCTGGTCTTGCATTGGTCGATCCCTCCAGAAGGGTGTCCTGAGATGGTATGACGTCTGGACCGTGGGAGCAAGCTGAGCCGGAAACATGTCACGGACAATCAGGGGAACCCTGGTGTTCCTCTTTAAGGAATAGGCAGTAGACCCGTTGTATCCCGGGGCCGGTCTCCGCTAGCTTGCAAGGCTATGGAAATTCGTAACGTCGCCATCATCGCTCACGTCGACCACGGGAAGACGACCCTCGTCGACAAGATGCTCCGCCAGGCCGGTGCCTTCCGCGAGAATCAGGTCGTCGAAGAACGCGTGATGGACTCGAACCCGCTCGAAAAAGAGCGCGGTATCACCATCCTCGCGAAGAACACCTCGATCCGGTGGAAGGACACGAAGATCAACATCGTGGACACCCCGGGCCACGCCGACTTCGGCGGCGAGGTGGAGCGCATTCTTCGCATGGTGGACGGCGTGCTCCTGGTGGTCGACGCGTTCGACGGCCCGATGCCGCAGACGCGCTTCGTGCTGCGCAAGGCGCTTGAACTCGGGCGCACCCCCATCATCGTCATCAACAAGATCGACCGCCCCGGCGCCGATCCGTTGCGCGTGCACGATGAAGTGCTCTCGTTGTTCATCGAACTTGAAGCCACGGAAGAGCAGCTCGAGTCGCCCGTGGTGTACTGCTCGGCCAAGAACGGTATCTCCACGCTTGATCTCGATGTCGAGGCGGTCGATTTCGAACCGTTGTTCGAAACGATCGTGAAGACCGTGCCACCGCCGCCGACCGACGCCGATGGCCCGTTCCAGATGCTCGTGTCCACCATCGACTACTCGGCCTACCTGGGCCGTATGGCGATCGGGCGTATCGAGCGCGGGCGCGTGAACATGGGCGACAGCATCACGCTTGTCACGCCGGACAACAGCGCCCCGCCGGTGCGCGGCCGTGTGACCAAGCTGTACGGTTACGAAGGGCTCGATCGCATCGAAATTCAGGAAGCGTCAGCGGGTGAAATCGTGTTGCTCGCCGGCTTCGAAAACGTGGATATCGGCACCACGCTCACCGACCCGAGCACGCCTGAGGCGCTGGCGGGCATCAGCGTGGAAGAGCCCACCATCAGCGTGGACTTCGTGGTCAACAACTCGCCCTTCGCCGGTAAGGAAGGGAAGTTCGTGACGTCGCGTCAGATCCGTGAGCGCCTGTACAAGGAGCTTGAGCGCAACGTGGCGTTGCGGGTGGAAGACAGCGACACCACCGACGCGTGGAGCGTGTCGGGGCGCGGTGAACTGCACCTCTCCATTCTCATGGAGACCATGCGCCGCGAAGGGTTCGAATTCCAGGTCTCGCGTCCGCGCGTGATCACGCGCGTTGACGAGAACGGCCAGAAGCTCGAGCCGTTCGAAGAACTCGCGATCGACGTGCCCGAGGATTACCTCGGCGTGGTCATCGAAAAGCTTGGCCCCCGCAAGGCCGAGATGATCGAAATGAAGAATCCGGGGCAGGGGCTCGTGCGCTTGTTGTACCGCGTGCCGGCGCGTGGCCTGTTCGGCTACCGCTCGGAGTTCCTCACGGACACGCGTGGTACGGGCATCATGCACCACCGCTTCCTCGAGTACGGGCCGTGGGCGGGGCCGCTGTCGGGCCGCTCGCGTGGCGTGCTGGTGTCCATGGAAAACGGCACCATCATCGCGTTCGCCCTGTTCTCGTTGCAGGAGCGCAGCACCCTGTTCGTCACCCCGGGTGACGCGGTGTACGAAGGCATGCTCATCGGTGAAAATTCGCGTCCTGGCGACATGGACGTGAACCCCACCAAGGAAAAGAAGCTCACGAACATGCGTTCGAAGGGCGCGGACGAAGCGATCACGCTCGAGCCGCCCCGCCAAATCACGCTCGAAATTGCGCTCGAGTACATCGAAGACGATGAACTCATCGAAGTCACGCCGCAGAGCATTCGCCTGCGCAAGCGCATGTTGGCGGCCAGCGATCGCAAGCGTGTTTCGCGCGAAGTGAAGCGCGAGCGCGACCGCGCGTAAACCTTTGGAGCTGATTTACCCCGGGCCGCCGTTAAGCGGCGGGCCCGGGTGTGTGGGCGGATGCGTGAATTCGGGTACGTCGGCGTTTTGTCGGCTTGCGCCGTGAGCCCGTCCTGCCGATACTCCCGCACAACAGGCACACGCAGTCACTTTCCTTCACACTCGCAGGAGAATCGTCCCATGTTGGAGCTGTTCGGGTCGTCGTCGCTGGACGCGCTCGAAGAGAAGGTTCAGTCTTTGGTCTTCATGTTGGCCGACGACGAGGATTTCGATGACGAGGGCTTCGACGAGGGTGACCTCGACGAGGACGAAGACGACGATGTCGACTTCGACGACGACGAAGACGATCTCGACGACGACGATGATGACGATCTCGATGACCTCGACGACGAAGACGATGAGGACGACGACGAGGATGACGAGGACGACGACTTCGATTTCGACGAAGATCTCGGCTACGGCGACGAGGACGATCCGGACGCGTAAGCGAAGCGGATCGTCATTGCGACGTCGCACGGCGTTCATCAACGGTGCCGGGTAACGAACGGGCGATCCTCTGGGTCGCCCGTTGTGCGTCAGGGGCGGTGCCATGGCGGTTTTTTGACGAAATAGCCGAGATCCCTTTACGCAGGGCAATGGACGGGCTACATTATGCGGCTCTGGTGGATCGGCGGCGCGTTTCGGCTGCCTGGCACCGGGCCTGTAGCTCAGGTGGTTAGAGCGCACGCCTGATAAGCGTGAGGTCAGAGGTTCAACTCCTCTCAGGCCCACTGAACGAACAAGTATTTCAACGCCCCCGTCGCGGTTTCCGCGGCGGGGGCGTTGTCGTCTTCGCGGGTCGTCGCTGGCATTTCACCGCGCGCCGGGCCAGCGTGCACACATGATGGTCTTTCCTGCCCCGGGCGTGCCCCGCCGCGCCACGAACACCCTCGTGTGCCTGTCTGCCCTCGCGCTGGCCTTCGTCGGCGTGGCTGGGCCGCTGAGAGCCCAGAACGCCAGCAATTCCACCGATCCTTTGGCGGCAGCGTGCATGGGCCCGGCGTTTGCCGTGTTGCACCCTGAACTGCCCGACGGCGCCCCCCCACACGCCCGCGCGATCTGGCTGACCTCCCGCCTGCTGCGGTGGCCGCAGGCGCCACGCGGGGCTGCTGCCCCGGCCGTGGCGGGCACACCAACCGCGACCGGGCGCTACGTGCTGTACGCCAGCGCACAGGCTGCGCTCCGCGTGGTGGTGGGCCAGCCCATCGCAGGCGCGACCGACACACTGCGGCTGCTCCAGGTCCGACCGCCGCGTGCGCGCGCCGATTCACCGTGGCAGCATGTGGGCGCAGGCGTGACCGTAACGGTGCCGGCAAACGTCGGCCGCCGTCGCGTGGCGGGCTTGCTCACACAGCAACTCGTGCTGGTGCACGAAGACGCCACAGGGCGCGTACTCGAGGCGACGCGCACGCAGCCTGCGCTCGCGCTCGACGACCTGTATGCCTCGGCGGCGGAACCGCTCACGTTCGGCGCCTACGTGGCGGCAGAGGCGACCACCTTTCGGCTCTGGGCCCCCACGGCGCAGCGCGTGATGCTGTGCCTGTTTGCCGCCGACACCACGCAGGCGCGTACCGTACCCCTCACAGCAGACAACCGCAGCGGCGTCTGGTACACGCGTGCGGCCAGCGCGACGCACGGCACCATGTACCGCTACCTGGTCGATGTGATGGTGCCCGGGGTCGGCGTCGTGCGCAATCGCGTCACCGACCCGTGGTCGCTCGCGCTCACAGCCAACTCGTCGCATTCGGTGGTCGCCGACCTGGCCCACCCTTCGCTTGCACCGAACGGCTGGACGCAACGCCGCGTCCCGCGGCTGACCCACCCGGTCGATCAGGTGATTTACGAACTGCACGTGCGCGATTTCTCGGTGCACGATGCCAACGTGCCCGCGCCCCATCGGGGCCGCTATCTCGCATTCACCGATTCCGTCGGGCACGGGATGCGTCACCTGCGTGCCCTCGCGAGCGCGGGGCTCACCGATGTTCATCTGCTTCCCGTCTTCGATGTGGCCACCATCCCGGAAATTGACTGTCGCACGCCGGTCGTGCGGGGAACGCCGGCCGGCGAGGAGCAGCAAGCCAACGTGGTCGCGGCCGCTGCCAGTGACTGCTTCAACTGGGGCTACGATCCGCTGCACTTCACCGTGCCCGAGGGCAGTTACGCCACCAACGTTGCCGACTTCGGTGCCCGCATTCGCGAGTTCCGTCGCATGGTCATGGCGCTCAATGCCGCAGGGCTGCGGGTGGGTATGGACGTGGTGTACAACCACACCAGCGCGTCCGGGCAATCACCGCAGTCGGTGCTCGATCGTATCGTACCGGGCTACTACCATCGGCTCGACGCCAACGGGCGTGTGGAAACGTCTACCTGCTGCGCGAACACGGCCACAGAACACCGTGTCATGGCCAAGCTCATGATCGAGTCCACGGTCACCTGGGTGAAGCATTACGGCATCAGTTCGTTCCGCTTCGACCTCATGGGACACCAGCCGCGCGCGGCAATGGAGCGGTTGCAGCGCGCCGTGAATGCGGCCGCTGGCACCACGGTGCCACTCATCGGCGAGGGGTGGAACTTCGGCGAAGTCGCCGATGGGCGGCGCTTCGTGCAGGCCTCGCAGCTGTCGTTGCGCGGCAGTGGGATTGCCACCTTCAGTGATCGGGCGCGGGATGCGGTACGCGGCGGAAGTGCGCTCGACGACGGTATCGATCAGGTGCGCAATCAGGGATGGGTGAACGGCCTCGGCTATGCACCCAACGATGAACGGCGGCGAATGCAGCCGACGCCCGACGACGGCCAAGCGCTGGCACGCGCCGCCGACATGGTGCGGCTGGGCATGGCTGGTTCGCTGCGTGAGGTCACCATGCTCACCGCCGATGGCTCAACCAGGCGGCTCGCCGACCTGACCTACGGTGGCCAGCCAGCCGGCTATGTGCAGGAGCCGCGCGAGGTCGTGAATTACGTGGAGAATCACGACAATCAGACACTCTTCGATGCGAACGTGCTCAAGCTGTCCCCTGGCACCTCGACCGAAGATCGCGCACGGGTGCAATTGCTCGCCTCGGCGGTGGTGCTGTTCAGCCAGGGCATCGCCTACGTGCATGCCGGACAGGAGCTGTTGCGCAGCAAGAGTCTCGATCGCAACAGTTTCGACTCGGGTGACTGGTTCAACCCCTACGATCCGACCGGCGAAACGCACGGGTTCGCCCGCGGATTGCCGCCCCGCAAGGATAACGAGGCGAGTTGGTCATTCATGCGCGCTCGACTGGCCGATAGCACGCTGGTACCGCCGCCCCCGCTGGTGCGCTTCACGCGCAACGCCTTTCTCGACCTGCTGCGCATTCGCACCAGCAGCGGGCTCTTTCGCCTGCGCACCGCGGCCGAGGTGCAGCAGCGTTTGCACTTCCTCGCGGCCGGTCCGTCGCAGCAGGCCACCGTGGTCGCGATTCATCTCGATGGGGCGCTCGCGGCGGGTGGCGTGGTTCCCGGCGCCCGCTTCCGCGACGTGGTGGTGGTCATCAATGCGGGTGTCGAGGGGGCCGCCGTGCCCATGCCGTCGCTCGCTGGACGGGCGTTGCAGTTGCACCCCGTGCATCGCGCGGTATCAGCCGCCGACACGCGACCGCGCGACTCTCGCTGGAACCGCAGCAGTGGCGAGATGTGGGTGCCGCCGCGGACGGCCGTGGTCTGGGTGAGGGAATAGGCGAACCGGGCCCATGCCACGCGCCGGGGCAACCCGGTAGCTTGTCCACATGACCGAACGCACCAGCGCGACCGTGTACGAGACGTGGCAAGTAGGGCCGGCGCGCGCCGGCGAATGCACGGTGTCTGTGGCCTCGAAGCCAGGGGTCATGGCTCACGGAGCCGTCGACGCGCCGGCCGATATGCTGGCCGAGGCGGTGGCGCGCACCACCGCGGCGAATCCTGGCGCCCTCTCTGTGCATCTGGGGAGCGGGAACGGCTTGGTGCCGGCCGTCGCGCTGGCCGTGGGGTTCGCCCCAACTGCCGCCGACCGGTACTTCGCCAACGCCGAGGCCACGCGCCGGTCGCTCGAGGCCACCGCACATCAGCGGGCGCAGGATGGCGTCGCCACCGCTTGGCGTGCTCATCACACCGCGCTGGTCAGCGACCGAGTCGACGCCGAATCGTGCGAACTGGCCACCATCCGCATTCCGACCGACAAGCTCGGCGTGCAGCACGCTGTGGCCGAAGCGTTCCGGGCCCTTGCCGTGGGGGGACGGTGCCTGTTGGCCGGAGCCAACGACGAAGGCGCCAAACCGGCCGCGAAGTTGCTTGAGGCGGTCTTCGGACACGCGCGACTCGACGCGCAGCACAGCGGCTGTCGTCTGCTCTCGGCGGTGAAGCAGCGGGCCACACCAATCGACGGCACGCTGCTCGCGTCACCGTGGCTCGACGCCAACCGGTTTCATGAGTTCCCGGTCACTGCTGGTGGCACCGCGTTCACCTTGGCCACGCGCCCCGGTGTGTTCTCCTGGGAGCATCTCGACGAAGCCGCTGGCATTCTCGCCGATCTCATGCGCGTCGAAGACGGGGAGGCGGTACTCGACCTTGGGTGTGGCGCCGGCGTGCTGGGCGTAACTGCGGCGCGCCAGACGCCGTCGAGTACGGTGCTGATGCTCGATGCCGATGCCGATGCCGTCCGCTGTGCTCAGCGCACGGCGGCGATGGCACAGTGCACGAACGTGGAGGTGCGCGCGAGTGATGTCGCCAGTGCCGCCGCACAGCGCCTGTTCGACGTGGTCGTGAGCAACCCGCCGTTTCACCTGGGCAAGGGCACCGAACTTGCCATTCCACGCGCGTTCATCGAACAGGCCTATGCACGGCTTGTTCCTGGGGGGCGCCTGTATCTGGTCGCCAATCGCACGCTGCCGTATGAACGGCTTATTGCCGAGTGTTTCGGTGAAGTCCGAACGGCGCACGATGGTCGGCGCTTCAAGGTGATTGGCGGTGTGCGCCGCCAGTGATTCAGAGGCGCGGTCGCGCCCCTCGTGGTTGCCGGCGTGGGTGCCCGACTGGGTCCCACGATGGGTGACACTCTCGAACTTGTTCACCGCCGCCATCCTGATGTGGGCCGCCCCACGATGCTGGCCGCACGTCGAAGCGCTCGTTGGTGTGCGCGAGCGTGGTGCTCGACAGCCATCGTACGCCATCACAACGCGCACCGGGCGGGTCGTGACCGCCGATAGTCTGCGTGGACGGGTGGTGTTCGTGAACGTCTGGGCCACCTGGTGTCCGCCCTGTCGTGCCGAAATGCCGGCGCTGCAGCAGCTCGCCGATGCCTACGCCAACGAAGGGTTGGTCATGCTTGGCCTATCCGTTGATCGCGGCCCCGCAGAGGCGGTCGATGCGTTTCTGGCCGAGCGGAACATCAGCTATCCGGTGGCCATCGTTGGTGATGATATCATCTCCGCCTTCGGTGGCGTGCGTGGCTATCCCACCAGCTTTCTGATCGACCGCCAAGGAGTGGTGCGCCATACCGTCATGGGGCCGGTGGGCCCAATCACACTGCGCCCCGCCATCAAGCGGCTACTCGCCGAGTCGTCGACGGTTGCGCCCGATGCGGTGAAGCCCGTCAGCGCGCGTCCTTAGCCGCGCGCACTGCCTCGCGCAGTTGCGCGAGTTCGGCCGAGGTGAGCACCCGCCACAGGCCAGGGGCGAGATCGTGCAACGACAACGGCCCGAAGGCAACGCGGTGCAGTGCGGTGACGTGATTGCCAACGGCCGCGAACATGCGACGCACCTGGTGGTATCGTCCTTCGCTGATGGTGAGTCGCGCCAGTTGTGGAGCCAGAACATCGAGGTGCGCGGCCCGAAGCGGTGTGGTCTCTCCGCTGAGAAGCAACGTGCCAGACGCAAACCGCTCGGCTTCGTCGCCAGTGAGCGGAGCCGCGAGCGTCGCCTCGTAGCACTTGGGCAAGTGCCACTTCGGTGACGTGAGCTGGTGGTTCAGCGCCCCATCGTCGGTGAGCAGCAGCACCCCGGACGTATCGGCGTCGAGGCGCCCTACGGTGGCCATCACCGGCTCGCGCTGGAGAAAACGTGTTGGAAGCAACTCGTAGACCAAGGGCGGACGGTCGCTCGTGGAACACACGTAGCCAACGGGCTTGTGCAGCAACACGACCGAACCGGGTGGGGGGTCGAGTTCGGCACCGCGCACGCGCACATCATCGTGCGTGTAGGCATCCGCATCACGCAGCAGGGCTCCGCTTGCCGACGTGACCTGACCCGTTGCCAACAGCCGCTCGACCTCCTTGCGGGTGCCGTACCCGAGTCGGGCGAGGTAGCGGGAAAGGGGCAGGCGGGCAGGAGGCACGTGAATGAGAGAGCCGAGGACACACGGTGGCAGGCAGCGGCACATGAGATGCCACGCTCCGAACTGCTGCATAATACTCACCAGTTCATGGGTCGCCGTGGTACGCTTGCTCGGACTCGTCCACGCTGTCCCGATTGGACTGGTGTGCAACGTTTCGGTAGGCTCGAGCGTCTGTTCAGAGTGACCGTACCGCTGCCGACGCAGGATGGGTGGTGCGTGGTCGCCTTTTCGTGGTAAGCCCATGTCCGACATCATCTCGCCCGTCATTACCGACGCGGCGCGCCTCGCCGCCCTGCGGGAGGCTGTTCGTCCGCGGGCGTATCCAGCCACGGCCTACGATCACCTCTGCCGAGTTGCCGCTGTGGCGCTCGACGTGCCGGTGGTGCTCGTCTCACTGGTCGACGATGCCGGGCAGTTCTTTCATGGCATGTCCGGGCTGCTGGGCGAGATTGCCACGTGCCGGAGCACGCCACTGTCGCAGTCGTTCTGTCGCCATGTGGTAGAGCGTGGAGCTGCGCTGCGTATCGTCGACTCCCGCGTACATCCTCTGGTGCAGGACAATCCGATCATCGGTCGCCTCGGTGTCATTGGCTACCTGGGGGTGCCGCTCACGACGTCGGCCGGACACTGTCTGGGGTCGCTGTGTGCCATTACCCATGTTCCACGAGAGTGGACGCCGGCTGATGAGTCGGTGTTGTCCGATCTCTCGCACATCGTGATCAGTGATCTCGAACTGCGGGCGGAACTCAATTATCGCGAGGCACGTGAAGCCGCAGGCGATCCGTCCATCGGTGCCGAGGGGCTGCCGGGAAGTGCGCGCGATCTGCTCGAACAGCTGCACGAGGGTGTCGCCGCCGTCGATCGCAGTTGGCGGCTCACTTACCTGAACACCGTCGGTGCTCGGGCGCTCGACGTATCACCCTCGACCGTTGCGGGGCAGGTGTTGTGGGAGGCGGTGCCCTCAATTGCCGGCACGCCCTTCGAACGGTTGTTGCGCGAAGCGGCTGCCGCACGGCAGGCGCTGGAACTCGAAGCACAGGTCGAGCGCACGGGCCGCTGGTTCGACGTGCGCGTCGTTCCCGCGCGGCACGGACTGTCGGTGTACTTCACCGATACCACCGAGCGTCGGCGCACGCTGCAGGCGCTGCAGTCGAGAGAGGAGCAACTGCGCCATGCGCAGAAGATGGAGGCCATCGGCGCTCTTGCTGGTGGCATCGCGCACGATTTCAACAATTTGTTGACGGTCATTCGTGCCAATACCGAGTTGCTCTTGGAGAACGATGATGATCGGGAGCAGCGGGCAGCCGACCTCACCGAAATCCATCAGGCGGCCACGCGTGCCGCCGCGCTCACGCAACAGCTGCTTGCGTTCGGACGCCGACAGCCCGTTCAGGCAGGGCCCCTTGATGTGAGTTCGACGGTGGCGTCACTGAGCCCCATGTTGCGCCGGCTCATACCATCGAGCGTTGAGATGGAGACGATCGCGCCCGTCGCGCTGCCGGCGGTGCGCATGGATGTCAGCCAGCTGGAGCAGGTCGTGGTGAATCTGATGGTGAACGCGCGGGATGCGATGCCCACCGGCGGCAAGCTGCGCCTGCAAGTGAGTGCCGTCGAACTGCCTGCTCCTCGAGCCGACGGCGCCGTCGTGGTGCCCGAGGGCAATTGGGTTACGGTAACCGTGCGCGACTCCGGTGTCGGAATCGCTCCGTCGCATCTGGCGCGGATCTTCGAACCGTTCTTCACCACCAAGGAGCTCGGCAAGGGAACGGGGATGGGGCTCGCCACCGTGTACCGCATCGTGGATGACGCCGGTGGGTTCATTGCCGTGGATTCTGTCGTCGGCTCGGGGACTCGAGTGCGGGTTTACCTGCCTGCGCTCACCGAAGGGGCCGAGGCATTCGACGAGGGCGCGCCAGTGATTTCCGATGGCCAGCAGCGCCTTCGTCTCATCCATCCGGTACTTGTGTAACGCGTAGCGGCTCCGTCAGTCGTTGAGCCCGTAGACGACGGTGGTGACCACGCGAACGCGCTTCATGACCTGGCTTTCTTCGCTGATGCCGGCTGCCTGGTCACGCGGAAGAATTTCGAACACGCCCTGACTCGCCGTGCGGATACCGCTGAGGGCGCTGCGGGCGTCGCGAGCGAACTGTTCCGCCCCCTCGCGCGCGCGCGCGGTGGCTTCGGCAATCATCGCCGGCTTGAGTGCGTTGAGGCCCGTGAACACGAACGTGGGCCCGCCGCCGCCATATTCCTGCCCGGAGGACAGCACGACTCCGGTGCGCACCAGCTCGGGGACCCGCTGGCTGGCGGCCTGCACACGCTCCACGTCGGCCGATCGCACGACCAGTGTCTGCCGGATGATGTACCGGGCTGTGTTGTTGTAACCGCCCGTAGTGCGGGCATCCTCCACGCGGAACTCCTGCACGGTGATTTCGGCGGCGGTCGAGTCGAGGCCATTGGCGCGGAGGAATTCCCGCACCTGCTGCACGTTGCGCTCGAGCGCGCTGTTCGCGCGACCGAGGTCGTCGTCAGTCGCCACCAACCGCAAAGGCCAGATGGCGAGGTCGGCCTTGGCCTCCCGCTCGGCGACCCCTTTGACACTCACGGTGCGGTCGGCGGTACGCATGCGCGCGAAACCGGCGCCGCCCAGCGCACCGCCGGCAGCCAGACCGGCAGCCAAAACGAGCGCCGCCATGAGAGTGGAAGCTGTGGTCGAACTACGCACAGGAGTATTCACGACGAAAGGTGGTTGAAGGGAAGGGAGCGGAACGACGCCCCTCGTTATTCGATCGGGAGTTTGATGGCTACCCGGCAGCCGCCACTTTGTTGATTGTTCATCCGGAACGCATAGCGGTCGCCGTACAACATGGCGAGACGCGACCGGGTGTTGGTGAGGCCAATTCCGAGGCCGTCTACCGAGGGCACGGCGGCCAGGAAGCGGCCGCTGGTGGTAAGCAGGCCGTCGAGCCCCTTGCCGTTGTCCTCTACCAGAATCTCGAGACTGTTCCCAACACGTTCGAGTTTGACGGAGATGGACTGATCGGGATGCCCCGGAGCGAGGCCATGCTTCAGCGCATTCTCCACGATGGGTTGCAACAGAAAACTCGGGAGCATGAGATCCACCGCATTCGGATCGACATCGATGTCCACCTCGAGGCCGCTGCCGTAGCGCACGCGCGCAATTTGCAGGTAGAGCTCCACCAACTCGATTTCCTGCCACACTGGAATGAGCGGCTGCCCGGCCGATTTCAATGACAAGCGCAGGAGATCACTCACACGAATGAGCATGCGCTGCGCCTCCTTCACATCCATCTCCATGAGCTCGGCCACCGAATTCAGGGCATTGAAGAGGAAGTGTGGGTTGAGCTGCATGCGCAACGCCTCGAGTTGCGTGCGCGCGAGCTTCTGCTCCAGTTCAGCAGCGGCACGATCACGCTCGCGATAGCGGCGCACGAACTCCACCATGTACGCGGCACCGAGCACGGCCCAGTAAAGCACCACCTGAATGTCCAGGTGATTCACCAGGACCACGCGCAAGGCGAAGGCATAGCTGGTGACCTGACCAACGGCGCCGAACACATGGTCGAGCCACGCGATAGTGAGGACGTTGGCGGCACTGACCACCACCGTCATGCCCGCGTGCAGTGACAGCCATGGCAGCGCCCGCGCCGTGTCGAGCTTCACCCGATCAACGAGCGTCAAAATGAGCTGCGACCACAATCCCCACAGCATCCAGGCCGACCCCTGCCAGAGCAGGGAGGTGCCGAGGCCGTAATGGGTGCCCGACGCGTCTCCGACCACGGTGAGCTGCAGCGCCGCGAGCGACGACGGAATCACCCACACCACGGCAAAGAGGAACCGGGTGAGTTGCCGAAGGCGGACCCCTTCGTCGGCAATGGTAAGCGGTTGTGACGAGATGGCCATTGTTGAGACGAAACGCGTGGGGGAGCAACAAGCAGCGTCAGGGCGTGTGAGTGGCAGCGCCCCGATCGGATGGAACATTGCTTGCTGAGCGATGTATTGACTAGGGAATCGGAGACGCAGCCGCGCGGCTGCACTTCCATCTGTGCGACTTTGGTGCAACCGTTGAAGCATCGCGGTGCCGTCTATCTAAGGCTAGCTCGTTGAAGCATCACCCTCGCGTCGTACCTCCCGACGCGTCAGTCCGGGGTGCTTCGATCTGTCAACGGGAGGGGAGATGGTGAGAGTGCGAGTTCTGATCGTGGATGACGAGGCGCTGGCACGTCAGCGAGTGCGCCGCCTGCTGCAGAATGAAGCCGACGTGGAAGTTGTGGGAGAAGCCGAGTCCGGGCACGATGCCGTCACGATGATTCGTGAACTGCAGCCCGACCTCGTGTGCCTCGACGTGCAGATGCCCGGGCTCGACGGCTTCGGTGTGCTGGGCGAAATCGAAGGCGGCCATGTCCCCATGGTGCTGTTCGTGACCGCGTACGACGAGCATGCGCAGCGGGCCTTCGATGTGCACGCCGTCGACTACGTCCTCAAGCCGGTCGATAGCGATCGCTTCCGTGCCGCCTTCGACAAGGCGCGCAAGCAGCGCGCGAATGCGGTCGCGGCCGAGCGACTCGGCGAGTTGCTTGAAACGGTGCGGCGGCTCGCCGACGGCGGCAGTGGCGATTCCCGTGACGGCATGACCGGCTTGGCCGGCTTGGCCGCAGCTGGACTCGGCGGTACCGCCACGGCAACCGCGCCGGCTGCCAACGGGACCGCCGCTGCCAACGGGCGCTACGCCAGCCGCATTCTGGTCAAGCAGGATGGTCGCATGTTCTTCGTGAAGACCACCGAAATCGACTGGATCGAAGCCGATCGCAATTACGTGCGCCTGCACGTCGGCAAGACGGCTCACACCATTCGTGAGCGCATCTCGCACCTCGAAGAAACGCTCGATCCGCGGCTATTCGCGCGCATTCATCGCTCGACCATCGTGAATCTCAATCGCGTGCGCGAGATGCAGCAGTGGTTCTCCGGCGACTACGTGGTCATCCTCGAAGATGGCACCCGCCTGCGCCTCAGCCGCCACTATCGCGATCGCGTGGAGAAGCAGGTCGGCGTCTGATCGACCTATCTGCTGTGCGTTTCGCAAAGCAAACACGGGCACCGTTGAAACATGCGACGGTGCCCGTGATGCATTCGGGCCGGGCGACCTTGCGAGTCGCGTGGGCTATGCGTCCGAGAGCGCCACTTCGCGTGGCAGGGCATCCATGAGCGAGCCGCGCAGCTGCGGCAAGTGATGTACATAGCGCAGTGAGGCCGCCGTCTCCGCGGCAAATGCGCCGAACGTGTGAGCCGGCCGACCGGTCCATTGCGACACGACGTCGGTTACCGCCTGCCAGTGTCCATCGGCGGCCGCGGCTTCGTACGACACCAGATCGTCGGCCTGCCACGCGCTGATCCCGGCCCCCACGAGCACCTGGCGGAGTTCAGCTGGTGTGCAGGCGACATACCGCAGCAATAGCCCTAGCGCTTGCCCCATGATCGCCGCCACCTCCTGGCGACTGATGGCGTGGGGCCCAGTTGCCAGCACCGTATTGTCGGGTATGGCAGACGCGGTGGCGAGCCCGGCCAACACGGCACCGACATCGCGAGCGTCCACATCGGCAGCCACCCCATTGCCCTGACAGCCAACCAGCATGTGGTGCGCCAGCAGCAGCGGGGTTTGGTGCAATAGATCCTGCATGGTGCGACCCGCGCTCACTACGCACGGCTCAGCCACCGTGGCGCGCAGATGTTCTTCTGCCAACCAGTGCCACCGCGCCGCCTCGGTGGGAGAGGCTTCACGAGCGCCGGCGACCGAGAGTTTGACCACCCGTCGAATGCCCCTGGCATGGCATTGATCGATGATGCGGCGCTGCAGGTCGACGTGGTCGGCCATCGGTCGGGAAATGAGGATGACCGCCGTCACCCCCTCGAGCGCACGATCGAGGCAGGACAGGTCGTCGCAGTCCCCTGTCACAAGCTCGGCACCGGATTCCGCAAGCCACGGCACCTGCCGGAGTGACGGCACGAGTGCGCGCGTTGAAAGGCGGCGTTTCGTCAGATGGTCAACCGCGGCCGTCCCGATGCGACCCATGGCGCCCGTAACGAGTATCATGATTGGCTCCGCGTGATGCTCCGCACAGCGCACGAGGAGGTTGTGCCTGTCTCCTTGCACGGCCGTTCGCGTGCAAGAATTGCGGGTAGCATTTCAGCATCGTGACATATCATGGACAACGCAATCCAGCAAACCCTGACACCGACAACGGTCGCCAGTTGGCGGGCCCATCTGCTGCATTGGCTGGTGGCGGCGCGTATGCGTCCCCATGCGTTGCGCCCGATCGACCCGCAATGGGTACGCACGAACATGGGCAAGCCACGCCGCATTCGGCAGCTGATGGCACGCTCGACCGGTGCTCAGTTGCAAATGCGCGCAGCCACCGGCGATTGGCCCGGCGGGGAGCGACTGGCATGGCCGCAGGCGTCTGTGCATGCCCCCACGCTGCTCTACCTGCACGGTGGCGGGTTCATCGGCTGCTCGCCGGAGACCCATCGCTCGCTGGTGGGATCGTTGGTGCGCCGCACTCGGGGCACGGCGTGGGTGCCGCGCTATCGTCTCGCACCGGAACATCCGCATCCGGCGGCGCTGGAAGATGCCCTCGCGGCCTATCGGCATGTGCTGTTGGCAGAGGGTGTCTCGCCCGCACGTGTGGTGGTGGTGGGTGATTCGGCCGGAGGGGGGCTCGCGCTCTCGCTGGTTCTGGCGCTAAAAGCACAGGCCATGCCATTGCCTGCGGCAGTGGTAACCTTCAGTCCGTGGACCGACCTCGCGGCAACCGGGGCATCGCTCGACGAGAATACCGATCGGTGTGCGATGTTCGCCGGCGAAACCATTCGCCGTGCGGCACGGTTCTACACGGGCGCCAGCGACCCACGCCTGCCGACACTGTCGCCGCTATACGGCGACTACCGCGGTTTCCCGCCGCTGCTTGTGCACGCCAGCAGCGACGAAGTGCTGCGCGATGACGCGGTGCGGCTTGTCGAGCGCGCACGCGCCGCTGGTGTGAACGTGGAATCACGCCTGTGGCACCGCGTACCGCACGTCTGGCAGTTCTTCGCGGCGCTCTTGCCGGAAGCAAGGGAATCGCTGGCGCTCACGCAGGCGTTCATCGACCGACACGTACGCGAAGCGCCAGTGTAAGCACGGGTGTGGCGTTGTTCGAACAACCGAGTCCGGTGCTGTGACGATTAGTGACGGCCTGTGCGGCAGGGCGTCCACCGGGAAAGCAATATGCCCATGTCAGACGACATCTTTCCCCCGTATCGCCCACCGGACTGGTTCCCGCTTCGCCGGGTGCTGGCCAGCGTGTTCGGGGTCGACGCCATCGAAGCATCAGCCGCCTTCTGGTTCATCGGATTCATCCCGGGCCCGGTCGACGTGGGTGAGTTGCGCCTGTACGAACACAGCATCACCAAGCGCCGACTGGCGCTCGACGCCCAGGGCGGGGCCTATCGCTGGACGGAAGCGTCCAGCCGCTATGAACGGGTCGACGACGAGGAAGCGCTGGTCGAAGCGTTGGTGTGAGCCGATATATCAGTCATGCCCCCTGATATCCCGGGAGTAGGCGGAGCCGGCAGCGGCCCGTCGATTCCACCGACCGCCCCCGTGCGGTCGGTGGCGCCGTCGCGCGCGCTGGTGCCCGTGGAGCGGAGCAGGTCGAGGCTCCCCCCCGCCGATTCGCCACTGGGGCGCAGTGGTATCGCGCTCGAAGACCTGTTGTTGGCTCCCGACCTCCTCGAGACACGTGAAGCCGTGGCTCCGGTAGCATTGGAGGTGGGACTGGAGGCGGCGCGCCGACACCTGCTTCAGCGCCAACCTGCCGAGTCGCTCGAAGCGCTCAATGCGGTGTGGGCGCGCGCCGTGGACTCGGAGGAGGGTTGGTACCTGCGCTCGAGCGCGCTGACCGTACTGGGACACCCCCTTGAGGGCGACCGTCTGGCCGGCGAAGGGCTGGACGTGCAGCCACAGTCGGTCGCGCTGCGACTACTGCAGTCGGTCGCCCGCGCGGTGGTCGGTGACTTTGCGGGCGCCCGTGCGGCACTCTACCCGGCGCTCGACCAGGCACCCAACGATCCGGTGCTCATGGCGCAGCAGGCCGTGGTGCTGGCTCGGCAGGGGCACCGCGACGATGCGTCGGGCATCATCGCACAATTGGCCTCTCAGGCTCCCGATCATCCGGCGCTGAGTTGGGCGCGCGTCTCCGTCCGAGCAGCCGTGGCCGATCGCACGCGGAATGCGGCGCGACCGGCACACACGATCGATAACGAGGTGATTCCCGAGGAAGACGGCACGACGGCCCCTTCGGCGGCACGCAAGCCTCTGGATTCAGCGGCACCGGTTTTTGCGTCGCTCGAAGAGGACACCGAGGGCGATCTGGTCACGTCGGCCTTCCTCCGGCTGGGTGCGGAGTTGCGGCAGGGTGATGACGAAACGCTGGAGCGTGCCACTCGAACACTGCTCCGTGCCTGCTCGGCGGGAGGAACGCTGGCCAGTGCCTGCACGCCGCTCGAAGCCCATGCGGCGCGGCAGGTGCTTGCGGCTGTTGCTGAAGCGCTGCGAGGCGAGTCTGGCAACTTCGTTGGCACGCCGTCGCCGCTCGCACCACTGGTGGGGCAGCTGTTACCGCTGCTCCGCGCCCCCGTTCGCGGAGGCGGGATTGAAGCCGAGCCCGACGCCAGTCTCGCCGACGCCGACCGTGTGTTGCGTCGGCAGGGCGCGGGTGTCCCGCCGGCCGTGCGGGATTTCCTGTCGCTGCTGGTGCAGGGGGCCAACGCCCGTCGCCCCCGCATCGACGCGCGAACGCCCGTGGCGGTGGAGGCGGTACCGGTCGTCACGGACGACTCGGATTTCGGGCCGCTGGTGCCTATTCGCCTCGGGTTGTCGCTCCTCGCCGAAACCACCTACACGCGCGCCCTGGAGCGTCGTCAGGAGGCCGTTCCGGCTGACTGGGAAACGGTCGGTATTGGTGAAACCGGAGGGATGGGTTGGGGGGCGGCGCGGGCGGTGGCCGACGTGCGGGCGCAGCCCGAACGTTCCCCGCGCCCTCTTGGCGCCGCTCTTCCAGTGCTCGTCCTGGTCGCGGCGGCCATGGGGGCGGCGGTCAACGGCGCCGCACTTGCGGCGTTGGCGCTCGGGGCCGCGGGACTGTGGTTGGCATGGCGGCGGCCGCCGGAGAAGGGTTGACCAGCACTCCGGCCTCCCGAACTGATTACATTCAGGATTGCGCCGGACCGGCACCGCTGCCGATTGGGGCGCGACGTGCCTCGACCGTCTGACTCCGACATCCCATGGCTCAGTCCACTTCCGCGCCGGTAACGGCGTTTCTTCGTCACAACTACCGCCACTTCAACGCGGCGGCGCTCATCGACGCAGCCGACGGCTACGTCCGGCATCTCGACAGCGGCGGCAAGATGATGATCACGCTGGCCGGTGCCATGAGCACGGCGGAACTTGGCCTGTCGCTCGCCGAGATGATTCGCCAGGACAAGGTCCACGCGATCACGTGCACGGGCGCGAATCTCGAAGAGGACATCTACAACCTCGTCGCGCACGATCACTACGAGCGGGTGCCGAACTACCGGGATCTGACGCCGGAAGACGAGCAGAAGCTGCTCGACAAGCACTTCAATCGAGTTACGGATACGTGCATTCCCGAGGCTGAAGCCATTCGCCGCATCGAGAAGGCCATCCTCGACGAGTGGATGGCCGCCGATGCGGCGGGCGAGAGCTACTTCCCGCACGAGTTCATGTATCGGATTCTGCTCAGCGGGAAGCTCGAGCAGTATTACCAGATCGATCCGAAGGATTCGTGGATGCTGGCGGCGGCCCAGAAGAACCTGCCCATCATCGTTCCGGGCTGGGAAGACTCGACCACCGGCAACATCTTCGCGTCGCACGTGATCGACGGCAACATCAAGAACGTGCACACGGTGAAGGGCGGCATCCAGTACATGATGTACTTGGCTGAGCACTACACGGCGGTCACCAAGGATGCCTCGCTGGGCTTCTTCCAGATCGGCGGCGGTATCGCAGGTGACTTCCCCATCTGCGTGGTGCCCATGCTGCATCAGGATCTGCAGCGTACCGAAGTGCCGCTCTGGGGCTACTTCTGTCAGATCAGCGATTCCACCACGTCGTACGGGTCGTACTCGGGGGCGGTGCCCAACGAGAAGATCACGTGGGGCAAGTTGGGAATCGAGACGCCCAAGTTCATCATTGAGTCCGACGCCAGTATCGTGGCCCCGCTCGTCTTCGCCATCGTACTCGGTCAGTAATCCGTCGGCGCGCGCTGCGGACCAATCCGCCGCGCGCGCGGGCGTGTTATCGCAGGGAATCGAGCGGCGCGACCTTCGGTACTCGCAGCCGTTGACCGACCTTGATGTCATCCTGCGTCAGCCGGTTCAACTGCCGCAGCACATCAGGTGAGGTGCGATAGGTGCGAGCGAGGCCGGTCAGTGTTTCGCCACGTCGCACGATGTGCGTGACGTATTCTTCGGCGCGCTGCGGCGCCGCGCGTGTGGCCGCGTCGGTGACTTGCAGGTCGCGGGTCACCGCGCCGCGCGCGGCCGCGCTGGCACTCGCCACGCGCTCCGCATCGGCCCACGACGCATCGTCGACCAAGAAGTCCACGGCACCGCCCGGCGTGCGCAGCACCAGGCCGCGTCCGCGCCCGCCCATCACCGATCGTGACTCGAGGGTGAAGGCGGCGTCGTAGGGATAGCTCTCCACGAACAGTGCCAGCGGGCCATCGTCACGCGGGCGGAGCAGGGGAATGGGCGGCGCGCCAACGTAGAGCAGCCGTTGATCGGTGGCCACCACCACGCCGAACGATTCCCGCCACATGTCGGTCCATCGTCGTTGGGAGGCGAACGCCTGCGCCACGACTGGCTCACCCGCAGCCATGGACGCGGCCACTTCACCCAGAGCCGCTTCGCGTGCCACCCGCCTCGCACCGATGGGTGGGACGATGGCCGCAGCCGCAACCAACGCCACCGTGCCGAAGAGCGCGCTCGCCGAGGTCAGCCACACCAGCCCTCGCACCCACACGGAGCGCGGTCGCGCCACCGGTGGCGTTCCGGCCGTCAGCCATTCCTTGGTGGTGCGCATGCTGGACATGATGTGAAGGTAGGGGATAAGTGGCTTGCGAGGGACCCTTGCCAATGCGTTGTGTCCTCGCAGTATTCCCCGCCGCGCCTCCCCGCGCGCGCGTTCAGGCCTTGCACCCTTCTTCTCATCATGACCACTCGTCAGGGGCTCCGTCGGGGCGCCGTCATCACGGGCACGGGCCATGCCGTTCCGTCGCGAATCGTGACCAACACCGAACTCTCAGCGATGCTGGGAGAGGACATCGCGCCTTTCGTGAGTGGCACGTTGGGAATCGAGCAGCGGCACTGGTGCGCGGGTGACGAAAGTACCGCCGATCTGGGCGAAGAGGCCTGTCGAGCGGCGCTTGAGGCTGCAGGTGTCGACCCGGAGTCGATCGATCTGCTCGTTGTGGCTACCGATACGCCGGAGTTCGTGACGCCGGCAACGGCTTCGGTGCTGCATGGGCGCTTGGGGCTCACCAGAGCGGGAACCTTCGATCTCAATGCAGGCTGCGCCGGCTTCGTCACGGCGCTCGACGTTGCGTGGAAGTATCTGCAGGCCGATGAGCGCTACACGCGCATATTGGTCGTCGGCGTGTATGCCATGTCCAAGTACCTCGACGTGCACGACAAGAAAACCGCCACCATCTTCGCCGATGGAGCCGGGGCCGTGGTGCTGGAAGCACACGACGACGATGGCATTCTGGCCTCCGAACTCTTCGCTGACGGCCGTTACTGCCACGGCATGGGTGTCTTCGCCGGTGGTACGCGTACGCCGATTACGCAAACGGTGCTCGACGCCGGGATTCAGAATACGCTGCGCATTGTGCAGCCGTATCCGGCGTCGGTGAATGAAGAAGGGTGGCCGCGCATGGTGCGCTCGGTGCTGTCGCGCGCGGGCCACTCCACCGACGACGTTTCGCTCTGGTTCTGGTCGCAGATGAATCGGTCTACCATTGAAACCGTCATGGCCAGTCTTGGGCTGCCGATGGAGCGTGCACACACGGTCATGCACAAGTGGGGCTACACTGGGTCCGCCTGTCTGCCCATGGCCCTCGACGATGCGGTGCGTAGTGGACGAGTCGTCGATGGCGATCTGCTCGTATTCACCGGGACCGGAGCGGGGCTGGCCATGGGTTCGCTCGCCATGCACTGGCGTTCTCGAGAAAAAGCCTGATGCACGAGCCGAGCTTCCCACTGCTCCCGGAGATTTTTGATCCGGTCGCGTGGTGGGCGCGGACCGACGGCGAACGCACCGCCATCATCGATGCCGTGCGCGAGACCCGCATCACGTACCGAGCCTTGCACGAGGACGCCGACCGTTGGCACGTGCTGCTCGCGCAGCGTGGTGTGCGCTCCGGCGATCGGGTGGCCATTCTGGCGCAGAACCGCTACGAGTTTCTGCCGCTGTTCTTTGCGTGCATTCGTAGCGGCGCCATCATCGTGCCGCTCAACTGGCGTCTGACATCGGGAGAACTGGCACGGGTGCTGTCACACGCCCAGCCGGCCTTGTTGTTTGGAGAGTTGGCCTTTCGCGCGCTGGCTCACGACGCCAGCGTTGTGGCCGGTGACGCGCTGTGGGGGTGGGTCGATCTCGATGACGACGTGCCGACGCTATTGCACCATGCGCGCGGCCAGCAGGCGCCCGCCTCGCCGCCGCGGTCGCACGAAGACACTACCATGTTGCTGTACACGTCAGGCAGCACAGGCGAGCCCAAGGGCGTGATGTTGCCGCATCGGCAGCTGCTCTGGAATGCCGTGGCCACCACGACAGGATGGGCATTGGGGCCAGACGATATCGCACCGGCCTCCACCCCGTTCTTTCATACGGGCGGCTGGCATGTGTTCACCACGCCGCTGCTCTATCGTGGTGGCACGGTGGTTCTCAGTGGCGCATTCGAGCCCAACGCATTTCTCGACGCTCTGGCTCGCTACTCCATGACCATCGCGTTCGGGGTGCCGACGCAGTTCGACATGCTGCAGCAGGCGGCGAGCTGGGGGCGCGCTCTGCCGGCGCTGCGAACATTCATTTCCGGTGGCGCTCCGTGTCCGCAGCGCACCAAGCGTGCCGTGCAGGCAGCCGGGTACCGGTTACGCGATGCCTACGGACTCACGGAGTGTGGGCCCAACTGCTTCGCCACGAATGATCGCACCGCGCGCGAACGCGATGGGACGGTGGGCTGGCCTATCCCGTTCCTCGAGATGCGTGTGGCCGATGAGCACGACTGTGTGGTCACTGCGGGAGTGGTAGGGGAGTTGCAGTTGCGTGGGCCGCAGCTGTTTGCTGGATACTTCCGCGACTCCGCTCGTACGGCCGAGGTGCTCACAGCCGATGGCTGGCTGCGTACCGGGGATCTCGCGCACGTCGACCCTGATGGGGCGTATCGCATCTGTGGACGCCGCAAGGACATGTTCATTTCTGGCGGAGAGAACGTGTTCCCCGGCGAAGTGGAAGCGGCGTTGCTCGACTGCCCACAGGTCGACGCGGTGTCCGTGGTGGGCGTTCCCGATGAGAAATGGGGAGAAGTGGGGTGCGCCGTGGTGGTCAGTTCGGCCTTGGCCCACGCGGCGGCGGAGCCATTGGCTACGGCACTGTTGACCGAGGCCCGAAGTCGATTGGCGAGCTATAAAGTGCCGCGTCATTTCGTGTTTGTGGAGCAACTGCCCAGGCTGGGATCGGGCAAGGTCGACCGACGTGCGGTTCTGGATTTGGCACGGGCACAGCTATCGCTCGCCGCCCCGATACGCTGACCTGCGGCGAGAGGGTCACGGCGGCTGGCGCCGGAGGCAGGGCCTAGCGAGCATTCGACGCATGTCGACTCGCTCACTCCCCGTTTGGAGTCCCACCTCGGCCGATCTGTCGTCCGCCCGCCTGACGCACTTTCGCGCCGATCTGCTTGCCCGCGGTATCGTGCCGCAAGACACCACCGATTCGCACGCGCTCCAGCGGTGGTCGGTTGCCAATCCGGAGGCCTTCTGGGCCCAGGTGTGGCAAGCAGCGGCCGTCATGGCCGACGGGCCAGGCTCCGCGGATGCGCCGTGGGCGGCCGTCTTGGAGCAGGGAGAAGCGATGCGCCCGCCGCACCAGTCAGGGGACACGTGGAGCGGCCCGCGCTGGTTCACCGGCACGCGACTCAATTTTGCCGAGCATTTGCTGCGACGGCGTGATGAGGGGGTGGCGCTCGTCTCGTGGAACGAACGCGGCGCGCAGCAGCGCATCTCGTACGCAGACCTCGCGTCGCGCGTGGCGCAGTGTGCGGCGGCCTTGCGTGCCTGCGGCGTGGGCGCAGGTGATCGTGTCGCCGCGTGGATGCCCAACCTGCCGGAAACGGTGGTGGTGATGCTCGCCGCCGCGTCCCTTGGCGCCATCTGGTCGAGCTGTTCGCCAGACTTTGGCACCAAAGGTGTGCTCGACCGGTTTGGGCAGATTGCCCCCAAGGTTCTCGTGGCCGCCGACGGCTACTGGTACGCCGGCAAGGAAATCGATTGCCTGCCACGACTCCGCGAGATTGCGTCGGCTATCCCGTCGCTCGAAGCGGTGTGGGTTGTACCGTATGTTCACGCCGATGTCGCGGTGCCGGATATCCCGCGTGCGCAACGGTTCCCCGACGTGCTTGCCGCGCACGCGCACGAAACGGTACCGGTGTTCACGAGGCTCCCCTTCGATCATCCGCTGTACATCCTGTACTCGAGCGGTACCACCGGCCTGCCCAAGTGCATGGTGCACGGGGCCGGCGGCACACTGTTGCAGCACTGGAAGGAGTTGGCGCTGCACACCGACGTGCACGCGCACGATGTGCTCTTCTACTTCACCACCTGCGGCTGGATGATGTGGAACTGGTTGGTGTCCGGCCTCGCGCTCGGCGCCGCTGTGGTGTTGTACGACGGGGCGCCGCTGGCACCCGATCCCACGGTGCTGTGGCGCATGGCGGCGGCCGAACGGGTCACGGTGTTTGGCACCAGCGCGAAGTATCTGGCGATGTGTGAGAAGGAGGGGCTCGTGCCGCGGGCGCTCGCCGATATCGGCGCCCTGCGGGCCGTCCTGAGCACCGGGAGCCCGCTGGCGGCGCACAGCTACGACTATGTCACCGCCGCCATTGGCGAACGCGTGCGTTTGTCGAGTATCAGCGGGGGCACCGACATCGTGAGCTGCTTCGCACTGGGCGATCCCACAGGGCCCGTCTATCGTGGGGAGTTGCAGATGCGCGGGTTGGGCATGGCCGTCGAGGTATTCGACGAGACCGGTAACCCGGTTACGGCGACTCCCGGCGAACTGGTGTGCACGAAACCGTTCCCCAGCATGCCGGTGGCATTCTGGAACGATCCGGACGGCACGCTATACCAGGCCGCGTACTTCGCGCATACGCCTGGCGTGTGGCGACATGGGGATTGGGCCGAAATCACCGAGCACGATGGGCTGGTGATTCATGGGCGGAGCGATGCCACCCTCAACCCCGGTGGCGTACGGATTGGCACGGCGGAGATCTACCGGCAGGTGGAGCAGATCCCCGAGGTGCTCGAATCGCTGGTGGTGGAGCAGACCATCGGCGAGGCTGCCGCTCGGGACACCCGCATCGTGCTGTTCGTTCGGCTGCGCGAAGAGGCGGTGCTCACCGACGAGCTCCAGCGCGCCATCCGCACCCGCATCAGGGAACACGCGAGCCCGCATCATGTACCCAAGGTGATCGTGGCCGTCAGTGACATCCCCCGAACAATCAGTGGCAAGATCACCGAGCTGGCCGTGCGGGAGGTGCTGCACGGTCGTCCGGTCAGAAACATCGATGCGCTCGCCAACCCGGCGGCGCTGGCGCTGTTCCGGGACATCCCTGAGCTTCGCGTTTGATCCCTGTTATCGCCAAGCCGTAGGCAGACCGCTAGCTTTTCAGGATGTTCCTGACCCAGCCGGCAGAGGATCAGCGGCAGCGCGCGTGGATCGGCGCGCTGCCCCGTTCGCATATCTGAGCAGCGTGTCGTTGTCGCACGTCACGTGACGCCTCCGTGCGGTGTGCCCTCCGGGCATGGCCGCCGGCGCCCGTGCACTTCCGTGTCTTCCACGATTCTTCCTCTCACGCCGCAGGTATACGCATGGCCACGCTGACCCTTCCCGAAACGGGCGCCGAACAGGACGCCTTCCCCATCAACGGCACCGACTACGTCGAGTTCTACGTCGGTAACGCCAAGCAGGCGAGTCACTACTACCGCGCCGCGTTCGGTTATTCCCTCGTGGCCTATCGCGGCCCGGAAACTGGCGTGCGTGATCGTGCCAGCTACGTCATGCAGCAGGGCAAGATCCGGCTGGTACTCACCACCGCGCTCTCGCCGGAATCCGACATTGCGGCCCACGTGCACCGGCACGGTGATGGGGTGAAGGACTACGCGCTCTGGGTCGACGACGCGCGGCTGGCGTACGACACGGCCTTGGCGCGCGGCGCCATCGCGGTGCAGGCCCCCACGGTGTACAGCGACGAACACGGCGAAGTCGTCATCGCCGCCATTGGCACCTACGGCGACACCATTCATTCGCTGGTCGAGCGCCGCAACTATCGCGGCACCTTTCTCCCGGGCTTCCGTCCGGTGGCGCCGCACTACCAGCCGAGCGACGTGGGGCTCAAGTACGTCGACCATTGCGTGGGCAACGTCGAACTGGGGAAGATGAATCACTGGGTGGCGTACTACGCCGACGTGTTGGGCTTCCGCAACCTCATCACGTTCGATGACAGCGACATCAGCACTGAGTACTCGTCGCTCATGTCGAAGGTCATGGCCAACGGAAACGACAAGATCAAGTTTCCCATCAACGAGCCGGCGTCGGGCAAGAAGAAGTCGCAGATCGAGGAATACCTCGACTTCTACCGCGGTCCTGGCGCTCAGCATTTGGCGCTGGCCACCGACGACATCCTGACCACCGTGAAGGCGCTGCGCGATCGCGGCGTGGAGTTCCTGTCAGTGCCCACGTCGTACTACGACGAACTGCAGTCGCGTGTCGGCACCATCGACGAGCCGGTGGAAGAACTCGCCAAGCTGGGCATTCTCGTCGATCGCGATCCCGACGGGTACCTGCTGCAGATTTTCACCAAGCCGGTCGAAGATCGCCCGACGCTCTTTTACGAGATCATCCAGCGCAAGGGTGCCACCAGCTTCGGCAAGGGCAACTTCAAGGCGCTCTTCGAAAGCATCGAGCGCGAACAGGAACTGCGCGGCAACCTCTGACGAGCGCGAATTCTCCATGCCTATCTATCATCAGCTCGGCGCCATCCCCCGCAAGCGCCACATCGTGTTCCGTCGGCCCGATGGCGGCCTGTACGCCGAAGAACTCATGGGGCACGAAGGGTTCGTCGGCACGTCGTCGCTGCTCTATCACACGCATCCGCCCACGACCTACACGTCGGCGCGCAAGGTGTGCGATTTGCGGTGGGAAGAAGACACCGAGACTTCGCTGCGGCATCGGCATTTCCTTACGTCGCGCGTGACGCCCGGCGGGTCGCCCACGCTCGATCGTTTGCCGCTGCTGTTCAACAGCGATATCGGCATGCTGTACGTGGAGCCCGACATCACCGATGCCCACTTCTACCGCAACTCGCAGGCGGACGAAGTGATCTACGTGGTCGAGGGCCACGGCGTTCTGGAGTCGGTGTTCGGCGAACTTCCGTACCAGCCCGGCGACTACGTCGTCATTCATCGCAACATCACGCATCGCTGGCGTCTCGACACGAGCAAGGGACCGAACAAGTTCCTGGTCATGGAGAGCCGCGGGCACGTGCGCTTTCCCTCGCGCTACCGCAACGAGTTCGGCCAGCTGCTCGAAGGCGCGCCATTCAGTGAGCGCGATATTCGGCGCCCGCAGGTACTCGAACCGCGCGACGAGAAGGGCGAGTTCCCCATCCTCGTCAAGCAGTATGATGCGCTCAACGAGCTGGTGCTCGATCATCACCCGTTCGATGTGGTCGGTTGGGATGGGTATTTCTACCCGTGGATCTTCAACATCCACGACTTCGAACCCATCGTTGGACGCATTCACCAGCCGCCGCCGGTGCACCAGACGTTTCAGGGTGATGGATTCGTGATCTGTTCATTCTGTCCGCGTCCGTACGACTTCGATCCGCAGGCCATTCCCGCGCCGTACAACCACAGCAACGTGGATTCCGACGAGGTGCTGTTCTACGCCTCAAGCGAGTTCATGAGTCGCAAGGGTATCGAGTACGGGTCCATCACGCACCACCCCGACGGTCTTCCACACGGGCCGCATCCGGGACGCGCGGAAGCCAGCATTGGCGCCACGCACACCAACGAGCTGGCCGTCATGATGGACAGCTTCCGCCCGCTCAAGGTGGCCAAGTCCGCGTTGCCAATCGAAGACCCCAAGTACCATCGCAGCTGGATTGAGCAGCAGCACGCCCAATTCAGCCCGCCGACCTCCTGACATGCCGCGCTATTCGTCACGCTTCTCCGCGTTCCCGGTCTACCCGCTCGCCCATATTCCCGCTCGCAAGAAGGCGCTCCTCGCGGCTGGCGTCGATGTGATCGATCTGGGGGCCGGTGATGCAGATCTGCCACCACCACCCAAGGCGGTGGCGGCGCTGCAGGCCGCGGCCGAGGTGCCGGCCATGCAGCGCTACGGCTTCGGACTCGGCTATGTGCCCTTTCGCGAAGCCGTGAGTGCGTGGATGCACACGCGCTTCGGGCAACGCGTCGATCCGATGACCGAAGTCGTGCCGCTGCTGGGAAGCAAGGAGGGGTTGGCGCACATCGCCTTCGCGTATCTGGGTGCAGGCGACGTGGCAATCATTCCCGACCCGGCGTATCAGGCGTATCTCGGCGGTACGCTCATGAGCGACGCCACGCCGTACGTTTATGCGCTGCGCCCGCGCACAAATTTCCTCGTGGATCTCGACGAGATTCCGCAGGACGTGCTGGCGCGTACGCGCGTGCTCTATCTGAATTACCCGAACAATCCCACCGCCGCCATTGCGCCGCGCTCGTATCTCGAACGCGTGGTGCAGGTGTGCCGGGAACGCGACATCCTGTTGGTGTATGACAACGCATATTCGGAGATGGGGTTCGACGGCTACGTGCCACCCAGCATCTTCGAAATCGATGGCGCACGTGAGGTGGCCATCGAGTTCCACTCGTTGTCCAAGACGTACAACATGACGGGCTGGCGCTGTGCGTGGGCGGTGGCGAAGCCGGAGATCGCCGGCGCGCTTACCAAGGTGAAGTCCTTCACCGACACGGGGCAGTACATGGGCATTCAGGCCGCTGGTGTGGCCGCCATCGAGAGTTGGGCGGAGTTCGTGCCGCAGAACCTCGCCGTGTTTGCTGCGCGCCGCGATGCGGCAGTCGCGGCGTTTCGCGCCAACGGTTTCGCTTGCGAGTCGCCGTGTGCCACCATGTACCTCTGGATTCCGCTTCCCGACGGAATGAGCAGTGCTGCCTTCTGCGATCGGTTGCGTGAAGAGCAGGGTGTGATTGCCATGCCTGGCTCGGGTTTCGGCGCCGGCGGCGAAGGCTTCTTCCGCATTTCGTTCATCCAGGATGGTCCGCGCATCGCCGAAGCGGCACGCCGCGCCGGTGTCGTATTGGCAGCCATGCAACGCGATGCGGAGCAGGCCGAGGTACGCTGCTCGTGAGTGCGCCTTCGCGGCTCTCCGCGCGCCGACTAGGTGGTGCACTGCTGGCCGTCGCGATGCTGTCGTGTCGTGGCGGGCTCACGCCGGCGGTGCCGTCACCGGTGGAATCGGCAGCGGTCAGTGCGTCGTCTGGCGCGCCGGAGAAGTCGCCCACGAGCGCAGCCACAAGCGAACGCTCCGCGGATAGGGCCAACGCGCCCGCACGGTCGAATGCTCGTTCGCGGCGAACAGCCCCGGCCAGCCCGCGACCGGCAACAACGACGCGCGACATCGTCAGCGCCGATGCGCCGCCGTTGCTGCGGGAGTTTCGCGGAGTGTGGGTAGCCACCGTAAGCAACATGGACTGGCCGTCGAAGCGCACGTTGTCGGTGGCTGAGCAGAAGGCCGAGTTGCGCCAGCTCTTCGAGCGGGCGGAAGCGCTCAAGCTCAATGCCGTAATCTTTCAGGTACGCCCGGCGGCGGATGCCCTTTACAAGTCGAGCATCGAGCCGTGGTCGGAGTTTCTCACCGGCACGCAGGGGCAGGCACCGGCGCCGTCGTGGGACCCGCTGCAGTTCGCCATCGACGAAGCGCATGCACGCGGCATCGAACTGCACGCGTGGTTCAATCCGTATCGCGCCGGCTTCGTGCGTGGCAAGTCGCCAGCTGCCGCCAACCACATACGGAAAACGCATCCGGCGCTGATCAAGCGCTACGGCAGCTACTGGTGGATGGATCCGGGCGAGGCGGCCGTGCGCGCCCGCACGGTGCGGGTGGTGGTCGACGTGGTGAAACGCTACGACGTCGATGGCGTGCATCTGGACGATTACTTCTACCCGTATCCCGAGAACGATCGCCGCGGTCGCCCCATTCCGTTCCCAGACGCTGCCAGCTGGAAGAAGTACCGCGCCAAGGGGGGCTCACTGTCTCGCGACGAGTGGCGCCGCGAGAACGTGAATACGCTGGTGCGTGAGCTTGATGTGGCCATTCATGCGGCGAAGCCGCACGTACGGTTCGGCATCAGCCCCTTCGGCATTTGGCGCCCTGGCTACCCGGCATCGGTGCGCGGCTTCGATGCCTACGACAAGCTGTACGCCGATGCGCGGAAGTGGCTGCGCGAGGGGTGGGTGGACTACTTCACGCCGCAGCTCTACTGGCCCACCACCAAGGTGGGACAGGCCTATCCGGTACTGCTCGACTGGTGGGCGTCCGAGAACGTACGGCAACGACACCTGTGGCCTGGCAACTATTCGTCGCGTGCCGGGCTGCCGGGGGCGTCGGCGTTCCCAGTCAGCGATCTCGTGGAGCAGATCCGTCTCACCCGATTGCAGCCGGGTGCTTCCGGCAACGTGCACTTCAGCATGACGTCGTTTCTCCGCAATCAAGCCGGCATGAACGACTCGCTGCTGGTTGGCCCCTACGCAACGTGGGCGTTGCCGCCAGCGACGCCGTGGCTCAAGGATGCGCCGCCGCCAACGCCGGTGTTGCGACTGGTTCGCAACGATACATCGGCACAGCTGCGTCTCGCCTCCCAGGGCAAGTCTGCGCCGTGGCAATGGCTGCTCCGGCTGCGCACCGACTCGGCATGGATTACCATGGTATTGCCGGGCGAAACAGCTCGCTGGACCATACCGGCCGGCATGTCGCCAACCAAGGTGACCGTGTCGGCGCTCAACCGCGTCGGAACCGAAGGCCCGCCCGTTTCGCTTCCTCTCGTGTCAGGATCCACCACCGCGCCCACTGGACGGTTCCAATGAGCGAGCGTCTGCCGTTCTACTATCGCATCACCTCGGGCATCCGCATCACGGTGCGCCCGTCCTTTCTCAAGGAACGGTCGAATCCGTTGCTCGGCCAGTTCGTGTTCGCCTACCACATTCGCATCGAGAACGTGGGGGAGCAGGCCGCGCAGTTGCGTACGCGCCGCTGGCTTATCCACGACGAGGCCGCCGGTGACACCGAGGTCGAGGGCGAGGGCGTGGTGGGGGAGCAGCCGCATCTGCTGCCGGGCCAGATCCACGAATACCGGTCATTCTGTGTGCTGAAGGCGCCCAACGGGTGGATGGAAGGCACCTACCGCTTTGTGCGAGAGGACGGTTCGAGCTTTCTCGCCGGCATTCCGCGCTTCACCCTGGCCGCAGAGCCGCGCGCAGATACCGTGTCCTAGCGGTCGGTTGAGAGCGTCGGCGCGTCGATGCCCGTGATCTCAACCAGCGACACGGCGTCGTCGAACGGTGCCAGCAGCGTGTGCACCGTGGGTGCTGGAAGCACGTCTGACACCAACAGCCCGAGCAGTGCGGCCAGCGCCGGTTCAGCAATCGGATCGAGTGCGGTGAGCCAATCGTCTTCATCGGCTGACGCCGTCGGATGCGTCGGACGCACCAGTTGCAGCAGCGGGCCACTCAGCGCATCACGAAAGGCTTCGCGACCGCTGCGTTCGATGCTGGTAGCCAGCGACCCTTCGGCCGCGTACCACTCCGGCGAAGCGCTGAGCATCGTGTACCGATCGACCACGGCCTGACGGTCGGCTGCGCCGAGCCCCGCGAGCCGTACGAGAAACCGCCTGATCAAGGCCGTGTTGGGGCCATACGGCCGTTCGCTCACGCGCTCGCCCCGTCGAGTCCCGGCAACTGGTGCCCGAGGCGCCGCAGGCCATCGAACACCGAAGGCACGTCGGGTCGCCAGCCTGACGCCACGAGCGCAGCGCTGCTGATGCGCTGGTTGCTGCGTCCCGCACGCACGACGTGATCGCGGGCCGGCGCGGCCGATGCCGGGCGTGTATTCGTGAGCGCGAACGTGATGTCGCCAGCCTGCACCGGATTGTTATCGGTGCAGTTGTAGATCACGCCGTGCCCGGTGGGTGCGCCCGCGAGTGCGTGGCCGATGGCGGTGATGACATCATCACGCCACGAGAAGTTGCACCAGGTGTCCGGGGCCGTCGCGCCGGCAGCGAACCGCGGGCCCGGGTCGCGACCGGGGCCGTACAAGCCGGCCGCGCGCAGCACCACGGCATGACGGTCGCGTGTGGCGGTGGCCAGCACCGTGAGTTCAGCATCGAAGAGGGCGTGAACACGGTCTGACGTTGGCGCGATCAGGGTGCGTTCATCGACCGCACTGCCGTCCTGCCGATCGTAGACGCCGGTACTCGACACGTATACCACGGCGCGCGCATCGAGCGTGTTCGCCAGTTCAGCGACGCCTCGCGCGGCGGCCGGATAGATGGCGTAGCTGTCGCCGCGCGCACTCGACGGCGCCACACACACCACGATGGCGGCCAGCGGGGCGGTGAGCGCGTTTCTGGTGGCGGAATCAGCAGCGCCACGCGTGATGTCCGCGTGCAGTGCCAAGCAGCCTTCCGGTGCCGCGCGCCCGCTACGGCTGGCGGTCCAGACACGACCGTACTGCCCACTTTGCGCCAGCCATTGTGCAGCAGGGGCGCCGAGCCAACCCGGCCCCACGAGGAGGAGATCTCCGGTACTACTCACCACGGTGAAGCCTCAGCTGATCTTGGTCGTATCAGCGTAACAGGAAGAACGCTGCTGCGGCACCTGCCACCACCACCACGCCGGCGACGATGGCAATGAGGCCACCTTTCCCTTTCGACGGAGTCGCAGCGGCGGGCATCACGATGCGCTCTTCGGCCGTGCGACGCACCGGCCGCTGATCGGTCGGCTGGGTGGGGCGCGACGAAATGGACCCGCTCATGCCCCGCGCGGCATCGGCCGACGGCGGCGCGGTTTGCACGATGTCCGCAATGGGAGGGATGTCCGCCGATGACCCGGCACTGACGATCTGCGTTTGCGGCATCTTCGCCGGTGCCGGCGGGTCCAACGGCGCCATGTCGAGCGCGTCGGGAATTGGCGACGAAATGGGGGGGCGCTGCAGCACCGGCTCCGCTTCGTCGGCCATACCGTGCTCCACCGCGAAGTCGAGCATCAGCCCCGCAGGCGTGGGGGGCTGCAACGACGGCGGCGGCACGGGCGCGGCGCTCGGCGCGCTTGGCGCCTGGGGCGACGAAGCCGACATGAACACGGCCGGTGGATCGTCGAAGGCCAATTCAAGATCGAACTCGGTATCGTCTGCCAGTGGCGTCACCGCCTTTGCCTGCGCCGAGACTGAATCGGGCGCATCCGCCACCACAGGAGCGAGGACGTCGACATCGGTCAACTCGAGCGACAACGCGGTTAGCGGCGAGTCAACCGTATCCGGTTCGATCGAAAGCAGGAAGTCGGCGTCGGGAGTCAGCAAAGACGGCGCCGGTAGCACGTCGGTCAGGTCCATCGTGTCGAGCATCAACTCCGCCACGTCGGCAGTGCTGACATCTTCGACCACGATGGGCGGCTCGAGCGTTGGCGACGGCGGAATGATCGGGACACCGCTTGGCGTGGTGCGCAGCAGAATGTCCGTCACCGCAACGGCATCCCGTAGCGGCTGATCTTCCCACTCTTCCTGTTCGGCGATGGTCGCGTGGGCGTACACGCGAGACAGTGCGTCATCGTCGTCAAACGCCGCCAGCGATTCGTCGGCGACAATTGCTTCGGTCGCCGCGTGCGGCGTGGGCTCGACCACGGGTACCGCCACTGACTCCACCGACACGTCCGCCGCTTGCGCCGCCACCTCCGTCGACACGACGGGCGCCGATTCCGTCACCGCTTGACGCGCCCGTGCGTGCGCGACGCGACCAAGCAGTTGCTCCGCGCGCGATGTTGAGAGTTCGTGGGCATCGAGCAGCGCGTGCAGCCGTATCAACAGCGGCTCGGCATTGGCGGGGGCCCCGGAGGCGAGCGCTATGCGGGCCGCGTTTTCGAGCACAATGGACAGACGCGCGTCGTCCTCTCCCACCCGGTGCTCGATCCCCGCAATGGCGCGTTGCACGAGCGCTGTCGCTTCCTCGAGCCGGCCGGCTGTGGCCAGCATGACGGCCAGGTCCATGCGCGAACGGGCCACCGGCATACCGTCTTCGCCGGCAATCGCCACCCGCAGCGCGCAGGCGCGCTGAGCCTGTTGCATGGCGTCGTCGACGCGGCCAACACGGAAATAGGCCTGGCCCAGATTGCTCAACACCAGAGCCAGCGGCTCGTGCACGCCCCGTGTGTCCGATGGCAGACTGCGCGCAAGACTGTCGGCGGCTGCAGCAAAGGCTGCGCTCGCCTCGCTCCAGTCGCCGTCAGCTGCGAGCGTCAGCCCGCGTTCGTTGTCGCGCCTCCACGAGTCATGCGCCGAAGACGCCGTCATGTGGTCGGATGGAAAATCTGCCATGCGTTGGTTGACGCGCCGTGACGGCCGAAGTCACCCGGTGGAAAGTAGATGTGCCAGCGATGTAACGGTCGTGCGGCGTGGCTCACAGTACACGTCGCCGAACCGTAGTGCCGGGGTCGCCACCGGCCATTTCGGCATGACGCGGTTCATCGGCTCCAAGGCTGAAATATGCCACAATCTGACGTTGACGGCATCTCATCTAAACGTAGCTTCACGATTATGGATATCCCGACGAGCGGCCTTCGACTGATCGCGTCGCCATCGACGCGTGAGCGGCGTTCGACCAATAGTGGGCGCAGGCGGGTGGCCAGCGCTCGCTACTTGCCACTGCTGGCCGGGCTCGCGTTGGCATGCGGCGGCCAGAGCGATGACGCCGTGACGATTTCTGGCGATGTTGCCGGGCTCGACACGTTGGCTTTGCGTGGTGAAGCGCTCATCGCCGAGGCCGATCGGGCTCCGTCGGTGATCGACTCCATGCTCATGGCGTCGCAGCAGGAAATCCGGCAGCAATTTGCCGAATCGCTGGCCGTGGTCGATCCAGCCAAACGGTCGGGTGCCACCAGCGCGAGCAGCGCCGGCACACTCGGCGGGGCGGCTACCGACAAGGCGTTGGCCGGTGGCGCGGCCGAAGGGAACGCGATGTCCCGTCGGGCTCAGGCTCGCGGCGATTCGATGGCCCGGGCCTTTGCCGCCCGCTTGGCCGGGACAGGTACGGGCGCCGATCGCGCCCGCGCGGATACGGTGCGCGGCCAATTGGTTTGGAACGGTGTCGAACCCGGGCGTACCGTGGTGCTGCGCGCGGCCGATGGCAACGTGACGCTGAGCGGCATGGCGACCACCGGCATGAGCAAACTGGTCGGCAGCGAGGTCGTGGTGCGGGGCGTGCGTCTGAGCCCACGCGACGTCGTGGTCTCGGACTTCTTCGTGCGCGCGGCAGACGGCGTGCCGGCCTACGACGGCACCGTGCAAGCAGACGGCGCCCTGCGGCTTACCGACGGCACCGGTGTGAAGCGCGTCCCGCTCCCCGCCGCCATGCAGGGCTTGGCGGGGGCACGGGTTTGGGTAGCCGTGAAAGATGGAAAACCGTACGCGTACGGCCTGATTCAAAACCGCTAACGGCGCCCGCGCGGCGCCGGGGCAGTGGTTACCCCGGCTCGCGAATGGCAATCATAGGCGTTTCCCGGTATACGTCGCGTGACGTGAGCAAGCCGATCGTCATGGTGAGCAACAGCATACCGAGTGCGATGACGAACGTCGGGCCAACGGCGGGATCGAACGGATCGTCGAACACGAACCGCGTGATGCCCCAGGCACCGCCGAAGCTCAAGAGCATGCCCGTGAGCGCACCGAGTGCACCGAGGGCCCCGTACTCTGCCAGCAGCACGCGCGCCACCTGCTGCCGCGAAGCCCCGAGCGTGCGCAGCAATACGCCTTCGCGCAGGCGTGCCCGACGCGTGGCCGCAACGGCGCTGAAGAGAACCGGAATTCCCATCGCCAGCGAGAAGAGACCGAGGAAGCGGATGGCGAGCGTGACGCGATCGACGATGGAGCCGATGGTCTGCTTCACGAGTGTGAGATCGAGACTCGACACGTTCGGATAGCGACGCACGATATCGCGTTGAATTTCCGCCAACGGCGCACCGGTTGGTACGTTCGCCACGATCACGTACTGCTGCGGCGCGCGACGCAACGCGGCCGGTTCGAACACCGCGAAGAAGTTGGCCTCGAATCGTCCCCAGTTGACCTCACGCGTGCTCGACAGCACGGTGGTCACCGGGACTCCCTGCACGTTCCACGTGATGGTGTCGCCCAAGGCTACGCCCATCTCGCGCGCCACATCCTGCTCCAGGGACAGCAGGAACGGCAACTGCGGGTTGGTCGCGCGTTCCGCCGCGCGCGTGGCGGAATCGGGGAACCATTCGCCGCTCACCAGTTTCTCCGACGACTGCATCGATTGGCGGTAGGTCGATCGATACTCCCGACGAAGCGACCAACCGGCACGCCGAACGGTGGTGTCAGACTGCAACCGCGTCACCGACACCCCGTTGATGGCTTCCACGCGCATGGTGACAATGGGCGTTTGTTGCACGATGGGGTGCTGGCGAGCACGCAACATGGAGTCGAGCGGCGCGGCCTGATCGTCCTGTACGTCGAACAACAACAGATTGCCAGCCGCCGCGTCGGCGGTGGTCTGCACGCGCGAGAGCAAATTCGCCTGCACGAGATACACGGTGCTGAGCAGGAACGCGCCGAAGCCAAGCGCCAATGTCACGGCGCGCGTCTGATTGGCGGGCCGATGCAGATTGGCGATGCCCTGCCGCAACGGGAATGGCCACGACGGGCGCGTGGTGCGGCGGGCTACGGCGATCAGCGCCGTGGCGGCAAGCCACAGCACGAGCACCACCCCCACGATACCAGCAGTCATGGCGAGGCCATCGCGCAACGATTCGATGCGTGACAACACGATGGCCACGATGCTGCCCACGAGCAGAGCGTCTACCAGCAACCGCGCCACATCCTTCCATTCGCTTGGCAGCGAGGTGGGGTCGGCGTTGCGGCGAATGGCCTGCAACGGCGACACGCGGCGCAGCGCCAGCAGTGGACGCAGCGCGAAGACGAGCGAGACCCACACTCCCGTGCCGAGTCCCAGCAACAGCGGCCACGGTTCGAGAGCGATGGTCACGTCGACCGGAAGGAACTCACCCATGACTCGCGGCAGCAGGAACTGCACCGCGACACCGAGCACCGCACCTGCCGTGGCCCCCACCAATCCCATGGCCGCTGCCTGCACCACATACAGGGCAAGCACCTGACGGCTGGTGGCACCGAGGCAGCGCAGTACGGCCACGGTGTCGATCTTGGCGGACACGAAGGCGTTCACACCACTAGCCACGCCAATGCCACCCAACAGCAAGGCGATGAGTCCAATGATGCTCAGAAAGTCGGCCAGTCTCGCCACGGCCTGCGTGAACTCACGTTCGGTATCAGCAACGGTGCGCACGCGTACACGCACGCGTGGCGCTGCCGTCATGGCGGCCGTTGCGGTGGCGGTGCTGTCGGCGGCGATGGTGGAATCGCGACCGGCTTCTTCACCTTCGCCTCCGGGGCCATTGCGCTCACGTTCACCGCGTGCTTCAAGCGCTTCGATGCGTGCCGCGTCGGCAGGGTCGATGCGACGGCGGAGTGCGCGCGCCACGTCGGCTGCCGGCTTGGGGCTGGCCAGCGCAGCGGGGAGCTTGAACACCATTTCATACTCGGCCCGGCTGCCGAACGACAGCAGCGCCATTTGTGGCAGCCACTTGTCGGACACATATACACGCGGGCCGATCACCGCCGTAATGCCGGCATCACCAGGCACATTGCCGAGGGTGCCACCAATGATGAACTGCTGCTGCCCGAGTTTGAGTTTATCGCCCACCTTCGCGTCGAGCGCGATGAGCAAGGAGGGGTCGACGAACACCACGGTGTCGCTGTGAACCGTCGACCAGCCGTTGGCGGGGACCGTTTCGATGGCCCCGTAGAATGGGTAGCCCGGTGACACGGCGCGCACCTGCACGAGGCGAGTACCGCCTGAGGGCTCGGCGAGCGCCATCGACGCGAACGTGGTGACACGCGACGAGGGCAGGCCGGCCGTGCGCAGCGAATCGGTAAGCGAGTCGACGACGGCCGGAAACGCGGCGCGCGCCTGCAGCGACAGATCGCCGCCCAGCAGGGTGCGCGACTGATCGCGAATGGAACGTGTGACGTTGCCGGCGAACGAGTCGATGGCCACCAGCGCCGCCACGCCGAAAGCAATCGACGACATGTACAGCGCCAGGCGGCGGCGGGCGGTGCGACTCTCGCGCCAGGCGAGACGGAGCAGAGCCTGAGTGGTCATGCCGCGGGATCACGCGGGTGAAGCACGTCTTCCACGATGACGCCGTCTTTCAGGCGAATGGTGCGCTGCGTGCGGGCCGCGAGTGACGCGTCATGCGTGACGAGCACGATGGTGCAGCCGCGCTCTCTGTTGAGCGCCTGCAGCAGCTCCACGATTTTCTCACCGGTGGTGCCATCCAGATTGCCGGTGGGTTCGTCCGCGAAGAGAATCTTCGGTTCGTTCACGAAGGCGCGGGCGAGCGCCACGCGTTGCTGTTCGCCGCCGGAGAGCTGCTGCGGGAAGTGGTGCATGCGAACGCCCAGGCCCACGCGTGCCAGAAGGTCGCGGGCACGGCTGGCGGCCTCCTTCACGTTGACCTTTCCGGCGAGTTCGAGCGGCACTTGCACGTTCTCGAGGGCGGTGAGGGTGGGAATCAGCTGGAAGCTCTGGAAGACGAATCCCACCTTCTCGCCACGCAGTCTCGCTCGGGCGTCTTCGTCGAGTCGGCCGAAGTCTTCGCCGTCGAGCGTCACTGTGCCGCGCGACGGGGTATCAAGTCCGGCGAGCAGGCCGAGCAGGGTGGTCTTGCCGCTGCCGGACGGGCCAACGATGGACACGAACGCTCCGGCGGGAATCTCGAACGAGACGTCACGCAGCACTGTCAGCGGCTGGGTTCCGCTCAGATATTCCTTGGTCAAACCACGGGCAACGAGCATGCGAAAAGGGATGCGAGACGAACTGCAGGGTATCAACGAGGGCGTAGCGGCACGCGCGGCCGGTGGGTCGCGGCGTGCCGCCTCAATGGCGGTGTGCCTGACGGTGGCGGCGCTGCTGATGGGGTGCGGGGGCGGCGCGCCTCCCGATGGAAACAACGGAGCAAAGGGCTCTGCGGATTCCACGAGTGGGGCGGCGACTGCCGGGGAGAATACACCGGGCGCGGCAAATGGCACCGTCGCGGGCAAAACCCGCGTCGTCCTGCTGGGGACCAGTCTCACGGCCGGCCTGGGGCTACCGCCGGAGCAAGCCTACCCGGCGCTGTTGCAGGCCAAGGCCGATTCGGCGCTTCTGCCGGCAACCATCGTGAATGCGGGGCTGAGCGGCGAGACGTCAGCGGGAGCGCTGCGTCGCGCGGCGTGGGTGCTCGAGCAGCCGGCCGCGCTGGTGGTGCTGGAGGTGGGGGCCAACGACGGCCTGCGCGGTGTGGACCCCGACTCGACGCGGGCCAACCTGGTGACCCTCATTCGCACCGTGCAGCGCGAGCGTCCCGAGGCCAAGATTGCGCTGGTGCAGATGGAGGCGCCCACCAATCTGGGGGCTGCTTATACGCGGCAGTTTCACGAGGCGTACGTGCAGGCGGCGCGGGAGACCGGGGTTCCGCTGTGGCCGTTTCTGCTGGAAGGGGTGGCCGGAATCGCGCGTCTCAATCAAGGCGACGGCATCCACCCCAATCCGGAAGGGGCGCAGATCGTGGCGGGCACCATGTGGCGGGCACTGGAACCGGCGTTGCGGGCACTTGGGCAGCCCTGATTGGTCACCGCAGGGTGGGCACCCTTCCAGCCCACCTCGGGTGCGGTTAGGTTTCGAGGCTGCCCCAGAGATTTGGGGTATTCGTCTTTTTCCGTGCGTTCTCCATTCCTGCTTGCAGGTGCCGTAGATATGGCTTTCTCCGCTACGCAGATCCGCCGTGGCATGGTTCTCGTCTTCGAAGGCGATCCGTGCCGTGTCATCGAGTTCCGCCATCACACGCCGGGTAACCTGCGCGCGATGGTGCAGGCGAAACTGAAGAACCTGCGCACCGGTTCGAGCTTCGAGCACCGCTTCCGCGCCGCCGACACCATTGTGAAGGCGGACATGGAAACGCACGAGTTGGAGTTCATGTACCAGGGTGGTGATTCGTACCACTTCATGAACGCCGAGAACTACGACCAGATCGAGCTCGACGAGGAATCGCTGGGCGATTCGGCGCCGTGGATGCAGTCGGGTCTCAAGATCCTGGCCGAGTACTACAACGGGCGTCCCATCGGCATTCAGTTGCCGAACTCGATGGTATTCGAGATCGTGGAGACGGCGCCGGTGGTGCGTGGCGCCACCAAGACGGCCTCGTCGAAGCCGGCCAAGCTGGAGAACGGCGTGACGGTGAACGTGCCGGAATTCGTGGAGCAGGGCACACGCGTGCGCGTGAACCCGAACACGGGTGAGTACCTCGATCGCGCGAAAGACTGAGTGATTTGAAAAAAGACTGAGTTCAGCCCTTGAATTCAGTCTTTCGGCGGGTTACTCTTGGCGTCTCCCGGGGAAATCCACTGCCACTGAGCGGAAGGTCACCGGGAGAGCGAATCGGGTGCAGGGCGGGCCCGGCGCACATGGTGGCCGTAGCTCAATCGGTTAGAGCACCGGATTGTGGTTCCGGGGGTTGCGGGTTCGATTCCCGTCGGTCACCCTGAGTCACACTGGCGAGCAGCGCAACACGCCGCTCTCCGGAGGTCCGTAGCTCAATTGGTAGAGCACCGGTCTCCAAAACCGGCGGTTGGGGGTTCGATTCCCTCCGGGCCTGTAGCAAGTCGCAAAGCGGTCTGCTGTCGTTTCCCGGCGGATTGGTACGAACGAGGAGCGAGCGCCAACAGCGCTCGCGACAGGAAACAAAAGTTCCGCCGAGGCGTTTCGCCTGGGCGAAACGCCTCGGCGGTATCGTCTAGGGGACTAGGACACAGCCCTCTCAAGGCTGGAACACGGGTTCGAATCCCGTTACCGCTATGCTGGTGAAGGTGCTGGTGTTCGTCGCTTTTGCGGGCTCCTCGGCTCCATCGTCTATCGGTTAGGACGCGACCCTTTCAAGGTCGAGAGACGGGTTCGATTCCCGTTGGAGCTACTTGCAGCATGCAGTTGCAGTACGTAGTTGGGGGGCGTAGCTCAGTTTGGTTAGAGCACTCGACTGTCACTCGAGAGGTCGCGGGTTCGAGCCCCGTCGCTCCCGTCAGTTTTACGGGCTCAGTAGGTGTTGGTGCAGTTGTTGGTGTAGCAACCTGGTCTCTGACCGGGCCCCTCGCTCTGGTGGTGAAATTGGTAGACACGCCGTCTTGAGGGGGCGGTGCCGCAAGGCGTCGCGGTTCGAGTCCGCGCCAGAGCATGTCCCTGCAGTCGCAACACCGCCACAGTAGCTCAGTGGTAGAGCACCCGATTCGTAATCGGGCGGTCATCGGTTCAATCCCGATCTGTGGCTCTCAGCAACGGTCCGTCTTCGCCTCGCGCAGACGGACCGTTTTGCGTTTCACGCTCGCGCCCCGCTCAGTCAGGCCAGGGGATGTGCTCGAGACCGGGGCCTGCCGCAGTTCGCGTCACCGGCCCGGACGTGCTCGGCGTGTCAGGCGCGCGACTCGGTCGCGCCGACGAGCCAGACGGCCAGGACAGCCGCTCCAAGGCACAGTCGGCCAACGCAAAAGGCGGCAATGGCACATCGGTCCGAATGGTCGTCAGCGACCGCATGAGCCGCGCGTGCTCGTGGTGCCCCGCGAGTTTGGCCGTCTCGTCGTGATAGCTCACGTACTCGCTGGCCTCCAATGCCTTCTCCAGCGTTTGCCAGCGGGTCAGCAGCTTGGCTGCCGTGCGCTTGCCAATGCGGTTCACGCCCGGAATGTCGTCGCCGTCTTCGCCGCAGAGTGCTTTGAAGTCGGCGACCTGAAACGGCTTCACGCCAAACCGTGTCTGCACGTCAACGGCACTCCATTGGCGCACGCGCAGGCCGTTGGTGCCTTTGCCGATGCCCACATACGACACCACCTGCACCGTATCGCTCACGAACTGCAATAGGTCGGAGTCGTTGGACAGCATGGTAACGGACACATCGCGGTGGTAGGACGCCATGAGTGAGGCCACCACGTCGTCGCCCTCGAAGCCGTCCACGCTGATGCTGACGAGCCCGAGTTGCTCGAGCTCCTGACGAATGGGCGTTACCCGCAGCCGCGTCGCGCCCGTACGCCGATGCTTGTACGACGGAAACAACGCGTGCCGGAATGTGGGGCCCTCGTGATCCCAGGCCGCCACCAGATGGGTCGCGCCCAAATCGAGCGCCGTACCGCGTGCCATCTGACACCAGAGGCGCACACCGGCCGTGGCGTCGTCGCCGGCAACGTGCGCAGCGCGCGCCGCCAACGATTGGGCGTCGATCACGAGGAGGTGCGGGGCAGTCATGACGGAAACGTAGGCACCACGCGCTGGCCGTGCGAGATTGTCGGCATGATCACTTCGCAGGTGACCAGCGATGCGTCGGCCGCACCGACGTCGCGCTACCGGTATCTCGTGCTCGGGATGCTCATTCTCTCGTACACGTTCAATTTCCTCGATCGCCAGATCCTCGGCATTCTCAAGGAACCGATCAAGCGCGACCTCGGGCTCACCGATACCGAGTTGGGCCTCATGGGCGGTCTCGCCTTCGCGCTGCTGTACACGACGCTGGCCGTACCCATCGCGTGGCTGGCCGATCGTGTGAGCCGCACATGGATCATCACGACCGCCCTCGCGCTGTGGAGTGGGTTCACCATGGTGTGCGGCACCGCCACCGGCTTCTGGAGCCTGTTCCTGGCGCGCGCCGGGGTGGGGCTGGGCGAGGCCGGCGGCGTGGCTCCGGCGTATTCGCTGGTGAGCGACTACTTCCCGCGCGAACAGCGCGCGCGAGCCATTGCGGCGTACTCGTTCGGTATTCCGCTCGGCAACTCACTGGGCACGCTGTTTGGCGGTCTTCTGGCCGCGTTCGTCGACTGGCGTTTCGCGTTCCTCGCCGTTGGCGGCGCTGGCGTGCTGCTGGCTCCGGTGTTCAAGCTTGTGGTGAAGGATCCGGTACGGGGCGCGTTCGATGGCGCCACGACTGCCGTGCCGGTGGTCGCGCCGCGCTTTGGCGATGTGGTTCGCACGGTGCTCCCCAACCCCACCTTCTGGTTGCTGGCCATCGGCGCGGCCTGCGCGAGTGTGTGCGGCTACGGTGTGGCGTTTTGGCTCCCGTCGTTCTTCATCCGCAGCTTGGGGCTTTCGCTGGCGGAAACGTCGGTGTTCTACGGCGTCATTCAGCTCATCGGCGGGCTGGCCGGCATCTGGCTGGGCGGCGCGTTGTCCGACCGTCTGGGGTCGAAAAATCGCGGCGCCTACGCCTACGTGCCCGCGTTCTGTTTTCTCGCCGGATTGCCGCTGTTCTTTCTGGCCATGAATGCCAACAGTCTCTGGGCAGCATGGCTGTTGTTTCTCGTTCCGACGGGCCTCAATCTCACCTGGCTCGGTCCCGTGGTCACGGCCGTTCAGCATCTGGCACCGGCCAACATGCGCAGCACCACCAGCGCGCTCTTTCTGCTCGTGAACAACCTGTTCGGTATCGCCGTGGGCCTGTGGATATTCGGCTTCCTTTCCGATCTGCTCGCGCCGCAGTACGGAGCTGAAAGCATGCGCTATGCGATCTACTACGGCATGTCGTTCTACGTGCTCGCCGCGACACTGCTGTACACAGCGTCGCGGCGGTTGCCGCGCGATTGGGTAACGGCGGCGTCGTAGACGTTCCGGGGGCGTGCTCTATGGCTTCACGCCTGTGCGGCTCCACTGATCGAGCTCAGCGAAGGCCGTCATCAGCGTGGCGCCGTCGAAGGTGCAGTGCCCGTACGCGGCACGCGTGCGCTGCACGAGGTTGCCAGATGCGCCGCGCCGCGCCACCGCCGCCGCGAGCGAATCTTCGTGGAACACCGGCACCACTGGGTCCCAGGCGTTGTGCAGCGTAAGCACCTTGGTGCCGAGCGCGCCGGTTGGCGTGTAGTAGTGCGAGAGGTACTGCCTGGCAGCGGGCGCGATGCTGTAGCGGCCTGCCGCGCCATTCAGTTGTGCAATGGTTGGTGATAGGAAGGCGCCGGGAAGCATCGCTGGCGATCCCAGCGTGTACGTCGTCTCGTCGTTGCCGAACGGTACCTTCCCGTTCACAAGTGACGTGATGTTGTTGATGCCGCGCGCGTGAAAGGTGAGGGCGGTAATGAGTGACTCGATCATGGTTGGCACGGCATTGCCGCCTGGCACCCAGGGCAGGGGAGACTGCGCAGTGCTCGCAATCGCAAAGAGCGAGGGCACCTGCTGCTGCGCGAGTTTCGTTTGCAGATCCTGAGCCACCACCTGCTGAACCGCGAGCGGGTTCACCATGTAGCCTGGTGTCACGCCGAGCACATTGCCATCGAGCACCGGCCCGTAGGCGGCGTCGAAGAGCACGCGCACATGACCGAGGTACTGAGTCTGCGTGAGCGAACCACCTACCATGCCGCAGGCGAGCAGCGCGCCGTTGTATTGCGCGGGGTACTGCTCGGCGAGCGAGAGGGCCACCGCGCCACCGAGTGAGAAGCCGACCAGGAACGAGCGATTGGGTTGACCACCCAACTCCGACGCGGCGAGTCCACGCAGTTGATGCGTTCGCTGCGCGCCGTCCTTCACGGCGAAACCGTTCTCGGAGTAGCTGGAGTAGGCCACGGCGAAACCGCTGGTGCCAAGTGCGTCGCGCAACGCGCCCATGTACGACTCGGTGCCGATGCTGATGGGCAACGCGGCGTCGCGGAAGCCGTGCGCCACGGTGACGAGATCGCCGTTCCATTCGCGCGGTATGTAAAGCGCGTACAGTGAGCCAGGGCCTGTTTCACCGCTCACGATGCGCCGCCACGGTCCGTTCGCCGGTTCTGTAACCACGCGGTTGCTGTAGGCAGATGTTGGGCCGGCTACTGGCGCGGTGGCATCGGTGGGGGCGCATGCCGCGGCTGCCATGCTTACCACGGCGGCGGTCACCAGACCTCGTGCCAGCTTCATGGGACGATGGCGGCGCGTGGCGCAGGGCGGCGTCGCGCGGTGGAGCGGCGGAGATGAAGCGATATGCATGGACATAGGACACGCCTCGCAGCAGAGGGTCGGGCTCACCGGGCACGGCGAGTCACTTGGCGCGCGGCACCGTGGTGTATCCGCGCCCGACCATCGTTGCGAAGCGTGTCGTGCTTCCCCATACGTCATACGACGGAGTCGTACGGCGGTGCTGACGTACGTCTGTGGGCGACCGGAAGGGGATCATGAAGGGTCGGCTCGGCCGTAGAGGATTGCACGCCGGCGTGCTGGGCGCCGGTCCCCTGTTGTCAGCACCGTAGCGCTGCGCTAACTTCCCTTCACATCGCGGGCGTAATTCAGTTGGTAGAATGCCAGCTTCCCAAGCTGGACGTCGCCGGTTCGAGTCCGGTCGCCCGCTCTGACAGAAACGCAAACGGCGGTCTCCTTGGGGAGGCCGCCGTTTTGTGTGCGACAACCGCCGTGCAGGCGGTGCCACGGGCCGCTCGCAGACCGCCCGCCTAGATCTCCACCTGCGCCCCAAGCTCCACCACCCGATTGGGTGGGAGTCGAAAGTAAGCCGTGGCCGTTTGGGCGTTTCGCGACATGAGCGCAAAGAGCCGCTCGCGCCACAGCGCCATGCCGGGACGGCCGGTGGCGATGAGCGTTTCCCGGCCGAGAAAATACGTGGTGTCGAGCGGATGCAGGCGCAAGGCATCGGATTTGATGCTGGCGAGGGCTGCTGGAATGTCGATCGCATCCATGAAGCCGTATCGCAGGTCTACCTGCCACATGCCGTGATCGAGCGCCGTAACGCTGGTGCGCTCCGCCTCGCTCACGAATGGCACCTCTTCGCTGCGCACGATGAGAAACACCACGCGCTCGTGCAGCACCTTGTTGTGCTTGAGATTATGCAGCAGCGCCGGTGGCGCCTGCTGACTGCTGCCGTACATGAACACGGCCGTGCCAGCCACGCGCTGAGGCGGGTGCGCCATGAGTGCAGTCAAGAACTCGGTGCGTGCCGGTGCGCTCTCGCGGAGGCGCTTGCGGAGAATCTGCCGACCACGCTTCCACGTGGCGAGCAGCGTGAAGATGATGGCGCCCACCACCAGCGGAAACCAACCGCCGTTGGGAATCTTGAGCAGGTTGGCGCTCCAGAACGCCACATCGACCACAAGGAACACACTGGTCACAAGGCCGGCCGCCAGCGGGTGCCACTGCCACTTCTCCCGCGCCACGAAGTAGAACAGCACCGTGGTAATGGTCATGGTAGTCGTGACGGCAATACCATAGGCTGCGGCCAGCGCGCTCGATGTGCGAAAGCCGAGCACCAGCGCAATGCACGACACCATGAGCATCCAGTTCACGGCGGGCACGTAAATTTGCCCGCGTTCCTTGGCCGAGGTGTGATCGATGCGCATACGCGGGCTGTAGCCCAACTGCACGGCCTGCAGCGTCAGGGAAAAGGCGCCGGAGATGAGCGCCTGTGACGCGATAACCGTGGCCATGGTGGCGAGACCCACCAACGGGATGAGCGCCCACGACGGGGCCATGCGATAAAACGGATTGGCAATCGCGGCCGGATCACGCAGCACCAATGCCCCCTGCCCGAAATAGTTGAGCAGCAGCGCAGGTAACACCACCACGAACCAGGCGATGCGAATGGGACGGCGGCCGAAGTGACCCATGTCGGCGTACAACGCTTCACCACCGGTCACCACGAGGAAGACGGAGCCGAGCACGAGAAATGCATGCCAGCCGTTGCTCGTGAAAAAACGCACGGCATGCAACGGCGACGCGGCGGCCAGGACCTCCGGTGCCTGCACGATCTGCCACACACCGAGCGCCGCCAGCACCAAAAACCAGACGAGTGTCAGGGGGCCGAAGACCCGACCTACGGCGCCGGTACCTCGACTCTGCACAAGAAACAGCAGCGTCAGAATGCTGATGGTGATGGGAACGACATAGGGTTCGAAGGTGGGTGTCACCACCTTCAAGCCTTCCACGGCGCTCAACACAGAGACCGCCGGCGTGAGCATGCCATCGCCGTACAGCAGGGCGGTACCAAAGAGGCCGAGTACAATGAGCCCCCACCGTCCGCGGCGCGGCGCGTGGCTGGGGGTGATGAGCGAAGTCAGGGCGAGAATGCCGCCTTCGCCGCGATTGTCGGCGCGGAGGATGAAGGCGAGATATTTGACGGAGATCACCAGAAGCAGCGCCCAGAAGATCATCGACAGCACGCCGAGCACATTCGCCGCAGAAGCCGCTACGCCATGCTCCTCGAGAAACGACTCCCGGAGCGCGTACAGCGGGCTTGTGCCAATGTCCCCATACACAATGCCGAGCGCGGCGAGCGACAGGCCACCGATGTACCGCCAGTCGTTGGAGGAAGGCGGAGCCCCATCCCCGTGGAGGTGGTGAGCGGTAGGGTCGGTCGCCAGCGTAGACGGTGGTTCGATCGGTGTATTCACGGGTATCGTGGTGAGGATTGGCCAACGATACCCGGGTGTTGGCCCGCGAACGGAGAGGCGTGGCGGCACTTTTGTGCTTTCTTTGTGCGCCTTGCGACCGTTCGCTGGTCTCGCGCGTTACACTGGAGGTGCCTATGCCATCTGCCCGCGTTCTGGTGATCGAAGACGATACGGCCATTCGGTCGGTGGTTCGTGCTGCCGTCGAGGCCGACGGTGGGCGGGTATTCGAGGCTGCCACGGCTGCTGCCGGTCTTCAGCTCGCCGCTGCGGAACGCCCCGACCTTATCGTGCTCGACCTTGGGCTTCCCGATGCCGATGGACGTGACGTCTGCAAGCGTCTGCGTGCGCAGGGGCCCGTCCCCATACTCGTGCTCTCGGCGCGTCAGCAGGATACGGAAAAGGCGACCCTGCTCGACAGCGGAGCCGACGACTACCTCACGAAACCGTTCAGCACACTCGAGCTTCGTGCACGATTACGCGCGCAAGTGCGTCGCGCGCGCATGTTGCGTGTCACCGAGCAGGGGGCGCCGTTGCGCGCAGCCGGCCTTACTGTGGACTTCGAGTTGCGTTCGGTTCGGCGAAATGATCAGGAGATTCATCTCACCCCCACGGAGTGGACGCTGCTGCAGGCGCTCGCTCGCGATGTGGGACGCACGGTGACGCACGATCAACTGTTCGCGCGCGTGTGGGGGCGGGAGTACGGGGATGCGCAGAAATATCTGCGCGTGTACATCGCGCAGTTGCGCCGCAAGATCGAGGGCGACCCGCTGCGGCCGGTGCTCATTGTGACGGAACCAGGCGTTGGGTATCGGTTCTGCGCACCGGAGCCATGATGGGAGCACGAAGCGATGGCGAGCGCCGTGTCGTGTGGCAGGGCATTCTGCTTGGTGCAGGGCTTCTGGCCGCAACCACCGCGTTGCTCGTGCACTTTCGCGATCACCTCGGGGCCGTGCACGTGGCCCTCGTGTACCTGCTGCTCGTGCTGCTGGTGAGTGCGCGCTTTGGCCGTATCCCCGGCATGCTGCTGTCGGCGTTGGCATTTCTCGTCTTCAATTTCTACTTCATTGCGCCCTATCGCACGTTGCTCATTGGCAACCCGGCCGATTGGCTGGTGCTGTTCGCGTTTCTCGCCACGGGTTTCACGGCCGCGCAACTGCTGTATCTCGCTCGGCGTGAAGCCGCACTGCGTGAAGCGGCGCGTGTGAAAGATGAGATGCTGGCGGCGGTGTCGCACGACATTCGTACGCCGCTTACCAGCATTCGCGCCGTGGCGCACGAAGTGGCACAGGACGGTGATGAACGTGGCTTGGCCATCGAGGAAGAGACCATCCGACTCACGCAATTCGTGGAGGATCTGCTCGATCTGTCACGACTACGCGCTGGTGGGCTCGCCATGGCACCGGCCATCAATACGGCAGACGATGTGGTGGGGGCCGCGTTGCAGCGCATCGCCGGCATTGCCGTTGGGCGGGAGATCCGGGCGGCCGTAGAGAGCGAGCCGTTGCTTGCCGGGCGTTTCGACTTCACGCACACACTGCGCATTGTTGCCAATCTGCTCGAGAACGCCGTGAAGTACTCACCGGCATCATCGCCGATCGACTTCGTCGTGCGCCGCACCGGGGAACTCGTGTGCTTCGAGGTGGCCGATCGCGGGCCTGGCCTTCCGGCCGGACAGGAAGACGCGGTGTTCTCGGCATTCTACAGGCCCCCCAATACGGTGCCGGACAGGCGCAGCGCCGGGCTCGGTCTCGCCCTGGCCCGTGGTTTGGCTGAGTTGCAGGGTGGCACGCTGACCTACACGCCGCGCGAAGGCGGTGGCAGCCGTTTTACACTGCGACTGCCCGCCGTCGATCTCACGCGTGAATTCGAGCAGGCACCCTAGCGCTATCGCGTCGCGTTACGATGGGCCGCGGCGCGCGCTCGGCCGGCTCAGATTGCCGCTGCGGCCACGGCGTGGTCTGCGCAGGCCGCCGCCTCAAGACCTCGCGCAAGATCCTCCCAAATGGCCTCCGCATCTTCTACGCCAACCGATAGGCGCAGCATCCCGTCGGTGATGCCCTCTGCTTCGCGTACCGCCGGGTCCAGCAGCCGATGCGTGAGCCCCGCGGGATGCTGAATAAGTGAATCGGTGCTGCCCAAGCTCACGGCGGGCGTGATGAGCCGCAGCGTTTTCATGAGCGCCACCGCTCCATCGTGACCGCTGCGTACCTCGAAGGCGCACAGTGAGCCGGCTCCCTGCATCTGGCGACCGATGAGGCCGCGCGGATCGCTGTCGCCATGTCCTGGATAATGCACCGCACTCACGACAGGATGTGCCGCAAGCCGATCGACGATGACACGCGCGTTGGCCTGCGCGGTACGCACGCGCATGGGCAAGGTGGGCAGGCCACGCAGCAGCAGAAACGCGGCGAGCGGATGCAGGATGCCACCGGTGAGAATGCGAACCTGACGCAGCGGTCGCGCCATCGCTTCCGAAGTCACCACCATACCAGCCACCACATCACCGTGCCCACCGAGGAACTTGGTGGCGCTGTGCATCACCAACGATGCGCCGTGCTCGAGCGGGCGCTGCAAGACAGGCGTGGCAAACGTGTTGTCTACCATGACCGGCACGGTGCCCGCTTGCGCCACGATGTCGCGGATATCGAACAGCGCGAGTGTGGGATTGGCGGGCGTCTCCATGATCACAAGCGCCGTGTCGGGGCGCAGCGCATCACGTACCCCATGCGGCTCGGCGAAGGTCACCGCAACGGGGAGCAACCCGGACGTGAGCAAGTGGTCTGAACCTCCGTACAACGGGCGCACCGCGACCACGTGTTTGTGCGACGCGTAGGCCAGCAGCACGGCCGTAAAGGCCGCCATACCCGAGGCAAATGCCACACAACTTTCGCCGCGCTCGAGTTGGGCGACAGCCCCCTCTGCGCGAGCCACGGTGGGGTTGTGCAAGCGCGCATAAATCGCGCTGCCCTGCGGTACGCCGCCGGCTGCCATGGCGTCGAAGCTGGCGGTGCCGGCGTCGGGATCGGGCACCGGGTAGGTGCTGGACAGATCGATGGGCGCCGCGTGCACGCCAAGCGTCAGAAAATCCTCGCGGCCGGCATGCACGGCCAGCGTATCGAGGTCCGGGGGCAGGGGAGCGTACATGGGCATCTCGGTGGGGTGGGTTACGGTCGCTCCCCTTAAGTGTAGAATATTCCCCGTATGAAGCCAGAAAAACCGAAAAAGATTCGGCACCATGAAGAAAGTGCCGATTTCGACCGAATCGACCGCGAGCTATTGCGCGCTTTGCAGCAGAATGCGCGGCTGGCCAACAAGGAACTCGCGGCGCGCGTTGGGTTGGCCGAATCGAGCTGTCACGAGCGGGTGAAGCGCCTCGTCGCGTCGGGCGTACTGCGCGGATTTCATGCGGAGGTGGAGCCGCGGGCGCTCGGCGTGGGACTACAGGCGCTGGTCGCGGTGAAGCTGCAGCGTCACACGAGCAGCGCCGTGACCAGCTTTCGCGAGGCCGTGCTGGCTCACAGAGAAACGGTGGCGCTGTTCCATGTGGCCGGTGCCAATGACTTCCTCGTACACGTGGCCGTACGAGACTCCGATGCGCTGCGCGATTTCATCCTGCGTGCGTTCACCGCGCGCCCCGAAGTGGGGCACGTGGAGACGTCACTCATTTACGAGCATGCACGCAACGCGGGCTTCGGTACGGTAGACGTTTTGTGACATCGGGAGGTCCCAGCGCGACTTGCGGGCGCTCGTGCGTCGACCGTACTTCACCCGCATGACCAAACACTCCCTTGTTTCGTGGGCACCGTTGCTCGTCGGCGCCGCCGTGCTCGCCGGTCCGACTGTTGTTGCGGCACAGAGCACGCAGCCGGTGCCGCGGTCCGCGGCGGCTTCAGCGCCACGCGCGGCCGATACGGTGCATGCCATTTCGCCGGCGCGCCGTCCGTTACCGCCGGAGACGCAAACCGCAGGTACCACCCGCTTCTCGTTCATCGCGTATGGTGACACGCGTGGGCGCCGCGATGGCGTAGCGGAACAGTACGAACACGGTTTGGTGGTGGAGTCAATGCTGCGCACACTCGCGCAGCGCGACAGTACGCCAAGTCCCATTCGATTCGTCCTGCAAAGCGGCGACGCCGTGGTGAACGGGCGCGATCCGGCACAGTGGAATGTGAGCTTCGTCGGGCTCATCAATCGCATCACGACGCAGGGCGGAATTCCGTACTTTTTGGCGCCTGGCAACCACGATGTCACGTCATCTGGGGACTTGGCATCGCCTGGTCGCGCCGAGGGGCTGCAGAACTACCTGCGGGCCATGCAACGGCTCATTCCGCCCGATGGTGCTACGCGTCGGTTGGCGGGCTATCCCTCGTACGCCTTCGGCTACGGCAATACGTTCATCCTTGCGTTCGATTCGAATATTGCCGAAGACAGTACGCAGCACGCGTGGGTAGCGCAGCAGCTCTCGGGGCTCGATCGCGCCCGCTACCCGCACGTGATTGCCTTCTTTCACCATCCGCCGTTGTCGTCGGGACCGCATGGTGGCCCCATCGTCGAGCGTCCCACGTCGGCAGTGCGCGAGAAGTACATGCCGCTCTTCCGAGCGCACGGTGTGCGGCTGTTGCTCACCGGTCATGAACACCTGTTCGAGCACTTCGTGGAGCGCTACCGCGATGCCGCCGGCACGTGGCGGCGCATGGACCAGATCGTGAGTGGCGGTGGCGGTGCTCCGCTTTACACCTACACGGGTGAGCCCGACCTGGCGCTGTATCGTCGTCGCAGCCAAGGCGACAGTGTACGCGTTTCGCACCTCGTGAAGCCCGGTATGCAGGCTGGAGACAACCCCTACCACTACCTGGTGGTGAATGTCGATGGCGACAACATCGATATCGAAGTGATCGGCGTGGACTGGGGGCGTGACTTCCAGCCGTACCGCAGCAACAAGGCGGTGATTGGCGATAAGCGGTAGCTCGCAGTTTCCGGCAGTTGCCACGACGGCCTCGCTCTCAATGAGCGAGGCCGTCGTCTTTCACGCATATCATGGATGTCCAGGCATCCGGGAGCTCGTGCTCAGGTCATGAGCTCCGCGAGCAGCGTCGTCAGATTCGCCTTCGCCTCGGCGAGACCGAGTTCCCCCTTGTCGATACGGGCCAGCAGGGCACGCTGCGCGAGGTAGTCCTTGTTGGTGATACCCGCCTTGCTCTGCAGCATGCGCCACGACTTCCGGCGCTCCACGGCAAACAGCACCATCTGCCGCGTCACCGCATAGTACTTGAACGCACCGTTCCGCTCGGTCTTGATGTAGCAGCCGAAGTTGGGTACGAAGCTGCGGTGCGATTCGTCGAAGACACGCCGGTAGGTCACGTCGTCCTGCGTCACGAAATACAGCTGATCATGCATGGGCGTGAGCGCAGCGGCGTCGGCCTCCGAGATCTGCTGGACATGCTTGCGGAAACGGCCCTCGGTGAGCGCCCAATGCGCCACGCCAAACGTGTACGCTTCGCCGGTGCTGGCGTACTTGGTGTTCCACCAGTCGCGATCGATGCTGGGATTGCCCTTGAGGTCGAACGCCTCCTGTACCGATTCCCCCTTGCGCGGATTGAACACGAATTCCGGCACACCGCGCGCATCACGCACCATGCTCGCCTGATCGGCGCTCATGTTGTCCCCCACACCGTGCTCGGGCTGGCAGGTGGTGTAGCACTGATAGAACGCGGTCCCGCGGTACTCGAGCCCGTCGAGCATGGCCTTGTACATGCGCGGCGCATTGGCCACTGACACCTGAGCCACGAACGGCGAGCCGTGCCCGCTCGTGAAGGCCTCGGCCACGTTCTTCTTCTCGGTGAGCTTGCCCTGCGACGCCACGCCGAACTGGTTCATGTCGTAGCCGCCCAGCATGGTGCTCGAATCGGAATTCTGTCCACCGGTGTTCGAGTATACCTGCGTGTCGAGCATCAGCATCTTCACGTTCGGGCGGTTCTGCAGCATGACCTTCGACACGTTCTGGAAGCCGATATCGCCCAGCGCGCCGTCGCCGCCCACCACCCAGACCTTCGGCAACTCCCGAATCTCCTGATCGGTCATGAGCGTGTCATCGAGATGCGTGAGATGGAAATATTCCTCGTCACTCATCACGTTGGTCGCCTTGCCAAGCAACGCGTCGCTCAAGCGCTCGGGCGCCACACTGCGACGTGCATGTTCCACAATCACCGACTCGGCCATGAGCCACGAAATGGTGGCCCCGTCCTGGAAGAGCGAGTTCATCCACGGGTAGGCGTGCGGATTGGCCGGAGGTGTGGAGCCATACACTGTATTGCAGCCGGTGCTGGCACCCATCATCATCACCGACATACCGTTGGCCCGACGTCCATCGATGGCCTGCAGGTCGCGATGGTTGAACGCATCCTGGCGGAGCACGGCCGCGAGGCCGCCGATGACTTGCTGATCGTCGATCGGGCCGTGCTTGGCTTCGTGGCTGGCAATGCGCTTGGTCGTGTCGGCATCGTTCTCACCGCCGAGGCCCATCACGATGTGAATGAATGCCGTGCGGAAACGCGCGTAGTCGGCTGGATCGGCGGCCTTGAGGGCTGACAAGCGGGCCAGCCCCTCGGATTCGAGCTGCGCCGCCTTGCCGCTGAGCCGCTCGGCCTTCTTGTGGTACAGCGGCCGCATGTACGCTTCGGTGAGGCTGGCAATCGAGCGCAGCACACTCTTTTCACCGCAGCCGGCACAGGCGCCGTCGCCCGACACGAGCGCCTCGTAGTTGCGCCGCACCATGAGGTGATTGCGCAGCGTGGCGTCCTTGGAGCTGGTGATCTCGTCGTCGTTGTACAAACCCAGGAACTTCTGCGGCGTGTCCGGAAGCAGTCGCGAGAACACTTGTGCCGTGGTGAGTTCGGCGTTCAACTCCTCGGTTTCGCGCGTCATGCGCAGCGCGTCGTGATCGCCGCACACCTGTACGCACTCGCCGCATCCCTTGCACAGGTCGGACACGAAGATGGAGAACAGGCCGCCCTGACCCGGGTTCTTGGCCTCCACCGTGCGGAAGATGGCCGGCACATCGCTGTAGGCGAGTGGCAGCTTGTCGATGATGCCGCAGAACTCGTCACGCGATGCGTCCGCGATGCCGGCAATGGCCGCGGCCTCCTCTCGCACGATGGTCTTGAACGGGATCTTGGTCTTGGCCTTCACCGATTCCATCATGCGAGCGCGGGCCCGCGACTCCACTGCCGGAAGCTCGGCGAGCATCAGCTGCCGGTCTCCGCCGTCGCGCACGTAGTTCACCACCGCCGTACGGAGCACGGTGCCGATTTCCTGCGCCGTGTTGGGGAGCGCGGTGTCGGGACACACCGAAATGCACTCCATGCACTGGGTGCAGTTCTCGGGCACGTACACCGGTGTCTCGCGACGCGCCACGTACTTGGACTGCGTGGCACCCGTGGCGGCGGCCATGATGCCCACTGAGGCGAGTGCGCCCGCCGGTTGATGGTAACCAAGACCCGCACGATACTCGCTGTCGAACTTGTCGCGCGTTTTGAGCGGCGGCCGCGAGAGCTGGGTAACCGGCATCTCGAGGCCACCGCTGCCGCAGGAGCCGCAACCGGCCGTGGGCGGGAAGTAGTGCTCGGGATACGGCGCCATCAGCGGATTGCGCATGCTGGAACAATCGGGGTCGTCCTTGCGCCCCTTCGTGATCTCCACGGCGCGCGCGAAACCTTCGTTCATCACGGTCATGTTCGACGTCACGACCGCATCGCCGAAGCGGGCGAACTTCTTTACGTACTGCTTGTGGACGATCTGCTGGAACTGCTCGGGCGTGAGGTGATAGCGATCGAGGAAGGGGGAGACACGGAAGAAGGCCCCGAGGAATGCATTGCCCTGCATGCGGAGCTGGAGTTCCGTCTGGTTGGTGGCCTTGCGGGCGATGTCGAAGCCAGGGAGGATGTACACCTTGATGTCGTTGTCCAGAATCGACTCACGATGCACGGCCGGAATGCGCTGCCACGCGGTGTCGGGACTTTCGTTCGACTCCCACACCAATACCCCGCCACGCTTGAGCCCTTCCAGCGGATTGGTGTGCGTGAACGCCTTGGGGTCGCAGCAGAGCACCACATCCACGTGGTTCAGTTCGCAGTTCACCTTGATCTGCGACGGCGCCACCGTGAGGTAGTAGTTGGTGGGAGCGCCCTTCTTTTCCGAGCCGTACTTGGGATTGGCCATCACGAAGAGCTTGTCTTCGAGAATGCCTTCTTCGTCGTATGTTGGGTCCTGCTCGGCGAGATACTGACCCAGGTCACCGATGATGGCGCCCAGGTTCTTGCCGGTGGTAATCATGCCCCAGCCACCAATGGAGTGGAAGCGAACCGCAATGGCGCCTTCCGGGAGCAGGCTGGGCGTGTCCTTGCTGATCACCGCGTATGGGTGCTGTACGCCCAGCACAAAATACGTCTCGCCGTCTTCGGCGGTGCGACCGTCGGTGCGTGCGGACACGCCGGTGGCAAACTCGTACGCCCCGATGATGTGCTCGGGGCGGAAGTCGCGCGAGCCGATGCCATACGCGCCGCGGAAGAGGCGCGGGGTTTCGTCGGGCGTGATGGCGGGGTGGGCGCCACCAAAGCGCGTGACTTCGTTGGCCTTGCCGAGCGCCACGCGAATGTCGCGCGCCAGCGGGTTGTCACCGGCGAAGCTTTCGTCGGTGCGCTCGAGAATGATGACGCGCTTCTTGCCGCGCAGGGCCTCGATGACCGCGTCTTCCGGGAAGGGGCGGATGACGTTGATGTGAATGCTGCCGACCTTCGCGTTGCGCTGCTCGCGCAGGTAGTCGCACGCTGCTTCGATGTTTTCGGCCGCGCAGCCAAGCGAGACGAAGACCGTGTCGGCATCGTCGGTCTTGTACTTCGTGACAAGGCCGTAGTCGCGGCCGGTGAGGTGCGCGAATTCGTCGTACGCCTGCACGAGCATGGGCAGCACGTGTTCGCTGAAATTGTTGCGTCGCGCCACCACCCCGTTCATGTGGTGCTCCTGGTTCTGCACAGGGCCCAGTAGCGCGGGGTTCTTGAGGTCGATCATCTGCGGCAGACGGCGGCGCGTGGCACCAAACAGTTCGCGCTGTGCCGGCGTGGGGCAGGGAATCACGTCATCGGGCGCGCCGAGGTACTCGCGCAAAAACTCGGCTTCCGGGGCGAGGTACATGCGCTCACTGTGCGTCGTGAGCATACCGTCCTGAATGTTCATGCCGGGATTGAGCGCCAACTCGCACACCTTGCGCAGGATGATCGCCTGGTCGGCAGCTTGCTGTGCATCGCGCGCCATGAGCATGATCCACCCCACATCGAGCGCGGCGTAGATGTCATCGTGCGCGCAGTGCACATTGAGCGCGTGCTTGGTGAGCGCGCGCGCGCCGACTTGCAGCACCATGGTCGAGAGCTTGCCTGGCGCGTGGTAGTACTGCTCCATCGCGTACACGATGCCCTGGCCACTGGTGAAGTTCACCGTGCGTCGGCCGGTGACCGCGAAGGCGGTAGCACCACCCTGTGCCGCGTGCTCACCTTCTGTTTCCGCGGCGACCTTCTGCTGCCCCCAGACGTTCAGTTCGCCCGTGGCGAACGACGCCTGATAGATCTCACCGCCTTCCGTTGACGGCGTGATGGGGTAGAAGACACCACCTTCGGTGATGCGCGTCTCGACATACTGGGTGACCAGTTGATTGCCGCTGCAGGTGACATGGAAGCCAGGATACTTGTGCTTCCCATGCTTCGAGACGTGCGAAGGGGGAACGGAGGCCGTGGTGTCGGACATGGCGGTGGGCGCAAAGGGGAGTACGGGGAGTGTCGGGCGTGATGTGCGTGCCCCCAGTACGTTGCGCTGCGGTACGGAGTCGCGCTACCGGCGTGGGCAACGAACCGGTGCGCGTTTCGTGCGCCAGCAAGCTGAGTCGGGGAGTGGCCCGCCAGACGTCAGGAACACGCTGCTTGCGCCAATGCGGTACAGGCTGCCTGTTGAGCGCATGCGAACGCTGATCGGTGTTGTGCTCGGTGCCGGACTGCTCGTGTGGCCGGGCGGGCCATTCGCCACGGGCGTCGCGGATGCACAGGCCGCCCCTGCGGTAACCACGGCTGGGCGCGCGGCTGTGCGGGCCATTGCGCCGCCGCGACGTCCATTGCCTGCGGAGTTGGCCTCCGCCAAGGTCACGCAGTTTTCGTTCATCGCGTACGGCGACACGCGAGGGCGTCGTGATGGCGAGGCCGAACAATTCGAGCATGGCATTGTCGTGGACGCCATGCTGCGACGCATTCAAGAGCTCGAGGCGGGTAAGGACCCGGTGCGTTTTGTGTTGCAGAGTGGCGATGCGGTGGTGAACGGCCGCGATGCATCGCAGTGGAACGTGAGCTTCGTGTCACTCATCGATCGCGTCACCACCATTGGCGGAGTGCCGTACTTTCTCGCGCCCGGCAATCACGATGTCACGTCGGCTGCGGAGTTGCGCGCGCCCGAACGCCAGCTCGGCCTACGCCACTACCTGCAAGCAGTTGGGCAACTCATTCCACCAGACAATGCCACGCGGCGCTTGGCGGGCTATCCCACCTACGCCTTCGGGTACGGCAATACGTTCGTGATTGCCTTCGATTCGAACATCGCCGAAGACAGCGTGCAGTATGCGTGGGTGAAGGGGCAGCTCGAGGGGCTCGACCGCCGGCGCTATCGCCACGTGGTCGTGTTCTCCCACCATCCGCCGCTATCGTCAGGGCCGCACGGCGGGTCGGAGGTGGAGCCGCCGGCCAACGCGGTGCGGGCCCGCTACCTCCCGCTGTTCCGTGCGCATCGGGTGCGGGTGGTGCTCACCGGTCACGAGCATTTTTTCGAACACTGGATAGAGCGGTATCGCGCGGCCGATGGGTCATGGCAGCGGCTGGATCACTTGGTGAGCGGCGGTGGCGGCGCACCGGTTTATCGATATTCCGGACCACCCGACCAGCGGCGCTACAGGCGCACGACCAAGGCACCCGAGGTGCGGCTCACGCAACTGGTTCGACCGGGGCGCAGGGAACGGGACAACCCGCACCATTTTCTCGTGGTGCACGTGAGCGGCGACGATATCACCGTTGAATACGTGGGCGTAGACTGGGGCAGCGAATTCCGCCCGTACGGGCGAACGTCGGTGAGCCTGATCGACCGGCCGTGACCCGCTGACCCGGTACTTCTGTCGGCGGGTGCATAAGGGGGCACTGCCCCCGGACCGACGCCCGATACTCAGGGCGCGCCGTCGGCCTGCTCGCGGAAGTCCTGCTGATCGGCGGTGCTCGTCCGGGGCCGGCCGGCGGACCCGCGCGAGGTGAACGGTGTCCCGGTGGCATCGGGCATGGGGGACCACGGCGCGGGGCGCGACGACTGCTGGCGTTCGAATGGCATAAACATGGGACTCCTCCTGGTGGCAAACGGATACGAAGAAGGCCCCTCCGTGGGAGGGGCCTCGTCAGTTTGACCAGGTGCCGCCTCCCGTTTGGTCTCGGGAGGGGCGGCGGTGCGTCACATATTGGCGACGGTGCGGCCCTGCTCCCGGGTGCTAAGTCCTACGACAAGAATCGCCGCTACGAGAATCGTAACGACGAGGGGGAGCAGGCTAATAAGTCGGGCCGAGGCCAAGGGCAACGCGGTCATGATAAGCAGCATCGGCACGTCCCAGCAAAAAGTCAAGTCGTCCCGCGTAACCCAGGACGAAAGGTGCCCGTGGTGGAACGCTCGGGCCAGTTAAGTAATGGTGGAAGCGTGTCGAGACTTCTTGCCATGGCCATCAACATCAAGAGTCCCGACTGCGAACGGCTCGTTCGCGAACTCGCCGACGTCACGGGTGAAAGCATCACCGACGCCATTCACTCGGCCGTGCGCGAGCGGCTTACTCGGGAGAAGCTGCGGAAATTGGGCAGCGTTGAGCGCTCCTGGCAGCGCATCGAACGCATTCAGGAGCGTATCCGCGCGTTCGCACCCGCCGAGACGCCGCCAGCAGCGACAACGGACGACGGGGGGGCGCCGTCATGATTCTCACTGCATCAGCCGTCTCCGCGCTCTGGCGCAATGCCCCCGAGGCGTCGCGTCTGCACACGGCCATTATGCGCAGCCCGGTGCGGGCCATCTCCGCCGCCACGGTGCTCGAAGCGGCCATGGTGCTGCTCGCCGAGCGTCAGGGGGGCAGCGACCTGGAACTCGACGCCCTGTTGCGCGAGCTCGATGTAACCGTGGTGCCGTTTACCGAAGCCCAGGCCCACCGGGCACGCGAAGCCGCCCGCACCTATGGGCGCGGACGGCATGCGGCGGCTCTTTCGTTTGGTGATTGTATGGCGTACGCGCTGGCGGCAGAAAGCGGGGAGCCTGTACTCGATGTTGGCGAGGCGTTTCGACATACCGATCTCGAGCGCGTGCCGTACTGACGCGCACGCCGCGTACGGCGCGGCTACTTCTTGGTCGTGATGACGATGACGCCCTTGGCGCCTTCGGCCCCGTACTTTTGCGCCGCGGCCGCGCCCTTGATCACCTCGACACTTTCGATGCTGTTGGGGTTGATCTTCGACATCGCCGCCGGATCGGTCTTCACGCCATCCACGAAGAGCAATCCGTCAAACGGTGCCTTGCCGGCACGAAGCGTGGTGGTGCCCACCACCACATTGCTCGTGTCCGGGCCGCTGCCGACCTTAATGCGCGAAGCGGTCAGCTTCGTGCCTTCTCCCTGCGTGGTGATCAGCACATCCGCACTGCGCTTATCCCGCTTGCGAATATCGATTGAAGCAATGCGATCGGCCTTGAGCATTTTGGCCTCAGCTTCGCTCACCTGCTTGCCGTCGACCACATAGTGGGCCGCCGACAGGTCTGGAACAGCCACGAATGCGCGTTTCTCCGCCGCAGCGACATCCATGCCTTCGAGTTCCGCACTGGTGGGGAGTTCAGCGCCGCACGCACCGGCGATGGCCAGCACAGCGAGTGAGGCGGCCGCGAGTCTGCGGGCCGTGCGATGGGATGTTGGACGATCGGTCATGGTGCGCAGTCTCCGTTCGAGGTGGGAAGCGCGGTGCGAAAAGGCAGACGCACCGGCAGGAAGCGGCAACGAGGATGAGGCCGCAGACAGGTCTATCAGAAGTGTGCCGTACGGGCGCGGCGCCGTACCCGCCTGCAGCACGCGCTGGTCGCAGTCGAGTTCAATGGCCAGCCGCAGGCGCGACAACAGATACCAAGCCGCCGCATTCCACGGCATGATGGCTACCAGTGCACTGCTGCCAAGAAGCAACAGCGGATCGTGTGCGTTGATGTGCGAACGTTCGTGCAGCACGACCAGCCGCTGCTCATCGGCGGAGCGTTGTCGCAGCCAATGCGGCACCACAATGCGCGGCTCGATCACACCGAACACGGCTGGCCCGAACGCCTCGGAAAGATGAACGTGCTCACCACCTACGTGTGCCGTCTCCGCTGAGCGAAGCGCCATGCTCTGACGGCGATAGCTGTATGCCCCGATGCCTATGAGCGCCACCGTAGCCAGCGGCCAGGCAAGCACGAGTGCCCACTGCACGGGTAATGATGCCATACGCACCGACTCGGCCGTGGCCACACCAACGTCGCGCACAGACGCACTCACGGCACCACCCGCGCTCGTCAGCCACGCTCGCGCACGCTCTGATAGCGATTGGGTCGGTGACACCGCTGTGGATGACGGCGAAGCCGACACTTCGAGGCCCATTGGCATCTCACGAGGCGGTGCAGACCGTCGCCAAGGCTGCGAAAACGTGAGTGCGAACGCGGTGAGCACGGCCACGCCCCACACCATGCGGTTCGCGACAGCCCCCTTCACGAGCCGGTGAACGACGGTCGCCGCCAGTGCCAGCACCGAGGTGCTGAGTGCGGCGAGCAGCATCCAAGTGGCCACCAGCGGCGCGAACTGCGCAATCATGGCATTCACGCGTCATCCTCCAGCCGCTCCGTGAGCAGCGCGCGCATGCGCTCGAGCTCCTCGCGGCTTACCCGCTTGTCGGACACCAGCTGCGCGAACATGCGATCGGCCGAGCCCTGAAAGATCGCGTCCTTGATGCGGCTGATGGCACTCCGGCCTGCCCGGTCTGCGGCCACGGTTGGGAAGTACCGATGGGCCCGCCCCTCGGCCTCGGGGCGCACGTACCCCTTCTTCTCCAGCGTCTGCAAGGCAGACAGCACGGAGGTATAGGCCAAGTCCTCGTCGAGGTGGTCACGCACATCGGCTACCGTGGCTGAGCCGAGCTTCCAGAGCACGGCCATGACGGCGAGTTCCCGTGGCGGAAAATGGTAGTCGTTCATTCGAGGCGGGGCAGGGCGCAGGTGGTTGCTACTGGTTCTTCAGTACAACCTGTGCCCCGGCCGGGAGTTTGTCAACTGAAAATCCAGTAGATGCGCGTGATTCACCTGAGTGAGGCCCGCGCATCACTCGCGCGAGCCTCACTCGCACGTTCCTGGAGGCTAGCTCAACGGCGTGCTGGACAAGACGCGCAGCAAGGCCTGCACGAGGGTGTCGCTGGTCACAGGCTTCTCGAGTACGTCGCGTACGAGGACGGGCAGCGCGCGGATATCACTCGAATTGCCGGTGCACAGGAGCACCGGGATGGTCTGGTCGTACTGGGCGAGCGCCGTCGCGAGCTCGTCACCACGCATGCCGGGCATGGCATAGTCGAACACCGCAACCGACCACGGGAGCTGGCCAGCATGGCTGCGGATGGTGCGCAGAGCCTCGTGCGGATCGGTAAAGCCGGTCACCGTGAGCCCCGCTCTCTCGAGGGTTCGCGTAAGCGCGCGCAGAACCATGGCATCGTCATCCACGAGCAGGACGCGCTCCGGGCCGATCGTGGCACGCGCGTGGCGCACTGGGGCAGATGATGTGTTGACATCCTCGCGCACGGGAAGACGCACGAGTACCGTGGTGCCGACGCCTGGGGCACTTTCGAACGCGATGGTGCCCTCGTGAGCGCTCACGAGGCCGTGCACAACGGCGAGCCCGAGCCCGGTACCGTCACCGAGCGGTTTGGTGGTGAAGAACGGGTCGAACACCCGCGCCAAGGCGGCCGCGTCCATGCCGCTGCCGGAGTCGCGCACCTCGAGCAGCAGCATATCGCATGGCGCTCCGTTCCCCATGACCGTCGCCGTTTCCCGGGAGACACGGATGATCAGCTCGCGCCGAGCCGTATCTCGCATGGCGTAACTGGAATTACTGGCCAGGTTGAGCAGGATTTGCGTGAGATGCGTGTCGTTGGCCAGCAAGGTCGTGGGCGGCGCATCGAAGGCCGTCGTCAGTGTGACTTCGGTCGGAATGATGGGCTCCAGCATGCGCAACGCCGACCTGAACCACTGTTCGGCATTCACCGCCGTGCGTTCGCCGGATTGCGGCCGCGAGAACGCGAGCAGCGAGTAGACGATGTCACGGCCACGCTGCGACGCTTCGATGATGCTGTCGGCCGACGCCCGCGCGTGTTCGTCGCCTGCCACCGCCTCACGCAGCGCTTCGGCGTGGCCGAGCACGGCCGCCAGCACATTGTTGAGTTCGTGGGCCACGCCACCAGTCACGGTACCGAGTGCTTCGAGTTTCTGGCTTTGCAGCAAATGCCCTTCGAGTTCGCGCACCCGCTGCTGCTCTGCCTCGCGCGCGTAATGCGGACGCAAGTCGACGGACACGCCCACGATGCCGATCATGCGGCCATCACCGTCGATGATGGGGATGTCGGTTACACGTGCCGGAAACCGCGTACCATCACGGTGCCGAAGCCAGAATTCGCCGGTCCAGCTCTCGCCGCACGACAACGCGGCCAGAATCGCCGCCGCCTGCTCGCGGCTCGTCTCAGGCACGGTGACATCGGTGACGGACCGCCCCAGCGCTTCGTCGGCGCGGTACCCGAAGAGCGATTCCGCCGCCCCGTTCCAGAACGTCACGGTGCCATGCGGATCGGTCGCGACGACGGGCTCCGAGATGGCCTTGAGCACCAGCCGCTCGAACGACGCTTCCGACGCCAGTGCCGTTGCCTTTTGCACGATGGCCTGGTGGTCGCTCACGTCTATGTGTTCGAGCAGCAGGCGCTGCTCGGAGATTCGGGTAACGCGCAGCCGGTACCAGAGCGAGGGCGGAGCGGTCAACTCGTGGGGAAGGGCACACGCATACTCCACCGTGCGCGAGTGGCCATCGGCCAGCACAGCGGCGCAGGTGTCGAGCACCTGCGCGGCCACTTGCTCTCCCTCTGCGGCGGCCCGTCGGCACACGTCGAAGTAGTTGGCGCCCACCCCACATGCTGCCAAGTCGCCGTCGAAGTCGACCGCAAGACGCAGCCAGTTGTCGTTCGCCAGCAGAATTTCGCCGTGACGATTGACGACAACCTGCAGGCCACTCGCATGACGCATGGCCTCGGCCGCAAGCATTTCGGAATCCATGGTAGTCATGAAGCACTCCTGGTGCGGTCTCGCGAATCGCCAGCGTTCCGACCTCGGAATCGCCCAACTCATTCGCCCACCCGCATTCACCTGCATGAAATAGACGTTCGGCCGAGACCTTTCGTTCCTGTAACATGAACCTCGGCGCTACATGCTCTCCGTCACTTCCGCCATGAACGGGACGTCTTCTGCAGTAGTGCTCCACCAATTGCCCGCAGCGTCCTGAATACCACGGCGCCGCCAACCCGCTGGGAACGGCACCGGCAGCGCCAGCAGCGCTCCAGCGGAGGTTCGGAGTAGGGCGAAGTCGAGCGGTACTTTGCCGGGAATGGTCGCGCGGCAGCGCCATCCACCGTTCCAACCGCGATGAAAATCGAAGGCCGGCTCGACGTTGCCGAGTCGCAGCACGAAGGCCTGCCGAATGAGCTCGCGGAAGGTGGGCTGCAATGCGGTGAGCTCCGTGACCTCCTCGAGTGCCGCGCTCATACCGTGCAGAGTTCTACAGCCTCCTTGAGTGAACCCGCGGCCGCGCGCTTGGGCATGAACTCATGAGCGAACACACCGGAGAAGTTCGTTCCCGCGATGTACTGAGCGATGCCGCGATAATTCAGTTCCTGCGCACTGTCGATCTCGTTGCGCCCCGGTACACCGGCGGTGTGGAAGTGCGCAATCCACGGCAGGTTGTCCTTGATGGTGGCGATGACATCGCCTTCCATGACCTGCATGTGATAGATGTCGTACAGGAGGCGGAAGCTGGCACTGTTCACGCCCTTCGCCACCTCTACGGCCCATGCGGTGTGGTCGGCGTGATAGTCCTTGTGGTCGACCTTGCTGTTGAGCATTTCCATGCACAGCACCACCCCGTGCCGCTCGGCGGTGGGCATCAGGCGCTTGAGCCCCGCCACACAGTTGGCGATGCCTTCGCCGTCGCTCAGGCCGGCTTTGTTGCCGCTGAACACCACAATTTTTTTCACGCCGGCCGCTGCCGCGCGTGGAATGTACGCCTCGCCGTCGGCCACGAGTTTGTCGTGATGCGCAGGGCGATTGAAGCCAATCGGGATGGTACCAAAGCTGTTGCCCATGGTGCATTCCAACCCGTACTGCTTGGGGACGTGCCATTCCTCCGGCCCCAGCAGATCCACGCCCACCATACCGAGTGACTTCACCAGCGAGCACAACTCGGCGATGGGCGTGCTGCTGAAGCACCAGCGCGCCACCGACTGCCGCAGTCTCCCGGGAGCTTTCACGGCCGAGGCGGAATCGGGAAGAGCGGCCCCCACGGCACCGGCCATGGCCACGGTGCCGAGAGTGTTGAGCATGTCGCGTCGGTGCATGGAGGGCAGGGTGGTTCCCGTCAGCCGGGCACGGGAGTCATTGGGCCTTTGGGGCGGGATGCCGCGAGGCTACTGCAGTTGGATGTACAGCGGCACCGGCCACAACCGCAAGATTTCGGAGCGCGGCGTGCCGGGCTTGTCGTTCTTGGGCTTCGTAAACTGCTTCCACCCGGCGAATTGCACCGGTTCCTTCTTCACGTAGCTGTAGTACGAATCGCGCTTGAGCCACGGCGCTCCGAAGCCGTCCATGTGCATGACGATTTGCACCTTGGGGTCGAGCTTGATGCGATCGGCGTTGGTGACGCCCTTCTTGGTGAAGCGATGCACCACGAGGACTTTGGGGGGCAGCTTGTGCTTGTCCACCAGGTCCGCGAGAAAGCGACTGGCATAGTTGATGTCGGCCGCATCGTACGTGCCGATCTTTTTGCCGGGCTTTCCGCCGTCCTTCATGGAGAACTCGGGGTCGATGCCGAGGTGTACGTCGGGGCGCTTGAGGAAGCGCTCCAGCCACGGCAGCTCCTGTTGCAGCGTGCTGAGCCCAACCTGCACGTCGACGAACATGATGGCGTTCCGGCTTTTCGCCCAGCCGTACACCTTCTCGATCAGCGTGCTGTCCATGCGCAGGCGATACTTGCCGTCGCGCCCCGGGCTGCCTTGTGCCACCACGGCAATGAGGTGCAGTGCCGGCTGTACCGGATGCTCAGGGTCGAGGCGGTTCCACGCGGCCACTTCGGCGTCGAGCTTGCGCAGCATCTCCTGCGTCTCGAATTCGCCGAGAATGCCCATGCGTTGCGACAGCGGGTTGCCGTAGAAGGCAATGATGCGCTTGGCTGGCAGTATGGACCCCGGAAGCGGCGCCGGCATTTTGGGGGGCCACAGCGAGTCGAGGTCGCTTCCCGCGTCGCGATAGGCCAAGTGACGGTCGCCGGACTGCGGCCCGAGGGCACCCACCGGTTTGCGCGCAGGCTTGACGCTGTCAGCGCCGGATTTCGCTGCTGGTTGGGAGCTCTTTCGGGCGACCTTCGCGCCTGACGCGCTGTTCGCGCCACTCTGGGCGCTGAGCCACGTCGGCGTTGCGACTGGCGCCGCCATTGACGCCCATAGCGTCGCGAGGGAAAGGGCGCGCAGGGCGCGCGCGCGCGAGGGACCGGCAAATAATTCGGCGAACACGGGCATCACCAGAGACAGGGGCATCGAAGGGCAGAACCTGTGAGTGTAATGCGCATGACGAAGGCGACCAAGGGTCGCATGTCACAGTGCCAATACTCCCAACGTTCGTGATAGTGCCAACCCACTGGTTCCACGCTTGATGGCCCAGTTGTACGCAAGGTGAGTGCTACTTCGGTGACTCGGTTTTTGGCGGTGCGTACTGCATGCGCTGCAGAATGGGCCCGATACGCCGGGACGCGACACTGCCCTTGGGAGACCAACGGCGCGGTGCCGGCAGAACGGCGGCCATGCGGGCGGCCTCTTCACGAGACAGCGACGCGGCACTCTTGCGGAAGTGGTAGCGCGCGCCCGCCTCTGCACCGAAGTGATAGGGGCCCCACTCGGCGAGGTTGATGTACAGATCGAGAATGCGCTCCTTGGTGAGCAGCAACTCGAGCCACAGCGTGAGGTACGCCTCGACACCCTTGCGGAAGAATGAGCGGCCGTTCCACAAGAAGATGTTCTTCGCCACCTGCTGCGTGAGCGTGCTGGCACCACGGAGACGGCCGCCACGCTTGCGGCGCTCGAGCGCGTTCTCCAGTTCCACGAAGTCGATGCCGTTGTGGAGGTAGAAGCGGTCGTCCTCCGAGGCCAGCACTGCCCGTCGCAAAGCTGGGCTCATCTCACTGCGCGACACCGGTGTATGCACGGGCCACGCCGGAGATTCGCCGGCGGCCACCCGCTGCGCGAAGCGTCCCAACATCACCATGGTGACCGGCGGGTTGACGACGCTGAACAACAAGATGAACGGCACCGGGGCGAACGCCGCGAGCAATAGCCATCGCAGTATGCGCACGGGCCACGAGCGGCGTTTGGAAACGTCGCTCCGCGAGCGGAAGGGCAAGCGCATCAGTTGCGTAACGCTCAGGGTTCGCGCAAATGCGGCGGGGTATCGGGCGGTTGGCGCCGCCACCGCCGATGCTGCCAGAAGTACTGCTCAGGGTATTCGCGCACCTTCGCTTCGAGCATCTGCGTGTACCGCAGCACGATGGCGTCCACGTCGGCATCGCGATCGCCGGTGGGCGTAACGGTTACCGGCTCCACCAGAAACGCGTAGCGGCCACTCGGTTGGCGCACGATGGCAATGAACACCGTCGGGGCGTCGAAACGCAGCGCGAACACGGCGGGGCCACGCGGCGTCTTTGCGGGGCGGCCAAAGAAGGGGACGAACGTACTCGCCAGCCCCAGAGCGTCGTGGTCGGCCACCAGCGCCACCATGCGATTCTCGCGCAACGCGCGAGGCGCCCGTCGCACCGCGTCCTTGTCGTGCACTACATGTACACCCGCTTCGCTCCGGGTACGCGTGACATACGCTTCGAACAGTTTATTGGCGGCGCCGCGCACCACGGCGTCGATGCCGACGCCGCGCGCCGCTACGTACGCACCGCCCAATTCCCAGTTCCCGAGATGGCCGGTGACGGCAATGAGGCCCTTGCCCTTGGCCAACGCCGCGTCGATGTGCTCCCACCCTTCCACACGCTCCACGCGCGCCAGAATCTCCTCGCGCGACGTGCCCGGAAGAATGGCCGTTTCAATGGAGGTGCGGCCCAGACTCTCGTACGAGCGGGCCGCGTACTCGCGCACTTTGTCGGCGGTGAACTCAGGGAAGGCCGCGGCAATCTGCCGCTCCACCACCCCGGCCCGAATACCGAAAGGGCGGTAGGCCAACCGACCGAGAACGCCGCCAACCGCACTGGCCGCGCGCCATCCGAGCAGGCGCAAAACCGCGACCGCCGTGCGGGTGGCGGCGTATTCGAGGCGATGGGAGAATGTTGGGGCCGGGGACGGCTCCGTCTTGGCGACAACCGAACTCATGTCGGGGAATGTAACCTCGTCGCCTACGTTCTCCCTGTCACGCCGGGGTCGATCGGCTGCCATATTTGAGTCGATGACTACCATGCCCACCCCAACGGTCGCCAGCGCACAGGCCTCGCAGCGTTTGGCGCAACTCGGGCTCGTGATCAACGCCCTGTTGGCCGTGGTCAAGCTCGTGGCCGGTCTGCTGGGCAACGCCTATGCGCTCGTGGCCGACGCGATCGAGAGTGGCACGGACATGATCGGGTCGCTGGTGGTCTGGAGTGGACTGCGCATTGCGAGTCGCGATCCCGATGAGCGCTATCCCTTCGGCTACGGTCGTGCCGAGGCGCTGGCAGGGGCGGTGGTTGCCGCCTTGATGTACGGAGCGGCGGCCGGCATTGCCATCGAAGCGGCCCGGGAGATACGCACCCCGCATCACGCTCCCGCCCCGTGGACGCTCGCCGTCCTGGCGGTGGTCATCGTGGTGAAAGAGGTGCTGGCGAAGAAGGTGCTGCAGGCCGGCGAAAGTACCGGCAGCGTGGCCGTATCGGCCGATGGTTGGCATCACCGTTCCGATGCCATTACCTCGGCTGCGGCGTTCATCGGCATCACCGTGGCCATCGTGGGTGGACCAGGGTGGGAGCCGGCCGACGATTGGGCGGCGCTTGTCGCGGCCGGCATCATCGCCATTAATGCTTCGCTCCTGTTGCGCACCGCGCTCGGTGATCTCATGGATCGCGCTCCCGATGTCGCCATCACTGCCGTCGTTTCCGAGGCCGCGTTGGGAACCAGTGGGGTGTTGGCCATCGAGAAGCTCAAGATCCGGAAGTCGGGAACGGCGTACTATGTCGACATTCATGTGCAGGCCAATCCCGAGATGTCGCTGCACGACGCACACATCGTCTCCGGCCGCGTCAAATCCGCCATTCGGCAGCGTGTCCCTGCGGCAGCAGGGGTGCTGATTCACATGGAGCCCTACGAACCGAGGAGGATCCCATGAGCCGTGTTCCAACGTTCTCCGTGTTGACCACGGAGCAGTGCCATCGCCTGCTCGCCTCCCAAAACGTGGGGCGACTCGCGTTCACGTTCCGCGACCGCGTGGATATCGAACCGGTGCACTACGTCTTTCGGGATGGTTGGATTTGGGGACGTACGCAGCACGGCACCAAGGTCGAGATACTCGCGCATCATCCGTGGGTGGCGTTCGAAGTGGACAAGGTGGACGCACTGTTTACCTGGCAGAGCGTTGTCGTGCACGGCCGCGTGAAGTTTCCCGATCCCGATGGCAGCGCCCAGGATCAGGAGCGGTACGCGGCCGGCGTCGAGGCCTTTCGGTCGTTGGTACCGGAGGCCTTCACGCCCGACGACCCCACTCCAGATCGTGATTTGGTGTTCATGCTGCCGGCCGCGGAACTCGTCGGGCGGGCTGCCAAGAGCCGAGCATCGTGAAAGGCAACGGAGACCAGCAAGAGCCGTTGCCGGGGCTGCGTCTCGCGCCGGTTGTCGAGGGCACGACTGTGCCGCTCGGCAACAAGGCGGCGCGCATTCCAGGTGCCCCCGAGCGCAAGGTTATCGAAAGCGCCACACGCGACCTGCTGGAGCGACTCGCCGAGTTGCAGGATGCCTTCTACGCCGACGGTCGGCATGCATTGCTGCTGATTCTGCAGGGGCGTGACGCGTCCGGAAAAGATGGGCTGATCAAGACGGTCTACGGCGCCTTCAATCCCGCCGGCGTGCAGGTGGCGGCATTCGGGCCGCCTACGCCGCTCGAGCTGAAACACGATTTTCTCTGGCGGGTGCATCAGGTGGTGCCGCCGCGCGGCATGATTGGCGTGTTCAATCGCTCGCACTACGAGGATGTGTTGGCGGTTCGGGTGCGGCAGCTCGCCCCCGAGTCGGAATGGCGTGAGCGCTTCGAGCAGATCAACCACTTCGAGTCCATGCTGCACGCGAATGGCGTGGTCATTCGAAAGTGCTTTCTGCACATCTCTCAGGACGAGCAACGCGAGCGGCTGCTGGCGCGCCTTGACGATCCCCGCAAGAACTGGAAGTTCCGCCGCGAAGATCTCGACGACCGGGCCCTCTGGGATGACTACACCGAAGCGTATCGCGAGGCACTGGCACGCTGCAGTACCAAGCATGCGCCGTGGTTCGTTGTGCCGTCCGATGAAAAGCCCGTACGCAATTACCTTGTGGCCCGTTTGCTCGTCGAGACGCTGGAATCGCTGCACCCGAGCTATCCGGCGATGAAAGCCGACGTACGTGACGCCATTCGTGATTTCCAGTGACACCGAGAAGCCTGCGCCCTGTGGTGATGGGAACGATGCTGCTGGCGGCCGGGTGGCCGATGGCGCGCGCCGCTGCGCAGGGAATCGGGTCTACGGGTTCGGCGACAGCAACGGCATCAGGATCGCCCACGCGCTCGATGTGGTCCGTGGTGCCGACGGGGCAGCAGTTGCAGGTGTTTGCCGAACGCCGGTTCGACGCTGCGTCCGGCTTGCGGGCGTCGACGGTGTTTGCCCTGCAACTCGACCGCAATGGCATTCCCTGGGTCGGTGCTGACGACGGATTGTATGTGTACGGGGGCGGTACGTGGCGTGTGGAGCCGTTGCCCGGCGAGTTCGCGAATCAGCAAGTGCGAGCGTTGGTGCTGCAAGCCGATGGCGGCCGTTGGGTAGGAACGCGCCGCGGTCTGCTGTACCGGCCGCGTGAAGGGGAATGGCGGCGCTTCGGCGAAGCCGACGGACTGGCCGGTGCTGTGGTCTTCAGCCTGGCCGAATCGCGCGCTGTGGACGGCTCGCCTCGCATCGTTGCCGGCACTTCGCGGGGCGTGGCCTACTTCAATGGCACGAAGTTCGTGCCGATGGCGCTGCCTGCGGCCATGAACCCGCTCGGCGTGATGGTGGCTGAAGCCACTGGGCCCGAAGGACGCCCCGAACTCTGGGCGGCCAGCGCACGCGGCGGACTGGCGCGCCTCTACGATGGACAATGGACGCTCTATTCGGCAGCAGAAGGGTTGGCGAGCGCGGACGTGCAATTCGTGCTTCCGATAGAAGGGCCCAAAGGCGGCCAGATTTACGCCGCCGGCGAGCAGGGCGTTTTCGTGCTTGACCGGGCCCGGGGACGCACCCGCTTCGAACGCATTCCCGGCTCACCGCGTCGCGCCTTCCGGGTGGCGGTGGTGGCCGCAGCGGGCGAGGACGCCGAGCTATGGGTTGGTGATCAGAGCGGCAACGTGCATCGCATGCGCGATGGCGCGTGGCAAACACTGCCTACCAGCATCTCCGATCGCCACGGGACCATCACCCTCCTCAAGGCCGTCAGCGGGCACGGCGGAGGAACGGCCGTCTACGCCTCGTCGCGCAGCGGTTATCTGGTGCGCCTCTCGCACGGTGTGGCGGGTACCCTTCGGCTCTCCGCAACGGAATCGGCGTCGTCGGTAACCGCGCTGCTGGCCGAGCGCGCCGCCGATGGCCGCGACGCGCTGTGGGTTGGCACGGCCGATAGAGGATTGCTTCGTGTTGGCAGTGGCAGCGGCGTCCGATCGTTCGCCCTCGGTGATCTCTCACCAGAGAGCGGTATTGCGACGATTGCGCGGCTGCCGGTTGGGGCCCCGTCTACGGCGCCGCAAACGGATTCAACCATCGTGGTGGTTGCCGACAGCATCCCGTGGGCGTTGCGCGGTACGCGATTCGAACGTCTCGACGAGGGGTTGGGCGATGCGCGGGTCCTGGCACTCGCGCGGGTCACGTTGCCGGATGGCCGGAGCGCGCTGATCGCGGGCACGACGCAGGGTGCCCGATTGTGGACGGGGACTGGCTGGGAGGCCATGTGGTCCACGATTACCACAAGCGTGAGCAGCATAGCCGGCGGGCGCGTCGGCGCTGCATCGGTCGTGTACCTCGGCGGGCGTCACGAAGTGCGCGTGGTGTCGAGCGCCGGGGTGAAAGTCGAGCAGTTCCCCTCCGCCACCATGGGAGGAGTGGGTATTGGGGGTGTTCGCCGCCTCTGCACGAACACGTCGGCCGGACAGTCGCGTGTCTTTGCGCTCGACTCCGATTTCGGTCTGCTTTGGCGAACGACCGGCACCTCCTCGTGGTCGCCACTGCCGCCGCACCTGTCGCGGGTGCTGAGCAATCTCGGCATTACCGACATCGCGTGCCTACCCGATGGTCAACTGGCCGCCTCGACTTTCATCGGGCTCGCCGTATTCGATCTCACGGCGCCGTCGCCGGAGAAATGGCGCGTGACCACTCAGGTGTCGGACGCCGACGGGCTGCCGGCCAGCGGGGTCTTGTCGATTGCGCCAAGCCCTTCGGCCAGCAACATCGTGTGGGTGGGCACGCCGTTCGGCCTCGGCGTGGTCGACCTGGTGCGCGCCACACAGTTGCCACCGGCGCGACTGACAATGCGCGTGGTGTCCGAAGCACGGCGCCGTCTGGTTGGTCAGTCGGATGTGCTTGGCCCCAATGAGAACGACCTGCACGTCGAGCCGATGCTGCTCACCTTTCACCGCGAAGAGCTGACGCGATTCCGCGTGCGTCTCACGGGCAAGGCCAAGTGGCCTTCTCCAACGGCGGACGTGCAGAGCGATCCGGAAGAAGGCCAGTGGCTCGATGTGCCCAACCGCTACTACCACGACCTGGCGCCGGGCAATTACGAGCTGACGGTGTGGGCCTACGACTGGGCCGGCCGCGAGTATGGTCCGGTTCAGCGCAGCTTTTCTATGCTCACGCCCAACTGGAAAACGTGGCCCGCGCGCATCATCTACGTGCTGTGGGGGGTGCTGCTGCTCACCATCGCCTATCGTTGGCGTGTGCGCACCATTCGCGACAATGCGCTGCAACTGCTCGACAGCGAACGTCGTGCACGTGACAGTGAGGGGCGCTTCCGGGCCATCTTCGAACAAGCACTCGATGGCCACCTGCTGCTCGAGGACGGCAAGGTACAGGCCGGCAATGCCGAGGCGGCCCGTCTCTTCGGTGTTACTGCTCCGGAGGCGCTGGAGGGTCGGACGCTCGGGGAGTTGCTTGGTGCCAACGCCGACAATTCAGCCCCCACCATTTCCGGTGAGTCGAGCATCGAAGTGGGGGCGACCTCGGTACCAGTGCACTACACCATCACTGAGGTGCCATCGGCTGATCGGGTGCTACGTCACGCGGTGGTTCGAGATCTCACCGAAGTGCGGAAGGCCGAGGCCGAGCGTGCGTGGTTTCAGGCGCAAGTGCGCGAGGCGCAAAAGCTGGAGTCGCTGGGCACCCTGGCCGGTGGCGTGGCACACGATTTCAACAACCTGCTCGGCGTCATTCGCGGCAACGCGGAGCTGGCGCGCACAGCGCTCAAGCGCGGACGAAGCAACGACGACAATCTCGGCGCCATTCTCGATGCCTCCGACCGTGCGCGCGACATCGTGCGCCAGATTCTCACCTTCTCGCGGCGGTCCACACCCACGCGGGAGTATGTGAACCTTTCGCGCATCGTGCTCGACTTGCAGCCATTGCTTCGGCGCATGATACCGCGCACCGTGCAGCTGGTCATTGAGGGGGCAGACGAAACGCATCTCGTCATGGCCGATCCCACCCAGTTGCAACAGCTGTTGCTCAATCTCGTATCGAACGCCGAGTACGCGATGCGCAATACGACCAACGGACTGCTCACGATTACGCTTTCTTCACGTACGGTTCCTGAGGGGCAACCGGCTCCAGTGGGGCGCAATGTGGTGCTGCAGGTTCGCGATACCGGTGCAGGCATGTCGGAAGATGTACGCTCGCGCATTTTCGAGCCTTTCTTCACCACCAAGCCCACCGGCGAGGGAACCGGGCTTGGTATGGCCGTGGTACATGGTATTGTTACTTCACACGACGGCCGCGCTGATGTCATCAGTTCCGAAGGGCGGGGCACGACGTTCGAAATCCGGTTCCCGGAAGCGGTGATCGCCAATCTTTGGGACGAGGATGTCGACCCGAACGAACGATTCGACGACGACGTGTCGAGCGATGTTTACGTGGGCGTAATCGACTCCCAGCGGAGCGAAGAGGATTCCATGGCAGTGCTCGAAGACAGCCCGTATGCCGGCACGACCGTTGTCGTCGTCGACGACGAACCCGCGGTGGCGCACGTCGTGGAGCGGGCGCTGCAACACTACGGTCACGTGGTCCACGTGTTCAACAATCCGGAGCCCGCGCTGCAGTTCATTCAGCAGCAGCCATCGGCGGTTGATCTGCTCATTACCGATCAGACCATGCCTGGGATGACGGGCGACCTGCTCGCGGAAAGTGTGCACGCGCTCCGTGCTGAACTGCCGGTGCTCATCCTCACCGGGTTCAGTCATCGCCTTACGCCGGAACGTATTGCGGCGTCGCGCGCGCACGCGGTAATGCTCAAACCTGTTGAGTTGGCCGTCCTGAAGAAACAGGTGGATGCGGCGCTGGCGCTGACGTTGCGGCGCTGACTTTACAGCGTTCGGCGCTGTCTTACGGCGCGACCGGCGGCCACTTCCGCTTGATCAACTTGTTCACGCCCTCGTTGATCTTGGTCTTGGCTTTCTGTTCCGTGGCCCTCGTCGAGCGCCGCTTGATCTCGTCTGACGTCAGCTTCACGAAGGTGCTGTTGGGATACTTCGCCACCACCGGCGCGATCTTGAGGGTGGCGCCGCCGTAATCGCCGGCGTCAGCCAGGCTGAGGGCGTTGGACACGCGCACCATGGCGGCCATGTCCACCCGGTTCGCTTCCTGCTTGGCATCGAGGGCCAGCGAATCGGCGGGGGTGAGCGCCACGTCGAGATCCTTGACGAGTTGCTTCACCAGCTTCTTCTGCAGGTCGAAGAACTCCTCCTGTGGGCCCACCACTCGCGCCGTTTTCACGATGGCACCGGTTTCCACGCGCACGATGCGCGTGTCGATGCGCAGCTGCGGATCAACTGCCGCGACGGCGCCAATCACGATGTACTGCGCGCCCGCGAGACGCCCAACTTTGACGGCCGTGGTGGAGTCGAAGTACGCCGATCGTTGCGCGTCGATTTCCTTGGTCACCTCGGCGAGCCGTTCCCGCTCCAGCAGTTGGAGATCCTTCACGGCGGACAGGTCGGAGGTCATCATGGCCGCCATGCCCTTGCCGAGGTGGTCGTAGTCGGCCTTGCCGGTGTTGTTGTCGAAGGCCAGCACGGCGACCGTTTTGCGTGCTGGGGCAGCGGCGGGGCCTGTGGCCCCGATCATGAGCACGGGCGCCAAGCCAAGCGAGACGAGCAGGTAGCGCAGCAGGGAGGGCATCTGTAAAAGCTGTGACGTTCCGTGGCCGGGCGCGAGTGGCACAACTGGCGTTTCCCCGCACTTTCTCTGGCGAACTCGGCGAGAACCGCAGCAGGGGACTGGTACGGAGGGCAGCCGCCGGTTACAATGCGAGTCTGTTCACGGCGCGGTTGGAAACAGCGGCGCGGTGACGGGACGTAGCGCAGCCCGGTAGCGCACCTGAATGGGGTTCAGGGGGTCGCGGGTTCGAATCCCGCCGTCCCGACTGCAAAGAGAAGCCCGGCAACGACTTACGGTCGTCGTCGGGCTTCTTGTTTTTGGAACAGTCGTTTCCGGAACCACAGCGGAACCACTCGTGCCATTTTCGCGACGTTACGACGGCTCATCCGGACGCCGCCGGCCGAAGGGTCGGTCGGCTTGCTCGTCGCTCTCCGGTACCGGGGCTGCAAAGGGCCGCTCCGGTCCCGTCTGCCCCGATCCGACAGCGAGACGACGACCGACACTGGACGCGCTGCGCTCGTAGCGGGCCGCCACGGTGCGCGCCGCCTCTTCGAGCAACCATTCCGCCAGTGCGCGGCGATCCGGCAGAAGCACCTCTACCGCCTCCACTGGTAGGCGCAGGAGCGACGCCGCGCGCTCGAGCGCATCCGCCGCAAGCAGCTCTCGCAGTTCGCGCTTGCCTGCGCCTGAAACGCCACGCGTCCGGCCGCCCCGACCGTAGCCGTTGTTGAGGCCGAGAAGCCACCCGGGCTCACGCTTGAACGTGCGCGCGATGAGTGCCAGGTGTTCGGCGTTGGGCTCGCGTTCGCCGTTGAGCCATCCGTAAATCAGCGCGCGCGACACGCCGCCGAGCTGCGAAGCCAACGCCGTGACGGTTAGACCCTCGGACTTGAGGAGTTCGCGAAGGCGTGCTGACGCACGCTCGACACGGGAGTTCGGGGACTGCGAGGAGTTTGGCATGCAGAACAGGAAGAGTGTACTACAAATAGTACACCTTTGCTATTGCTATTGCGAGCTATGCGGTAGTAGGGGTGTTCTCGTGGACTTACCCACATACCCAACCACGAGGACAGCATGAGCACCACACAGCCCATGGAAGCGCGCGCGGTACTCGCGTCTGATATGCTTGATCCGCAGGCCATGTCCGAGCAGTACGGCAACAGCGTGCAGTATTGGGCGAAACTCCGCCTCTACGGTGGAGGCCCCGTGTTCTTCAAGATCGGCCGCTCCGTGCGTTATCGCCGCGCCGACGTCGAGTGTTGGCTCAGTGCCCGCCGCTTCGAGAACACAGCGCAGGCCGAGGCCGCAGATCGGAAGAGCACACGTCTGAACTCCAGTCACTAGCTTATCTCG
>ERZ1645185.15-NODE-15-length-88260-cov-7.785987_pt1 | contig 88260 bp, 73 predicted proteins | sample MGYA00575351_ERZ1645185 | MGnify/ENA primary metagenome ERZ1645185 (study PRJEB40838, sample SAMN11284767) | freshwater sediment metagenome | isolation source: river sediment | host: Sediment | place: India: Jana village, Kanpur | collected 2015-12-17 ... | reverse complement strand
CTGGAGTTCAGACGTGTGCTCTTCCGATCTGCCGCCTTGTCGACCATGGCCATGATGGCGCCACCAAAGGCGTGGCCGAGGATATTTGCATCCTGCGGCATGATGAGTTCACTCGTCACGTGCTGCGATTCGGCAACGGGACGGGCGGGACGATCGGTCATGGGGTGGCGATATAGGTGGTGCGGCGCAGGCGCGCCGGCATACTACGGCTGCGAGCCGGCACGCGAGGTGGAGCCATACGCCACGAGGCGCGTTGCACGAGCCCATCGAGGGCCGTGGACACATCAAAGGCGCGCGCCAGCGCCGCGCGGGCCGCACTATCGAGTGGCGGTTGGTCGAGCGCGATGAGCTGATACGCTGGGGCCGCAACCGTGGCCACCGGCCAATCCCGCTTCGAACTCGTCATGCCGCGCGCCCGCAACATCAGCGCGAGCGATTCCCCGTCTTCCGACGGCGTCGCCGCCACGTCGTAGGCCCGACGCTCCCAGCGCACGCGCGAGGAGTCGGCGCTCCATTCCGGCAGCGTGGCTCGTACCGCTTGCCACCAGGCTGGCGCTTTCACGCCGATCGGCGGCAGATACAAAGCGAGCGCCTCACCATCTGCGGAATACCCAGGCACCATGAATGCCACCGCAGGTTCACGCGCGAGATCGGTGACGCCAAAGCTGGTCGAATCGAAGACGAAGCTATCGAGCGTTTCCACCGCCGCCTCGGCGCGATCGTCGCCGCCCGATCCCGCTTGCCGAATGCTGTCGGTGAGTTGCGCGAGGGATGTCCGCGCGGTGGAAATTACCCGCGACGCCTCATCGGCTCCCAGCAAATCGGCGAGCGACGCGAGATGCCCGCTGCGCACATCGACCACGAAGCGTCGCCCCCGGTGCTGATGCGGCGGCCCGCCATCGATGTCAGCGTTCAGCAGATGTTCGAACGTGAGATACGGCCCATGTACATCGATGATTTCGAGTTCGTCGTGCACTACGGTACGCGGATCGTCTGGGACTTCTTCGTCGTTCGGATCGATCTCAAGTTCGCGCGGGTGCGCCTTGCGCCACGCGGCCAGTTCACGCAGCACGGTGCTGTCGGCAAACAGCAATGTGCTATCACGCGACTGCAGGGCCCGTGACCAGAGGCGCGTGGTGGCGAACGACGCGTCGGGGTACTCAGCACCGTCGTCAGCGAGAAACACTTCGAACAGCCGACCGTCTACATCGGTGAGCAGAATGGGCGCACTGCGCACGCGCATGCCTTCGCCATCGCTGCGCACCCAGTAGGTGGAGTCACCGGCGGCGAAAAGAAATTCGGCCGCGGGCAGCGCGTCGCCGCTCTTGGGAGACTCGCCGCACGCCGCACCTATGCCGGACATTGCCAGTGCGATCACCACGCGAAACGCCCGACTGGCGTACCTGCCGCGAGGCCGCATTCAGCGCCCCGACACGAGGGCCCGCACGCCGTCCACCAACCGCGCGACTTCGGTCGCCGTGGTGTAGCACGAGCAGCCGGCCCGCACGAAGCCGTCCTGTTCAAAGCCCAGACGCCGCGCCACGGTGGTGGCGTAGAAGTCGCCGTGCGACACGTACACGCCACGCGGCGCGAGATACCTGGCGACAGACTCCGACGCCTGCCCGTGCACGCGGAAGCTCAGTGTTGGTGTACGCGCAGTACCCGGCGGCGGGCCGTACAGCGAAACCTGCTCGATCTCGGCGAGTCCATGCCACAGCTGCGCGAAGAGTTGCTCGCCACGTTCATGCAATCCTTGCATGGCCGTCGCGAGGCGGTCGCGGCGCGGGGCGGTTACGTCACCCGCCATGCTGGCCAGAAACTCCACCGCCGCAGCGGCGCCCACGATACCTTCGTGGTTCTGCGTACCGGTCTCGAGGCACTCGGGTACCCAGTCGGGCGACGGTTCGAGACGCGGCAGATCGAGCGCCGCCGTTGCGTCAGCGCGTCCGTACACCACACCGACGTGGGGACCATAGAACTTGTACGCGCTGCACAAGAGGAAGTCGGCGCCAATGGCCTGGACATCGACGAGGTTGTGCGGCGCATAGTGCACGGCATCGACGACGGTGATGGCTCCGGCGGCCTTGGCAAGTCGCACGAGGCGCGCGACGTCGCTCACCGTGCCGAGAATGTTCGATGCGGCGCCAACCGCGACGACCTTCGTGCGATCGGTAAGCAACCATTCAAGGGCCCCTTCTTCGTGGCGGAACGTGTCGAGATCGAGCGGCAGCCAGCGCAGCACGGCACCACGCTCTTTCGCGAGAGCCTGCCACGGCGCCACGTTGGCGTGGTGGTCGAGTTCGGTCACGATGATTTCGTCGCCTGGCTCGAGCCCACGGCCTATCGCGCGTGTGATGTGGAACAGCAGCGTGGTCATGTTTGCGCCGAATGCGATCTCACCGGCGGTGGCGCCGAGGAAATCCGCGAGGGTTTCCCGGGCCTGCATGAGCAACGCGTCCGTTTCCGCACTCGTGGGGTAGGCCCAATGTGTGTTCGCGTTGTGATGCAGCAGATAGTAGGTCATGGCATCGGCCACGCTACGCGGCACCTGGGTGCCGCCGGGCCCATCGAAGTAGGCCACGGTAACATCACCTTCGCGGCGCCCGAGTGCGGGGAACTGCGCCCGGATGGCCTCGACACTGGCAATGACGCTGCTGCTGTCGTCGTGCATGCTGTGCGGCGTGAGAATGCCGGTCACCGGGCTGTCCCTCCACCGATGATGGCGCCACCCAGTCGCTCTACCACTTGGGCGGCTTCCACGTGATCGGCTTCTTCACCCAACTCATGGTGCGCCATGCGGAACAGCTCCGATGTCATCTGCAGCAGTGGTGCGGTGATCTTCTGCTCGCGCGCCAGGTCGGCTGCGATGCCCACGTCCTTGTCGAGCAATGCAAGGCGGAAGGTGCGCGGAAACGCGCGCGTGACCACCCGCTCGGGAAACAGGTTCATGCTGGCGTTGGAACGGCCACTGGAAGTGTTGATGACGTCGAGGGCGACGTCGGCTTTCACCCCTGCCTTTTCGAGTGCGACCAGCCCTTCGGCGGTGCCCCAGATGTGCATGGCGAGCAATGCGTTATTCACCGCCTTGAGCGCGTCGCCGGCGCCCACGGCCCCGCAGTGCACGATCTTCTTGCCGAAGCACTCGATGACGGGGCGTACCCGCTCCAGCGTGGCTTCATCGCCGCCAATCATGACCGTAAGGGCTCCCTGCTCGGCCCCGCTCACGCCGCCCGAGACCGGCGCGTCGAGAAAGGCAATGCCACGCTCGGCGAGCGTGGCTGCCATGCGGCGCGAGGTAGCCGGGTCACCCGACGTGCAATCGACCAGAACAGACCCGGCCGCCATACCCGCCAACAGCCCATCCGGGCCGTGAAGCAGCGCCTCCACGTCGCGAGACACCGGCAGGCAGGTCACGACCACGTCACACCCGCGCGCGGCCTCGGCTGGTGTGGCAACGGCGCGGGCCGAATGCGCCGCGGCAAACGCCGTGGCCTTCGAGGCCGTGCGGTTCCATACGGCGAGATCGAAGTCCGGACGAGCGAGATGACGAGCCATCGGCGTTCCGATGGCACCGAGACCGAGAAAGGCGACACGAGGCATGATGGCATGCGCGAGGGGAACCCACCAATGCGGCCCCGTTGAGAACAGCCGGGATACCGCTGACATTGAAAGATGCCACGACTTCGCACGTACGTGCAGATCGAGGGGCTGCTTTCGGTACACGCCGTCCGGGCCGTATGGACGGCGCTGGCCGCCGTACCGGGCGTCCTCCACGCCGAGGTGTCCATGAAGGGCGCCGTTCTCGATACCGAGGGCCCGGTGGACCGCATGCAACTCGAGGCCTGCCTTGAGCAGGCCGGCGTCCGGGTGCTTGGCCTGACCGTGGAAAGGGGGTCGTTGCCGGTGCTCTGAGCGTCGCTTTGCGCGATGGGAGGGGCAGACTAACTTGCGCCGAGACCGCTGCCCTCTTCGTCGATGACGCCACGCTCCAACAAAGACCGGCCGCTTGCAGCGCTGATCGTGCCGGACCTGCTCGAGTTGCTCGAGGAGCACCCGGAGAGCATCGGCCCGCAGACGGAGGAGATGCACCCGGCCGACCTCGCCGACGTGGCCGAGGCGATGCCGGAGGATGCGGTGCGCGCCTTCCTGGCCGCACTGCCGCGCGAGCGCGCCGCCGAAGTATTGGAGTATCTCGACGAAGAACTCCGTACCCAGGTCCTTGAGGAGTTGCCGGCCGACGAAGCGGCCGAGATCGTCGCGGAGATGGATCCCGACGAGCGCGCCGACGCGCTCGAGGAACTCGACGAAGAAACCGCCGACGAGATCCTGCAGGAGCTCGAACCGGCGGAGAAGGCGGAAACGGAGCGCCTGCTCCAGTACGACCCATATACCGCCGGTGGTCTCATGACCACCGAGTTCGTGAGCGTGCTGGAAACGCTCACAGTGGAGGAGTCCCTGCGGGCAGTGCGCGCGATGGCCCGTGGCGGGCGTCGCGAAGCCATGTACACCATCTACACCGTCGACGATGGTGGCCGGCTGCGTGGCGTGCTGTCGCTGCGCGAGTTGCTGGCGGCGCCGGAAGGTTCGCGCATCAGCGAGCACGCGTGGACCGAGGTGGTGAGTGTCGAGCCCGACATGCTGCAGGAAGAGGTATCGCGGGTCACATCGAACTACGACCTCGTGGCACTGCCCGTCGTCGATGTGCACAAGCGGCTACTCGGCGTGGTCACGGTCGACGACGTCATCGACGTCATTCAGGAAGAGCAGACCGAAGACGCGCAGAAGTTCGGCGGTATGGAGGCACTCGAAGAGCCCTACATGCAGATTTCGCTCTGGCAGAATGTGCGCAAGCGCGGCGGCTGGCTTGCCATTCTCGCCTTGAGCGAGATGCTGACGGCGAGTGTCATGGCCAGCTACGAGCATGAACTGGGCAAGGTCATTCTGCTGTCGCAGTTCATTCCGCTCATCATGAGTTCCGGTGGCAACTCGGGGTCGCAGGCGACCTCACTCATCATCCGTGCGATGGCGCTGGGCGAAGTCCGCTTGTCAGACTGGTGGCGGGTTGTGCAGCGCGAACTGCCGGCCGGGCTGTTGCTCGGCATCATGCTTGGCACGCTGGCTGCGGCGCGTATCTCGGCGTGGGAGCTGCTCGGCTTCTACGACTATGGCCCGCACCACGCGCTGCTGGCCATGACGGTGGGTTTCACGCTGGTGGGCATCGTGACCATCGGTTCGCTCACTGGTTCGATGCTGCCGTTCGTGTTGCGACGTTTCGGATTCGATCCGGCAAGTGCGTCGGCACCGTTCGTGGCCACGCTGGTGGATGTATCGGCCATCAGCATCTACTTCAGCGTCGCGTACATGATGCTGCGGGGTACGCTGCTCTGATGGCATCATCCGAGTCTCGCGCCGCACTCTGGCGCGGGACGCTCGCCGTGGTGGTGAGTGCGTGCTGCTTCGGTTCCATTTCGCCGCTCACGGTGATCGCCACCGACCGTGGTATGGCGCTCGAAAGCATCCAGACGTGGCGGTATTTCACGAGCGCCGTACTGGTGATGGTGTATGGCTGGTGGGTGCGACGCGGCGCGCCGCCGGCGTCGCCCTCCTCCAGTGTGCGACCGTGGTACCACCCCAGCGTGCTGCTGGTGGCCGGCGGCGGGCAGGCCATGGTAGCCACACTGGCGCTCGCTGCGCTGCGCTGGCTTCCCGCCGCCACAGCGAGCTTCCTGTTCTACACGTATCCCGCATGGGTCACGGTGATCTCCGCCGTGCGCGGACTCGAGCCCATCGACCGCACGCGTGTGCTGGCGCTGCTGCTTGCCCTGGGTGGTATCGGTGCGATGGTCGGCGCCCCCAGTGCGGCGTCGTTGTCACCGATCGGGCTGGTCGTGATTCTTTCCGGCGCGCTGGTGTACGCATTGTACATCCCGGTGCTCAATGGTCTGCAGCGTGGGCGCGACGCCATCGGCGTCACGCGCGCGATTTGTGTGGGCGGCACCGTGTGTTTCGCCGCGTGGTCCATTCCGTCCGGCACGCTGTTCGCCATTCCGGATGCGACGGCCCTTGGCGCCAGCATGTTGCAGGGAGCACTTGCCTCCGGCGCCTTCTTCGGATTTCTCGCCGGGTTGCGCGTGCTCGGCAACGTGCGCACCGCCATCACCAGTACCGTCGAGCCCTTTTGGACCACCATGCTGGGTGTGGTCCTGCTGGGGCAGCCGGTCGGCGTTGGCACCCTCATCGGCGGCGGCGCTATCATGGGGGCGGTCCTCCTGCTGCAGCGTCCCGTGGCGAGCCGGTCCGCTCAATCGTCTTAGCGCGTAGTCGCTTCGACTCTCCTTTCGATTTCTTCAGCGTGTCGCGCGAATGGCGCGGCCTCAGAGCACCCATCCATGGCAAAGATTCTCGTCACCGGCGCCGCCGGTTTCATCGGCTACCACACGAGCGAACGCCTGCTCGCACGCGGCGACGAGGTCGTGGGGTTGGACAATGTGAATGACTACTACGATCCCACGCTCAAGGAAGCGCGACTCGCGCGCCTGGCAGGCAAGCCGGGGTTCAAGTTCGTGCGCATGGACCTCGGAGATCGCGCCGGCCTCGAGCAGCTCTTTGCCACCGAGCGCTTCGACAAGGTCATCAACCTCGCGGCGCAGGCCGGCGTGCGGTATTCACTGACCAATCCGCACACGTACATCGACAGTAATCTCGTGGGGTTTCTGCACATCCTCGAAGGGTGCCGTCATCACGGGGTCAAGCACCTCACGTATGCGAGCTCGTCGAGTGTGTACGGTGCCAACACAGCCATGCCGTTCTCGGTGCACCAGAATGTGGACCATCCGCTGTCGCTGTACGCCGCCACGAAGAAGGCGAACGAACTCATGGCGCACACGTACAGCCACCTTTACGGACTGCCAACCACCGGGCTGCGCTTCTTCACGGTGTACGGCCCGTGGGGGCGTCCGGATATGGCTCTGTTCCTGTTCACCAAGGCGATCCTCGAAGGACGTCCCATCGATGTGTTCAACCATGGCCAGATGCGCCGTGACTTCACGTTTATCGACGACATCGTGGAAGGCGTCATTCGCACCAGCGATCACACGGCAGCGCCCAATGCCGAGTGGGACAGCGACTGTCCCGACCCGGCCACGAGCAAGGCTCCGTATCGCATTTACAACATTGGCAACAACAACCCGGTGGAGCTGATGCACCTCATCAGCACGCTCGAGCAGTCGCTGGGACGCACCGCCGAGAAGAACATGCTGCCCATGCAGATGGGTGACGTACCGGCGACGTACGCCGACGTGGACGCGCTGGAGCAGGATGTGGGCTTTGCTCCGAAGACCAGCATCGAAACGGGTGTGGCGCGCTTCGTGGAGTGGTACCGCGCGTATTACGGCGTCTGACCCTCAGCGGAATCGATCATTGGGGGCATCTTTGGGGTCAGAGTCGTTCGGTCTCTGACGCTGACCCCACATGGCCTACCAGTAGAGCCCGAGGGCTCGGGTGCCATTCGGCCCCATCACGAGCGCGGGCCCTGGGAGGCGCAGCGTGTGCAACACGCCCTTGACCTGCATCCATAGCGGATGTGAGCCGGGAAGCTTCGCGGCGTCGAGGTCGAGACCAACCACGTATTCCGCGGGGAGACCGGCCCCGAGTCCGCGACGCCCCACACTGAGCCGCACGGGAGATGGCCAATACGGCTTGGCGCTCGGAGGCAGGACATCGTGCACGTTGGTCGAGAGCCACACGGTCTGCTTCGCATAGTCGATCATGGCTCCGCGCGGGCCGCGTCGACGAAAAACGGCGCGCGGGGCCACCGAGAACGACGGCGTGACCTTGCCCAGGATGGAAGTCCCGCTCGGACGAGCCTCGGGTATGGCCATTTCGACGGACTCGGCACGCAGCGCCTTATCCAGCCCCGATTCGGCTGCCTTTGGGGTCTGCGCCTTGGCGGGCGCGGCCGAGGCCAGCGCCAGCAGGATGCTCGCCGAGATGCACTTCATCAGTTTTATCGTGTCTTGCCGCATGCCATGTCCTCGTGCCGAACATCGGGGGTGAACCGTACTCAGCAGTACTGCAACAGATGGGCCGATTATCGCCCTGATTCACCTCTGCGCCGGTACGCCGCCCGACATCGGAGGGAACACATCACGCGCGTCCCGCTGCGTGACAGAGGGTCAGGATTACCTGTGCACGCCTCTGGACATTGCACCGCTCACGTGACGGGAGCATGAACGGGCATCAGCGGCCAAAGGCGACCCCATTATGCGCATTTGTGAGTTGGCAGTGAAGCCGGCCTGCACATTATGGCGCCCAGGCAACAGCGGCCGCCACCGCAATAAGGAGCGGCAGCAATCAGCGCCACTCGCGATCCGCGCCGCTATCGACGCCGAGTGCGCGCGAAGAACACGTACCCGAGCACGAAGACGGTGGCGAAGGAGAACCACTGGAGCGCGTAGCTCAGATGAGGCCCGTCGGTTACGGCCGGAGGAGGCACCCGGGTTGGCCGCGTGATGTCCTGCATGATCGTGTCGCCAAGCGCGAGCAGCATGAATGGTGCGACAGGCCGTCCAACGAGTGTCCCGATGGTATCCCGATCGAGCAGGCGCATGGCTCGCGGCGATGACTGCATGGTGGCCTGCCCCGGCCGTGGCGGCGGAAAGGAGATGAGCAGCGCATCCATGCGCAGCGAATCCTGCTCGCGCGCCTTCGCGAGATCCACCGTGCGTCCGTCGGCCGAATAGAGATAGCCGCGCAAAATGACAATCGCCGTATCGCCCCAGCTACCGTCGATCGGGCGTACAGGGGTCAACAGGTGCACGCCCGGCGAACCGTTCTGCGTGCGCGTCGCGTGCACAAGCTCGCGGCTATAGTCCGCGACGCCCTCCACGCGCACCCGGCGCCAGTGCGTGATGCTCGTGTCCTGCCCCTGCAGCATGGCCAGCGAGAGCGGCGGCTCCGCACCGCGCGCCGAGACGATGGCGTTCTGCGCGCGGCGTTGGCCGAGACGATCGAGCTGCCAAATCCCCAGCCGCACGCACACGGCGGCGGCCACCGCGGTCAAGAGACCGAAGGCAACCGTCTTCGCTTTACTGCTCATGCTTGGGCGTGTCCGCCTGTGTCGAACGCCGACGCGTCGTGCGCGGGCGCGCCGGCACGACAGCCGGCGCCTCTTCCGGCTTCGCCTTTGCAGGCACCGGCTTGCGGGTGCGCTTGGCGGCGGGCTTGGCGGCGGGCTTCGTAGGACGCGAAGGCGCAGCCGGCTGCTTGTCGACGGTGGTCTTCGGCGGCTTTGCCGGCTTCGGAAGCTTTGGAGCCTTCAGTGGCTTTGGTGGCTTTGGTGCCTTCCCCTTCTTCACCTTGGCGTCTCCCTTTGGCGAGACAGCCGACGGCGCGACTGGCACAGACGACGCCTCAGGCGGCAGCGCCTCCGGCACCAGCACCAGCATGCTGAGTGGTGGCAGCGAGATCGTGAGCGACTGCTCGAACCCGTGATACGGCAGCGGTTCGGTTTCGGCCGCCGCAGCCACGGGGTAATTGCTGCCACCGAACTGCGGGGCATCGGAATTGAGCGCGACGCGATAGCTGGTCTGTACCGGAGCGCCCAATCTGTACGCATGACGCGGCACCGGAGTGAGATTGAGCACCACGATGGCGTGATCGCGTCCGTCGAAACGGGCATACGAAAACACGGACTGTTCCCGATCGGCCACGTCAATCCAGCGGTAGCCGTGCGGATCGTGATCCCCACGCCACAGACACGGCAGTTGCTTGTACAGCGCGCCCAACGCCCCGACGTACTCCATGAGTCCACGCCGCTTCGGATCTTCGAGAAGGTGCCACTCGAGACTCGCGTCGTGGTTCCACTCGTGGTGCGTGCCCAACTCCATGCCCATGAAGAACAGCGACTTGCCAGGGCGCGTAACCGAGTAGCCCATGAGCGTGCGCACGTTCGCCAACTTCTGCCACACGTCGCCTGGCATCTTCTCGAGCAACGACTTCTTGAGATGCACCACCTCGTCGTGCGACAGCGGATTCATGAACTTCTCGCTGTACTCGTACCACATGGCGAAGGTGAGCTTATCATGCGCGCCTTTGCGGAAGAACGGATCGACCTTGTAGTAGTCGAGGGTGTCGTGCATCCATCCCATGTTCCACTTGAAGGTGAAACCGAGCCCGCCATCACTGATTGGCGCGGTGACTTTGGGCCACGCCGTGCTCTCCTCAGCCACGGTGATCACGCCTGGGTGCAATGACTGCACGGCATGATTGAGCTGTTTGAGAAAGGCCATGGCGTCGAGGTTTTCGCGTCCGCCGTGGCGATTGCGCAGCCATTGCCCCGCTTCACGACCGTAGTCGAGATACAGCATAGACGCGACCGCATCCACGCGCAGGCCGTCGATGTGAAACTCTTCGATCCAGTAGAGCGCGTTCGCGACGAGGAAGTTGCGCACCTCGTGCCGGGAGTAGTTGAAGATGTGCGTTCCCCATTCGGGGTGATCTCCGAGCCGGGGATCGGCATGTTCGTAACACGCGGTACCATCGAACCGTCGAAGCGCCCAGTCGTCCTTGGGGAAATGCGCGGGCACCCAGTCGAGCAACACGCCGATGCCGGCCTGATGCAGCGTGTCCACCAGGCAGCGGAAATCGTCGGGGGTACCGAAGCGCGAGGTGGGCGCATAGTAGCCACCCACCTGATAGCCCCATGACCCGCCGAACGGATGTTCCTGTACGGGCAACAGTTCGACGTGTGTGAAGCCAAGTCGACGCACATGTTCGGCCAGCTTGGGCGCGATCTCGGCGTACGTGAGTTCGCGATTGCCCTCGCCGCGCATCCACGAGCCGAGGTGCACTTCGTACACGAGCATGGGTTCACGCAGCGGTTCACTCTCGGCACGCTGCGCGAGCCAGCTGCCATCGTTCCAGGTGTAATCGCTGCGCGCCTGTACGATGCTGGCGAATCCCGGCGATTGCTCAAGTTTGAAGGCGTACGGGTCGGTCTTTACGCGCTTGGCGCCATTGTGCGCGAGGATTTCGTACTTGTAGAGCGCCTCGGCGCCAATGCCCGGCACGAACAACTCGAACACGCCACTGGTACCGAGCATACGCATGGTGTGCGCGCGCCCATCCCAGTTGTTGAACGTACCAATCACGCTGACGCGTACGGCGTTGGGCGCCCAGACCGCGAAGGCGGTTCCCGCTACACCGTTCATGGTGCACGGGTGGGAGCCCAGCTTTTCCCACAGCCGCAGGTGCCGCCCCTCGTTGAAGAGGTGCAGGTCCATATCGCCCAACGTCGGCAGAAAGCGATATGGGTCGTGCTGCGTCGCGGACTGTCCATCACCCGTGGTCACCACGAGCTCGTATGCCAAGGGGAGGCGCCGGTCGGTGAGAAAGGCCACGAACAGCCCGTGCTCGTCGCGCTCCATGGGGAACTCGTGCTCGCCTACCAACACCGACACCGTTGCGGCATTCGGCAGGAAGGCCCGGACCACCACCCCATGCACACCGTTGACCGTAGCCGGATGTGCGCCGAGCACATCATGCGGGTGCATCGATTCACAACGCACGATGCGCTGTGCGACGTCGGACGGAATGGGCGGCAGCTGTGTGGTGGTCATGCGTGAAATCTAGGGACGGACAGGCCGGGTGTCCTCCCTTCCCGTCAGAAGAGCGAGGCCTGGTCGGCCAGTACCACCGGATCAACGGGGACTTCCCCGAGACGCTGCTGCAGCATACGCACCGAGGCCGGCGCGTGGCCGGCGAAGTGGTTGTTCACGAACCCGTAGATTTCCCGCACCTGCCCCTGGAGGACCGGGATCATCGCCGCCCACGCGTCGAGTTCGGCGCTGCGATCGTACTGCAGGTGCGAATAGTCGGTTATGGCGCGATCGGGGCCCATCCATCGCAGATAGGCAAAGTCCGCCGTGGGCTGTTCACACAGTTTGAGCAGCCAGTCCCGCGGTATCCATTTGCCATCGCTCAGCGCCAGCGCCACCCTGTGCTCGCGCAACAGATCGAGCACACGCCGCCGAATCCAACCCGGGTGCCGAAACTCCACGGCAAAACGCAGGTCGCGCGGCAGCACATCGAGAAACTCGGCAAACGGTTTACCCTGCTGTGGTGCGAAGTCTGGCGCGCACTGAATGAGGACTGGGCCAAGTCTCGTACCGAGTTCACGCATGCGATCGGTGAACGCCCGCAGCACTTCGTGGCAGTTCGTGAATCGCCGTTCGTGCGTGATGACTTGCGGCAGTTTACAGGTGAACACGAAGTGCTCAGGCACCCGTTCAGCCCAACGCCGCACGGTGCGTTCCGGCGGAATCGCGTAGAACGTCGAATCGATTTCCACGACGCTGAACGCCCGCGAAAACGTGCGCAGGAAATCGGCGGGCCTTGTGCCCGACGGGTAGAACGGCCCGACCCACGCCGGGTAGTTCCACCCCTGCGTGCCGAAGCGCAGTGTCGCTATTCCCGGCGCGTCGTTACGTGAGTCGTGCGGCATGTGGTACATGGGTCAAGCAGCGGTCACGAAGCGGTCAGTGTTCATGATTCGTGGGCACCAGCTGCACACCGTCGCGTATCTGTCTGCAGCCGACGCGACCGCGCCGGCACTTCAAACAGATTCCACGAGGCCACACATGTACACGATCATGCTGGCTGCCCTGCTCAATACTGTCACCACCGCCTCCCCCGGGGCACCCGCTGCAACCCGTCTTCCGTTTGCCCGCGCCGCCATCGAGGTGGCCCATACGCCGGTTGACGAAGAGCACCTGCTCAAAGCCCGCGTGGCAATGCTGGCCGGTCAGCTCGATCTCGCCCGCCGCGAATTCATCATTGCCGCTGCGCTCGATCGCGATGCCGGACGCATTCCAATGGAGGCGACGTTCGGCTTGGCGCGCGTGCTCTACGGCCAGAACCGCGAGGCTGAAGCGGCGCGGCTTCTTGACGAACTGGCCACGGAAGCACTTCAGCAGCAGAACGTCGACTGCGCCGCGCTGGCACTCAACGACGCGTTGTGGTTGCATCTGCGCGCCAACAGGCGTGCAGATGCCCTGGCCGATGGATTGCGACTCACGGATGTACTGAATGACACGCGTCTTTCCGACACGGTACGACGCGAAGTGCGCAGCCGTTTCCGGTAAGCAATGACCGTCGCGCGTGCCGACTTTGCCGATCGGCACGCGTGACTCCATTTCGTCCCACACAGACTTCGACTGGAACCACCGGTGACACCTTCGCCGGTGGATTCCGTTTCGAAGAGAAGCGGATGTCACGGCAGTCCGCGAAGGCTTCGCCCGCCGTGTTCACATAAATCTCGGAGATACTACGATGACTCGCCTGCTCATCACCACGATCGCGCTGGTCGCTGCCGCCAATACTGCATCAGCGCAGTCGCTCGCCACCGAAGTGCGCAACGCCACGCGTAGCGAATTCACCGCGTCGACGCCGGTGACCGCCGAAGAACACATGCAGGTGGCTCGTCGCGCCGCGTCGAGCGGTGCCTACGATGTTGCGCGCCGCGAGTATCGCATTGCGGCTGTGCTCCAGCGTGAATCGGGACAACTGGCCACCGAGGCAACCTACGGTCTCATTCAGGTGCTGTATGCGCAGGCGGCGAATGACGAGGCCGTGTTCGAACTCGACCACCTCGCGCTGGATGCGGCGAAGCAGGCGGACTTCGAGACCGAGGCGCGGGTACGTGCCGACGCGATCTGGCTCAAGGCCGAAGCAGGCGACATGAAGGGAGCGCGCAAGGACGCGCGTCGACTGAACGCCATTGTGCGCACTGGTGCCCTGAGCACCGGCACGCAGGAGTACGTGTCAGCGCGCGTGCGCTGACCAACAGACGTTGCGTCTGATCTCCGGTCGCCGCACGATGGCGGCGACCGCTCCCTTCAGTTCGGAGTTCCTGCCATGTACACCATTGCCCTGGCGGTACTGATCGCTGTCGCACCAACACCCGAACATGACCATCGTTCCGCGCCGATACCGCACGTTACGCGCGCCGTCGCGGTCGACGAATCCGCTGAACGGTTGATCGAAAAGGCGCGTGAGGCGCAGGCGCGCGGCGATCTCGATGGTGCGTATCGGGATTTCGCCCGCGCGGTTCGCCGACAGCGCGCCGACGGGGTGCTCGCCGTCGATGCCTCGTACGGCGCGGCACACGTGCTGGTCATGCAGTCGCGCTTCCGTGAAGCGGCCGATGCCCTCGAGCAGTTGGCAGCCGACGCCAATTTGTTGGGTGACGCCAACACGGAAGCACAGGTGCTGCTCGATCTGGTATCGCTCAAGGTGAGCCATCACCGCAGAGCAGCAGCCCGCCCCGATGTGCTGCGTCTCCAGGCGCTCATCACCGATGTGCGTGTTACCACCGATACGCAACGATTGATCAAGGCGCGACTTTCGTAGCCTGCTGTACCCCAGTCAACGGTACGTCTCGAAGAAACCGCGGCCGCGTCCGGCAAGCACTTTCCCCCGGATGCGGCCGCTGAGCGTTGCCTCCCCGGCCATCTGGATGAACCACGGGCGCGCGAGGCCGCGCGCGTAGTCCCCTTCGCCGCGTTCGGCGAGCCCGAGGCGCGTATCGGTGGCCACGGCGTCATCGATGGCAAGATCGAGCCGCAGCGTGTCGGCCTCGCGTACATCCATCAGCACGGCGCTGGCGGGCACGCGCAGCGGCCCCTTCGCAGTCGCCACTGTGCGCGCATCGTCGTAGCGAATGACCTTGGGGCGGAAGAGTGCCACGAAGCCACGCTCGTCAGTCACGTAGACGAACAGCGGCGACGAACCGCCGCTCGTGTCCTCGGGTGTCACGCGCCCGTACAAGAGGGTGTACTCACCGGCGCGGGTTGCCCCCCATTCCCACGTGACCCCGCGCCAGCCGCCCCAGTTGTGATCGTGGTAGGCCTGCGCCGCCGCATATTCGTCGCAGCGCGCCGCCACACAGATGCGTCCCGTGGCCGATGCCCGCAACGCTGGTACCGCGTACCCCGAGGTGAAGTCGCCGCTCACCAGCGTAGCCCCCGGAAACTCCACGCGCTCGGCCGGTGTGACCACGAGGTCGACGGTGAGTTCCGCGCCCGTGGTTGCTTCGCGCCCTACCGACTTCACCGCATAGCGTCCGTCGGGAAGCACAGTCACGCTCCCCTCGCCTATGCGCACGTCGGCATCGGTTCGACTGAAGCGCACCCGTTCGCGCGGCACATTGGTGACGAAGCGCCGGGGCTCGCGCCCGCGCTCATGCAGTGTGACGAGCAACTGGCCGCCCCAGCGATCACCACGTACGTCGCCGCCAACGAGGAACGTGATGAAGGCCCAACGCGAGGCATCAGGTGACAGCACGTTGAAATAGTGCCACTCCCCCCATGAATCGGCGTTGGCAAGGCCGTCTGAAGGGCGATGAAACCGGTCGATGTCATGACGCAACTCCGCCAGCGTGGGCTGCGTCCAGCGGCGGTCACTGTCGTCGTCCTCCCAGGTGCCCTGTACCATATCGGGCATGGCGCCGAGTGCGCGGGTAGCGGTGGGTACCTCGCCGGTGGCGCGCACCGGGTGCTCCACGCCATCGGGCGTGGTGAGATACAACAGCTTTCCCTCCAACTGCGGCGCCGCCACGGTGACCGCATCGGATAGCCGTGGACTGCTCAGCACTTGCCGATAGACAAACCGCGCGTTGGGTACGGAGAAGAAGAGACCGCCCAACCCACCGGTGGTGAGAACTTCGATGTCGATGCCTTCGGGGAGTACCGTGACCTGCCCACCCCCCACCAAGCGTTCCTGGCTGGCCTGACGCACCATGGCTTCACCAACGGCGAGCAGTACGATCATCACTCCCACGCCTACGCCGAACCCGCCGCACAACAACAGGGCGCGCCACGGTCGCGACGTGACCGTGCGCCACGCCAACAGCCACGATGTGGCCAGCCGCTCGCCTTGCAGTGACATGGAGTCAGCGCTCGCCGCGCCGAGTGTCCGACGACACCTGACCGTCGAGCAGACGAATGACCCGCTGCGCGGTATCGGCCACGACGTGGTCGTGCGTGACGAACACGAGCGTGGTCCCGTCGCGGTTGAGTTGACGGAACAGGTCGAGCAGCCGCTCGCCGGTAGCCGCATCCAGTTCGCCGGTTGGCTCGTCGGCCAACAGCAGCGCGGGACTGTTGGCGAGCGCGCGAGCAATGGCTACGCGCTGCTGTTCACCGCCGGATAGCTGCGTTGGCCGATGCCCGCGGCGGTCGCCCAGCCCCACATAGCCGAGCAACTCTGACGCGCGTGACCGGCGCGCCGCCTTGCCCAGCCCCGCTTCCGCCAGCGGTAACTCGACGTTTTCCTGCGCCGATAGTGTCGGCATGAGATAGAATCGCTGGAACACGAATCCGACATGTTGCAGTCGGAAGGTCGTGGCTTCGGCATCGCCCAGTGTAGCCGTGTCCCGGCCGTTCACGAGCACGCGGCCGCTGCTCGGCGCGTCAATGGCCCCGAGCAAATGCAGTAGCGTGCTCTTGCCGCAACCACTAGGGCCGGTGATGGCAGCGAATTCCCCGCGTGCGATTTCGAGGTCGATGCCGCGCACAGCGTGCACCTCGGCATCGCCCATGGTGTAGCGGCGGTGAACCTGTTCACAGCGGATCACGGTTTGCACGGTCGCGTCAGCCAACGGCATCCTCTCGCAACGAACGAATGATGGGAATGGATGCGGCCCGCCACGCCGGTAACAGTCCGGCCAGCGTGCCCGACACGAGCAGCAGCGCCAGCGACTTCCAGGCCGCCTCGGGACTCCAAAGGAAGAAGTCGAAGGCCGCCGGCAGCCCCGGAAAGTCGCGCAAGATGCCGTTCAGCCACTTCGCCGTGATCAGTCCGAGAAAAAGACCGCCGGTGATACCTGCCCCGCTCAGCATGAATCCTTCGAGCAACACTTGCCGCAACACGCCTCCCTTCTGCGTGCCGATGGCCCGAAGTACCGCAATCTCTCCGCGACGCTCGTTCACCGACAACGTGACCAGCGTGGCGACCAGCAGAAAGCCGATGCCAAGGCTGATGGCCCCCAGCACGAATGCCAACTGGCGGAAGTACGACAAGCGCTCTTCCACCTGACGAATGGCGGTTTCGGTGCTGATGGCCGTGACACGCGGCTGCGTGGTTGCAATCCACGATCGAACGGCTTCGACACTCACCGAGTCACCAAGTCGACTCTCTGCCATGGCCACCGACATGCGATCGCGGTACTCCGGACCAAGCAACGTGCGCACATCGGGCAACGGCAGCGCCATCACCGGCGTCTCCGCTGGGACATAGAAGAAGCGCCCTTCCCCCGTGAGCACCACCACGCGATTGCGCGCGGCCGTGCGCAATTGGGCGTCGATACCGGCGGCCACGGTAAGCGTGTCGCCGAGCCGCTTGCCGGTACGCACCAGGAACGTGTGGTTCACCACGGCGGGAAGCGGCGCACTCGGGCCGGCGGTTACTGGCATATCGCGCCCTGCTTCCAGCACGTAGTCACCTTGCACGTCGGCCTCGAGTCCGAGCGTGAACACCGAAGGGAACGCTTGCCCTGGAAGCGCCAGCGTGGTGCCGAGCGCGGGACTCACCGCGGTGATGTCGGGATTGGCACGAAGCGCCGCGACAATGGCAGTGGCGCCGTCGATGGTGGCCTCGCTGTCGAACGGCAGGGTGCCCTTGGGCGACACGCGCAGCTGATAGCCGCGGGTGAGCAAGAGCGACCGGAAGCTCTCGCGCATGCCGGTAGCGAGCATGACCATATCGAGCAGCAGCGCGGCGGCTACGGCAATGCCCAATACCGCGAGTACCGTGCGCGCCGGATGGCGACGCAGCGTAGCGAAGGCAAGTGTGGCACGCATGCTCATAGCGAGCGTCTCATATCAGCGTCCGAGCAGCGTGAGTGGCGGCGTACGCACAAGCCGCCAGGCTGCCGCCGCGCCGGCCGCAATGCCGAGCGCGAGGCTCGTGAGCGTTGCGAACGCAAAGATCTCTGGTGTGAGCAACGCAAAGAGCAGCGGCGTGCGGTACACCTGCTGAAAGTGCGCGTTGACGATGAGACTGGAGATCCATCCGATACCGGCGCCAATAATGCTGCCGATGACCGACACCACGGCGGCTTCGATCACGATGGAGCGCACGATGGTTCCCTGCGAAATACCCATGAGTCGCAGGGCGGCGATATCGCGCCGACGTTCTTCGACGCTGAGCAACAGCAGGCAGAGGAGGAAGACAGCGCTGGCGACAACCGTGATGAGCCCAATGGCGCGGTGGAAGCGCTCGACGACCCGGAATGTGCGCGAACTCTGCACAGCCACATCCGCCGACCTGTGTGCACGAAACCCGAAGGCCACGTGATTGATGCGCGCCACGGCCGAGTCGACAGGTACGTTGTCGGCCACACCAACGGCAAAGCGGTCCACACGGTCGTCGAGGTCGAGCAGTGTCTGCAGGTGATCGAGATGCGTGCGAATTCGGTATTCGCGGCGAGCCACCTCGGCGGGATCAGCCTTGCGCTCGAACACCGCAGCGACGGCTACGCTGTCGCCGCGTTCACCCGGTTTTCCCGAGAGCGTGACGATGCTGCCGGTCGCCAACCCGAAATCCTCGGCCATGCGCGCGTCGATTGCGATTCCGCGCACTGCGGGCGCGCGCCGACCGTACGTGGGCGCGAGCGACGAGTCGCCCTGCGCTTCGAGGGAATGCCCCGGCATGGCGAGCAACGCCGCCCCGACAACGAGCGGCGAAAACCATCGCGTCATGTCTACCCGCACTACGAGTTCCCGCGGCCGATCAACGGGATGATTTGCGCGAGCGGACGCGCACCGGCTCTTGAGCGGCCGCTACGTGACGGGAGGACGGGAGCGTGCCCGTGCTGCACACGGGGGCGTCGGAGGCAGGCGAGGGTGTCGTCATGGATTCGACCAACACCTGAGCCGCGAGATTGGGTCCCACGACAGGCTCGGCAGAGCCGATGCGCAATGTGATGGGGCCGTCGAACGGGGCCCGCGCCACCAGGGTGATCTGCGCGCCCGGCTGCAATGCAATGTCGGCGAGGTAGCGGAGGAGAGACGGATCCTTGTCGCTCACGCGCACCATGCGCGCACTTTCGCCCACTGCAAGATCGGCGAGAGTGCGGTGTGTGCTTTCGTCTACCAGCCCGTCAGCCGTAGGGATGGGCGCCCCATGCGGGTCGGCGGTGGGGTGCCCGAGTGCCGCGGCCATGCGCTCGATGAGATCGTCCGACGCGGCATGCTCCAGACGTTCGGCTTCGTCGTGGACGCGATCCCACGGATACCCCAGCACACGCGTGAGATACGTCTCGAGAATGCGGTGCCGGCGGATGGTGCGCAGTGCCGCGCGGCGACCGAGCGCCGTGAGCTGCACGCCCTTGTAGGGGACGTGATCGAGGAAACCCTGCGCAGCGAGCCGCCGGATCATGCCGGTTACCGAGGCCGGGGCGACCTCGAGCGCACTGGCAACCTCGGACGTCGCCGCGGCCCCGAACCGGGTTTCGAGCTCGTAGATGGCCTTGAGGTAGTCTTCGACCGGCTCGGTGAGCGGCGGGGGCGCGGCGGAGGTTCGGGCGGGCATTATGGAAAGATCAGCGGGGACGGCCGCCGGCGGGACCCCTCACCATGAGCACAGGCACCATGGTGCGGTGCCGGACCCCATTGGCGGTGGTACCGTAGAGCAGATCCTGGATGCCCTTGTGGCCATGGGTGGCCATGGCGATGAGATCGCAGCCTTCGCGGTCGGCAGCACTGGCAATTTCCGCTGCCGGGTCACCACCCGCGAGAATGGACTCGGTCTCGAATCCGTCGGCTCGCAGTTGCGCGCACAGCCCCTCGATGTAGTCGCGGTCGACGCGCATTTCCTCGCTTTCGCGCAGCTTGAGCGACAGCTGATGGCGTGCGGCCCACCCGTCGGCAACATGAATGAGCACGAGTGACGAGCGGCACATGGTGGCCAACTGACGCACATGTTCGAGAATGACACGATCGTAGCTGGAGTGCTCGAGTGGCACCAGTATGCGGCGATACATCAAGCCATCCAGCCGCGCAGCGTCTGCGCGAGCAACCACACGTTGAGTGTCGCGATGACGGTGGCCACGGAATACGCCGCGACCTTCAGCGGCATCGAGTTGGCGAATGCACCCATCTTCACCTTGTCGGAAGTGAACTGCACCAACGGGAACACCGCGAACGACAGCTGTAGCGACAGTATGACCTGACTGAAGACCAGCAATTTGGCCGTGCCACTCTCGCCGTAAAGTATCGCCACGATGGCCGCCGGCACGATGGCGATGGCGCGCGTGATGAGCCGCCTCAGCCAGGGACGAATGCGCAGATCGAGGAACCCCTCCATGACGATCTGGCCAGCCAACGTGCCGGTGAGGGTCGAGTTCTGCCCGGAGGCCAGCAGCGCGAGCGCGAATACCGCGCTGGCGCCTCCCACACCCAGCAGCGGTGTGAGCAACTGGTACGCGTCCTGGATCTCGGCCACCTGCGTGTTGCCGGTGGTATGGAAGGTCGCCGCCGCCACGATGAGAATCGCCGCGTTGATGAACAGCGCGAACGTGAGGGCGATGGTGCTGTCGAGGAACGCGAATCGCACCGCCTCCCGCTTGCCTTCGGTGTTCTCGGCATACTTGCGCGTCTGCACGATGCTTGAATGCAGATACAAGTTGTGCGGCATGACGGTGGCCCCGAGAATGCCGATGGCGATGTACAGCATCTCGGGATTGGTGACGATCTCGGTAGTCGGTACGAATCCGCGCGCGACCTCACCAATGTCGGGCTTCGAAATGAACAGCTCGAACACGAAGCAACCGCCCACGACGGCGATAAGAGCGATGACCAGCGCCTCGAGCAATCGGAAGCCCTTGTTCTGCAGATACAACACGATCATCACATCGAACGCGGTGATGGCGATGCCGACCGGCAGCGAAATCCCGAAGAGCAAGTTGAGCGCGATGGCCGTGCCAATCACCTCGGCGAGATCGCAGGCGGCAATGGCGAGTTCGCACAGCACCCAGAGGACCAGTCCAGTGCGCCGCGAGTAGTGGTCACGGCACGCCTGAGCGAGATCACGACCCGTAACGATGCCGAGCTTGGAGGCGAGCCCCTGCAGCAGCACCGCCATGAGATTCGACAGGAGAATGACCGACAGCAGCGCATAGCCGAAGCGCGATCCACCGGCGAGGTCGGTGGCCCAATTGCCGGGGTCCATGTACCCCACGGCCACGAGGTAACCGGGGCCGGCAAACGCGAGCAGTTTGCGGAACCAACTCGCCCCGTTCACCTCAACGGAGCGGTGCACCTCCGACAGCGAGGGCGCCAGGCGGGCGCGCCTCCATCCGGGTTCGGCGTCGGATGCGGCCACTTCCGCAGCCGCCGGGGGTGTTTGGTCGGGCGATGACCTATTTGGCGATGCCATACCCAAAGTTTAGCTGATCCTAAATCAGGTGCAAGCGCTCAGCATGGTGTCAGGGATACGCCCATACGTCGTCTACGTCGCCCGACGTATCGTGGCGGCGGCCCAGCTGCTGCAGCGTTGTCCGCTGACTTCTTCGCCATCACACGGACACCGCACATGAGCAACTCATCACGTCCCTGCCGCTCAGTCGCCCAATCTATGCGTATCGGCCTGGGTATTCTGGCTCTCGTCACCGGGCGCACGGCCACGGCGCAGAGCACCGTGCCGGACACCACCCTGGGGCGCCGGCGCATTCAGCCGCTACCGGCCATCGGCTCCGCGCCGGAGACCGGGTTGCAACTGGGGATCACGGTATTGTCGGTGTTCGAGACGCCCGCCGCCCGGCAGGCCCGACCAGCGTCGGTGGTAGCAACGGCCATTCGCAGTACCAAGGGACAGACGCGCATCAGCATCGAGGGGGAACACTGGTCGCGCCGCAACGACCGACGTCTTCACGGCCTCGCGGCGTGGCAGAAGTTCCCGCTCCCCTACTACGGCATCGGCAGCGGTACCCCCGACGAGTCGAAGGAGTTGTACGTGCCTACTGGCGTGGAGGCCAGTGGCACCGTGCAACAGCGAGTGCGCGGGTCGTGGTATGGCCTGCTCACCGGTCGCGTTGTCAGGCAGACTATTCGCCCCGACAGCAATACCGGGCAGCTCGCCACCGATTCGCGTGTCGTCGGCGGCGACGGCGGCCGGGTCGTGGAACTGGGCGTAGGGGCACTTCGGGACTCGCGAGACTTCGTGTTCAACCCCACCAGTGGCACCTTCACCCAAATCACGTACACCGCGAGCGCTACACCATTCGGCTCCGAGTTTGCGTATCGCCGCGTGCGGACCGATGCGCGCCAGTACGTGCCCATCGGCCGCGGGCATATACTGGCGCTACAGGCTCTGCTCATTGGTACCACCGGCGGCGCCCCGTTCGACCAACTGGCCTTGGTGGGTGGTGGCGACATCCTTCGCGGCTATCAGCGTGGTCGGTATCGCGATCGCTGGCTGTTGGCGTCACAAGCGGAGTATCGTACTCCCGTTCGTCACCGGCTCGGTGCCGTCGCGTTCTTTGGCGTCGGCACGGTGTCCAATAGAGCCCGTACGCTCTTCGACCTGCCCAAACGGCAAGTGCTGACCAGCTACGGCGCTGGCCTCCGCGTGCAAATCGATCAGCGTCAACGCACTGCGGTGCGCGTAGACTATGGCCGGGGGCGTGAAAGAGCCAGCGGCCTCTACATCGGCTTCAACCAGGCGTTCTGATTCGTGCTTACACTGCCCTTTATCGGTCGCGCCCGCGAGTTCCGACAGCTCGGCGATGCGTGCGATGACACCGCCAATGGCCGCGGCACGCTCGTGTTGCTTTCGGGCGACGGGGGCGTGGGCAAGACGCGCCTGGTGCAGGAAGCGGCCAAACAGGTCGGGAAGAACGGTTGGCAGTGCGCGCTGGGTCGGGCGTTTCCATTGGAGACCGCCATTCCCTACGCCGTTTTCGCCGACGCGCTCAGCCCGCTGCTTGGCGCACTCGACTCGGGAGCGCTCATGCGGCTGACGCGCGGCGACCGTGGGGTGCTCGCCGCGCTCGTACCGCAACTACCCGCCGCACAGGGGGAACGCGGCGCCGCCATGTTCACCGACAGCGTAACACCGGCGGAGCAACGCGTGCGCCTGCACACCGCCATTCTCAACATTCTGGGCAAGCTCGCAGAAAAGCAGCCGGTGCTGCTGTGCCTGGAGAACTTGCAGTGGGCCGACAGCGCCTCGGTGGAACTGCTGCATTTTCTCGGTCGTCAGCTCGCGCCGCACAAGGTCCTCATCGTGGCGAGCTGGAACGAAACCGATCAGCCACTCGCGGCCGACTTCCGTCTCGCGTTGCGCTCGCTGCGCGGCCTGGGCGCCATCGACCTGCATCTTGGCCCGCTTTCCGAGCCCGATGTTACGGCCCTACTCGCGGCGTACTTCGCCGTTGATGCCGACGTGCTGCTCCCGTTTTCCGCCCGATTGTTTCACGCCACGCAAGGCAATGCGTTTTTCATCGAACAGACGCTCCGCGAGCTCATCTCACGAGGAGATCTGAAGCAACAGGGCCAGGTATGGGTGGGCTGGCACATCGAGGACATCGCCCTGCCGCCGTCGGTGCGCGACGTACTAGACGCGCGACTCGCGCGCTTTTCCGATTCGACGCGGCGTCTCGCCGAACTGCTGGCTGTAGCCGGCACGACGGCTACCGACAGCATCGTACGCGAGGTCGCGGCTACCACACTGGCCCTGAACGACCAGGAGTTGCGTACGGGGCTGCAGGAACTGCGTGAGGCCGGCGTCATCGCTGAGCGCATCGATGGCGTCGACATTGCCTATGCATTTACGCACCCCATGCTGCAGCAGGCGCTTGTCAATGCGGTGGGGCTCGCGCGTGAACGAATCTTGCACGGGGTATTGGCGCTGGCGGTCGAGCACGCAACAAAGGGAGATACGGCACAAGCGGAAGCAATTGCCGCGCATTGGCAGCGCGCCGATCCGCGCACCGACCCAGCGCGTGCCGTGCACTGGCTGGCCATGGCCGGCCGTTCTGCGTTGCGCCGCCTGGCTCGACGCGAAGCGGCCACCTCACTGCGGGCGGCGCTCGACCGTGCCGATGCCAATCCCGGCAGCGTGCCGGCGGAGTTGGTAGCGGATCTCGTAGACGAACTGGCACGGGTGTACCGCCGACTGGCGGAGTACCACGAAGCCATCGCCATGTCGGAGCGCGCCCGCGAAATCGCTCGCGCCGCCGATCTGCCGCTCGGCATCGCCGTTGCCGAGCGCCGCATCGGGCTCTCACTGCAGGGACTGGGACGCCGGGAAGACGCGCTCGCCCACTTCGATGTCGCCGTGAGAACGGCGCGCGCCGAAGGTGACGACACGCTGGTGGTTCGCGCGCTCTTCGCCAAAGGCGATTGCCTGCAAGCGCTCGGTATGGTGGATGAGGCCAAACGCGAAGTGAACGAAGCACTCGCCACGGCCGAACGGCTCGACCAACTGCCGCTTCTAGCTCGTGCGCACCGCATGCTGCTGGTGTTGCATCTGTGGACAGGACCGGCGCATCGCGCGTGGACACACGCCCGACGTGCGGTCGAACTCGCCGAACGGACAGGTGAGCGCAACCTCGCCTGGTCGGCGCACTTTTTCTCGGCGGTACTCGGCGGGCTCACGTCGAATACGGCGGCACTCGCCGCGCATCTCGCCGAGGCCACGCGGCTTGCACAGGAATTGGCGTCGCCGTTGCTCGAGTTGCGCACCACCGAGATCTCGCTGGAGTACCGCGCCGGCATCGGCGACTGGGACCGGGCACTGGCCGATGGCGAGCGCGCGCTGGTGCTGGGGCGCGCGCTCGATCAGACCACCCTGCTGGCGCGCATCGCCCATTGGGTGAGCGGCGTGTACATGCAGCGCGGTGATTTCGTCGCGGCGCAACGATTGGTGCACGAGGCGTGGGAGATCTCCGGCGCCGCGCATCTCGACCTCTCGCGACCATTCGAGGTGCACGGTGTGCTGCCAGCCTATGTGGCACGCACCCGATATCTGCACGCCTTAGGGGAACACGAGGCGGCGTTGACGCATGGACGCGTGGCACTCGCGATTGCCGACCGCACCAACTACATCGCGTGGGCCGTGTACCGTCTTCTGCCGACGATGGCGAGTGCAGCCATGGCGCTGGGCGATCGCCGTACGCTGCGCGAGGTGCGCGATCGCCTTGCGATTGAGGCCGAGCGTTTGGCGCACCCGATCGGTCAGGCCTGGGTGTCGGTGATTGACGGCGAAGTGGCCAGTGCCGAGGCGCGCTTCGACGATGCCATTCGCCATCTGCACCGCGCCATCGAGGCACTCGAGGCAGTGCCGTATCGATTCGATGCGGCGGAGACACGACTCCGTTTGGCGCGTGTTCTGCTTGCCAGTGGCGCCAAGCAGGAGGCTGTGTACGAAGCGCAGTCCGCGCTGAACCTCTTCGAAACGCTGGGCGCGCGCGGCGGCATAGACAGCACGCGCGAGATGCTGCGTGAACTCGGCGCTCGGATACCATCGGCTGGCCCCACCTCGACCTGGAGCACGCTTACGCCGCGTGAACTGGAAATCGTGAAGCTCGTGGCGCAGCGACTGTCAAACAAGGAAATCGGAGCCAAGCTTGGCATTACAGCCCGCACGGCTGGCACGCACCTGGCGAATGTGTACGACAAGCTCGCCGTGCGTGATCGAACCGCACTGGGTGATCTGGCCCGGGAGCAGGGGTTGCACCACTAACGCTGCTCCCAGGCCGTCGCCGCCCCGGTTCTGCGGTTACTGCCCTGCGGCAACCCCGTCGCGACGGGGATCGGCCACCCCGATGCGGCGACCATTCTTGCTGACGTATACCGCGTGCACACCGCCAAAGGTGATGTCGGCCACGCGACTGGCGGGCCGGTAGCCGCGCGTGACGAGTCCCTGGTATACGTCCGACGCGAAGCCCGGCTCCACTTCCACTTCCTTGCTGTTGGCCGAGGCGTGGATGCGGGGGGCCGCGATGGCGGTCCATGGATCTTCACCAAACGCCAGCGTGCGCAGCGTAACCTGTGCAATGGCCGGTTGGATGTACTGCGATCCGGCGGCGCCAATCACCAGTCGCACCCGATCGCCCTCGAGAATGAGCGTGGGCGACATGGTGCTGTTGGCGTAGCGATTCGGACCGCGGGTGCGGGCATCGAAGTTGGACGCCGATGAGTTGAGCCAGAAGCCATCGGTATAGACGCCCGATCCGAAGAGCACCCCAACGGTGGTGGTAGCTGATACCGCGTTGCCCTTGGCATCCACCACCGACAGGTGCGAGGTGAAGCTCTGCCCTTCGTCGTACTTGTCGTGGTGGGGCGCATTGTCATCACTGCCGCCAGCAGCTGCCGTAACAGGCAGCGCTGCATACGGATTGTAGCGTGCGCACACCGGTGCCACGGGAATGGTGTCGAACGGCATCACGTTGCCGGCAATGGTACTGTCGGCAAGCGCCCCGCCCACGAGCCCCGCCCGCATGCCCGCGAAGGCCGCGCTCGACGCACCGCGTGCGGGCACGGGCTGCACCTGCGGATCCCCCCGCCAGCGATTGGCGTCGGCGCCGGCGATGCGCATGATGTCGGCCATCTTCACGACGGCGTCGGGTTGCGCGGTGAACCCTCCGGCGTCGGCCACGCCTGTTCGATCGGCGATTTGCAACATTTCGAGCACAGACGCGCCGCCCATTGGCGGCGGGGCGCCAATGACTGTATAGCCGCGCCACGCGGCGCAGAGTGGGCGTACGGCCAGCACGGGATAGCTCCGCATGTCCTCGATGCTGATGAGGCCTCCGCGCGACATGACCTTGGCACTCAAGCGCTCGGCAATTGCTCCCGCGTAAAATGCGGTACGGCCTCCATCCCGAATGCTTTCCAGCGTTCGAGCAAGCTCCGGCTGCACGAGGCGCTCACCGGGCCGCAACGCCTGGCCGCCCGGCATGAAGCGAAGCATGGCCAGCGTGTCGGCCTGCATCTTCTCGCGTGAGCGCTCGATGGTGCGCGCCAACAAGGGCGAGACCACAAAGCCATCACGAGCCAGACGGATGGCCGGCGCCATAACTTGCGCGAGCGGCAGCGAGCCCCACTTGCCGTGAGCGTCGAGCAAGCCAGCCACCATGCCCGGAGTTGCAGCCGCGCGGCCCATGGCACGCCCGCGTGATGTATCGGGGCGAGCCCAAGCCGCATCGGCGCCGGTGCGCGGATAGAACGACAAGTGTTCGACCGAACGCGTGGCGGCGTTGTAGAACGTCATGGCACCGCCACCGCCCAGTCCAGTTTGCGATACGTCGGTGACCGACAGCGCAAACGCCGTGGCCACGTACGCGTCGACGGCATTGCCGCCCTGCGCCAGCACACTCGCACCGGCGGCAGCCGCATCGGGGTGCGAGGCCGCGACCATGCCGCGGTCGCTCTCCACTCGCTTGCCGGACATGGGCGACACCATGGGCACGGTGCTCGTGCTCGAACACGCGCCGAGTGCGAGGGTTGCAGCCATCACCGAGACGGCCAGCTTCACGGTTCCGTTCACGCCATACGCTCCGATTGAATTACAGGTGCTCGAGATCGAGCAGCGAAAGCATCTGTTGCACGATGCGCTCGGTGAGGCCCCACACGATGTGCTGGTCGACGCGATAGCCCGGGAATCGCGCCCGCGCGCCGTCGATTGTCATCACGTGCTCGGCACGTGTGTCTTCGTGAGCCAATACGGCCAGCGGCACCCAGAACGTTGCCGCCACTTCATCGCTGAAGGCGAACCTCACGTCGGGTGCCACCACGGCAACGAATGGGCGAATGACGATGGGCGGCAGTACCGGGCTGCGTGGCGCCAAGTCATCCAGCTGCCCCAGCAACTGTCCCTGATGCAAATCGAGCGCCAGCTCCTCGAAGGCTTCGCGGTAGGCGGTGGCCTGAAGTGATGTGTCGCCGGGCTCGTGTCGTCCTCCCGGGAAGGCCATGTGACCGCTCCACGGGTCTCCCTCGCGTTCCGCGCGCTTGATGAACAGCAATTCGGGGCCCTGCTCCACCACGCGTAACACCGCCGCTACCGCCGCCAGTCGCGTGTCGGGGTTTCGCGAGGCTTCCACCGGCTCACGCACAGCCAAGCGCGCCGCCAGCGCCGCGACACCGGGGTGTTGCAGCGCCTGGTCGAGACGATGATGGGGGATGCCCGTGGTCATCGATGCGCGGTTTCAGTCGGCGACGGCGCCACCCGACGCCACCCAGTCACGAAAGCCACCAGCCAGCGACGCGACATTGGTGTAGCCCATCTCGCGCAATGTCACGGCGGCGAGCGCCGAGCGATTGCCGCTCGCACACATGAGCACCACACGCGAATCACGCGGCACCTTCGCTTCGATCTGGCTCTCGAGCACCCCGCGACCGATGTACTGCGCCGGCTCGGCGTGGCCAAGTGCCCACTCGTTCTGCTCGCGGATATCGATGAGGGTGAGTACTTCACCGCGGCCAAGGGCATCCTGCACTTCGCGCGCCGTGACTTCGGAAATTGCGGCCTTCGCTTCGGCGATAAGCTGCTGTGCGGTTTTCATGGGAAGCTCCGATTCGTAAGCGGACAGGATCTCGGCCGCGTACCGCGCGGCCATGGAAGCGTTCAGATGAACGTGTTCAGGTGGTGAGACGATCGGCGCGAGCGATATACGCATCACGCATACGACGGGTTACCGGCCCCATGACACCACGACCCACGACATGATCGTCGATGCGCGTAATGGGTAGCACGAAGCTCGTGGCGCTGGTGATGAAGCACTCTTCGGCCGCCTGTGCCTCCTCAACCGTGAAGGCCCGCTGGACCACCGTAACCTGCGCATCGTCGGCGACTTCGAGGCACACGTGCCGCGTGATGCCAGCCAGGATGTCGTTCGAGAGCGGCCGGGTGTAGGCAACACCGTCGCGCACGATCCACAGATTGCTCGAGCCACCTTCGGTGACGAGGCCGTCTTCGTGCATCATGGCCTCGAACGCGCCCGCCTGTCGCGCGGCCTGCTTGGCGAGTACCTGTGCGAGCATGGCGGTGCTTTTGATGTCGCACCGCTGCCAACGGATATCGGGCACCACATGGACGCGTACGCCTTTCGCGTTCGGATCGTCGCGCAGCGCCTTCGGGCGTGCAAAGGCGAACACCGTGGGTGTCACGGTCTCCGGAAACGCGAAGTCACGCTCGGCAGCACCACGCGTGACCTGCAGGTACACCAACCCTTCGGTGATACCGTTGCGTGTGGCCAACTCCTGCATCACGGCCTCGAGCTCCGCGATGGGATTGGCCGCCGGCAGCGCGATTTCACGCATCGATCGTTCGAGGCGCACGAGATGGCGGTCGGCGTCGAGCAATCGACCGTTGAACACGGCCGCCACTTCGTACACCCCGTCGCCGAACAGCACGCTGCGGTCGAAGATGGAAACGTGGGCGTCGGCTTCGGACACGTACGAGCCGTTGATCCAGCAGGTGCGCAGGGACATGGGACGAGAGGGCGAGGGTCAGGGAGTCAGCACGGAGCCGGCCAGCAGAAGGCGCGCCAGTCCTGCCAGCGCCCCACCGCTCAGCACCCAAAGCGCGCTGAGTCTGGTGCGCAGCAGCAGGAGGCTGGCCACTCCCAAGATAGCCAGCGACCACGGCGAAAGGACCAAACCGCGTGCCATGAGCAACACGACCCCCGTCATCAGGGCCAGCGTGACGGCATTCACGGCGTCGAGTGCGCGGCTCAGGACGGGCGATTCCCGCAGGTGCGAAACCAGGGGCGCCGTGACCGCCACGGCCACGAACGCCGGGAGAAAGATGCCCAAGGTGGCTGCCGCGGCTCCGGTGTGGCCGCCCAGCAGGAAGCCCACGAACGTTGCGGCCGAAAAGACGGGCCCTGGGGTGACCTGGCCCACGGCAATGGCATCGAGCAGTTGCGCCTCCGAGAGCAGCCCGAGCCGCGTGACGAACTCGCCACGCAGAAAGGTGAGCAGCACGTACCCACTGCCGAAAAGCACGCTCCCGATCTTGGCAAAGCTCAGGAAAATCGCCGTGCCGGACATGGTCGAGGCAGTGCCTCCCGCCACGGCGACGGCCGCAGACGATAGCGCGAGGGGACTAGGCGCCGGCGCCACGGGCGCCAGCAGCAGCGACAGACGACCGGGGTCGGCGTCCGTCGGCCGATCGGCCACCGCGACGGCGAGCGCTACCAGCAGGGCACCAACAATGAGCACGAGTTCGGAGACGCCCAGCAGCATGCCCCCGAACGCAATCGCCGCCAGCAGTTGCCCCAGTCGCGTACGTACCAGACTGCCCTTGAGACGCCAGATCGCCTGCACCACGACCGCCAGTACTGCCGGCTGCATGCCCTGCAGCATTGCCTGCATCTCGAGCCGCGCGCCCCAAGCCACGTAGCTCCAGGCAATCGCCCACACGAGCAGTACTGCCGGCACGATGAAGCAGGTACCGGCGACCAGCAATCCGACCCACCCGGCGCGACGATACCCCAGGTGGATGGCGAGTTCGGTGGAATTGGGGCCGGGAATGAGATTGGCCGCCCCCACGAGGTCGGCGAACTCCGCACCCGAAAGCCAGCCGCGTCGCACCACCAGCTCATCGTTCATGGCCGCAATGTGCGCGGCGGGCCCGCCGAATGCCGTGAGCCCGAGCCGAGTGAAGACGGCGGCGACTTCGCGAATTGGCGCAGCGGTAGACATGATCGAAAGATGCCTCGTGCGCCTCTGCGTTGGAATGATCCAGTCATCCGTTTTCTGGTGACACATGCCCCTACGGGATGTGACATGATGCCCGCGTGCTCACACTCCGCTCTGCTGCCCAACTGCTGGCGCGCGCCGACTCTCCCGCGGCCCTGCGCCCCCTCGCCGCCGCCCTCGGCTTCACAGACGCCGCGTTTCTCGATGAGTCCATGCGCCGCGCGCTGGGACTGTCAGCATTGGTACAGCGTGCCGACGTCGCCTCCGGGCCTGGTGGCATGCGGCTGCTGGTTGCCGAACTCGCACCGACTGAATCCGATGACACGGGTGGCTTCGCGTCACACACAGCCCGTGAGCGTACCAAGCGCGTTGCTGGCGCGGTGTGCCGAAGCGCGCCCGACCGCCATTGGTGCCTCATTACGCTCGAGCGGACGAACCGCGGGCACTTCGTGTGCTTGGCAACTGCCACGCCATCGCGTGGCGGCATCCAACTGGCCGCCTTGGGGGTGCACACCGATCGCGTACTCGACTCGGATGCTGAAACGGTGCGCACGCTCGCCTCAGTATCAGAACGCGATCCCCTCCTGCGACACGCGCGCTTCAGTGACATCCTCCGGCGCGATGCGCTTGGCCTGCGCTTCTACCGCGCCCTCGACTCCGCCATCAGTACCCTCGCCACATCGCTATCCAGCATCGGCGCGAGCACCGCGCGCCCATCCGACGACGAACGGCGGGAACTGGCGCTGCTCTGTGCCTCCCGGTGTCTGTTCCTGGCCTTCCTCGAAGCCAAAGGCTGGCTCGATCAGCGACGGGATTTTCTGCTCCATCACCTCGTGCACCAACTCGAACAGGGCGGGCGGTTGCACGACCGCCTGTTGCGCCCGCTCTTCTTCGGCACCCTCAATACGCCTCGGCGGCAGCGCGCGCCCGCTGCCCGGGTTTTCGGCGCGGTTCCGTTTCTCAATGGCGGCCTCTTTTCTCCCACCCCACTCGAGCGTCGCTGGCACCGCTGGCGCTTCTCTGACGAAGCAATCACGCACCTCGTGGTTTCCGTGATCGATCGTTATCGCTTCACTGCCCACGAAGACTCCGAACAATGGTCCGAGGCGGCGGTCGACCCGGAGATGCTCGGCCGCGCCTTCGAAGGGCTCATGGCCGATACCGAGCGGCGGCGCTCGGGAAGCTTCTACACGCCGCCGGGACTCGTGGCGCACACCGTTCGCACCGCGCTGACGACACTCTTCGAGGACACGCCCCACGCACGGCCGCTGTTCGGCGATCCTGGAGATGGCGTGACAACACCGTATCACGATGCGGCACGCGCGACCACCTCACTCACGGAGGAGGAACGCGCGAAACTTCGCGAACGACTCGAGCGCCTGCGCATCATCGATCCGGCTTGCGGGTCGGGAGCGTTCCTCGTGCACATGCTCGAAACACTCGATACGCTGCTTGCCGCGCTGGGTGACGAACGCGATGTCCATGCGCGTCGCCGTGATCTGCTCGCTCGTTCGATTTTCGGTGTCGACCGCCAGCCCATCGCAGTGTGGCTCTGCGAACTACGCCTCTGGCTTTCCGTGGTGATCGAGTGCCCGACCACCGAGCCCGAACGCATTCCTCCGCTCCCCAATCTCGACCATCACATTCGCGTTGGTGATTCACTTGCCGGTGGCGGGTTCCGGTTCGCATCGCCGGGCGCACGAACACTGGCACGGTTGCGCGAGCGCTACGCGCGCTCGTCCGGCCCCAGAAAGCTGCGTATTGCGGAAACACTCGACCGTGAAGAACGCCTGCGCGCGGTGGGTGAACTCACGCGTCGGCGTGAATCCCTTCAGCAGGAACGCCGCACGCTACTGACCGTAATGCGTGGCCGTGACCTCTTCGGCGAACGGCGGCGACCACAGCGTGCGGAGCGGCTCCGGCTCGACGCCTTGCGTGAGCAAGCACGCGCGCTCGCATACGAGTCGCACCGATTGCGACTGGGCGCGGCGTTGCCCTTTCGCTTTGCGGCCATGTTTGCCGATGTGGCGGCACTTGGCGGGTTCTCGCTCGTGATCGGGAATCCACCCTGGGTTCGCCCACACGCCTTGGCTGCGTCTGACCGCGAGTGGCTACGTCGAGAGTTCCGCGTCATGCGGGCCGCCGCGTGGCGAGAGGGTGCCGCCCGTGCCGGTGCGGGCGCAGGCTTCGCCGCACAGGCCGACCTCGCGGCCGCGTTCGTCGAACGCAGTGTGCAACTACTCGGCGAGCAAGGCGTACTGGCGTTACTGGTGCCGGCCAAACTGTGGCGTACGCTGAGCGGCGGCGGTGTGCGACGCCTGTTGCTCGAAGAGACCGACCTGCGCGCCTTGCACGACTGGAGCGATGCGCCGGCGCTCTTCGACGCCGCAACCTACCCCTCACTCGTTGTAGCCCGCCGAGTTCAGGCGGAGCGGGGCCCCGTGCGCACGGCCCCTCGTCGAGCGTCACCCAAGCCGGTACGCTGCGGCGTCACCGGACGGCGAACCACGTACTTTGAACGACCCGCGCAGTCGCTGCCGCTGCAGGGTGACACTGATGCGCCCTGGGTGCTACTCCCCCCCACAGTGCACGCCGCGTTCGAACAGCTGCGCACCGCTGGCCCCGCACTCGCGGCGACGCCGCTTGGCCGCCCTTTGCTCGGCGTGAAGTGCGGATGCAACGCGGCGTTCCTGGTACATGCCGAAGAGCACCATGACGATGGCGCCACCGTGACGGCCTTGTCTGGACCACCACGACAAGCGGTCATCGAGCGAATCGTGCTGCGACCGGCCTTGCGCGGGGATGCCATTGGGAGTCGGTACGGCACTGACACGACGGACGCTCTGCGAGACACCTGCGGCCGCGACCTGCGCGTGCTCTGGACTCACGGACCCGATGGTCTGCCGTTGCGGGTGTTGCCGCCGGCCACCACACGCTGGCTCGCACAATGGCGGCCGCGTCTGCAAACGCGGCGCGATGCCAGGCATGCGCAACCGTGGTGGACGCTCTTCCGCACCGAAGCAGCACGCACAGATCGTCCGCGACTGGTGTGGGCCGACATCGCACGCCACATGCGTTGTACGGTGCTTCCCGCTGGCGACCCCACCGTGCCGCTCAACAGCTGCTATGTCATGCGCCTGCCGACGCTCGACGATGCCCATGCGTTGCACGCCTTGTTGTCATCGAACATTGCCAACGCGTGGCTCGGTGTGCTGGCCGAACCGGCGCGGGGTGGCTTCCGCCGTTTCCTCGGCTGGACAGTTTCCGCGCTGCCGATTCCTGCCGACTGGCCGCGCGCCGTCCGACTGCTTCGTCCGTTCGGAGAGGCTTTGGCAACGGGCTACGATCGCGGTCACGGGCGCGTGAGCCAAATCGACCACGGCACCACCATCGCGGCACTCGACGCGGCCGTACTGCAGGCCTATCAGCTTCCGCCGTTGCTCATTTCCCCACTGCTGGAGTGGTCCCATCGTGAGTGACTCCCCCGACGCCTTGGCCGTTCCTCTCGTGCAACGGCGTGCCGTTTCGACGCCTGGCCACGTTCGCGCCGTCAAGCGGCGCATTGCGGCGGCCGTATTGCCGCTGCTCCCTCCGGAAACCTTGGGCGACGTGCGTCTGTTGCCGCACCAGCGGCGTGCCGTCACGCGGCTGCACCGGATCATCGACCAGCATCATGGTGCCCTGTTGGCCGATGCCGTAGGACTGGGCAAGACATTCACGGCCCTCGCTGTTGCTCGACGATACACACAGGCCGTGGTGCTCGCCCCGGCCGGCCTCGTCCCCATGTGGCAGGCCGCGCTGCTGCGAACCGGTCAGCAGCTGTCGGTGCATTCGCTGCACCGGGCATCGTCGCGCCCGCTCGAATCGTTCGCCGATATGCCATCAGGCCCGCACGCCCGGGTTCTCGTCATCGTCGACGAAGCGCACGCGCTCCGGAACACCGCCACGGCGCGGTACCGCAACGTGGCCCGCGCGGTGGCGAATTGCGACGTGTTGCTGCTGAGCGCAACCCCACTGCACAACCGTCCAGTGGAGCTCGATGCGCTCTTCGCGCTCTTTCGCGGCAGCGGCGATCGGATGCCGTCGCGAGATCTGCTGGCAACGCTGATCGTGCGGCGCGAGCGGCTACCAACGGCGGCGGCGCCGAATACCGAATCAGCGGAGGGGGCGAACACCGCGAACATACGAACAGCAGCGCCGCCCCGCCTGCGGGTGCACAAGCCTCACACCATTCGACAGAACGCGGAAACCTTGGAACGATTGCTCGCCTTGCCGGCCCCCTTGCCGGCGCGCGACGGTGCCGTTGCCGGCGCCCTCGTTCGCATGGGACTCCTGCGCGCCTGGTGCTCGAGCGACGCGGCACTGACGCAGGCGCTTGCTCGCCGGCTGCAACGCGGCGCCGCCATGCGTGATGCGCTCGAGGCAGGACGACACCCATCGGCAGATGAGCTCAAGTCGTGGATCATGGGCGATGACGCCGGCGCCGATACCCAACTGGGCTTTCCCGAATTGCTGGTGGCACACCAACTCGATGAACGCGAGCAGCAAGCGCCGCTGCTCGCGCTGCTCCGAGGTCACTGCGACGCGCTGCGCGCTCTGCGCGATCATCATGTACTGCACGCACGCGCCGATGAGGTTCGTGCCGCGTACCTGCGACGCCTTCGCTTGCGGCATGCGGGACGCCCGGTGGTCGCATTTTCCCAGCACGCGCGCACGGTGCAGGCGCTCTTCCGCGCCCTCTCCGACATTGCCGGGGTGGGCATGCTCACCAGTAGGCAGGGGCGCATCGCCAGCGGTACCCTTTCACGAACCGAGCTGCTCGAGTGTTTCGCCCCCCGCGCCCACGGCCGACCACCGCCGCCTGGTTCGCAGCGAGTCACGATGCTGCTGGCCACCGATCTCATTGCCGAAGGTGTGAACCTGCAGGATGCCGCCGTCGTGGTGCATCTCGACTTACCGTGGACGCACGCGCTCCGCACGCAACGTACCGGGCGAGTCGTGCGACTCGGTTCGTCGCACCAGGTGGTACACGAGTACCAGCTGCGGGCCATGCCGAGCGCCCGCCGCGTGTTGCGCGCGGAATCGCGGATTGCCCGCAAGGCACGGCTCGGCGCGCGCCTCGTCGGCCGCGGCAGCGATTGGTCACCGGCCGACCGGCAGACCGCGTGGCTCGAGCAACTGGAGTCGTGGCTCACCACTGGTGAGGATATCGCACTGGCAACAAGGCGGGGGCATACCGCCACCATCGCCGGTGACGTCGGCTTACGCGCAGCCATCGTGTGTGCCCATTCGACGGTGGGCACTCACGTACTGGCGGTAGTCCGGCGCGACCATGGTCGCCTATGGGTATCTGATCGTGCCGACGCGCTGCTGGCCGTGAGCCATGGCCGTTGGCCATCACGTTGCCGTTGTCAGCAGAGCGCCGCCGCTGACAATGCACGGACGCGCACGTTGGCCGCCAGCGCCATTCGACATGCCGTGTACCGTTGGCTCGCACGAGAACGCATACGCGCAGCCCTGGGCGTGTCGCAAACAGCAAGCGGGGCGTTGTCGCAATCGGCCTTGCATTCGGTCTTGCAACCGGCCTCGCCATCACTTCGCAGCCGGAGTCAGCAACGCGCGTTGGCGTGGCTGCACGCCATCGTGGCGTCGTGGTCGACCGTGCGGCGCAGTCAGTTGCAGGCCGCCGTCAGCGAAGCGCGCCACTGCATCGTCAGTGCGTCGGGCGTGGGATGCGAGGCGGCCCTGCGCGGCTGGACCGAACAGTCGGGCCACCCGGAATCATTGGTGAATGCGTGGCGGCAGTATCCGGAACTCGTGTGTGCCGTAGCCAATAGCCCGGGCGGTTGGGCAATTCCGGAAGCCGCCGCAGAGCCGACCCGAGTGCGCATCAGTGCGTGTCTACGGGTTGGCAGTCACGAAGCGGCCAGCTGACATGATTAGAGTTCGGTATGTCACGCCCTGCCCTGCTCTTCGATCTCGACGGTACGCTCATCGACTCCATCGGCCTGCTGCTCGAATGCATGCAGTTTGCCTTTGAGGGGCGCGCGCGCGTGCCGTCTACCGCCCAATGGGTAGCCGGTATCGGCACCCCGCTCCGTACGCAGCTCGCCGAGTGGTGCGACGGGGACGCCGATGTCGAGGCCATGGTGGGACGGTATCGGGATTACCAGGACCTCCACCTCGAACGGCTCACCACCCCATTTCCCGATGTCGTCGAGACCATCCGGTGGGCGCGGTCTGCGGGGTACCCAACGGCCATCGTGACAAGCAAAGGCAAAGGGATGACCAAGCGCTCGCTTGACCACGTCGGGCTGGGCGACGCCTTCGACGCCGTGGTAACCTTCGAAGAGACCACCCGGCACAAGCCGCTCCCCGACCCGGTGTGGCTGGCGTTGGAACGGCTCGGCGGCTCGGCCAACCGCGCGCTGTTCGTGGGCGACAGCCCCCACGACATGCACGCCGGGCGCGCCGCCGGAGTACAGACCGCCGCTGCCCTCTGGGGCCCGTTCTCCCGGGACGAACTCGCGGTAGCCAGCCCTGACCATTGGCTCAGCGGCTTCGGACAGTTGCGGGACGTGCTCGCGAAACTCGGCTAGGCAGGCGTTCAAACCCTTCCGCACGTCACGCCGTCCAATCGGGTGCCAAGTTTCCGGAGCACCCTCTGCTTGCCCTTCGCGTGACCGAACCCACCCTCCATACCCGGTTGATCATCCCCGCGGCACCCGCGCCATACGGGGATGACGTGGCCGCCGCCGCTGGCGGTGACCGCCGAGCGTTCGAACGGGTGTACCGGGCGCACGCCGACCGGGTCTACAGTCTGTGTCTCCGCATGCTCGGCGATCGCGTGTTGGCCGAAGAAGTCACGCAGGATGTGTTCGTGCGGGTGTGGGAGAAATTGCCCGGCTTTCGCGGTGACGCGGCCTTCAGCACCTGGCTGCATCGGGTGGCCGTGAACGTGGTACTCACGCGCCGAAAAACGTCCGGAGTTCAGGACGACCGGACCGCGAATGAGGACGCACTCGACAGCACCCCCTCGCGACACGAGTCGGTTGGTGATCGGCTCGACCTCGAAGGGGCCATCGCCGGCCTGCCACGCGGGGCCCGCACGGTATTCGTGCTGCACGACGTGCAAGGCTTCACGCACGAGGAAATCGGTGAACAGCTCGGCATTTCGCCGGGTGGCAGCAAGGCACAATTGCACCGGGCGCGCATGCTGCTGCGCGCCGCGTTGACCCGATAGGACGCCATCATGACCACTGACTTCCGCACCTCCGACCACTCCTCCGCCTGTGCCCGGTTCGATGCGCAGCTCGGCGCCTGGCTCGAGCACGATCTCGACCGCGCCGAACATGGCTGGATGACGGCGCACCGAGCCGCGTGCGCATCGTGCGACACGATGGTTCGCGAGCTCGAATACATCGTGACCGAAGCCTCGGCGCTGCCCGTCGTGACGCCCGCGCGTGATCTGTGGACCGGTATCGAGGCTCGCCTCGCCGCCCCGGTGATTCCGCTGCCAACGGCCGCCGCAGAGCGTCGTGACAGACGCGCTCCTCGCAGCGTCTCGATCCGCTGGTTCGCCGTGGCCGCCACGCTGCTCGTGGCGGTCAGCTCCGGTGTAACCTGGCGGCTGGCTGTCGGACGCAACGGTGGGGGCGCTCGCGGCGGCGATTCGCTCGGCAGCAACGCGCCGGCAGCGGTCGGTCTCGCGAGCGGTACGCCAGGTACGACTGACGGCGCTGGCAGCCGAGGCATGCTGACCGGCGCCGCGCGGGACGATGCCAAGACGACTGCAGTGACGGGCCGCGTGTCCCCGGCCGCCGCGAACGGTCGCGTGCGACTGGTGCGGGCCGGCGAGGAGGAGTTCGACCTGGCCGACCCCAACGTCACCTACGAACGGGAAATCGTGGCGCTGCGGCGCATCGTGGATGAACGCTTTGCCGAACTCGACTCGGGCACGGTGGCCGAGTTGCGGCGCAACCTCGACATCATCGACCGGGCCATCAGTGATAGCCGCGCCGCACTCGCGCGGGATCCGCGCAACGGCATCGTGTCATCGCAACTCGACCGCACGCTGCAGGCGAAGCTTGACCTCCTCCGCCGCGTGGCGCTGCTGTGATTCCCATGTCGACGACCATGCCGTACATCGCGCCTCTTCGCCGTCTGGCATTCGCCAGTCTCTTCGCGGCCGCCGCCAGTTTGCTGCCCACGCCCCGAGCGGCGCTGGCGCAATCCCGGGACACCTCGTTCCGACTCGTTGGCAGTGCCGTGGTCGACGTGACCATGCGCAGCGGCCGCCTGGTCGTGCGCGGTGTGGAGGGCAGCACCGGGGCGGTACGCGGGGCAAGCAATGACTACCAGCTGCGCAGCAGTGGCGTCACGCTCACGCTCGGCCCGCGCGACAACGAGCTTCGTGGTGATGATCGCGCGATGGAGCTCGACCTGCCACGCGGTGTGCGTCTCGTGGTCACGACCCGCTCTGGCGACGTGGACGTGCGCGATATCACCGGCGGCGTTGAGGTCCACAGCACCAGCGGCGACGTGCGTCTCGATCGTGTGGGACGTCGAGTGATCGTGGAGACGGTATCCGGTGATGTATTCGTCTCCGGTGGCGATCAGGTGCGGACACGCACCGTGAGCGGCGATCTGGAGTTGCGCGATGTGCAGGGCGAGGTGGAGGTGCACACCACCAGCGGTAACGCGCGGATTGATGGGCGCGATGTCGCGCGACTGAGCGTTGAGGCGATGAGCGGTGACGTGCAATTCAACGGTGAGTTCGACGCCGCAGCTCGCGTGCAGGTCAGTACCCACAGTGGCGATGTGATGTTGCGCCTGCCCGGGGGAGCATCAGGTCGTCTCGAGTTCTCGACCGTCACGGGCGAACTCGCGGGCGGCGGCCCCATCACCCTGCTGCCGGGTGATCAGTCGGGCAGCCGTCGTGGACGCAGTGCGCGTCGCTATGCGTTTGGTCCGGGCAGCAGCGATGGCGAAGTGCGCGGACTGCAGATCGATCTCTCGACATTCAGCGGTGACGTGCGCCTCGTGCGCGCCTCGCGATTCTGATTTTTCCCGACCCTAAGGCTTCAGGAGTTTCCCATGCCGTCATCCATGCTGTCACGCTCACTGATTGGCACCGCGCTGCTTGGTGCGGTGACCGCTTCGTTGTTCGCCACTTCGCCACTCGCTGCGCAGGACAGCCGACGCGAGACCGCATTCACCTGGTCAGGGGCCGTACCGTCGAGCGGAACGCTCTACATCAAGAACGTCAACGGCGGCGTGGAAGTGGAGCGCAGTACCAACGGTCGCGTGGAAGTGGTGGGCGAGAAGCGTTGGCGCCGCGGCAACCCTGATGATGTGCGCATCGAGCAGAAGAAGTCGGGCGACAACGTGGTGATTTGCGCCTTGCACACCGAAGGCGCCACCTGCGACGAGCGAGGCATCCGCTCGGAGCGTCGGACGCGGTGGAACGATCGCAACGATGTGTCGGTGCGGTTCGTGGTGAAGGTGCCGGAAGGCACGCGCGTCGACCTCGCCACGGTGAACGGTGGTGTGGAGGTACGCGATGTGACCACCGAGGTACGGGCGACCACGGTGAACGGCAGCATCACGGCGCGCAGTGCGGGCGGCCCGGTGTACGCCAAAACGGTGAACGGCAGTATCGACGTATCCATGGGCGCACTCGGCCGAGCCGATGATCTCGAGTACGAAACCGTGAACGGCGCGATCACGCTGGAGTTTCCGTCGAACTTTGGTGCGGAACTCGAACTCAGCACGGTCAACGGCCGGGTGTCGACCGACTTCCCGATCACCGTGTCGGGCACGCTCTCCGCACGGCGCCTGCGTGGCACCGTTGGGGATGGGCGCACGCGGGTGCGGGCGAGCACGGTGAACGGCTCGGTGACACTGCGAAAGGGGCGGTGACGGCGCGATGGTAACGGCGCGATGGTAAGGGCGCGGTGGTAACGGCGCGGTGGTAACGGCGCGATGGTAAGGGCGCGGTGGTAACGGCGCGGTGGTAAGGGCGCGGTGATAAAGGCGCGGTGGTAGGAGCGCGGTCGCCACAGCGCCCTTATCACAGCGCCCTTATCACAGCGCCTTTACTTGTTGCTCAATGGCGCTGGCCAGCGCGACGTCCTTGGCCGTGATGCCGCCGCTGTCGTGCGTGCTGAGCGTGAACGTGATGGTGGTGTAGCGGATGTCCACGTCGGGGTGATGCTGCTGCGCTTCGGCCACATCGCTCACCCGCCCAATGAAGGCGATGCCGGCGGGGAAGGTCGCGAAATGGTAGCGCTTCGTGATGGCCTCGCCATGGCGGGTCCAGCCTGAGAGCAGGCTCAGCTGGTGCTGAATTTCCAGCTCGGAAAGCAGGGGCGCGCGGGTCATATCAGGGAGAGTAACCGGGCGCCAGCTCTTGCGACTTCGGGTTTTATTCGGTAGGGTCCAGTATGTCGGAGACCCTGCTGCCGGAGCCCCTCAGGCTGCTCACCACCCAGGCCGACCTGCAATACCATGCCGCGGCGGCGCGCGGGATTTTCAACCCGCCGGCGGCCACGGGGATGGGCTTCTGGTCGGTCAACCCGTATGTGGGGTGTGCCTTCGGGTGCGCCTATTGCTATGCGCGGGATACGCACCGGTACAGCATCGAGCGCGCCGGCGCGGTGGGGGAGCGGGTCACCGCCTCGTTGCCGCCGTGGTTGGCGTTCGAGCGACGGGTGCTGGTGAAGGAGCATGCCGGGGCTCGGGTGCGGGAGGCGCTGCGTTCGTCACGGGCGCCGCGGGCGGGAGATTCGCTGGTCATCGGCTCGGCCACCGACCCGTACCAGCCGGCCGAACGGCGGTTCCGCGTTACGCGTGATGTGCTCGAGGCCCTGGCCGAGGTGCAGCGGCTGTCCATCGTGATCATTACCAAGAGCCCGCTGGTGACGCGCGACATTGGTGTGCTGCAGCAGTTGGCGCAGCGGAACACGGTGCAGGTGCATCTGTCGCTCATCACGGTCGACCGTGAATTGGCGCGGCGTCTCGAACCGCGTGCGCCCACGCCGGAGGCGCGCCTGCGGGCGGTCCGTCGGCTGGCCGATGCCGGGCTTGATGTGAGCGTGAATTGCATGCCGGTGCTGCCGGGCATCACCGATCGCCCCGGGATGCTCGAGGCGCTTGTGGCGCAGGTTGCGGCAGCTGGTGCGCGCAGTTTGGGCGCGTGTGCGCTGCGATTGCGGGCCGCGTCGCGTCGGCGGTATTTGCCCGTGGTGCGGGAACAGTTTCCCGAGCTCGCCGCCCGGTATGAGCAGACGTACCGGCACAGTGTATACGCCAGCGACGGCTACCGGGCAGGACTGCAGGAGTACATGGAAACGCTGTGTGCCAAGTACCGGCTGCGCACCCGCACCTACCGACGGGATGGCGAACAGGAGCCCGCGCGGGGGCCAGGCAACGCCAAAGGAAGAACTAAAGATTCAGAGGAAGAAATCAGCAACACCGTGACTTTTGTCAGACAGCTCTCGCTTTTTTGACATCGGGCCGTCGGCTCCAATCCGGCGGCTTTTTTGCCCTCTGAATTTCGGTTTTTGTTCGGTTTACAGGTTGCCGCCATGCCCCTCGCCTCATCGCTCGCCCCCGCCTGCTCCCCCGCCGACCCGCCGGTAGCCGCGCCACATCTGCGGCGGGTGCCAGAACAGGTACAGACTGAAATCCGGCAGGTCGTGGCCGGTGGCCGGACCGCCAGCGCGCCATGGAGCACCGGTATTCCGGCACTCGATGCGGCGCTGGGAGGTGGCATCCCACGTGGGCGTATCACCGAACTCACCGGGCCCGTGGCGGTGGGGAAAACGGCGCTGCTGCGTCAGGTCGTGTCACAGGTGCTGTGCAGCGGGGCGTGGGTGGCCTGGATCGACGCCGGTCGCACCCTGGCGCCGGCCCCCTGGGCCGATCTCGGGGAGCGGTTCGTGGTCATCCGCCTGCCGGAGGCGCGACGCGCCGCCTGGACCGCCGATCTGCTGCTGCGCAGTGGCGTGTTCGGGCTCGTGGTGCTCGATGGCGCCCCACCGCTCTCGCGGGTGCATGGGGTGCGCCTGGCACAACTGGCACGCGAGCGCGATGCCGCCTGCGTGGTGCTTGAGCATGTCATGCCCGGCGCCGTGCGCGGACAGCGCCTGGCGGGCACCGTCCGCGTGCGGGTGGGGCTCAGCACGCCCCCGTCCATGCGGGCGCCATCGGGGCGCGCCGCCTCTTCGGCGTCCTGCTCCGCAGCCCCTCGCGTCCGTATCACCGTCGAGAAGGGGGCCGCTGCCCTTACCAATCCCCAACCCATCGAGGTCGATCGTGTCATCGTCCTGGCGCGTCGCGTGTGTACGCATTCCGAGATTCCCGATCGGCGCGGGGTGGCGAACAGCGCGCGCCGTCCCTGGACTGCCCGTGGCAACGGAGTCGACACCGGCAACGACGGGCAGCCCGTCGAGCACCCGGTCACTTGGGGAGGCCTCGGCGTCGGCAGCCACGACCTGTACGGAACTGACCTTCCGGGACATCCAGCTCGACTTGCTGCTGGACTCGACGAGCCCGGCGACCGCCTCGGGGGCGACCGCCTCCACCTCGACCGGGAACTCGACCGCCGCACCCGCGACTGGACCACGTACCGCGGGCGCCGACGGGCCGCCGAGGCGGGGTTTGGACGACGAGGGCGACGCGAACTCGCGCGTGAGCGTACGGGGGCGCTCCTCACGGGTGGCGGCGGCCAATCCGCGCCGCGCGACGACCGGCGTCCCGAGCAGCGCGCCGACCAGCGCCCCAACCGCGGCGAGCGTGTCCGCCCCGCCCCCGCCGCCAGCTCCACCGCATTGGGATGAACGTCCACGGGCCCTCGTCAACGGATCCCGCCTGCGGGTCGTGTCGCTGGCGGCGGGGCGGGCCGGCGTGCGCGCGGGAATGAGCATTGCCGAGGCCAAGGCGCGGTGTGCGGAATTGGAGGTGCGTCCGTGGGACGCGCACGCCATCGACGACGCCATTCTGGCCGCGACCACAGCCCTGCTTGCCGCCAGTCCGCAGGTGACCCCCGCCAGCGGTTCGCCTGGCATGTGGTGGGTGGGGGCCACCGGCTTCGAGGCGCTGGGCGGCGAGACACAACTCGCGCACACCCTGCTCACGATCGCACGGCAGTGGCACCCCGACGCGCGGGTGGCCATCGCCGATACGTGTGTGGCGGCGCGAGCGGCCACGTGGGCCCCGGTGAAACAGGAGAAAGGACGCACAGCAATCACCGTGATTCCTCCGCACGGCTGTGCCCGATACCTCGCCCCGGCCCCGCTCGGCCTCGTCCCCATGAGCGACGAGTTGCGTGAGGCGTTGCGCATGCTGGGGCTCACCACGGTGGGCGCGCTCGCCGCGCTCGAGGCCGGCGATGTGGAGCAGCGCTGGAGCGCCGACGGGCTCATGGCGTGGCGTCTCGCGCGTGGCGACGACCCGCGACGCCCGGGACTCGTGCGTGTAGAAGCCGCCCGCAGTGCCAGTGTGGAACTGCCCGGGGCGGTGGAGAGCGCCGAACCCATTCTGTTCGTGCTGCGCGCCCAGTTGCAGCGCCTGCTGCAGCAGTGTGTCCACGATGGCCGCGCCGCCGCTGCCGTGGCCATCACCCTCGTGCTCGATGCCGGGCGTCAGTACCCGCTCGAAGACATCGGCAGTGAGATGCACGGGCATCGGCACGTGCCGGAAACGAGTGATGACGCGGTACCGGCAATGCTGAAGGGTCGACAGCTGGGAGCGGGCCACACGGGGCAGGAAACGGCAAAGACACCGGTGAGTATCGCCCCCCGTAGCACGAGCACGCTTCTGGGTATCCCGCAGCGTACCATCACGCGCGAAGTCCGCCCCGCGCGTCCGCTCGCGCGACTCGAACCGCTCTTCGATCAGTGCCGCGCGCTGCTCGAACGCTGGCCCATCCCCGCACCGGTCATCGGCGTGACGGTGAGCATTCCCGCCACCGCACCGCTCGCCGCCGATCAGGGCGATCTGCTCGTGCCCTCATGGCGCGATGCCGCCATGAACGCCGATGCCGTCTTCGCGCGATTGCGCGCCGTGCTCGACCCCGACAATCGCGGCGATGTGGTGGTGCACCCCGAAGCCCGTGACACGCATCGCCCCGAGGAAACCGGTCGCTGGACCCCCGCCGACGCCATCACCCTCGCCTCCGCCCCAATTCCCGCTGTTGGAGCTTCCGCCCCTCACGCCGTCCTCCGCCTCCTCCCCGCCCCCGACCCCGTCGACGTCGAACTCCCGCACGGCACCCCCGCCGCCATCTGGTGGCGCGGCCGCCGCGTCGACTTGGCCACCGCACTCGGCCCCGAACGGCTCAGCGGCGACTGGTGGCGTGGCGATGGCTACGCGCGCGACTACTGGCGTTGCACCGCCCCCACCGACGGCGATCTGCTGCTCTACCACACCGAGGCCGGCTGGTACCTCCAAGGATGGTTCGACTGACTCGTCCCGTGGCCGCGCCACTCGAACCCATACCCGCGCACAATTCGGACAAAAACTTCGGGTTTCCCCGTCCTCCGCGAATACATCGGCGCACATAATCCATTGCCCCTTTCCGCGTGACGAGGTCCATGCCTGCGCTCACCCCCAGTTCCGCGCCACGAACCGACTGGCACACTCTCCCAGTGCCCGAGGTCGCCGACACGTTGCGCGTCGATCCGCGCCGCGGACTCGACGCGTCCGACGTCGCACAGCGCCTTACCGAGCACGGGCCCAACACACTGCCGGCGGCCGTCCGCCGCAGTCCGCTGCACATGCTGCTCGCCCAGTTCGGCGATGTCATGGTGCTGGTGCTCATCGGCGCCGCCATCATCGCCGCGCTCGTGGGTGAACCGGAAGACACGCTGGCCATCCTCGCCATTGTCATCCTCAACGCCCTGCTTGGCTTTGCGCAGGAGTATCGGGCGGAAAAAGCCCTCGCCGCCCTCGGTGCCATGGCGGCGCCGTCGGCCCGCGTACGCCGCGAGGGCATCGACCGTACCGTGCCAGCGCACGAACTGGTGCCAGGTGATGTCGTGCTCCTCGAAGCCGGCAATGTCGTTCCCGCCGACCTGCGCCTCACCGACGTCGCCCGCCTCAGCATCGAAGAAGCCGCGCTCACCGGTGAGTCCCTGCCGGTGGACAAGGACACCGGACCAACCCATCCCGTCGAGGCCGCGCTCGGCGATCGCCACGGCATGGCGTACAAAGGCACCAGCGTAGCGGTAGGGCGCGGTACCGGCATCGTGGTGGCCACGGGCGCCCGCACCGAACTGGGACGCATCGCCGCCATGCTGGAGGGGGCCGACACCATGCGTTCGCCCCTGCAGCAACGGCTTGCCAGCTTCGGGCGACGACTCGCGCTCATGGTCATCGGCCTCTGCGTCGTGATCTTCGTGACCGGTCTGCTGCGCGGCGAACCGCTCGTCCTGATGTTCATGACGGCACTCAGCCTCGCCGTGGCGGCCATTCCCGAGGCGCTACCCGCCGTGATCACCGTGTCGCTGGCGCTGGGCGCGCGACGCATGGTGAAACAACACGCGCTCATTCGTCGACTGCCGGCGGTGGAAACGCTTGGCTCCGTCACCTTCATCTGCACCGACAAGACCGGCACGCTCACCGAAAACCGCATGCACGTGGACACGGTGCGCGATGCGAGCGGCTACGCGCTCTCCCGCGAACTCACGCGCGCCAGCACCGACGCACAACCGCTTGCCCTCTCCGCGGTGCTCGTGCTGTGCACGGATGTGCAACAGGCCCCCGACGGCACACTCGTGGGCGATCCGACCGAAACCGCACTCGTGCGGTGGGCCACCGCGGAGGGCGTCGATACCGACACGCTCCGCCAGCAGTGGCCACGCATTGCCGAAGTCCCGTTTACCTCGGAACGCGCCCGCATGACCACCGTGCATCGCGCTCCATCACAGGCGACGCGCGTGGCATGCACCAAGGGCGCGCCGGAACGTGTCATCCCTGCCTGCGATCGCATCCAAAGCGGCGAGCGCATCGTTCCCATCGACCGAGGCGCGGTGCTCCGCGCGGCCGAGCAGATGGCGGCCGACGGCCTGCGTGTGCTCGCCGTGGCCACCAACATCGACCGCAGGGCACCGAGCGATGCGGTGGATTCGCTTGAGGAGCAACAACTCCTGCTGGCCTTGGTGGGGCTGCTCGACCCGCCACGCGAAGAAGCGGCAGCGGCCGTGCGCACCTGCCACACCGCCGGCATCCATGTGGTCATGATCACCGGAGATCACCCGGCCACAGCGCGCACCATCGCCCAGCGGCTCGGCATCATCGACGATACGAACAGCGAGGTGATGACCGGTCGCGAGCTCATCGCCCTCGATGATGCGGCGTTGCAGTCGCGCGTGGCCTCCGCGCGGGTATTCGCGCGCGTCGCGCCTGAAGACAAGCTACGCATTGTACAGGCACTGCAAGCACGTGGTGAGTTTGCCGCCATGACCGGCGACGGCGTGAACGATGCGCCCGCACTCAAACGCGCGAATATCGGCATCGCGATGGGCAGAGGCGGCACCGACGTGGCACGCGAAGCGTCACACATGGTGCTGCTCGACGACAACTTCGCCACCATCGTGCAGGCGGTGCGCGAAGGGCGACGCATCTACGACAACATCCGCCGGTTCGTGCGCTTCGTACTGTCCACGAACTCCGGCGAGATCTGGACGTTGTTTCTCGCGCCATTCCTCGGGTTGCCGCTGCCGTTACTACCCATCCACATCCTCTGGATGAATCTCGTGACCGACGGGCTCCCGGGACTCGCCCTCTCGGCCGAACGCGCCGAACCGGATGTCATGCATCGCCCGCCACGACCGCCGCGGGAAGGAATCTTCGCCCATGGTCTGTGGCAGCATGCCGTGTGGGTGGGCCTGCTCATGGCCGCGCTCGCGCTGGGCACGCAGGCCTGGGCCCTGCGCACGGGCAATGCGCACTGGCAGACGATGACGTTCACGGTGCTCACCCTCTCGCAACTCACGCACATCATGGCCATCCGGTCCGAGCGGCAGTCGCTGTTCGCACTCGGCATCGCCAGCAACCCACTGTTGCTACTGGCTGTGGTGAGCACGGTCGGCTTGCAGCTGGCCACGATCTACGTGCCGGCGATGAATCGTGTGTTCCACACCGAGCCGCTGACCGCGGGTGAACTCGGTGCCTGTGTCGCGCTCGCCTCCGTGGTCTTCTGTGCCGTGGAGTTCGAGAAGTTCCTGGTCCGCCGCCGAGGATTGTATGAAGAACCTGCTCGTCGCCCTTGATGGCTCGTCCTATGCCGATGCCTCGCTGCCGGTAGCCGTCGGTCTCGCTCGTCGACTGCGCGCGGAACTCCATCTGGTGTCGGTGCTCGACACCGAACAGGGTCGTCCGCCCGTGGGCGGCGCGCCGTTCCCCGACCGCCAGCTTGCACTTGAACACGAGGCCGAGTGGCGAGCCGCCATCGACCGCTATCTTGCCGCGGCGCGCGACCGCGTGGCGGCACTGCCTGATGCCCCAGCGGTACACACAGCGCTGTTGACTGGTTCCGTTGCCGACACGTTACTCGCGTTCGCCCGTGACGTTGCGGCGTCACAGATCATCGTGACGACACATGGCCGAGGCGGATTGTCGCGAGCGTGGCTGGGTTCCGTAACCGAAGCCCTGCTGCGCTCAGCGAACGTGCCCATCGTGGCCGTACGCCCCAGCGACACACCGTGGCCTCCGCACACGATGCCTGACTGGCAACTACGCCGCTTGCTGGTGCCCCTCGATGGTGCTGCCGACAGCGAGCAGGTGCTCGAACATGTGCAGGCGTTGGCCATCGATGGCACCGAATGTGTGCTCATGCGCGCCGTATCCCCGTTGCATCCCATGCTGCGCGCGATTGCCACAGGCGCTGAATTCGAGCGCGATCTCGCCGAGCAACGTACCCTCGTCTCGTGGTATCTGCAGCGCATCGAAGCCGACTTGCTCGCGCGGGGGCTCTCGGTGACGCATTGTGCGCACGAAGCATTCGAACCGCCGCGCGCCATTGCTGAATGCGCCGATTCGCTGGACGTGGATCTCATCGTGCTGGCCACACGCGGACGCGGCGTGGTGGGTCGGGTGCTGCTCGGCAGCGTGGCCGACAAGGTGCTGCGGAGCACCAATCGCCCCGTGATGCTCTGTCACGTGGCCACCGAGGCAACTCCCCCGTGACACTCGGCCCGCTGCTCGTCCGCTTTCTCCTGGCGGCCGTGATCGTGATCGCGGCGGGCACGATGCTTGCGCGTGCGGGCGACGTGATTGCCGCGCGTACGAAGCTCGGAGGCGCGTGGGTGGGATCGGTGTTCCTCGCACTGGCGACGTCGCTCCCGGAGATCGTCACCGACATCGCGGCCGTGCGTCTCGGCGCCGTCGATCTTGCCGTTGGTGATTTGATGGGCAGCAGCATGGCCAACATGCTCATTCTGGCCCTCATCAGCCTCGCGCCGGCGGGCGTCGACATGTTCCGACGAGCGGCGTTCGATCATGCGCTGTACGCCTGCCTGGCAATCATCATGACGATACTCGCCACCATTGGGATGATGACACGGGCAGACGCCACCTACATCGGGGTTGGTGTCTGGTCGCTGGTGCTGGCAGGGACATACGTGGCGACGTCGAGTCTGGCTTTCCGCGTCAGTACGGTCGCGCGGGCGGCGGGTGAAGTGGCGGAGATGAGCGGGCAGACACCGAGCGACTCATCGGCAGCAGTGACGCATGCGCGTCCCATGCCGCTTCGCAAGGCAATTCTCGCGTTTATCGGGGCGGTGGCCGTGATCGTGCTGGTAGCGCCGCAGTTTGCCAAAGCAGCCGAGGGGCTGGCTGTGGTGAGCGGCATGGGACACACGTTCATGGGTACGTGGCTGGTGGGATTGTCAACGTCTCTCCCCGAACTCGTCACATCCATGGCGGCGGTACGACTGCGCGCTTACGATCTGGCGGTCGGCAATTTGTTCGGCAGTAACGCCATCAACATGACGCTGTTTGCGTTGCTCGATCCTTTTCACTCCGCCCCGATTCTCTCCGTGGCTTCTCTCGACCACGTTCTCACGGCGCTCGTTGCCGTTGTCCTGATGACGATCGCCCTCGGCACGCTCGTGTTGCGTACACAACGCACGTCGGCCCGAGAGCCGGGCAGTGTGCTCATGGTGCTCGGCTATGTCGCCGGCATCGCGTTGGTTTACTGGCGCTCGGTAGGCGCATGAACGGCACGGGGCAGGTTCGCATCGCCGGGGTATTGCTGGCACTGAATTTGGCAGTCACTGCGGTCGTCTTGGGCGCGTGCGTTGGGGCCGGGCGGCCAGCGGCACCTGTCGCCGCGTCCTCGGTGGTCGGTTCGCCGGGCACCGCGACCGTACTCATCTCCCTCGACGGCTTTCGCGCCGACTACATCACGCGCCCTGGTGCCGTACGACTGCGCGAGCTTGCTGCGCGCGGCGTGCGCGCTGAACGACTGATCCCGTCGTTTCCCAGCAAGACGTTCCCCAATCACTACACCATCGTCACCGGGCTGTACCCGGAACATCACGGCATCGTCGCCAACACCATGCGCGACGATCGCATTGGCACCACCTTCACCATTGGGGACACCACCATTGCGCGCGATCCGCGCTGGTGGGGCGGCGAGCCCATCTGGAACACCGCCGAGCGCCAAGGTGTGCGCACGGCAGCGCTGTTCTGGCCCGGCAGCGACTACGCCGTCAATGGCCGGTACCCCACCTACTACACACCGTACAACGGCCGCCTCCCCGATACCACGCGCGTGCAGCGGGTGCTCGACTGGCTCAGCATGCCCGCCGACCGGGCTCCGCGCTTCGTCACGTTGTACTTCAGCACCACTGACGATGCGGGGCACAGCTACGGGCCGCAGTCACCACAGGTGGACAGCGCCATTTCCCATGTGGACGCGCGCATCGGCCAACTCATGGACGGACTGGCGCAGCGCGGTCTCACCGGGCGCGTGAACATCGTGGTCGTATCCGACCACGGGATGACCGAGATCGACAGCAGTCGCGTCGTCAGACTCGATGAGTACGCGGACCTCGCGGACATGGAGGTGGTGGACTGGATGCCAGTTACGGCTATCACCCCCAAACCTGGCAAGTTGGCGAGTGTGTACGAGGCTCTGCGTCGTGTGCCGCATGTGCAGGTGTTTCACAAGGACAGCGTGCCCGAGCGGTTCCACTATCGCGCCAGCGTGCGCATCACGCCGCTCGTGCTGCTGGCCGACGAAGGCTGGACCATCAGCAGCACCGAGCGATTGCGGCGTAATGGTCCGCCTCGTGGCGGCACCCACGGCTACGACAACTTCCTTCCCAGCATGGGCGCGCTGTTCATCGCGGCCGGCCCGGACATTCAGCAGGGACGAGTGATTGGCCCCGTGGCCAACGTGCACGTGTATCCGCTGTTGGCGCGGTTGCTGGGTGTGAAGCCAGCCCCCAACGATGGCCACGCCGACTCGCTCGCCATTACCCGTCGCGAGTGACCTTCGGCGCGGCGCTCTGCGGTGCCAGCGGCTTCCCTTCCTGGTCGGAAATCAGCACCCACACGGTGCGCGTGCGCTTCGAATACAGCAACCGCACCGTCACATCGCGTGGGTTCTGCTTGAACGCAAAGTGAAAGTGGAAGCTGGTATCGAGCGCTTCGCGAATCACCCCTTCCTTGAAGCGCCCGTAGAATTCCTGCACGCGCGTGCACGGCGCGATCTCGGTGAAGAACTGCTTCCCGATCGCGTCTTCCTTGCGGAGCGATGCCAGCGAGGATTCCAGCGCGTTGTAATTGAGTATGCGCCCGCTCGAGTCGAGCTGGATCATGCCGTACGGCAGTCGATCGAGCTCGTCGGGGGTCATGTGATCGGCGGCCTCGAGGACCTTGTCGATCTGTTGCTTGTAGCGGTTGGGCATCGGGGTGGTACGGGAGTACTGGGGAGGTACCTGCAAGAATAACGCACGGTCACGCCGATGGGGTTCAACCGGGAATGGCGGACATCGCTGGACTTTCGGTGTATATTCGGGTTCTATGCCCACCCGCTCCTACGCCGAACTCCACTGTCATTCCGCGCTGTCGCTGCTGGATGGCGCGTCGCTCCCGGAACGGCTGGCCGAGCGGGCGGCCGCGCTCGGGTACGCCGCCCTGGCCCTCACCGATCACGACGAGATGGGTGGGGTCGTTCGCTTCGGCACCGCCTGTGAAGCGCTGTCGCTACCGGGTATCCTCGGCACCGAACTCACCGTGCGCATGCCGGAACTCGGTGGTCGTGGCGGAGAGCGTCGCACCCACCTGGTACTGCTGGCCGAATCACGCACGGGCTACCGCAACATCGCCACGCTGGTCACCCGCGCCCGCATGGATAGCGACCGGGGGCGGCCGAGTGTGCCGTGGGCGCTCGTCACCCGCCACGTGGAGGGCGTCACCGCCCTCACGGGGTGCGCGCGCGGGTGGCTGCCGCAACTGCTGGCGGAGGGGCGCAACGATCACGCCTGGACCGCCGCCTGTGAATTGCGCGACGTATTCGGTGCGCATCTCGCCATCGAGTGCTGGGACCATCGCCTCCCCGAGGAGCGCGCCCTGGTTACCCAACTGCAACCGCTCGCCACGCGACTGGGCGTGCCGTGGGTGGTGACCAACAACGTGCATTACGCGACCGCCGATGCGCGCATCGTGCACGATGTCCTGCTCACGCTGCGTCACGAGCGCACACTCGACACCATGGGCACGCGGCTCAAGCCCAATGCCGAGTGGGCGCTCAAATCCATCCCGCGTATCTACCAGCGGTGGCGCGGTGCCGAAGAAGGCGTGCAAGCCACGGTGGCCATCGCCGACCGCTGCGCCTTCCGTCTGGAACAGCTCAAGCCGAGCATGCCGGCCTTTCCGTTGCCGCCTGGTGTCACGGCCAACGAGTATCTCGCGCGCCTCGTCGAGCAGGGCGCATTCGAACGGTGGGGCACAGGACGCACCCCGAAACACGATCGCCAGCTGGCGCACGAACTGGGCATGATTCGCAAGCTCGGGCTCGCGGGCTTCTTTCTCATCGTGTGGGATATCGTGCGCTTCGCGCGGCGCGAGGGCATTCTCTGCCAGGGACGCGGCTCGGCGGCCAACTCCGCGGTGTGCTTCTGCCTCGGCATCACGGCGGTCGATCCCATTCGCATGGAACTGCTCTTCGAACGATTCCTCAGCGAAGACCGCAAGGAACCGCCGGATATCGACATCGATTTTGCGCACCGCGATCGCGAACGTGTGCTGCAATACGTGTACAATCGGTACGGCCGTGAGCACGCGGCCATGGTGTGTGAACAGATCACGTGGCGCGGCCGCAGTGCCGTGCGCGATGCGGCGCGCGTGTTGGGGTTCAGTACGGAGCAGGCAGACATGCTCGCGGCGCTCAGCGACCGGTTCAGCGCGCGGAGTACTGCGGAAGCGTTGAGGGCGGAGGCGGGAGATGACGGGAGCTTGGACGACGGGAGCTCGAACAGCGGAAGCTCGAACAGCGGAAACGGCAACAACGGAAACGGGAACAACAGGAAGCTCACGGCTGCCGACCGGCCACGCCCCAAAGCGAGCTACGAACCGTACGGCTCACCCAACGCACAGCGCGCGGCCAAAGGCATCAGCGAGCGCGATGCCACATGGCAGCAGCTCATCGACCTGCAGGCCGAGCGCAAGATTGCCAGCGACGAACGTGCGCAGCTGGGCCCACTCGCCAAGGGGGCCGACAATACGCGCCCCGGTGCGCGCCCGCGGGTGAAGATCGATCCGTCGTCGCGCCTGCCGCTCGACGACAAGAGCCCGGCCGCCAAAGGCACACACGCGGAGTTCGTCGAAGGGCGCAATCGCACCACCGCCTCCCGCGATGGCGCCTCCGGACGCGAACTCTTGCAACGCGCCGGTCTCGATCCCGACGATGCGCGCGTGCGACAGCTCGCACACGTGGTTAATGGGCTGCATCAACTCCCGCGTCACCGCTCCATTCACGTGGGTGGGTTCATCCTCACCGAAGAACCGCTTGGCAGTGTGGTACCGCTCGAACCCGCCTCCATGCCCGGTCGTACCGTGATCCAGTGGGAGAAGGACGATCTCGATCCCGTAGGGCTTGTGAAGATCGACTTGCTGGGCCTCGGCATGCTCACCGTGGTGCAGGACTGTTTGCTGTACATCCGGCACACACGTGGCGTGACGGTGGATCTGGGGCAACTCGACATGAGCGACGCCGCCGTGTACGACGTCATCTGTCGTGCCGACACGGTGGGGCTCTTCCAGATCGAGAGCCGCGCGCAGATGAACACACTGCCGCGCCTCAAACCGCGCTGCTTCTACGATCTCGTGGTGGAAGTGGCGCTCATTCGCCCGGGCCCCATTCAGGGGGAGATGGTGCACCCCTATCTGCGCCGACGCGCGGGGCTCGAGCCCATCACCTATCCTCACCCCAGCGTGGAGAAGGTGCTGCGTCGTACGCTCGGTGTGCCACTCTTCCAGGAGCAGGGCATGCAGGTGGCCATCGCGGCCGCCGGCTTTACTCCCGGGCAGGCCGATCAGTTGCGACGCGCCATGGGGCACAAGCGATCGCGCGAACGCATGGCCGCCATTTGCGAAGAGCTCATTGCCGGCATGGCGCGCAACGGCATTCCCGAGGAAACCGCGCGCCGCATTTACAACCAGATCAACGCCTTCGCCGATTACGGCTTTCCCGAGAGTCACGCGGCGAGCTTCGCGCTCATCGTGTACGCCACGGCGTGGCTGCGCCACTACTACGCTCCCGAGTACCTCTGTGCCATGCTGAACGCACAGCCCATGGGCTTCTACTCGCCCGGCACGCTCATCGAAGACGCCAAGCGCCACGGTGTACACGTGCTCCCCATCGATCTCACGAAGAGTGTGTGGGATCACACGCTCGAACTCCCCGACGGCCGCGTGCTCATCCCCAACGACGGCACGGTGCGTTGGAGAACAGCAACACCCCACCATCTCCACTCACCACCCGATACCGATCGGCAATCGTCGTCGCCGCCAGGCGAACTATCCGTCCGTCTTGGCCTCCGTCTCGTGCGCGGCCTCGGCGCCCGTGCACGTCGATCGCTCGAAGCTGCGCTGCGCGACGGCCCGTTCACCAGCGTGGAGAACGCGGTGCAGCGGGTCATGCTCGACAAGGCCGCGTGGCGTCGCCTCGCCGAAGCGGGTGCCTTCGACAGCCTGTTTGCCCACGAGCCACCAGAGCGCCGTCGTCGCGCCGCGCTGTGGGAAGTCATGGCGGCCACGCGCGGCCCCGAGTTGCCGCTCGCGCCGCGCACCCAAACCGCCGCCGCGCATACGCCGCCACTGCCGTCGTACACGCCAGTAGAACTCACCGAAGCCGACTTCCGCATGACCGGCCTCTCGCTCACCGGTCACCCCATGGTGCACGTGCGCCAGCACCTCGCTCTCAACGGCGTGCTGACTGCACGCGAGGCGCACGACATCGGCAAGGACGGTCAGCCGGTGGCCGTAGCCGGTCTCGTGATCTGCCGGCAGCGCCCCGGCACCGCCAAGGGGTTCGTGTTCCTCACCCTCGAAGACGAAACGGGGATGATCAACATCGTGATCACCCCCGATCGTTTCGAACAACATGCGCTGCTCATCTCCACCACGCCCCTGCTGCTCATTCGCGGCACGCTGCAGGTGGAACAGCACGTGGTGAACGTGCGGGCCAAACAGTTCCGCGCCCTCGAACTCGGCGGCGGCGAGCAGCACGTGAAGGGGCACAACTACCGGTAGTGCATTCACCGCGTTCCCGGCGAAGACCGGCGCATCAGCCGCGCAGCATCCCCAACACGCTATTCACCAGCGCCCCGCTGTTGGCCGGCATGTTGCCACCGGGCGTGAACTGGTTCACCAGTTCGGGCAACACCGATGCCAGTCCGTCCTTGGCCTGCTCCGGCGATACGCCGGCCTGCGACGCCGCCGACACCACGGCATCGTGCCCCAGCACCTTTTCGAGTTGATCGCCGCTCAACGCGGCGTTGGCGCCCGTACCGACCCAGCTCTGCACGACATCGCCGAGCCCGCCAGCCTGGAATTTCTGCACCAAGCCTTCCAGTCCACCCTGTTGCTGCACCAGCGTCATCGCGGCCGCCAACAGGCCGTTCGCGCTCCCCTGGCCACCAAACTGCTTCAGGAGACCACCAACCAGTTGCTGCGCGTCACCACCCTGCCCACCCAGCAACGATCCCGCCACATCACCCAGCGCCCCGTCGAATAGTCCCATGACATCCTCATGCTGAAGAAACGAACCCCTGCTGCCGCAGTGCAGTCAGGTGGCAACTCATAACCCCTTACCCAGTCCCCGGCGGCTGTGCCGCCCCCAGCGTAAATGCCGTCACCTCGGGTCGCACGTTGAACCGAACCGGTAAGTACGTGCCGATACCACGATTGATATACATGTGACGCCCGCCGGCGAGCGCAAAGACACCGCTCGAGTACCGCTTGTTCTGCACCGGAAGAATCGGCGGACGCAGAAACGGCGCCTTGCACTGACCGCCATGTGTATGACCCGCCAGTACCCAGCCATCAAACGTGCCCCAGCCTGCCAGATCCACCGTGTCGGGATTGTGACTGAGCACCAACTGCGCCGCCTGCGGATCAACTTTCGCAAACGCATGCGACGGATCAAACTGTCCGGCCCACAGGTCACCGAGTCCGACAACCTGCAACCCCTCCACCGTTGCGACTTCGTTCACGAGCACGGTAACGCCAAGATTCTCGAGCATACCGCGTAGCCCCGCTGCCACCGTCGGCTGCTTCCACTCGGGACCGTAGTCGTGGTTGCCAAAGGTCACCACCGTGGCCAGACGACCGCGTGGCAGATCGGCGTATATCGCCTCGGCATGCGCCAGCATACCAACGTGGTGAGACACGAGGTCACCCGTGACCACCACGATGTCGGGAGCCATGGCGCGCACGCGATCGAACGTGTCTCGCACGTATTGATCGCGCACCGTGGCTCCGACGTGAATATCGGAAAGCTGCACGAGACGCGCCCCTTGCAACGCTTGCGGCAAGGCGCGAACAGGAAGCGGCAGCGTTGTCACGTCGAGCCATTCCGGCTCCACGAATCGGGTATACAACCCGACTCCAGTGGCCGTCCCCAGGAGTCCGGCTGCTGTAGCCAGGAATGCGCGACGCGATGGCATTCTGCATTCTAACCCTCGCGCCGACGCGGATGGTATCGCATTCTCCATCCATGCGCCCTACTTCCCGACTCCGCGTGCTGTTCTGGTTGCCTGCGCTGGCTCTCGCCGCGCTCGGCATGATCCCACGTACTGCGGCGGCCCAGCCAACCCGATTCATTGTACCGGCGGTGCCCGAAGGCGCCCGCTGGCTCAAGGGCAACACGCACACACACACCACGAACTCCGATGGCGATACGCCGCCTGAGCAGGTGGCGCGCTGGTACAAATCGCACGGGTACCGTTTCCTGGTGCTGAGCGACCACAACGTGTTCACCGACCCGGCCACACTGTCGGCACTCATGGACTCGACGTTTCTGCTCATCCCAGGCGAAGAGGTCACGACGAACTTCCAAAGCGCCTCGGTGCACGTGAACGCCCTCGATATTACGCGCGTGATCCCGGCGCCCTAGGGCAACACGCTACTCGAGACGGTGCAGAATACCATCGATGCCATTCGCGCTGAGCGAGCCATTCCGCACATCAATCATCCGAACTTCCGCTGGAGCATCGACACCACGGTGCTCTGGCGCATGCGCAACGATCGCCTCATCGAAATTCACAACGGCCATCCCACCGTGCACAACATCGGCGGCGGCGACTGGCCAGGGCTCGAAGACGCGTGGGATGCACTGCTCACGCGTGGCAAACGCATCTACGGGCTCGCGGTCGACGATGCCCACCACTTCCAAGGCGAATTTTCAGCCGACCGCGCCAATCCGGGGCGGGGCTGGGTGGCCGTGCGCACCACGTCGCTACAGAGTCGCGCCATCGTGGAAGCGCTCGACCACGGCGACTTTTATGCCAGCAGTGGCCCCGTGCTCGGCGACATCGTTGTGAACGAAACTACGCTCTCCATCACCATTGCCCGTACAGGTGATTTCAAGTACACCACACAGTTCGTGGGGGCGAACGGACGTGTCCTTGCCACCGACCGTTCGCTCACCCCGCGCTACACACTGCGAGGCGACGAAACCTACGTGCGTGCGCGCGTAATCGACTCCGGCGGTCGCGTGGCGTGGGTGCAGCCGGTGTTCACCACGAGATTCAAAGAGCGCGAACCCGAGCGCGACTGACGCTCAGTCGCTCGACAGCACTGGCAGCTCACGCAGTCGGCCACCCGCCAGCGTGCGGCCATCGCGCAATGCCACGTACACGCCGCGTGTGACCTCGCCACGCGCGGTTCGTGCCGCGGTTTCGTCGAGCACATGCTGCAACCCGCCGCACACGTACGCATTGCAGATGCTGCTGCGCATGGCGCGCGGCAGGGTACATCCATGTTGGCCCTGATACACACACCCCGGATGCATGGAGCGCGCCGGCAAGTACGACACATACGCATCGACCACCGCGTCATCGGTGAGCGATGTGTTGACTGCCATGAATTCCCGAATGGTGCGTGTGCGCAGGAACGCGTGATTTCCGCCATTCCCGCAACACTTCCCACGACAGGCACTGCAGGTAGTCACGACCACCGCCGTCGACACGCTTCCGAGTGGCGCCGGATTGTCCAGCGTGCGTTCGTCTTCGTCGGCGGAGGTGCCACGCACGAACGCCACGAGTTCGTGCAGCCGCGCGATGAACGCCCGCCGGCGTACGGCGGCCAGCGTTCGCATTCGTGCCCGGTGCTGCGGCACAACGGCCACCGCATACGAGTCGGCCACCGATGCCAGCCCACGCACCGCAGCGGCGCGATCGCGGCGCTGTTCGGCCTCGCGCTGCAATTGGGCAAGCGCCTGCTTGGCCTGCGCCATGGCCGACCTCGGCATGCCCGACTCACTCATGAGGCGTCGCCAGCACGGGCAATACGCGCAACGTGCGCCGGTTCGCCCAGCGCGCCTCTTCGTGCCCCACATACACGCCCGCATCGCCGCCGTCGGCGATGCGACCGGCGAGTACACGGAGGCCATCGCACAGGTAGCGATTGCACTCGCTTCCGCGCATATCGCGTGGCAGCGTACAGCCGCGGGCGCCCTGATACACGCACCCCGGCACCGCCGAGCGCGCAGGCAAGTGCGAGAGGTACTCCGCCACGATGTCGTCGTCGCAGGCCTCAGGGCGACGGTCGCGTGCCTTGCGCATCGTGTCGGGCTTGATGAACGCGTGGTTGCCGCCCCACTGACTGCAACACCACCCCCGGCATGCGCCGCACGCCGCGCCGAGCAATGCGCGCGCGGAATCCGACAGGGCAGCGTATCCCTCATACTGCGGGCCTACGGGCTCCGACGTTGGAATGGCCTCGGTAGGCGCCACCGGTTCGCGAGCGGCGTCGAGTGTGCGCCGAAGATGTGCCTCGAACAATCGGCGTCGCTTGGCGCCGAGGGGCCGCGTCACGTTCTCGACGTGCGGTACCAGTCCCGTCGCAATGCGCGCGGGATCTACCTGCGGATGCCCACGCGTGCGCAGTACGTGAGCGCGTTCGGCCTTGAGCGCTTCGAGATGGTCGGCGCGCCGCTGCGCGTCCTTGCGCACCACACTTTCGAAATACGTGCGTTCGCACGCGTCGCGGCCGCAGTGCGGCTGCCGTCGCCGGAACAGCGCCTTGAGACGCTGACAGTAGCGACAGCGAAAATCTGCGCGGGGAAACGCCGCAGCCAGCCGACACTCCGCGCGTTCGCAGACTGCAGGGCGCCCGGCAATGATCTGGGCACGCGGCGCCGACAAGACATCATCACAGATCTCACAGCTGCGCAACGGAAACGTCATGACGCAAACTGGAGTTCGCGGCCCATAAACGCCAACGGGCCATCGATCCGAAGATCGATGGCCCGTGTTCAGTTCGCTGAAGTCGCGGCGATTAGCCGCGGATCTTCACGACCTGCTCGGCCGCGGGGCCCTTCTGGCCCTGCACGATGTCGAATTCGACACGCTCGCCCTCGGCCAGGGTGCGGAAGCCGCCGCCCTGAATGGCCGAGTGGTGGACGAAGCAATCCTTCGAGCCGTCGTCGGGCGTGATGAAACCAAAGCCCTTGGCGTCGTTGAACCACTTCACCTTGCCGGTCGTACGCATGGCACTGCTCCTGTGTGTTACTGGGTGTTCGGAGTCCGGCCCTGCCGTACGCACCGAGCACTCGTGTTGAATCGCGGACCATTCCCCCGCGTGGGTTAGCCACCGTCGTGCAACGCTGGCCAAGCATCCAAGTCGAGATGGAGGCGTACAACAAAGGGACCCGCGTTGAGCCAGGTCCCCGAAGTCGCCTGCTACTGCGTATCCCGCGCCGTGGCGCGCCCATCCTGATCTGAGTGCTGCAAGACGTTAGCGCGCCCGGAACAAAGCGTCAATACTGAATTCCGGGGGCGGCGTCACGCCCGGGTCACACTCGCGGCAGGGACGGCTGGTGCCCCAAGTTGGTCACAGTTGTGCGCCTGTTTTCGATGCTCTTCACGCTCACCTTTTTCGCTTCGTATGCGCTTGCCTGCTTCCGCGTATTCCAAACTGTGTGGCGTCGCGTTGGGCCTCATGGTCGCCGCGCCAATGGGGAACACCGTGGTCGCGCAGGGTGCCCCCACGTCGCCGCGACGACTGGGCGCCGCCGACATCGATTCCATGACGCTCCACCAGTCGGGACGCCGCATCGGCTACGGAAGCGACTCCCTGCACTTCGGGGAGTTGCGCCTGCCACCGGGTGCGCGCGCCGATGCTCGTGTTCCGGTGGCGGTCGTCATCCACGGTGGCTGCTGGATCTCCTCGTTCGCCTCGCTTCGGAATACCGCCGCGTTGGCCGACGCCTTGGCAGAGGCGGGAATTGCGACGTGGAACGTGGAATACCGCCGGGCCGATCACCCGGGTGGAGGCTGGCCCGGCACGCTGGTCGACGTAGCCCGCGCCACCGACCACCTGCGCACCCTGGCGCGCGAATTTCCTCTCGACACTACGCGCGTCGTGGCCGTTGGACACTCGGCCGGGGGCCAACTCGCGCTCTGGCTGGCCAGCCGTGCGACACTCCCCGCTCAATCGCCCCTTGGCGGGTCTGTTCCGCTGTCAATCAAAGGGGTGGTGTCGCTGGGCGGCGTGACCGATCTCGAGGAGTTCGCAGCCCGCATTCCCGGGGGATGTGGTCGCGGAGCCTCGCTGTTGCTCGGCGGCGATCCGCGCTCGCTTCCCGACCGCGTCCAACTCGCATCGCCCGTCCGGCGCCTCCCCCTCGGCATACCCACTACGCATATCGCGGGCGAGCAGGATGCCATCGCGCCCGATAGTGTCCGTAACGCGTTTCGACGTGCCGCGATCGCGGCTGGAGACCCGCCACCGCTGAATATCACGGTGCCCGGCGGCCACTTCGACGTCATCGCACCGCGTACAGCGGCTGGGGCCGAGGCGTTGCGCCAGACGCTCATGCTGCTTGGCCTGCCCCCACGGTAGCTTGCCGCCTAGGCGCATTTTGCGCTTTACAGCGCTCGCCGCCGGGGGCATCGTCAATACAGTGAGTTTCCCCTACCCGGAGTCGCCCCGATGAAGGACAACCAGCTCAAGTCGTTGCTGAAGAAGACCCAGGCCAAGGCTGCGCAGGTGAAGAAGCCGACCAAGCAGGCCTACGACCCCACGCTTCAGGCCACCCGCGGTACCGAAGAGCGCGACGACTCCGAAGCGAAGGAAATCTTCAAGGAAATGAAGCGCCGCGAGTTCTGACGAAACGGGCGCGGGCGCGCCCACGTACGGAGTGCTGTGATTCCCACCCACTCGCTCGCCGACCCGTCGTTTCTCGCCCTGCAGGCCGCCGTTGCCGGACGCTTCTCTCTCGAAAGCGAGTTGGGGCGCGGTGGCATGGGCATCGTGTATCTGGCGCGAGACGTCATTCTCGAACGTCCCGTGGCCATCAAGTTGCTGGCGCCAGCACTTGCTGCGCGTGAGGACATGCGGCGGCGTTTCCTGCGCGAAGCGCGATTGGCGGCGCAGTGCTTTCACCCCAACATCGTCCCCATCCACGAAGTCGCTGAACACGGTGACCTTGCGTGGTTCGTCATGGCCTATGTGCCGGGCGAAACGCTCGCCGAGCGACTGCGACGCGCGGGGCCACTGCCGGCCGATCAGGTACGACGCATCGGCCGCGAAATCGGGTGGGCGTTGGCCTACGCGCACGAGCGCGGTGTCGTGCATCGCGATGTGAAGCCCGAGAACATTCTGCTCGAACAGGGCTCCGACCGGGCCCTCATGGCCGACTTCGGCATTGCGGTCATGGATAACGGACCGCAGCAGAGTGGCGAAGTCGCCGGGACGGCCCGGTACATGGCCCCGGAGCAAGCACTAGGCGAGCCCATCGACGGTCGCGCTGATTTATACGCGCTTGGCGTCACGTTGTACGTGGCAGCCACCGGCAGCTATCCATACGAGGGCGACTCCGCCATGGCCATCGTGGCGCAGCAAGCGACTATGGCAGCGGCTTCGGTACGGGTGCGATCGCCGCGGCTTCCGGCCACAGTAGCCGACGCCATCGACCAGTGCCTGGCCGTGCGGCCCGACGAGCGGTTCGCTTCGGCGGCACGTTTCGTCGAGGCGCTCGACCGTGTACCCGACAGCGGTGAACTCCCACAGGACGCCAAGCCTGCTCGTGCCGCCGCCAGCGCCACGCTCACGCTGGCCGACTGGACCTTCGCCATTGGCTATGCGTCGGTGTTTCTGGTGCTCGGCGAAGAAGCCGGATCATTCGGGCGTGCCATCATGGCGGGGGTAACGCAAAGCATCGTCACCTTTGCCGCGCTGGCTACAGGCATTCGGGGGGCGGAAGCCGTGATCAGTGCTCGCACGGCGCTCAAGCGCGGTGTGGCGCCAGCCGATGTCGCCGATGCGCTCGCGCCGCCGCCTGAGCCAACGTTCGAGCGCTTCGGTATGGCCAAGGCTGTCGGTCTGCTTCTGCTGGCAAGCGCACTGGCCGTGGGCCAGGCCGCCGTCGACAACGCGCACCTGCCCACTGTGCTCGAATTCATGGGCAACATGACCACGTGGCTGCTCCCGCCCATTCTCGTCCAGCGCGCCGTGGGCGCGGTGCGCCGGGAGAGTGGCTTGAGTGGCTGGCTCCACACCGTTGTGCACAAACCGCTCGCCCAACGTGTCGTGCGCTGGCTGGGCGGCAGGGACTCGATGCGGCGCCACCACGCACTCCCCGCCTCGGCACCCACCGAGGTCATGTTGGGAGACGCCGCCAACGCCATCTTTTCGAGGCTTCCGCAGGCGGCACGCGAGGCCTTGGCAGCACTGCCTGCCGCCACCGAGGCGCTGGCCAAGGAAGCCGTCGTGCTGCGTGCCCGAGCCGAGGAGCTGTCGGACATCCATCGTCGGGCGCGCCAGGCGCCGCACGATGCGGCCGCATTAAACCGCATCGAACACGAGCGTACCGCCGTAAAAGCGCGGCTGGCCACCGCGATCGCAGGCCTCGAGAACATCCGGCTCGACCTGCTGCGACTCGAGGCGAACCGCACAGTACCCGGCGCACTTACCGAGCACTTCGATGCCGTACGCGAGCTCCAGCGGCAGGTCGATGCCGCAGCCGAGGTGCAACGCGTCTTGCGCCCGTTCCGTGAGGCACCAACTCCGGTCTGATCGTGTAATTTGGGCGCGGAGCACAGAAGCACCGTTGCAATGCACCGCCACCTACTGGAACCGATCGTGACCGACTTCGAAACGCTGGGCGCATTCTATCTCGGAAAGCGCTACGACATCCCGTCCCGCACGCGTCGCGACGACTACGTGCTGTACGATGCGAAAGACCTGACCACGCACGCCGTCATCATCGGTATGACCGGCAGTGGCAAGACGGGTCTGGGGGTGGGGCTGCTCGAAGAAGCGCTCATCGACAAGGTGCCGGTCATCGCCGTCGACCCCAAGGGGGATCTCGGTAATCTGGCGCTGCGGTTTCCAGCGCTCGCGGCGAGCGATTTCCGGCCGTGGGTAGACCCCCAGCAGGCCACGAACGCCGGCATGACGGCCGATCAATACGCCGGGCAGCAGGCCGATCTCTGGAAGAACGGACTCGCCGGCTGGGGGCAGGACGGCACGCGCATTCAGCGCTTCCGCGATGCCGCCGATGTCACCATCTACACGCCGGGCAGCACGGCGGGCCGCCCCCTGTCGCTGCTCAAGGCGTTCGATGCGCCGCCAGCGGCCGTACGTGACGATGCCGAAGCGCTGCAGGAACGCGTCAACGCCACCGCAACATCGCTGCTGGCGCTGCTCGGTATCGAGGCCGACCCAATCTCCAGCCGCGAACACATCCTGCTGGCGAATCTGCTGCACCACGCGTGGCAGGAAGGCCGCAGCCTCGATCTCGCGGCGCTCATTGGCGGCATTCAGAACCCGCCGTTCACGACCGTGGGCGTCATGCCGCTCGATACGGTGTTTCCGCCGAAAGATCGCATGACGCTCGCGATGCAGCTGAACAATCTGCTCGCCTCGCCCGGATTCAAGACATGGATGCAAGGCGAAGCGCTCGACACGGCGAGTTTGCTGTACGACCCGAACGGCAAGCCGCGCGGCAGCGTGATTTCCATCGCGCACCTCAACGACGCCGAGCGCATGTTCTTCATGACGCTGCTGCTGTCGGACATTCTGGCGTGGGTTCGCACGCAGCCGGGCACCGGGTCGCTGCGTGCCATTCTGTACATCGACGAGCTGTTCGGCTACATGCCGCCAGTGGCCAACCCGCCCAGCAAGGTGCTCTTGCTCACGCTGCTCAAGCAGGCGCGCGCATTCGGCTTGGGAGTGGTGCTGGCCACGCAGAATCCGGTGGACCTCGATTACCGTGGCCTGTCCAACACGGGCACCTGGTTCATTGGTCGACTGCAGACGGAACGCGACAAGATGCGCGTGATGGAAGGACTCGAGGGCGTGAGTGGAGGCCAGCCGTTCGACAAAACGGCCATGGAGCAGACCATCGCGGGCCTCGGCAAGCGTGTCTTCCTGTTGCACAGCGTGCATGAACCGGCACCCATCACCTTCGAAACGCGGTGGACGCTCTCCTATCTCGCGGGGCCCATGACGCGCGAGCAGATCAAGAGCGTGACGGCCCTGGCCCCGGCGACGTCGGCATCTCCCGCGGTAGCATCGGCGCCAGCGCTGAGCACAGGCGGCACGGGTGGTGGCATGGCCGCGCTCGACGCGCGTGCCACCGCCGCTCCGGTGTTGCCGCCTGATGTTCCGCAGTTCTTTCTGCCGCCAACCCGCGACGGGGCGTTGCAGTACAACCCGGTCGTACTCGGTCTCGCCGACGTGGGCTTCACCAGCGCGAAACTGGGAGTCACGGAGCAGCGTCGCGTGGCGCTGCTTGCCTCGGTTGACGACGGCCCGATTGCCCTCGAATGGGACGCGGCCGAAAAGGTGGAACTCGATCCATCACTGCTCGAACAGCGTCCGCGCGATGGCGCGGTATTCGGCGCGTTGCCCAACGTGGCCACCAAGGCCAAGAACTACGCCGTGTGGAGCAAGATGCTTCAAAAGTGGGTCGTCACCAACGAAGCGGTGACGCTGTTCAAGAGTGCCGCCTTCAAGGCGACCTCGCAGCCAGCGGAGAGCGAGGCCCAGTTCCGCATTCGCCTGCAGGTCATGGCGCACGAAGCGCGTGACGCGAAAATCGAGGTACTGCGCGGCAAGTATGCCACCAAGCTCACCGCCATGCAGGACAAACTGCGGCGCGCCGAACAGGCCGTGCAGCGGGAGGCGCAGCAGGCGTCGCAGGCGAAGATGGACACGGCCATCTCCGTTGGTGGTGCCATTCTCGGCGCCATCTTCGGACGCGGCAAAGTCGGCGTCAGCACGATTGGCAAGGTTGCCACCGCCACGCGCGGCGCAGGTCGTGCGGCGCAGCAGTCGGGCGATGTCGCGCGCGCACAGGAAACGCTGGCAGCCGCACAGCAGCAGTACACCGAACTCGAAGCGAAACTGCAGGCCGAGGTGGACGCGCTCGGCAGCGCGTACGATGCACAACAGGAACAGCTCGAGGAGGTCGTGGTGCGCGCCAAAACCGGCGACGTACACGTCCAGCTCTGTGCCCTGCTCTGGGTTCCCTACGTCAAGGACGCCAACGGACTGGTACAGGCCGCGTGGCGATGATCGGTCAGATCAAACTGACCAGATAGGCGACGGAGTAGGCCAGCAGAAACGCCAGGCCACTCTGCGCGAGTGACGACGCGTCGAGACGCAGGGCCCGAGCGACGGTACGACGATGTGACTTCGGCATGGGAGGCTCCGGTGCGGGGAAAGGGGGGTGGCAGGTAGACGCACCGGGCCGCCAACGCGTCACATCACCGGGTTCTCACACTATTGAGCGACCAGTCGTAGGTGCGCGGCTGCACGATGGCCATACCGTCGAGCAGCCGCTGCTTCTGCGGCTCGGTCGGGCGCAGCGTGATATACGGCGCCACGAAGAGCACCAGCTCTTTGCGAGTCGTGCCAAAGTCCCGCTCGTAGGCCGTGAGCACACGGTTCACGCCGAGTACTCCGTTGCGATACCAGGTACGGGTGGTGTCGGAGAGCAGGCGGCGCGCCTGGTCTTCGAGTTGATCGACCAGGCGTTCCCCCACATACGCTTCGCTACGCAGTGGCGGGGCGCCCTTGGCCGCCGGCACCAAGGCAAAGTGCACACGGGGTTCGTGAAATTCCTTGCGCAGTATGCGATGCAGCACCTGATCGAGGCTGTACTGCTGGCCGGCGGCGCGCACGATGCGTTCGTTCCACGGCCCCTTGAGCTGCAGGAAGCCCAGGGTGCGATTGATGTTGCGTATGGACGTGCGCTCCTGATGCCGGAGCACCAGCTGGATGGTGTAGGCGTTGTACACGTTGATCCAGTAGGCCAGCCGCGCATCCTCCGACAGCGCGCTCACCGTGACGGTATCAAGCGAGGCGAGATACCGCGGAAACTCGGGCGCGCGAGCGAAGGCATCGTAATCCACGAGACCGTCGCGTACATGCGTACGCAACAGCCGGTCGAAGGGCGCGTGCAGCGCCTCCTGCGCGCCAAGCGGCGCCGCCAACGGACCAACCAACGGGACAGCGTAGAACCCCAAGCACCAGATCACGGCGGCGAGGCCGTGGCGGAAAGCACGTGTTGCGACCGGCATTATCGTTCACCCATGTCAACGGACTGGTTGCTTGGCGTATGGCGCCTCATGCGGGCGGATGCCCCGCTCGACTTCGCGCCCGGTGTGCGCATGGAGTTTCTCGCCGACGGCGTGCTGTTGTACCACGTGGATGTGGGCGGCACTGACACCATCATCGAACTCGTGTATCGCGTGGAAGGCGATTGGCTGCACACCGAGAACCCGACGTCTCCACACACGATGTCCGTACGCATGACGCACGGCGAAGGTGACAGTCTGCTCTTCGACTTCGGCGGGCCATGCGCGCTGCTCGTGCGCGAAGTCATGCCACCGCGCGGGCCACAACCGTAGCCCCCACAACAGCTTCGTTCACATCCAGAATGCGTACTGCTTGGTCATGAGCACGAACACGGACAGCGCACCATTCGTCACCGCGTGCACCAGGACCAGATCGCCAAGCGACCGCGTCTTCGCCATGTACCAGTTGTACACGATGCCGCACATGAGCCCGACGTCCCAATAGGGACCATGTTCGCTGGCGAACAGCAGCGCGGTACCCACAAAGGCGAGCGTGTTGTAGGTACCCATGGGCACGCGAGACCAATCGTTGCTCACGACCCAGCGCGGAAGAAATCCACGCCAGAAGATCTCCTCGAGCAACGGCACGAGCAGCGCCGCGCGCGTAATGCGCAGCGCCAGCATGGTGGGGTCGGACAGCCACGCGTCGGGGATGGTGCTGACCGTTTCGCCGGTAATCGCGTTCTGAAACAGCCAGTGTGAGCGATAGCCCGGCCACAGCTGCTCGGGCAACACCCAGAGCGCGAACACGGCCAGCCCCAACAGCACACTCGGCACGAAGTGCGATACGCGCAACGAGAACACCACGCGGCGCGACACGGTGAGCAGGACCAGTGCCAGGACGCCAAGCCGCAGGACTTCTTCCCACGGCTGTGCCAGCTCGATGAACGGCCAAACGGCCATCCACACCATGAACACGGCGAACGGCGCGACCCACGGCAAAGCCGATGGTCGCGCCGCTGTCGGTTCGGGAAGCTCGGTCACGGGCATTGACACAAACTACATGCAATCACGCGGGAGGCACGCCCCGGTTCGTGAACCGCCCCCCACTTCCGGTGCCGGACACCGCCCGCTTACGGTCCGTAGACTATGGGCGACGTGCCCTGACGGATGTCCCGGGCGCCCGCCGCGACCCCCGAGCCCACCGCGAAGGCGGCAGTCAGGGCCGTGCCAACGCCGACGACTGGGAGAAGCCCCACAGCCGCGCTGCCCACGAGGAATACGGCGCCGCCGGCCAACCACGGCGCCAGCGACTTCTGCACCGCGTCGACGTAGCGCAGGCGATTGCGCACGAAACGGCGGGTTGAGCCGTGCAGCACGATGGCCACGACGGTGGCAATGGCGAACGAGATGAGCAGGGAGATCATGGGTCCTCCGGAATTTGCATCAGAACCGCCGAACCGGCATCGGAGCGCGGGGGGCTGATGACCCTAACGACGAAGCGGGGCACAGGTTTCAGCCTGGCCCCGCCGTGTCGAAGCCGCACAGCGCCGGCACGGCTTGGGTACGGCCACCGGCGCCCCGCCCGTGTGCGGCACGTCACCTCGCCGGCGGACGTGCCGGCATGCTCATCTTGGTGTAGGAATCAGGGATGGCAAAGAGGTCGTTCGACAGGCGACGGCGTTCCACCTTGGTGACTTCCAGCGGTACGGTACCGTCGGGCATGGTCACCTTGAGCGGAAACTCGTTCGCGATCTGCTGCTGCCAGGGAGCGATCGCCCCGCGCATGCCGTCGAGCGGATTGATGAACCGTCCCAGCGCCTTGGTGAGGCACAAGTCGGTCGAGCCGGTCTTCGACGTCACCTCCACGTGTTCGCACGACAATCCGGCCACGGTTTCCATGCGCCCGGTTCGCGTGACTTTCACATCGGCCGCCGGTGCGGTTGCCGCTTGCGCTGCGGCAGCCGCTTCAGGAAGCGTCATTTCCATGTAGGCGTTCTGGGCGGCCACAAGCACGTACAGCTTCTTCTCCTGCGGCACCGCGATCATGGTCATGCCGCCTGCCGCCCCCCCCATGTTCACCCGCAGCTTGCCGGCACGTACCAGATACTCCATCTGCTGATTCGTGACGCCTTGGGGCGTACGGCCCGCCATGCGCATGGTAATGCTGCCTTCGAAGGCCTGCGCCTCAGCGCGGCCCACCACGCACATCCCACCGAGCAGCGCCACCACGGCGCCGCGTGTCCAACGGTTCATGCCATGCCCTTGTGAATGGCCGTGAGTACGAGTTCCGCGAAGCGGTCGATCTCGTCGAGCGAGGTGTACACGTTTGGCGTCACGCGGATCCCCTTGAACTCCGCGTGCACGATCGGCGTCTGCACCACGCGGTATTTACCCATGAGCCAGTCACCAAGTTTCGATGGGTCGATCCCGTCGACATTGAAGAAGCCCAATCCGCCACCCCACGGCGAGTCGAGTGGCGTGAGTACTTGCACACGCCCCTTCCCCTCTGCCAGTAGCCGCTTGGCCCACCGATCCCGCAGATACACCAGTCGCGCCGCTTTGCGGGATGCACCGAGCGCCCGGTGGAACGCCAGCGACACGGAAACGGCGTTGTGATTGGCGGCCGGATGCGTGCCGACCTCCTCGAACTTCCGGATGTCGCCAGCCTGCCCATCGTTTTCGGCGTACAACGGCCAGATGCTCTTGATCTTGTCGCGACGCACGTAGAGAAAGCCCGTACCAATGGGCGCGAGCAACCACTTGTGCAGGCTCGTGCCGTAGTAGTCGCATCCGAGTTCGTCGCGGGTAAACGGGAATTGCGCAAAGGCATGTGCCCCGTCGACGAACGTTTCCACACCGCGCGCGCGCGCCATAGCCACCAGCTCCTTCACCGGCAGGATCTGGCCGGTGAGGTTGGTGATATGCGTGATCTCCATGACCCGCGTGCGTGACGTGATTCCAGCCGCGAACGCATCGACGATCTGCTGCGGATTGGTGCAGGGGACGGGAAAGGAGATCTCCTTGATCACGATCCCCTGTCGACGTGCACGCTGCTTCCACCCGTTGATCATGCGCCCGTAGTTCTGGTTGCTCAGCAGCACTTCGTCACCGGGCTTGAGATCAATCCCGTGGATGAGCGTGAGCAGCGCTTCCGACGCGTTGCGCGTGATGGCCATCTCTTCGGGGTCGCACCCGAAGTCTTTCGCGACTTCGCGACGTACCACCTCGATGCGCGGCTCAAGGTCGCGCCACATGTGAATGACGGGCAGTTCGTTGCTGTAGCGCAGATCGCGCTCGAGCTGTGCCATCACGTGCGACGGCGCCGGTGAACAGCCACCGTTGTTGAGATTGATCCACGTACGATCGAGATCGAACGCGCGCTGCACCGGTTCCCAGAAGTCTTCGTCGGCGGCGAACGCCTGCGCATCGGCGGCCGTCCCCTGCCAATGCGGCGCCTCGGGGTCGAAGAGGCGATGCCCGCGGCTCTTCGCCACATCGGCGGCATCGAGCAAGCGACGGATGGCCCCGGGCGCGAAGCGGGGCGACGAGAGGGCCGGGAGGGCGGTGGTTCCGGCAAGCGCAGCGACGAAGAGGCGGCGATCCATACGCAAACATGCGCGCAAAGCGTTCGCCCCGCGAGAGCCTGAAGGCACCCGCGGGGCGAACGTTTCGGTTCAAGAGTTGGCGGCCAGCAGTTGTCCGCCGCCGGTGCTCAGAGTCCGGCTACGCGACGGGCGGGCGCCACGCCAGCCGGTACCGACAGCGGTTCCGTTTTCACTTGCTTGAGACGAGAGCGATAGCGGGGCAGGATGACCTCGAAGCGGGCCCCCACCTCGCGGTAGCGATCGAGACGCAGCTGCCCACCATGCATTTCGACAGCCCGACGCGCGGTGACCAGGCCAAGCCCACTGGCCCCCTCTGCCGCCCGCGTGGTGGTCATCGGCAGGAAAATCCAGTCCGCGCGCTCCTCAGGAACGCCCGGCCCCTGATCTTCGACGCCGATCACGATCACATCGTCGGTGTGGCTGACGTTGACATGAATGGCACCGCCACTGCGCTGGACATCCCACGCGTTCATCACGAGTGCCGTGAGTACTTGCTGCAGCTGTGCCTCACTGGCGCGCACGAGCAGATCACCGGCGCCCGCATTGCACGACAGCGTGACGTGATTGGGCAGCATCTGCCGGAACAGCTCGAGGTGCGTTTCCACCAAGCGGCTCACATCGACCAGCGCCGCCGGATGCTCCTGCTCCGAGGCAATGGCCTGCATCCCGTCAAGCAACTGCTCGCTCTGCGCGAGCGTACCACGCAGCATGGCCGCGTGTGTCGACGAAAGCACAAGGTCACCGCCCGCACGCCCCCCGGTCAACGTGCTGACCGACTGCGACACGGCCGAGAGCAGCCCGCGAAGTCGCCCCGAAAGATCGAGCATCTGCTGACGATCGAGCGCGCGCCAACGGTTCGAGCGCAGCTGCTCCTCCAACCGGCGGCGCTCGCGCAAGTCGGTAACCTGCGCCACCACCAACGGCCCCTGCGCCGCGTCTGCAAGGCGCACGAGCCGGATGTGCACCGGGATGCCGCGTACCGGTGAGGCACCCAGACAGCACTCGAGGTCGGTCACCGTGCCCGCCGAGGCCGCAAACAACGACACCATGGCTTCGGCCAACGTGCGACGATCCGATGGCACGAGCAGGTTGGCGAGTTCACCCCCAACCGGCGACACCCGCTGCCCTGTCATTTCGCGCCACAGCAGTTGCAGCGCGGTATTGGCGTCACACACCCGCCCATCGCGATCGATGAGCGCCACGCTCATGTGCAGCGCATCGAGCACCGTGGTGGTGGGCGCGATCTCGCGCGACAGTCGGCGGGTCGCCGAGGCGATGACACGGCGCAGTGCACGAATGGTGGCCAGCACCTCGTCGAGCGATGCGCTCTCCTCGAGCACCGCGTCGGCCCCGGCGTCGAGCAACTGCGAGGGCGTGCCCTGCAACTCGAGCCGTGACTGCCACACCACGATGGGGACCGGCTCGTGATGAGCATCGAACTGCGCCCGCACGGCCCGAACGAGCTTGCCGCCGAGCAGCGCATCGGAGGCACTCACGATGACCACGTCAGGGTCCATGAGCCGCATCGCGTCGGCCACGTCGAGTTCGTCGGTAGCCGTGATGACCCGTGCAGCCCCCCCACCGCTCAACTGCGAGCGGCGCGAAGCCCGGTGTGACGGATCGGAGTCGACCAACACGATGGCATAGCCGCTGGAGCCAGCACTTACCCCGCCGCGGGGGGCGGTGTCCGGCGTGTAGCGACTGGCGCGAATCCAGTCGAACTCTTCGAGCGTGGGTGGAGAGGAAGGGGCGCGTTCGGGTGTGACCAAAGCGCTCCGCAAGACGCCATCGTCGGCGGCTTTCAACGGATTCATGGTGCCGGTAGGGTTGGGGGGATGAACCGCTTCTATCCTGTGTTGAATCCCCCGCCAGCGCCAGAGCATTTCTGTGAATATGAGAAAAATTTAACGAGAGAAACTACCGTAACCACAGGGGTTTACGGTGACCTCCCTCACAATTCACACGAGGTACAAGCGAGCTCTACCATAAGATCAGATTTGTGTGGTGTTGGGCGCGGCTGTCGCGCCAATTGCGCCCACCGCGTATCCTGCGGCCATGTGCCGTCTCTCCCTTTCTCGCGCGGCCGCCACGGCCGCCGCGCTCCTGGCGGGCCTCAGCGCCTGCGTGCAGCCGCTCACCATCGCGCCCAGCGACGCCGCCACCGTGCTGGCGCGGCGCACGATCGAGGCCGCCAACCCCGGGGCGCCCGGCGACCACGCGGTGCGCTTTCTGTACTACGGCAGCGGCAAGGACGCCCGACGGCCGGAATACCGGGACTCCGTGACCTACAAGACGGGTACCGTCGACGCTTCGCCGTTCGCCCGCATTGAACCGGCGAACGCCAAGACCCGCAAGAAGTATTGGGGCTTCGACAATACCGCGTTCCCCCTCAATGCGAGGGTGTGGTATCCCGATGGGAACGGCCCGTTTCCGCTCGTGCTGGTCGTGCACGGCAATCACAACATGAAGGAATTCTCCGACCCGGGCTACCGGTGGCTTGGTGAGTTGCTGGCGTCACGTGGATTCATTCTGGCGTCGATCGACGAGAACTTCCTCAACGGCAACATCCGCAGCGAGAACGACGCGCGTGGCTGGATGCTGCTCAAGCATCTCGAAGTGTTCCGCGCGCTCAACGACAGTGCGGGCAAGCCGCTTTTCGGCAAGATCGACATGAAGCGCATTGCGCTCATGGGGCACTCACGCGGCGGCGAAGCCGTCGCCATCGCCGGCGCCTTCAATCGCCTGTCGCATTACCCAGACGACGCCACAGTCCGTTTCAATTTCAACTTCGACATCAAGTCGTTGGTAGCCATCGCGCCGGTCGACGGACAGTACCGACCGGCCGAGCAGCCGACGCCCGTGAGCGATTACAGTTATCTCGTCATCCACGGTTCGCACGACGGCGACGTCTCGAACTTCATGGGACTCACGCAATACAATCGGCTGCGTTTCACCAGGCCTGGCGCCGAATTCAAGAGCGCAATCTGGATGCACCGCGCCAACCACGGCCAGTGGAACACCGAGTGGAACAACAAGGACAACGGCAGCTACTCGGTGCGGGCGCTGCAACTCGGCGCACTCGTGAACGGCGAAGAACAGCGCCGCTTTGGCCGCGTGGTCATTGGTGGGTTCCTCGAAGCCACGCTCAATGGCCGTGACGAATACCGGGCACTGTTCCGTGATCATCGCGTGGCCGGCGACTGGCTGCCGCCAGAGATGTACATCACGCGCTACGCCGATGCGCGAACGCAGTGGCTGGCCACCTTCGACGAGGATGTGGATGTCACCACGGGTAGCGCCCCCGGCGTGCGCATCAGTGCCGACTCGGTGAGCACGTGGAAAGAGAGCGACGCGCCCACTCGTTCCCGTTCTTCGACGTTCCGCAGCAACAACGTCACCCTTGGCTGGAACAACAGCGCGGCTGGCAAGGACAGCACGGCCGTCCGCTGGCCGGCGCGCGTGACCATCACCGTGCCCGATTCTCTGCGGCGCGCCTGGAACGTGTCGGCTGGCAGTACCCTGCTGCTCACCATTGGCAGCACCGACCAGAAGCCCGGCGCGCGCAAGATTCCGCGCGACAGCACCAAGCGCGACAGCACCGCGCGTGACACCACCAAGAAGGTCGCTGCGAAGCGCCCGTCAACGCCGAAGCCCAAGACACCACCCAAGGACACGGTCGCGCCCGACTTGACCGTGGAACTCGAGGATGCCAACGGCGTGATTGCGCGCATGCCGCTCTCCACGTTTGGCCCGGTGCGCATGCCCTTCGAGAGCTACATCTATCGTCGCAAGGGACGCGATAAAGCGCAGTTCTCTACGCTCGCTGAACCCGTCATGCAAACCTATGCCGCGCCGCTCTCCCGCTTCCGTGACGCGGCCACGAACTTCGACCCGTCGGCGCTGCGCGCGGTGCGGCTGGTGTTCGATCGCAAGAAAGTCGGAGCCATCACGCTCGACGATATCGGCATCAGCAGCCGCTGAACCATTTCGGCGCGCGAGATCGGCGCGCCGACGCCCGTCAGAAGGTGGTACGCAAACCGAAGGTCAGCGTCCGACCCGCAATCACCGTGGCGTTGTCCGGCGCGCCCGTTTGTACGTTCAGCAGATTCTCGCCGCCAGCCATGAGTGAGAGCCCGTCTCGCAGGCGGTACTGGGCCCCGGCGCGCCAGCGCGTGACGCCGGGATAGGTCATCCAGTATTGCCGCAGGCTCGGCCCTTCGAGTGCGCGAGGAGGTTCTTCGCCATTGGAGAGCATGGTACCGATGGCGCTGCGATCGTAGCCAACCCAGTCGGACGCCCGAATCGCCGTGCTCGTGAAGGTCCAGCGGCCACGAGCCCACGCCGCCGACACACTGAATGTGCGAGACGGCACGTCGAGCATGCGATCACCAACCCCGAGATCGCCGTTGTAGCCAGCGGCCAGCTGCGCCACGCGGCTATCCACCTGCGCGAAGGCCGCCGCCAGCGACAGCTGCGCCACGCGGCCCGTCGCTTCCATTTCCCATCCGCGATTGGTGATGGCGCCGACGTTCTGCAGCGTGAACGCCATGGTTCGCGCCAATCGTCCGCCGCTGCCAATGGCCGTAACGACCGTCGACACCGGTTGAATGAGACCAGTGGCACGCTGATCGAATCGTGTAACGTGTACCGCCAGACGCGAACCGAACAGCAGATCGGCGCCGGCCTCCGTGCCACTTTGCCGTTCCGGGTCGAGTGCCGACAGCGCAGCGAATTGCCCCTGCCCCATCCACGATGAGGTGCGCACCAGTGCACGGGCCGGCCGGATGCCCGTGCCAAAGGCGCCGCGCATTTTGAGCACCATGCTGCCCATCTCACGCACGTGCGCCACGCCAAGCATGGGCAACAGCGATTGCTGCGCATTGGGGGTGGCGCCATCGGTGCGCTCGGTGCGGGCGCCCGCCGATGCAAACCAGCGGTCCTGCCACGCCACCTGCACCTGAGCTGAAATTCCGGAGTTGTCGTACGTGGCGCTCGACTGTCGCAGGCCCGAAGCATTCCGCAATGCACCTGCGCCGGCGCCTCCGCTCGCTCCTCCGATGGCAGCGCTTCCGTTTCCGCCCAGTGCACTACCAAGCGCCCCGGTTGGCGCACTCGTCACTACCTCGTGGGTGAATGCCTGTTCCGCGCCCAACGTGACGGTCAGCAGTGTCGCCGGTGCAATATCAAAACGCCCCACCGTGCGCAGCCGGAGCGAAGCGCGATCGGCCGCACCTTCGGCACTGCCGGCCAGAGCGGCCGATGACAGCGACTGCGGTCCCGCCAGCGAATAGGGCGACAGTCCTTGCAGGCGATACCCGTCGACACCGGCAATGAGCGTGTGCGTCCACTGCAGCGACGGCATCATGGCAATGCTCCCGCCCACCGTGTACTGCGCCATCTCCTGCCCACCGGCGCTATCGGCCGTTACCACTCGGCGCAGCGAGTCACCGGGCCACCGCGGCCGGGTGCTGTCGCCCGTCAGCACACTCAGCGTAGGTGGAGCCAACTCTGACCGCGCTGCCAATGGCGTGCGCTGCCCCTGAATGCCGCCGAACCCGTCGTTGCCAAGCATCAGCGACGACCCCGCGTTGGCACGCTGCAGGGAAAAGCGCGTGAACCCGGTGTAGATGGAGCGCTGCCGCGAGAAACGTCCATCGGCATCGAGCAACAGTCGCCGCTCTGAGGCTCCCGGGACGTAGGCACCAACTGTACCTACGTTGAGGCCGAGTCCCATGTTGCGCGCCGCCGCGCCACGCCGGAACGACAGCGAGTGCTCCTGCACAAACGGATCGCGTGCCGCGAACGCGGTGCTCGCCAGGCCGGCCATGGTGTGCATTTGCACCTGACTGCGACCGGTCGCCGTGCCATCGTGGCGCGTGAGGATGTTCACCACGCCGCTGATGGCATCGGCGCCGTAGAGTGCGGCCCCCTGCGGACCGCGAATCACCTCCACGCGCGCCACGCGTGCCGGATCGATTTGCGTGACCAGCAGTGGATTCGCCACCTCGATGCCATCGAGATAGATCTTCGGCGCACTCACGCCGAATGAACTCGCCCCGCGTATACTGCCGTACCGGGCGGTCACGCTGCCGGCCGTGCTGGTCCAGCTCCACACGCCCGGCACCGAAAGCTCAAGCGCTTCGCCGAGGGTGTTCACGCCGTGTTGCGCAAGTTGCGCACCATCGAGCACATCGAGCGCAAACGGCGAACCGCGCTGCGCCGCGCCATCTGGCGATCCCGTGACCACCACGCGATCGAGCATACTTGAACGACGCGACACGGGTGCATCATCGGTGCGCGCCACAACGCGGGATGGCGCCAACACCACCTGCGTGCTGCCGAGCACGATGGGCCGCAGCGTCGAACCGTCAAGCAAGTGATCGAGCACGGCGCCAACGGGCACACGTTCAAGAGCCAGACAGACGCGCCGATTGGCGGGCAGCAGGTCGGCACTGTACGACAGTTCAACCCGAGCGGCCGCAGCCAGTCTGTCGACCGCATCGCGCACCGTGGTTTCGCTCACCCGCAACGTGACCAGTCGATCCAATGGAGGCGCCCACAGACCAGCGCGATCGGTCGCCATGACCGTGGCAATACAGGTGGGCTCAAGCCTTGCGTCAGCTTCCGCTGACAGTGCACGCGACAGCGCCGGCGTTCCGGCCGTCCCCATCAGGATAGCCAGCGCGCCGGCGACTGCGTGGTGCCACGTGCGCCTATACGATCGGTGACGTCTTGTTCGCATCCGCAGGCGCCCTTCCCTCAGCGGGGAGTTGTAGCGCCAGTTCCCTGCGGCTGAAGCACCACGGTGTCTCCCTCTTGTACGGCGTCGGCACCCAACGCGAGTGCAATGACCCGCACCACCTGCGCCGCCGAATCACCACGGAAAGACGCCGTCAGTGTGCGGGCAGCGAGAGCACTGTCGGCGACGCGAAGCTCGAGTCCGTACCAACGCCGCAAATCAGCGCGCACTTCCGCGAGTGAGGCGTCCCGGTACGACAGCGTCCCTCGTGTCCACGCCACATCATCGGCGGTGACCGTGCCTCGGCTTACCGTTACCGCAGCCTTGGCCAACAGGCCGCGATCGCCGGCGCGCAACTCCACCGGCGCGGCCGCTGTGTTTGCACTGCCGCGCGCACTGAGGGCCACGATGCCGTGAGTCACGTGCACCGCCACTTCGCCTTCGCCGCCCGTCTTCACCGAAAACGCCGTCCCGATATCGCGAATATCGGCGCTGCTCGTGTGCACGGTAAAGGGGTGCCCCTCGTCGTGACGCACGTCGAAGTATGCCGCGCCATCGAGTGTCACATCTCGCGTCTCGACGCCAAAATTCGCGGCGACCACCAGCCGGCTGCCGGGCGCCAGAATCACGGTGCTCCCATCGGGCAGTTGCACGCTGTCGCGCTGCCCAACGGCGGTGCGGTACTCGCGTGATTCCACCGCAGACGTTCCGCTGCGGAACTGCGCAATGGCCGCTACCGCTGCCAACCCTGCCGCCGCCGCGAACCCGATCCAACGCCAGCGCGCGCGCGAAGCTACGGCGCCCGACGCCACTGACGGCACCGGCGAACGGGGGGCGGCGGCGCCGCCGGACTCCACACGAAGCTGCGGTGCCGGCGCCTCGGCGGCCAGCCGCGCGCGCACCGCCCGCAGCGCCTTTTCGGTATTAACCTCGATGTCGCCCCGCGTTTCTGCCCGAACCGTTCGCGCCTTAACGACATCAACCAGGACGGCGTCTTCCGGATGCGTGGCGAGCCACGCCCGCACGGCCGCCGCCTCGACCGGATCGCTCTCGCCCCCGACAAAGCGGGCGATGGCGTCCCAGACGGCGTCGGAGGGGTCGCCGGAAGTAGAACGGAACGGATCGGAACGATCGGACATGCCGGGGGAACACCGATGCAGAGGGATACCCTATGTGCCCGCCGACCAACCGCGTGACGGGCCGGAACCTATGGCGGGTATCGTAACATATCATTATTCACCTGAGCGGTCCGCGTCCCTCGATCGCAAACCCTCCAGCTGGTACACTTCCGCCCTTGCGAACCCACGCCACGTGACCGAATCCGACCTGCTGACGCGGCTACGGCAAGGCGATCACACGGCGTTCGACGTGCTGTTTCGGCAATGGTACGAGCCAGTTGTCCGGTCGGCCAACCGCATTTTGCACGACCCTGGCGTGGCCGAGGAGTTGGCGCAGGACGTGTTTCTTGAGCTTTGGCGACGGCGTGAACAGCTGCCCGACGGCAGCAGTGTGCCAGGCTATCTCATGCAGGCGGCGCGCAACCGGGCGTTGAATCATCTGCGCCATCTCCAGGTGCAGAAGAAGTCGCAGCTGTTCGTCGAAGCGTTGAACGAACCCGCCGAGCACGCCGACGCCGATACGCACGCCAACGAACTTGAAAGCGCCATTCGCGATGCGATCGCCGAGTTGCCGCCGCGCACACGTGAGGTGTTTCTCATGAGCCGCGAACGCAACCTCCGCTACAGCGAAATTGCCGAGCAGTTGGGTGTGACCGTGAAGGCCGTGGAAGCCAACATGAGCCGCGCGTTGCGGCAGCTGCGTGAGAAATTGTCGCCGTTTCTGCGACGCCACGACGACGGATAGGGTCGCGTTGTCCTCGCGTGTTCCTCTCCATGAACGTTCGATGGACCACCGGCGAATGTCGCCGCATTTCCGATCGACCGAACCACGGAACCTCCTCCCATGTCACGCAACCTGTTCCGCACGCTCGCAACGGCGACGACACTTCTCGGCGCCACGGCGTGCTCGCTCGATTCGTTCGGCAGCCCCGACGAAACCATGCAGTTCAATTCCGCCTTCGACAGCGCGCCGGCCGGGTTGGAAGTTGCGTCCAGTTCGTTCGCTGCCGATTCACAGGGTGCCTGGGGTGGTCCGCGGCGCGGTCGCGGTCCCGGCGGCCCGGGCATGGGTGGCCTCATGGGCGGTGGCCTTGGCGGCGACTTCCTCGGTGCCGGCGGTTTCGGCAAGGGCGCGCATCGCGGACCGTTCGCGGCCCGTATCGATTCCACCTGCACGGTGAGTGCTGGCGATGTAACCTGCACGCGAACGCGCAACGGTCTCACGGCCACCACCATCTACACTATCAAGGATGCGGCCGGCGCGGCGCAGACGCGCATCGACACCATCACCACCAATTCGGTACGTACACGCACCACGGTAACGGGCACCGCCTCACGCGGTCGTGACGGAGCGAGTGTTACGGCTACCGTGAGTGCCTCCAGCGATCGCACCGTCACGGGGCTTGCCGCCGCCAGCACGCAGCGCGTGGTGAATGGGACTTCGCAGGGAACCGAAAGCAGCACCGGCACCAACCGTGACGGCCAGAGCTTCACCGCTGTGCGCGTTTCGGCGGATACCACCACCAACCTCACGGTGCCCGTCTCCAGCACGGCGCAGACGTATCCCACAGCCGGCAAGGTCGTGCGCACCATGAAGGTGACCACCACGGTGGCTGGTGGCACGGCCACCGTGCGCGAGCGCCGTGAGGTCATCGAATACAACGGCACCGCGAACGCCACCGTGACCATCACGCAGGACGGCACCACCAAGAGCTGCACGATGTCGTTGCCGCGTGGTCGCCCGAACTGCGGCTGACGATCACCGCGACCAAACGAAAAACGCCCGGCCGAATTGGCCGGGCGTTTTTCGTTGCGGAGCGCTACTTCAGCCGGAGTCCGATGCGATGCACGACCGGTCGGCCGCCACGCATCGGTTCCACGGCCCAGTCGACCGAGAAGCGATCGACGGTGACCCCGAGCCCCGCAGTAGCCAGCGGTTCATCAGGCTCGCGCGGCAGACGGAGGCCGCTGCGCATGACCAAGGCCACACCCTCGACCGGCACGTAGCCCAGTTCCACACCGCCCGCTGGCCGCACGAAACCGTCACGCTCTACACTCAACTGCGATTGCATGCCGATGTCCCACTTCTCCCAGATTGGGAATAGCCCGCCGCCGAAGCCCACCGTCAGGCGCGTGGGGAGCGGACCGTTCACGAAATACATGTCCGGGCCCGCCCCGATGTTCTGTACCGCAATGGCGAGAGTGGCCGGCCCGAGCGCCTTGTTCATCCCGAGATCGAGCGCCACCACGCCGTCGCTCGTGTTGCCAAGCCGCTCTTCCGCGTACTTCACCGCAGCCCCAAGGCGAAAACCTTTGACGACACGGCCCAGGCCAACGGTGAACGCGGAACTCGACGCGCTTTCGGTACCACCGTCGGACAAACGAGCCGCACCCTGCTGCGCCTCGCGCGCCCAGTCTGACGGGTTGGTGGAAAACCGCAGCAGCTGCGCCCCGATGCCAACGGACAACGATCCGATCGTTTGCACGCTGGCGAACGAGCCCGCCGTGGCGTTCGCGCCGTACTGCTGCACCGACATCGCGGCGCCCCGGGCCTGGGTCAGCATGCCCGGACTGTAGAACAGCGCATCAGCATCGTTCGACGACACACCCGCATTGGCCATGCCCAGCATGCGGGCGCTGGCCGGCAGCCTCAGTACGAGCGGCCCTTCGTAGCCGGTCTGCGGAAACGAGCCCACGCTCGATCCAGACCCTGGCGGTGGCGGCGAAAGGAACCGGGGCCTGAGTGCCTCGACTTCCTGTGCGCGCAGCGCGGCTGGCGAAAACACGGTGGCAATACCGGTCGCCGCCAGTGCGAAGCGAACCCATCCCTTGCGTGACAATTGGCTCATGGGTTCAAATGAATGCCATGTCGACACCCCACGCCAGTTGGCAGCTCGGGCCCAGCGCTCCCCAAACACACCGCCGCTGGCTGCGCGCGCTTGGTTGGTGGATCTTGCGGCGCGCCGGCTGGAACTTTGCCGGTAACATGCCCGACATTCCCAAGTTCGTGGCCATCGTGGCGCCGCACACGTCAAACTGGGATTTTCCCATCGGCCTGGCGGCCAAGTGGGCGCTGGGGTTTGACGCGCACTGGTGGGGCAAGGACACGCTCTTTCTCCCGCCGCTAGGTTGGTTCATGCGTGCCAACGGCGGCATCCCCGTAGACCGCAAGAACAAGGCGAACGCGGTGCAGAAGACCGTGGAACTCGCCGTGCGCAGCGAGCGCTTTGCCCTCGCGCTCTCTCCCGAGGGTACCCGCAAGGCGGTCACCAACTGGCGCAGCGGCTTCTGGCACGTGGCCAAAGGGGCCGGCATCCCCATCTGCCTCGTCGCGCTCGACTGGGAGCACAAGCTCGTGCGCCTCGGCCCCACCGTGACCCCCGACGAAGACGATCCGGCTGCGGGCATTGCACGCATTCGGGCGCTGTACGGCGACATCAAGGGCTACGATCGGCTGCAACAGATCTGACCCGCGTGGCGTAGGCACGATGTGCCCATACACCACTTGCTTTCGGTCCTCGGCCTGACCTTATCGCTCTTCGCGCCCTGGATGGCCGCCAGCGCGCAGCGCGGCGAGTACGGCGCATCGCCCGCCACTGATGCCACAACGGGCCACGCCATCCGCGCCGATCGCGCACCGGAACTCGATGGACGCAGCGACGACGCCGTGTGGAAGCTCGCCCCCTTCATGCGCGGCTTCCGTCAGTTCGAACCCGGCGAGGACTTGCCACCGACGTTTCAAACCGAGGCGCAGGCGGCCTACGACGATCGCTATCTGTACGTCCTGGTGCGCGCCTTCGACCCGCACCCCGACAGCATCAACACGTTGCTCTCACGGCGCGACGTGAAGACCGCCAGCGATCAGCTCAAGATCATCATTGACGCGTACAAGGACCGGCGCAGCGGTGTGGAGATGGCCGTCAATCCGGCCGGTGTGAAGCGCGACTACTCGATTTACGGCGACAGCAACGAGGATCCCACGTGGGACGGTGTCTGGGATGTCGCCACGCGTATCGACAGCGCAGGCTGGGTGGCGGAATTCCGCGTGCCGTTCAGCCAATTGCGATTCACGGCCCACGACATGCACGAATTCGGGTTCGGCGTTTGGCGCGACGTCGCCAGACTCAACGAGCGCAGCGCGTGGCCGGTGTACCGGCAATCACGTCGCACACTTGTCTCGCAGCTCGGCACCTTGAGCGGCATTGAAGGCATCGGCACGCCGCGGCGACTCGAACTCATGCCGTATTCCGTTACCCGCAGCGTGCCCCTGCCCGCGACTCGCGCGCCAGGCCAGCGCGGTGAACTCGCTGGTGGGCTCGATCTCAAGGCCGGACTTGGCAGTCACATCACCGTCGACGCCACCGTGAATCCGGATTTCGGGCAGGTGGAAGCCGATCCCGCCGTGCTCAATCTATCCGCGTTCGAAATCCGCTTCGACGAACGTCGTCCGTTCTTTCAGGAGGGCGCCGGTCTGTACCGGTGCGGTGGCTCCTGCGAAGGGATCTTCTACACCAGGCGCATCGGCCGCACGCCGCAGTTGCGCAATTCCAGTGCCGATCCCCTGTTCACCAATATCACCGCGGCAGCCAAGCTCACTGGACGCTTCGACAATGGCGTCGCGTTCGGCATCGTGAACGCCAGCACCGAACAGGTCCGCGGCGCCGATGGTCACACGGCAGAGCCGCAAACCAACTACCTGGTGGTGCGCGCGCTGCGCGAGATGCGTGGCGGCCGCTCCCAGGCCGGCCTGCAAATCACCGACGTGCGGCGCCGCTTGGACGACGCCACCGACCCGTTTCTGCGCCGCTCGGCCACTACCGTGCTCCTGCAAGGATTCCATCGGTTCGCGCGCGACCGCTGGGAGTGGTTCGCGTACGGAGGCGCCAACACCGTACAGGGATCAGCCAACGCCATTGCCCTCACGCAACGCAGCAGTGTGCACCTGCACCAGCGCCCGGATCACGAAGAACGTTTCGACTCTACGCGCACGACGATGGGTGGCTTCGTGACCTCCACGGGGCTCAAGCAGATCGGTGGTCGCTTTCGCTACGATGGCCTCGTACGCTATGCGTCGGCCAATGTGGAGATGAACGATCTGGGTTTCGTGACGCTCGTGAACGACGTGCAATTGCGTCAACAGTTCGAGCACCGCCTGCTCCGCCCCAACCGCGTTTTCCGACAGGCCTTTTCGCTGGTTTCGGCCGAATCGCATTGGACTACCGGCGGGTTGCTGTCGGCACAATCCGGCACGTTGCACGCCAGCGGCAGCCTCCTCAACAACTGGGGTGGCGCGCTTACCGCGACGACGAGTGACGTGGGCGGCACCCACTGCGTAAGTTGCGCCCGTGGTGGCCCCGCCCTACGCCAGAGTGTACGCCGCGGTCTGCGACTCGATCTCAGCGGTGATCCGCGCCCCGCTATCGTACCGCGTGCGGCCTGGCGAGTTGGTCGCAGCGACGAAGGACGCAGCTGGTACCGCGGCGCCGACGCCGGTGCAGACTTCCGCGTGGCAAGTCGCTTCTCGACCTCGATGGTGGTGGGCTACGACGAAGTCACCAACGACCAGCAGTGGATCGGCAACTACGGGGCGTTTCTCAGCGACACCACGCACTTCACGTTCGCTCGGCTGCATCAGCACATTTTCGCCCTTACCGCCCGCGCGAACTTCACGGCCACGCCCACCCTCTCACTGCAGTTGTATGCCCAGCCATTCGTCACTACTGGCGAATACGGCAACTGGCGCGAGCTCGCGGCGCCACGTGCGGCCGCGTACGCCGATCGGTTCCGCAGCTACCGCACCACCGCGCCGGCAGGGTTCAACGTGAAGCAGTTCAACTCCAACGCGGTCATCCGCTGGGAGTATCGCCCCGCCAGCACGCTGTTTCTCGTGTGGCAGCAAGGTCGAGCCCAGGAGCTCACCGGCCGCGGCATCTTCGTGCCTGGGCGCGACGTGCGCGACCTCTTCGGCGCCCGCCCGCTCAATACCCTGTTGCTCAAGGCCAGCTACTGGTTCAACCCGTAGTGCCACCCGCCCTCGGTGGTCGGCCTCCTGCGGCCAAAACATGACGCAGGCGTCGCATTTTTGCGGTTTACCCCTTCCGTTCCCGTGTTCCGGCACGGATGTTTTGGGTATCCCTTACGGAGAGACCCTGAATGCGTGTGACGACCGTCGGCGTGGTGGGCGCCGGCGCCATGGGGAGCGGGATCGCGGCCCTCGCGGCGTCGGCGGGTTGCCGCGTCGTGCTGCTCGACATCCCCGGCGATGCCGACCCGAAGTCCCCCAATCGCAGCGCCCCGGCTAGGAACGGCCTGCTGAAGGCCAGCAAGAGCAAACCAGCCAGCTTCATGGAGGCGGCCGCGGTCGCGCGCGTGCGTACCGGCAACACTGAAGATCATCTTCAGTGGTTGGCCGAGTGCGACTGGATCTGTGAGGCCATCATCGAACAGCCCGGCCCCAAGCAGGAACTGTTCGCGCGCATCGAAGCGCTCATGAAGCCCACGGCCATCATTTCGTCGAACACGTCGGGCATTCCCATGGCGGTGCTGCTTGAAGGCCGCAGCGAGAAGTTCCGTCGCCGCTTCCTCGGCACGCACTTCTTCAATCCGCCGCGCTACATGCATCTGCTCGAGGTGATTCCTACCCCCGAGACAGACCACGCCGTAATCGGGGCCATGCGCGGCTTCGCCGAGCGTACGCTGGGCAAGGGTATCGTCATCGCGAAGGACGTGCCGGGCTTCATCGCCAACCGCCTCGGTGTGTACGGTATGGTTGCCACGATGCGCCGTATGCAGCAGCACGGCCTCACCATCGATGAAGTCGACGGCCTGACAGGGTCCCTCATCGGGCGCGCGCGTACCGCCACCTTCCGCACCGGCGACTTGTCCGGACTCGATGTGTTGGCGCACGTGACCAAGGGCATTGGGGCCGCCACTGGTGAGGACTTCGCGTTGCCCACGTGGGTGCACGAGGAACTGGTGGCGAAGGGTCGACTGGGCGACAAAACCGGTAGCGGCTTCTACCAGAAGACCAAGCAGGGCACACTGACCTTCGACTGGCAGACGAAAGCGTACGTGCCCCAGCAGCGCCTTGAGGGTGGGGACATTGGTGCCGCCATCCGGCTGCCCGTGCCGCAGCGACTGCCGGCCATCAAATCGATTCCGGGCGCGCAGGGGCAGTTCGTTCGCGACCACGTCGTCGACGCCGCGCACTACACGCTCACGCTAGCATCGGAACTGGCACACGACATCGTGGCCATCGACCGCGCCATGGAGTGGGGCTACGGATGGGAGGCCGGTCCATTTCAGGTCATGGACGCCCTGGGTCTCGATTGGCTGAGGCAGGAATTCAAGGCTGAAGGACTCGCCATTCCGCATCTCCTTGAGTTGGCACAGGGGGCGTTCTACAAGAACGGTGAGTACCTCACCTTCGAAGGTACGTACGAACCGGTACCGGGCATCCCCGGCCGCCTCTCGCTGGCCGCCTATGCGCAGAGCGGACGGGTGCTCGAAAACAATGGTCTCTCGCGCCTTATCGATCTTGGCGATGGCGTGGCCTGCTTCGAGTTCCGCAGCAAGATGAACAGTCTTGGTGCGGGCGTGCTCGAGGGGCTCGAGAAGTCGTTGCGCAAAGTCGAGAAGCTTGGTTTCAACGGTCTGGTCATCGGCAACGAAGACCCGCGTGCATTCAGCGTTGGTGCCGACCTGTCGTTGGTATCGTTCGCCGTGGCCGCTGGCGCGTGGGACGATATCGAAGCGTCCATCCGCACCTTCCAGAACGCCACGATGTCCATCCGGCGGGCGCCCTTCCCCGTGGTGGTGGCGCCGGCAGGAATGACGCTGGGTGGCGGTGCCGAGTTCACGTTGCACGGCGATGCCGTGCAGGCGCACGCGGAAACGTACATGGGACTTGTGGAAGTGGGCGTGGGACTGCTCCCGGGCGGTGGCGGCACGAAGGAACTCCTCATGCGCTTCACTCGCGAGTTGCAGCAGTACGAAGATCTCGATCTGTTCGCCGCCGTGAAGCGCGCGTTCAAACTCATCGCGTTCGCCACAACCAGCACCTCGGCGTTCGAAGCGCGTGCGTACGGCTTCCTTGGCGCGCGCGATCGTATCTCCATGAATCGTGACCAGCAGATTGCCGACGCCAAGCAGCGTGTGCTCGATCTGGCACCGGGCTATTTGCCGCCGCTCGAGCAGTCCGTGCGGGCGCTTGGCCGCGAAGGCATCGGCAATCTCGAGTACGCCCTGTGGGCCGCGAAGGAAGCGGGTCAGGCCAGTGCGCACGATGTGCGTGTCGGTCGGGCGGTTGCGTACGTGTTGTGTGGCGGCGATGGCACGCCACGTGATGTGACCGAGCAGGATCTGCTCGACCTCGAACGCGAACAATTCCTGTCGCTCCTCGGAACCAAGGAAACGCAGGAGCGCATCGGGTACACCCTCAAGACCGGCAAGCCGCTGCGCAATTGAGCGCGCGACAGGAGATGCAGAGATGACCGAGGTCGTGATCGTCAGTGCCGCGCGCAGCGCCGTGGCCCGCGGCAAAGCCGATGGGTCGTTGGCGGGCGTGCATCCCGTGGATCTGTCGTCGACTGTGATGAAGGCCGCCATCGCGCGCGCCGACGTGGATCCTGCCCTCATCGAGGATGTGCAGTGGGGGTGTGCGATGCCCGAGGCATCACAGGGGCTCAACCATGCGCGTCTCGCGTGGCTGCGAGGCGGGCTACCGGTGGAAACATCGGCGGCCACCGTCAACCGATTCTGTTCCTCAGGGCTGCAGTCGATCGCGTATGCCGCGCAGGCCATCATCGCGGGGCAGGGCGACGCCATCATGGCCGGCGGCATCGAGATGATGTCACAGGTGCCCATGAGTGGCTACAACGCGCGCCTGTCGCCCGATATCACCGAGAGCTACATCGGCATGGGGTTCACCGCCGAGAACGTGGCGAAGCAGTGGGGCATTTCACGCGAAGAACAGGACCAGTTCGCCTGTGATAGCCAGCAGAAGGCCGCGGCAGCGATAGCGCGTGGTGTATTCCGTGACGAGATCGAACCCATCCACACGCAGAAGTTCGTGTGGCGTGGCGCCGAAAAGTCGGTGACGGACGTGGTGTTCGACACCGATGAATGCCCGCGTGCCGACACGTCGGTTGAAGGGCTGGCCAAGCTGCGTCCGGCGTTCGTGCCCACCGGCACCGTGACCGCCGGCAACGCGAGTCCGTACTCCGATGGCGCGGCCGCCGTACTCGTCATGCGCGCTGACACCGCAAAGGCACTCGGGCTCACCCCGCTCGCCCGCTTCGTGAGCTTCGCCGTGGGTGGCGTGGACCCGAGCATCATGGGCGTCGGCCCCATCAAGGCCGTCCCCAAGGCACTCAGGCGCGCGGGGCTATCGCTGGCCGACCTCAAGCTCATCGAGTTCAACGAAGCGTTTGCCGCACAGGCGCTCGCCGTGATCAAGGAGCTCGATATGCCTACCGACATCATCAACGTGAACGGCGGCGCCATTGCGCTCGGGCACCCGCTTGGCGCCACTGGCGCCAAACTCACCACCCAACTCGTGTACGAACTCCGCCGACGCGGCGGCGGCTACGGCATGGTGACCATGTGCATCGGCGGCGGCATGGGCGCAGCGGGCATTTTTGAGGTGTATTCGGGCTGAGGGCGGGAGAACAGCGGTACTGCGGAAGCTGGTGAAACGGGAGTTGGTGAAACGGGAGTTGGAACAACGGGAACTGCCGCATGCGAGGCAGTTCCCGTTGTTCGTTGTACCCGTAGTACCAACTCCCGTAGTACCAACTCCCGTAGTACCAACTCCCGTAGTAC
>ERZ1645185.14-NODE-14-length-88297-cov-7.690986_pt1 | contig 88297 bp, 89 predicted proteins | sample MGYA00575351_ERZ1645185 | MGnify/ENA primary metagenome ERZ1645185 (study PRJEB40838, sample SAMN11284767) | freshwater sediment metagenome | isolation source: river sediment | host: Sediment | place: India: Jana village, Kanpur | collected 2015-12-17 ... | reverse complement strand
ATGCTGCCGCCTTCGCCGGAGCTTTCCTGCAGGCCGCCCTTGCCGAAGATGTAGGTGGGCGCCTCGCCGGTGATGGCAAGCACCGGCAGATGATCCGCATAGGCGCTGGCAATGGCGGTGACCAGATTGGTCGCCCCCGGCCCGGCAGTCGTGATGCAGGCCCCGACGCCGCCCGTTACCCGCGCATGGCCGCCAGCCATGAAGGCCGCGCCCTGTTCGTGCTTGGCCAGCACCGATTGAATGGGCGAATCATAAAGCGCGTCGTAAACCGGCAGAATGTGCGAGCCCGGAATGCCGAAAATGGCCTCGACACCAAGCTTCTCCAGATACCGGACGATCAGTTCGCTGACGGGGATTTGCATGCTGACTGATAATTTAATGCGTCTTTCCGAATGGGCGATTTGAGCACAAGACGCCTGATAGGGGAACCTTTGGATAGTTTTTCGGGCCGCGTTTTTACTTTCCAGGCGCTCGGCCTTTCCTAGAGCTGGTCGGCAATAAACTCGGAAATGTAATCGGTCCACTTCACCGGCTGAGCCTCGGTCCATTCCCTGGCGCGCAAGAAATCCGCTTCGAACAATTCCTGCATGAGCTGTTCGACAAAGCGTGGATCGGACGTCGCGAGATTGGTTTCCTGGTTGATGCGCAGGCTGAGCTTGTCGAAATTTGCCGAGCCCACGCAGGCCCAGCCATCGTAAATGGCCGCTTTGACGTGGCTCATGCCCGGATATCCGTAGACGCGGACGCCATTGTTCAGGAATGCCCTGGCTGCGAGCAGGTTGGCGCTGTTCATGAAGCCTGAATCGTTGCTGGTGGGCAGGATTACCCGCACATCGACGCCACGTTTGCGAGCCTCGATCAGCTCGGAAATGACTTCGTCGTCGGAGACATAGGGCTGCTCGATATAAATGCGGGATTTGGCTTTGCGGATGGCGGCAAGCTGCGCGCGCAGGATTTGCGCATTACCGGTGCGTGTATAGAGAGGGCGGATCATGATGTAGTCATCGCGCTCGCTTGGGCCCGAAACCCGTTCCGGCCTGATGTTGGAAATGGCATAGGCCAGATCGCCGCCCACGCCCGCATAGGCCCATCGATTGTCGAAATCCTTCTGCAGCCGGCCGACGATGGGGCCTTCCACTTCCATCATCAGGTCGTGCCACTCGTAGCGGTATTCGCGGCCGATATTCATGCCGCCGATATAGACCCGGGCATGGTCAATGATGATCGCCTTGGTATGGTCGGAAGTCAGCCATGGATTATCGAGGGAGCGCACCTCGATGGCGGAATCTTGCCGAAGGTAATCAGCAATGGAGCGTGGCGGTTTTCTGCGTGAGTAATACGGGGATTTGGAGGGAACCTGTCCGGCCGCCATGGTGCCCAGCCGATCGACCAGCACGCGAACCTTGATCTCGCGCGACCGCTGTTTGAGCAGGTCTGCAATCTTCAATGCGTAGTCATCGGTGTCAAAAATATAGAGCTGAATATCGATGGATTCGCGTGCTTCCTGTATCGACTGGATCAGCGAAACGAAAAACGCTTCGCCGTCGATCAGTGGCTTCATGCTTCCTCGATATTGATCCGGGCCAACCATTTCATTCAAGTCCTGCTCCCACTTCGGCAGGCTCATTCCGGAATGTTCGGCAAGAGGCAAAGGTGGATCGGCAGTGCCGCCGACCCCCCGTGGAACCAGGGCCGCCGTGGAATGCGCGGTCAGCCAAACCAGCCGGTTGGTCAGGGACAGCGGATTTCTTAGCGCGCTGAATACATGGCTCTTGATCGTAAGAGCATCAACCAGCCTTAGCGAGAAGCCCAGCTTCTGGTCAAACGGCAACTGGCTTGCCGGCTGGGTAATGAACACCGACTGATTATGGTTGAAATCGAAAAAAACAAAGGCGCCGCCGAGTTCATCTTCTCCCACGACAAAAAGCGCCGGGCCGGACAGTTTTCCATTTTTTGAAAGTTCCGATTTCAGGTAGGCATTGGCCTGCGCTGAGAAAGCCTCCTCACTGATGCTGCGCACAACTTGAAGACTGGCAGGCTTCTTTTCCATCCGGTGCACATGCAGACTTCCGGCTTTATCGCGGGTCAAAACAAAATCGATACCCTGCACGGTTACCAGCGTTCCGGCTTCATCGTTTTCAGAAGCAGACTTCTCCAGCAGGGTGCGCACCAGATTTTTCCAGTGCTCATGGTCGTACAGCGTAACCGGCTGCCAATCCTGTTGCAGGGTTGCGGCTTCGGGCGCGGTGCCGTTGACCAGATCAATGACGGCGGTCTGGTAGCTGTGCTGGTCAGGCATCCGCGGGCTGACAGGCCAGGATGTGCCGAGATGCGCTTTTTCCTTCCCGCCGCTGTATTGCAACAGAAGCTGACCTTCCTTGTAGAAGGCGCCAACAGGCGGCTGGCCGAGCAGGGCATCAATGTCATTCGTGGCAGCGGATTGCTCCGGCTGCGTGGCACAGCCAGACAGGGAAAGGATCAACAAGGCTAAGCCCAGCAGCACCGTGGTGCCGAATGGGCGTTTGACTGGCTTGAGTTTGATAGAATCGGTCATCTACTTATCCTACCCCAGCCACCATGTCCGGCAGCACACTCGGCAAACTTTTCTGCGTCACGGTTTTTGGCGAATCGCATGGCCCGGCCATCGGTTGCGTGGTGGACGGCTGCCCGCCGGGCATGGCATTGACTGAAGCCGACATCCAGCATGATCTGGACCGCCGCAAACCCGGCACCTCGCGCCATGTCACCCAACGTCAGGAATCGGACACTGCGGAAATTCTTTCAGGCACCTTCGAAGGCAAGACAACCGGCACGCCAATCGCGCTGCTCATCCGCAACGAAGACCAGCGCAGCAAGGACTACGGCAACATCGCCGAGACCTTCCGCCCCGGTCATGCGGATTACACCTACACACAGAAGTACGGATTTCGCGATTATCGCGGCGGCGGGCGCTCGTCCGCGCGGCTCACCGCGCCCATCGTCGGCGCGGGTGCAATCGCAAAAAAATGGCTGAAGGAAAAATACGGCGTGAACATTCGCGGCTACATGAGCGCGCTGGGGCCGATCGACCTGCCTTTTGAATCCTGGGACGAGCTCAACAACAACGCCTTCTTCTCTCCCAGCGCCGGCAAGGTGGCGGAACTGGAAGCCTACATGGACGCGCTTCGCAAATCCGGCGATTCAGTTGGCGCGAAGATCACCGTCGTGGCGGAGAACGTGCCGGTCGGGCTGGGCGAGCCACTCTACGACAAGCTCGATGCCGATCTCGCTCACGCGCTGATGGGCCTGAATGCCGTGAAGGGCGTGGAAATCGGCGACGGCATGGAAGCCGCGCGGCAGAAAGGCACCGAACACCGCGACGAAATCACACCTCAGGGTTTTCTAAGCAACCACGCGGGCGGCGTATTGGGTGGCATTTCCACCGGGCAGCATGTCGTGGCGCACATCGCCATCAAGCCTACGTCCTCCATCCGCTTGCCGGGCCGATCCATCAACCTGCATGGCGAACCCATCGAAGTCGTCACCCACGGCCGCCACGACCCCTGCGTCGGCATCCGTGCCACCCCCATCGCCGAAGCGCTCATGGCCATCGTCATCATGGATCACGCCCTGCGCCATCGTGCGCAGTGCGGGGATGTGGAGAGCGGAACGCCGGTGATTGCCGGTGGCTCGAATCAATAACTCTGCCGGAATCTAGCCTTCCAAAGCCGTTCCAGTTCGGCAGTCACTTCGCGTGTCGGTTTGCCGATCAGGGTGGATTTGTCGTGCTCGTGGATTTTTCCGTATACCGTCTTTTTGGCGGGCGAATACAACACCACAATACTGTTGTCGAAGCAGTCATGCGGTTTACAGACGGCTACCTGGCGGTATTCAGCACCCCCTACGGTAACGATTTCGGCGCTACCCGGGCCGTCGAGCATTTTGAGCCAATACTCTTTGACTCTGGGACCGAGTGCCTTGTGGTAGACGGCCTTGAATTTCCGGTCGCGCATGAAATCCCAATTTTCAATTGCGTCCGGATTGGGCGGAGCTTGCGCCGTTTTAGGGGGAGGCGTGTTCATCCAGGCGCGGCTGGCGGCTTCGCAGTCCCTGTACTTGGCCTTGAACTGAGCCATGCCAATAACTGCTTTGAGGGCATTTTCCACCCTGGCGTCCTCGCCCATGAGTTCGATATACAGACCGTTTTTGTCGCGGTTGACAGCAAAGATCAATCGCGAACCTCCACCACCCCGGACTTCGCCCAGCAGCGCTGTCAGATGGTTGGGTGGCGGTTCCGGGCCGAAATAACTTGCGGCGGCCATCAGGTTCTCACCGGTCATGCGCTTGTTGCCATATTCGACATTGAGCGTTTCAGCGACGCGCAGTCGCGGTGCGCTTGGGTTGGTGCAGTCGGTAGAGTAATTGCCGCCGAACAGTTTGAGCGCTTCAGCTTCCTGGAAGCCCAATGCTGTGACGGACGGGCTAAGTGACAGGCAACCGAGAAAGGCAGTGAAAAGGAGGGGGTTGATCATGGCAGTTCTCCCAATAGAGAACAGGCAGATACCCCATTTAAGACCAGTTCAGACTGAATACAAGGAACAAACAAGAACTCTCCAGTATTCGACCGGAGAGCAAATTGGTGGGCCGCTTCCCTTCAAAAACCTCGACGACTGGTGCGGTAGTAGTACGCAGTTCTGGGCAAGTAGTTTTTGCGCAGGATGAACTGCGTTCATTGTGCCGTTTCCCGCGCGACATGTAGCAGTTTCATCAGAAATTTTCGCGCTTCATCCAGCAGCAAGACGCTGGAAGCCACAGCGGCGGCCTCTAACCAGTCATCCATCTCAAGATCAATCGTGCCGAATATTTCCTGCGCGGGCGCCCAGTGCACGGCAATCAATTGCAGCAACAGCACGAAGGACAAGGCCAGCCACAACTTGCCGTTGCGGAAGAAATGAGCGTTGAAGGCGCTGCCATGCTCGCTGCGCGCGTTGAAGGCATTGAAGAACTGGAACAGAACGAAGGTGGTAAAGGCCAGGGTCAGTGCATAGGCATGACCGTGTTCTTGCAAGCCATGCTGAAACATGAAGATCGTGCCGACCATCATGGTCGCACCATACAACGCCAGCCGCCCTAGCCTTGTAAGGTTGAGTATCTGCGCGGACTGGCTGCGCGGCCTTGCGCGCATGATGCCGGGGCGGGCGGGCTCCAGGCCCAGCGCCATGGCGGGCGGGCCGTCCATGATGATGTTGATCCACAAAAGCTGGATAGCCGTGAATGGGGTGGGCATCCCGGCCAGTGTGGCGGTCAGCACGGTAAGGATGGCGCCGATATTGGTGGAAAGCTGGAAGCGCACGAACTTGACGATGTTGTCGTACACCACTCGGCCTTCTTCGACCGCGCTCACGATGGTGGCGAAATTGTCGTCGGTCAGCACCAACGTGGCGGCTTCTTTCGTCACCGCCGTGCCGGTGATGCCCATGGCTACGCCAATGTCGGCGGCCTTGAGTGCGGGCGCATCGTTGACGCCGTCGCCTGTCATGGCGGCGATGTGCCCGTCGGCCTTCAGCGCATGGACGATCTTGACCTTGTGTTCCGGCGACACGCGCGCGAAGACATCAATATGGTCAATACGGCGGGCGAGTTCTTCTTCGCTCATCACGTCCAGTTCCGCGCCGCTGACCACTTCGCCGGTCAGGCCCAGTTCACGGCCGATGGCAGCAGCGGTCAGTTTGTGATCGCCGGTGATCATCTTCACTTCGATGCCAGCACGCTTGCAAAGGGAAATGGCCTGTTTCGCTTCAGGACGCGGCGGGTCCATCAGACCGGCCAGCCCAAGGAATGTCCAGCCAGACGCCCACTGCATCAAATCGCCAGCCGGATCGAAATCACGCGCCGCAATTACGCGCCGCGCCACAGCCAGCACGCGCAGTGCCTGGGTGGCGAGATGTTCGTTTTCCGCTTCGATGCGCGCGCGCGCCGTTTCGTCGAGCGTGACTTCGCCTTCGTTCGTCAGATAAAGGCTGGCGCGTGCGAGCAGCACATCGGGCGCGCCCTTGACGAACATTTCCACGGTATCGCCGGCGTGATGAAACGTGGCCATGAACTTGTGCGCGGAATCGAACGGGATTTCCGCGATGCGAGGTTGTTCGGCCTGCTCGTATTCGGGGTCGAGGCCGCCCTTTTGCGCCAGCACCCAGAGCGCGCCTTCGGTCGGGTCGCCCACCAGCATTCCCTCGTGCACGCGCGAGTCGCCGCATAGCGCCATGGGCAGCAGGAGTGCGCGCAGTTCTCCCCTCTCACCCTGGTAGAGGGGCTGGGGGTGAGGGACCGCGGTATCCACCTCCACCTCCGATTCCCTCATCCTCGGCCCTTCTCCCGTGGGGAGAAGGGAGAGGCGACCTTCCGTCGCGTATCCCTCGCCGCTGACGGTAAAGCGCTGTCCGGCAAACCAGCCGCCGCGAGCGGTCATCTGGTTGAGTGTCAGCGTGCCGGTCTTGTCCGAGCAGATCACCGTGGTTGAGCCAAGCGTTTCCACGGCGGAAAGTTTCTTCAAGATGGCGCGATTGTTTGCCATGCGCCACATGCCAATGGCGAGTGTCACCGTCACCACAGCGGGCAGGCCCTCGGGAATGGCCGCCACCGCCAGTGCCACAGCGGTTAGCGCCGCGTCCACCCATGGTTCCCCGCGCGCGAAATTCAGCGCGAAGATGACCGTAACTACTACTCCGGCAATTGCAGCCAGTTTCTTGCCCAAGGTGTCGAGCTGTTTTTGCAGTGGCGTTTGCGCTTCCTCGGCCTGCGCGATCATGCCGGCCAGCTTGCCCATCTCGGTGGTCATGCCGGTTGCCGTCACCAGCAGCTCGGCACGACCACGCGTGACGACGGTGTTCATGTACAGACAATTGATGCGGTCACCCAGCGGCAGATCCGCTTCTTCCAGCACGACGGTGGATTTTCCAACCGCGTGTGATTCGCCCGTCAGCGCGGCCTCGTCGACTTCCAGCGCGTGCGCGGCCAGCAGGCGGCCGTCGGCCGGCACACGGTCGCCCGCTTCCAGCAACACGATGTCGCCCGGTACGAGTTGCGTGGCATCCAGTTCCAACAGTCTTCCGTCGCGTCGCACGCGCGCGGCAGGCGCCAGCATGTTCTTGAGCGCGGCCAGGGTTTTTTCCGCGCGATGTTCCTGATAAAACCCCAGCGTGGCATTGAACAGGACCACGAGAAGAATCACGAGGGCATCCTTGAGGTCGCCAATGGCCCAGGCCACTGCGGCGGCAAAGAGAAGAACGATGACGAGGAAATCCTTGAACTGGTCGAAATACTTCAGCCAAGGCGGACGCGGGTTCGCTTCCAGAAGACGGTTTTCGCCATACTTTTCCAGGCGCTCGGCGACTGCCTGCGTGCCAAGGCCGCGCGATGCGTCAGAGTCCAGTATTTCCAGGGCTTCAAGTGCGTTCAGGCGATGCCATGCGGCCGTTTCAATTTTCCGGGTCATGTTTGTAGAAGGGACGGGAAGTCAAAGGCGGAGGGTAAAAAACACATACACAGCATAACCGAGCAGCAGCATGATGCCGCGCCCGCGGGAGAGCAGACCTTGGCGAGGAAATACCAGCAACACGGTCAGCAGGCCAAACAGTAGCGCGACCGACACCGTGCCCACCGGCGCGTGGATGGGATGAATGGAAGCCGCGGTGCCTACAATGGCGAGCCCGTTAAACAGATTGCTGCCCAGCAGGGTGCCAAGCCCAATGTCATCATGCCCGCGCAGTCGGGCCAGCAGGGTTGTCACCAGTTCAGACAGCGACTCGCCGGTGAGCGCGGCTTCGCCGGCTTCGATGGAAAACGATTCGATGAGAAATGCATCAGCCCCGACACCATCGCCTGCCGCCAGCGCCAGCAGGTCGCCCGGAACCAGTTCGCGACTTTCAATCATCTGTTCCGTGCCGTTGCGGATCACGCGCACGCGCCGGGCTGCCCAGGCGCTGCAATGCGGCCATCGAATGTTCTGCCCGGCCTTCCTGAAATGCGCCGATGATGGCATTGACGAAAACGACAGCCAGGATGACTAGGGCGTCGCCATGTTTGCCAAGCAGCATGGCAAGCGCTGCGGCAATGAACAGAATGTAAATCAGTGGACTTTGAAACTGGCTTAAGACTAGCCGGACAAGCGAGCGCTTTTCCCCTTCTGGCAGTGCATTCTCGCCATAATCAGTCAGACGCCGCGCTGCCTCTTCACGGGAAAGCCCCTTGCGGATGTCGGTTTGCAGCAGACTCGCCGCTGCGCCAACATCCATGCTGTGCCAGGTTTGCACGGGTTTTACAGAGTCAATGGCCATACAGATAGAGGAACAAGGTGTTCAGTAAATAGATGACAAGCAAAAGCAGGCTGATCCAGCTCACCGTTCTGAACACGCGCGATACCGGCCGCAGCACCAGGCCGACCACGGCGAGTCCGCTCATCATCATGGCGGAGAAAGCCGAGGTGGCATGGGTGATTGAGACATCGGCAAGCAGGGGCCCTTGCAGATAAAACAGGTCGTCGATGGCCAGGATGGCGATGTTGAACAGATTGCTGCCGAACAGGTTGCCGATGGCCATATCCACCGCGCCTATGCGCAGGGCGGCCACCGTAACCACGACCTCGGGCGCGGAGGTCACAGCGGCGACAAGCAGCGTGCCGACGAAACTCTGCCCCCACCCCATCACCTCGGCCAGATCCTTGGCGACAAAGGGTAACCAGATGCCGGCTGCCACCACCACTACTGCGGCCATCACGTAGCCTTGCACCGCCTGCTTCAAGCTCATGTCGGGATGCAGCTCGACACGGTCTTCCACATACTCGCTGACTTTTTCCTGCTCGTAACGATAGAGCGAGCGCATGGCCATCAGATACAGCAGCAGGATGATCGGCGTGTAGAGGCCAACATGGCCAAGGGAAGGAAATGTGCCCGCGCGGTAGAGCAGCAGGTTGAAGCCGGCAAAGCCGATCAGAGCAATGCCGTAGCCGGCAGACAGCACGTTTCCCTGGCGCGCGCGGGTGTAGACGGATTCCTTGCGGTAGAGAAAATCCAGCACCACAATGATGAGCAGGTTGAACACGCAACTGCCCATGATGTCGCCTACCGCAATATCCGGCACATTGGCTACGGTCACCGAGGAAACGCCGGTCACCAGTTCTGGCAGGGAGGTGACCGTGGCCATCAGGATCAGGCCGATCCAGCCGCGAGAGAGTCCGCTCTTTTCGGCGATGATGTCGCCGTAACGCGAGAGCTTGACGCCAGCAAAGCCAATGAGAACAAGGCAGACTAACAGCGAAGACCAGATTGCGTAGATATTCTGCATCACCCTTGAGGCATTTCTAAATCAGAAACGGCCATCGGATACGTGAACCGGTGATATTAACCCGCGGGAAAGTCATCTATCGACCCTGATTATTGGCTGCCGCCTGCAATACCCACCACCAGCACGTCACAATCAGCTTCCTGCGCGATATCCTTGCTGACGCTACCAAGCAGATACTCCTCCAGTCCGCCATGACCGTGGCGCCCCACCACTATCAGGTCGCTGTGCCAGTTGGCGGCGCGTTCCAGGATCATTTCCGGCGCGTAGCCGGTTTCGATATGGCTGTAGGCCTGGATGGACAGGCTTTCCAGCAGATTGCGCATGAGGTTGTCGGCGATGGTGTTCATGTCCTTGGCACGCTGTCGCAGCGCGGCATTGTCCATCCCCGCCTCGCGCAACAGCGTTTCGTCGCCATCGGGCAGCACGTGAATTGCTTGCACCTCGGCCGCCAGGTGCGCGGCCCATGTCAGAGCGGCGCGTGAATCGGGCGAAAAATCAATGGCGGCCAGCGCGTTGCGGTAGCCGGCGACTGGCGTGTGTCGCACGATCAGCACCGCACCCTTGAAGACGCGCAGCAGCCGCCACGCTACCGAGCCGATCAGCACACGGTGCAGGCTGGTTTCGCCGCGCGCGCCGGTGACCACCAGCACCGCGCCATTTTTTTCTGCGTAATCGGCAATCTCGGTATGCGGCCGGCCGATGCGCTGTGCTTCCACCACGCGAATGTCGTAGCGCGATTCCAGATTGCCCGCCAAAGATGCCAAACGGCTGGCAGCGGCTCGCTGCCCTGCATTGTTGTAGGCGGCCACGTCAAGTCCTTCGGCCAGGCCCGGGTAAAGATCAAGCGGCCGGATCACGTGCAGCAGATGTAATTGCGAACCCAGTTGGGCGGCAATCATGGCCGCCCGCCGAACAGCACGATCGGCAGCAGGCGAGAAATCAGTGGCGACGACAATAGGCGCGGAAGTCATATGGAAGCTCCTAAGCAGTCAATTCTGTCATGTCTCTATAAGATTAGCCCGCGGGTGTGAAAAAGCGGAGCGGAAATGCCTTGAATGCTTCCGAACAGCGGCATTGTTCAAAATTCCATTTTCGCATGCCCTGATACGCGTCGTGAGGGGATGCGCCACAATATCCAGGTCAATACAGCATATAGAGCCGCCAGCATGAGACGCACAAATGTGTCTTCAATCAGCAGCAAGCTTGCGGTCAGGCTCGCTGCCAGCATCAGGTAGGCCACGCGCTTCGCGTTAAGGGGAATAGCGCGGTGCGCCCGCCATTCGGCAAGCAAGGGGCCGATCAGGGCATGGCTGTGAATCCATCTGTCCAGTCGGCGCGAAGCGCGGGCGAAACAGAAAGCCGCAAGCAGCAGGAAAGGCGTGGTAGGCAACAATGGCAAGAAGATGCCTGCAGCGCCCAGTGCGAGAAAGCCAGCGCCTACCCCCGCGCACGCGACGCGGATGCCGGGATGTTTTGTCTGGCGGGGATCAGGTGCGCTCATGACAGGGTCGCTGCATCGGGCTCGCCAAGGCGCTCTAGAATTTCCGCGCGGGCGGCATCACGCACGGACAGCGCCGCGTTCCAGTCATTACCCGTTGGGCGGAAGGATTTTCCTATGGTGATTTCCAGCCGTGCCCGGCGCGGCCACTTGCGGCGGCCCGGCAGCAGGGTGCGCGTGCCGGCGAGCGTGATCGGCAGTACCGGCGCGCCGGTGCGGGCGGCGGCGAGAAACGCACCCATGCGGAAGGGTAGCAGGCCGGGCAGCTCGCGGAAGGTGCCCTCGGCGAAGAACACCAGCGATTCGCCTGCGGCGAGACGCGCTTCGATGGCCCCGGTGTCCTCCGCGCCCCGCGTGGGGTCGAAACGTTCGACAAAGGCCGAGCCTAGACGTTTCAGGGGAATCGCGGCGAAGGGGTTGGCAAGCAGTTCGGCTTTGGCGACGTAAGCAAAACACGGCGGCAACACGGCGGTCAGAATCAGGCCATCGAGATAACTGGCGTGGTTGGCCACCACCGCGAGCGGGCCGTCAGGGGGGATGCGCTCAAGCCCTTCGATGCGGGGCCTTGCGCCGGTGAAGACAAGCACCAGGCGCGCGCCCAGGCGGGCGGCGCGGCGGCGGTTGGAAAGGCCGGGCAGGCTGGCGATCAACAGCCAGAACGGCGGGCTGAGTGCCGCGAACACCGCCCATGCCCAGGCGCCCCACAGCGCGCCTGGCAGGGAGCGCGACATGAATTGCGCACGCGAAGTGAAAGCGCTCAGCGCCAGCCTCAGCATCTGTTGCCAGGGTGCGCGGGCCTTGGTTTGCAAGCGGCCGCTTTCGTAGGCGGTGCGGCAAGACGCGCGGCGGATCTTGCCGCTGGATGTTTTCAACACCGTGCGCGGCGGCGCCAGCACCACGTCGTCCACAGGCATGCCGATGAGCGTCAAAGCCAGTTCCTCGATCTGTTTGCGGATATGTGAATTATCCGCTCTGACGGGTGCACGCGTCTCGGCCAGCACCACCAGCTTTTCGGTGCCGGAGCGGGCGTCACTGGCCGGAAACACGGCCACGCCGCCTGGCCGTACGCCGGCGATGCGGCCGATGGCTTCTTCCAGTTCCTGCGGATGGATGTTGTGACCGCCGCGGATGATGATGTCCTTCTCGCGGCCGGTGATGAACAGCTCGCCCTCGGCGAAATACCCAAGGTCGCCGGTGTTGAGCCACTCGCCGTCAAACAGCTTCGCCGTGGCGGCGGGATGGTTGAAATATCCAGCAGTGGCCGACGGGCCGCGAAACTGGATGCGGCCAGCTTTGCGCTCGGACAGAACGCGGCCTTCGGCATCGACGATGCGCACGGCATGGCCGGGCAGGGGTATGCCGCAGCTCACCACATGCTGCATGTCAGGCGCGTCTTCGGCCACAGGACGGGCTTCGCCCACATCCCGCAGCGCACGTCGGTCGACTGTATCGATGCGCGTCCCGCGTCCCGGCGGCGGAAAGCACAGGCCCACCGAGCATTCGGCCAGGCCGTACACCGGCGTCATCGCGCTGGCGCGGAAACCGCAGGGCGCGAGCCTTTTGGCAAATCGTACAATCGTCACCGGACTGACCGGCTCGGCGCCATTGAAGGCGAGCCGCCAGCAGGACAGGTCGAGTCCTTCAAGCTCGCGATCCTGAAGCTTGTTGGCGCAGATTTCATAGGCGAAATTGGGCGCGGCGGAGATCGTCGCACGGTAGCGGTCGATTGCCCGTAGCCAGCGGAGAGGCTGGGAAAGAAACGCCAGTGGCGACATCAGTACCAGGTGGAAACCGGCCGCCATGCTGCCAAGCACCGCGCCGATCAGGCCCATGTCGTGATACAGCGGCAGCCAGGAAACGAACACGTCCTGCTCGGTGACGCCGGATGCCTGCTGCATGGCGCGGATGTTGGCGACGAGGTTGGCGTGGGTCAGCGACACACCCTTCGGGTCGCCGGTGCTACCCGAGGTGTACTGGATGAAGGCCAGCGCCTGTGCATCGATTTCTGGAAGCGGCATCGTGCTGGCCAGGCTAATGTCCGCCACGGTCGAAATGCCGGCGAGCGAGGGGCATTGCGCGCGCAACACCCGGGCCAGCGTGATGGCGCGCGGGTCGGTGAGAAACCAGGCGGCTCCGGCGTTGTTGAGAATGCCGGCAAGCCTGCGCATATGTTCTTCCAGTTGCGCGGGCCGCGCGGGCGGATACAGCGGCACCGGCACGCAGCCCGCGTACAGCGTGCCGTAAAAGGCAGCGAAAAAATCCAGGCCTGTCGGCAGCATGAGTGCGACGCGGCTGCCCGGCGCGAGTCCACGCGCCTTGAGACCGTAAGCGAGCGCCCGCGCTGCATCGCGTAGTTGCGCGTAGGTGATATCGCGCGCGCCCCCATCCTCTGACAACAGCGTGATATGCACCCGGCTGCCCTGATGTTCGGCGTGCCAGTCGAGCAGACCGGTGATCGTTTGCAGGCTTTCAGATGCGGCTTCAAAGCCGGGTTCTCGCGGCGCGGCTGTCGTCTCCATCGTGGCCGGTTGCGGCGTGGCGGTGATCAAGCGCAGCAGGTCGCGCGGCGTTTCAGCGGCGAGCGCCGCTTCGCCCAGTTCCACACCCAGTTCGTGGTTGATGCGGCTGATGAGTTCCACGCGCGCCAGGCTGTCGATGCCGAAATCGCTTTCCAGCCGGTAATCCAACCCCAGCCGGTCGAAGTCGCGCGCGCCGGGTTTCAGTTCCCGCGCCAGCGTGCGGGTGAGGGTAATTATTCGTTCCGGATTTTCTTGCATGTGGCTTCCTTCCGGAATTCGCGTTCGGCGCGCAGGGCGGACTTCATGCCGGCAGTCGCCGGCGCAGATGGCGCGCGATCAGCCACGCCGCCAGCGCGGCGGTGGCGTGTTTGAGCGCGTGACCGCCGACCGCGCCGCTGGTGAGCGCGAATACGGCGTGGTCGCCCAGATCGAGCAGCAGGGCGATCAGGTATAGGCCGATGACCGCCATCGTATCGCGCACGTGGCTGTAGCGCGGCGGGTAGAGCCAAAGCAGCAATGGCGCCAGCACCATGGGCAAGAGCTGGATCAGCAGCCAGGGACGCAGGTCACCCGCGCCCCGCGCCTCGCTCAAGAGCCAGTAAACGACGGCGCCCAGCCCGGCGGCAGCAAGCGGGGGCAGATGCGCAAGGCCGGCCTTCACGCCGACGCGCTCGGTGAGCAGGGCGGAGAACCAGGCCATGAAAGCCAGCGCCATCGCCGCCCGGTCCCAGGCCAGACGCCCGTTGTCCGGCGCGAGGTGGTACCAGGCAGAGGCGAAGCCGATGAGGACGACGGCCAGGAAGAAGACGGCATAAGGACGGGCCTCGCGTGCGTCGATGAAAGCGCGCCTTCCCGCCTCGCCGGAAAGGAAGCGCAGGCAATACAACCCGTAGGCGCCTGCCAGCATGAAGCCGGCGTTGCTGATGACATCGAGGCAATTGGGCAAGCCGAAACAGGCACGCCGATCGGCGAAATCGTGATAACTCAAGGGCTGGGCGATGGGCGGTGCCAGGAACACCAGGGTGGTCAGTGTCGCCATCGAGCCGGCGAGCACGGCATGCGGATTCATGGCGCGCGCTCCGCCAACAAGAGATTGACAACCCGCCACAGCTGCCACAAATCGGGCAGGTCTTCCATCCAGAAGCGCGTGGTCAGGAGGTCGGACACCGCGAGATCAACATGACCGACGACGCCGTGGATGAGAAAGACCCGCGCCTGTCCCGCTGGCGCGGCGGCGGTCAGCGCCTGGCTTTCCGTCCACGGGATCAGGTTGTCTTTTCTGCCATGCACCAGCCACAGCCGCGCTTTGAGCTTGCTCAGGTCAAGGTGAGCAAGATCGAGGCGGGCGATGTCTTCGCTCATGGCCTCAGGCAGCCGGTCGAAAAATTCCTGAAAACGCGCGGGATCGATGTTGATGGCCAAAGCATAGACAGTCTTTCCCGGCGCGCTCAGCCTTTCGGCCAGGGGCGAGAGATCGGCGGCGGAGTCTTTCAGACGCGCATCGACCATCTGTTCGAAGATTTTTTCATCACCCGGCGCGTTCAGGTAATCCAGGCTGGAGAAAGCCAGCACCATGCGGCCGGTATCGTCTGGCGCGAGGAAATGCAGGGCACCGTCTTGTTCATACCAGCCGGTGGTGAAAAAGCGCATCGCACGCGGCAGGCTGTAATAGCCGCCCAGCGCGGCGATGAAGCGCACGTCGTCGCGGATGTCCGGCTCCAGCGCGGCGAGCACGGCGGGGCCAACGGCATAGCTGAAAGCGAACATGCCCGCGTGGCCATCAGGTGCGAGTTCCGGGCGGGAACGGGCATAGCGGAAAGCGTCGGCGATTTCCCGCGTGTCCCGCGGACGCACGCGTAGTTCGCGGAAGCCTGGCATTTCCGGCGCCAGCACGGCGAAGCCCGCGCGCGCCAGGGTGGCAGCAAAAGCGGTGAAGCGCGGGTCATCGTTGCCGCGCGGCACGGCACCCGGCACGGCGACGAGCGCCGCGCGCGGACAGTTCAGGGAAAATTGCGCGCCGGGAGTGATGCAGGCATCGAGCGGGCCGGGAAGATACAAATCGGCGCGGCGTTCGCGGCCATCGACAGTGTAGTTCACGGTTTCGCGCAGCGGCGCGGGGGTGACGCGCTTGAGACGCGAGGCTTGTTCACCCGCGGCCAGATCGTGCAGCACCAGGGCGGATTCGTAATACCGCAGTGGCGCGCAGCCGGCGAGCAGCAACAAGACTGCTGTGAACGCGGCAAGGAGCAGAGTGAAATGCTGCCGCGTCGTGCTCATTCAGGCGGCGTCTTCCTTGAGCTTGCGGCGCAACACTTTGCCGATCGGCGATTTGGGCAGTGTGTCGCGGAAGATGACCCTGTGCGGTGTCTTGTAGTGGGCGAGCTGGGCGTGGCAGGCGTCGATGACTTGTTGTTCGGTGAGCGCTGGGTCGCTCTTCACCACCCAGGCCCACACCGCCTCGCCACTTTTTTCATCGGGCATGCCGGCTACACCGGCTTCCTTGATGCCGGGCAAATGCAGCAGCACTTCCTCTACTTCGCCAGGCCACACCTTGAAGCCTGAGATGCTGATCACATCCTTCTTGCGATCGACAAAAAACAGATAGCCGCGCTCATCCATGCGGACCACATCCCCGGTAGCTAGCCAGCCTTCGGTGTCCAGCACCCGCGCGGTTTCTTCCTGCATGTTCCAGTAGCCTTGCATGACCTGTGGTCCACGCACGCAGAGTTCGCCCGGTTCGCCCGGCGCAGCTTCCGCGCCGTCCTCGCCGCGCAACAGGATTTCGGTGGAGGGCAGCGGCAGGCCGATGGCGCCGGTAAAGCCGGTGATATCCATGGGGTTGGCGCAAACGATGGGCGAGGCCTCGGTCAATCCATAGCCCTCGATCAGTGGCACGCCCATCAGCTTTTGCCAGCGTTCCGCCACGGCGGGATGCAGGGCCATGCCACCCGCCACCGCTACCTTGAGAGCGTCGCCGTTGGCGGCTTTCACCCTGGCGAAAACCGGCGCGTCCAGCAACAAGCGGTAGAGCGTGGTGACACCGGTGATGGCGGTGAAGCGGGTCTTGCGCAGTTCCCTGATAAAGGCGGGAAGGTCGCGCGGATTGGCGATCAGCACGTTGTTTGCGCCCCAGCGCACAAAGGTTAGCAGGTTCGCGGTGAGCGCGAAGATGTGATACAGAGGCAGCGGTGTGACGATGACTTCTTCGCCTTCGCTGAACTTGATGCCGATCCACGCCGAGGTCTGCTCGACGTTGGCGACCAGATTGCCATGAGTGAGTGCCGCGCCCTTGGCCACGCCAGTAGTGCCGCCGGTATATTGCAGGAAGGCGATGTCTTCGCGGAAGACGTTAACGGGCGTGAAAATATTGCCCACGCCGGATTCGAGCGCGGCGTGGAAGGACATCGCGCCGGGCAGCGTCCAGCGTGGCACCATGTGCTTGACATGCTTGACGGCGAAATTAACAAGACACCGTTTGACCGGTGGGAACAGGTCGCCGATCTGCGTGGTGACGACATGCCTGACTGCGGTGTTGCCGATGATTTCTTGCAAAGTATGTGCAAAGTTCTCCAGCACCACGATGGCCGTCGCGCCGGAATCTAGGAGCTGATGTTGCAGCTCGCGCGCGGTATACAGCGGATTGACATTCACGGCCGTCAGGCCCGCGCGCAGGATGCCGAACAGCGCTACCGGGTATTGCAGCAGATTGGGCAGCATGATGGCAACGCGCTCGCCTGGCTGGAGCCCAAGGGCTTGCAAATGCGCGGCAAAATCGCGCGACAGCTTGTCCGATTCCGCATAGGTCAGCGTGGTGCCCATGCTGGTGAAGGCGGGGTTGTCGCCGAATTTGCGGCAGCTTTGCTCGAATAGATCGACCAGCGAGGCGAAGCGCTCCGTGTCCACTGTTGCTGGCACGCCGGGTGGGTAGTGATTCAACCAAACAGGTTTCATAGCGTTATGCTTTCCCCCACGCTGACATGAAAACTGAAATAGAAACCCTTTTTAAGGATAGCAGCCGTGGTTTGCTGTCGCCAGGCATGCCGATGCGGTGCGTGGAGGCGACTGCCAATTTGCCAAGACATTATTCCGGCTTGGCTGGATAATCCGCAGCCATGAATGGTGTTCCCTACTGGCGGTTGTCCGGTTTCTATTTCTTCTATTTCGCTTTCGTCGGCGCGATGGCTCCGTTCTGGAGCCTGTATCTCAAGTCGCTGGCGTTCAATGCATTCCAGATCGGCGTGCTGATGTCGCTTCTGCAGGTGATGCGCATCTTCGCGCCCAACATCTGGGGGCACGTTGCCGACCGCAGCGGGAAAAAAGTGGCCATTGTCCAGATCGCCGCCCTGGGCAGCGTGATCTGCTACATCGGCGTGTTTTTCGGCACCTCGTTCTGGTGGCTGTTCGTGGTGATGGCAGCCATGAGTTTTTTCTGGAGCGCTTCATTGCCGCTGGTGGAGGCGATGACGCTGTCGCACCTGAAGGCCAATACCCAGCACTACGGAAAAATCCGGCTGTGGGGCTCCATCGGCTTCATCGTCGTCGTGCTGGGCCTGGGCTATTGGTTTGATTTCAGGCCGGTGTCGGACCTGCTGTGGGCGGTGCTGGGTTTCATGATCGGCATCGTGCTGTTCTCCCGCCAGATACCCGAAGCGGAGATTGAAGTTCACGAAACGGATCATCTGCCGGTGTGGCACATTGTCAAGCGGCCCGAGGTGTGGTCGCTGCTGGGTGCGTGCTTTCTGATGGCGGCGGCGCACGGACCGTATTACACCTTTTATTCGATTTACCTGGTGGATCATGGCTACGCAAAATCCACCGTGGGCTGGCTGTGGGCGCTGGGGGTGATCTGCGAAATCGGCGTGTTTCTGTGGATGCCGCGCATCAGCCAATTTATCAAGCTTGAAACCATTCTGCTGGCGACTTTTGCTATTGCGGTGCTGCGTTTTATGCTGATTGCCTGGGCGGTGGACAGCCTGCCGGCGGTGCTGTTCGCGCAGGTGCTGCACGCCGCTACGTTTGGCGCCTACCACTCGGCGGCGGTGGCGCTGATTCACCAGCATTTCAAGGGCCGGCATCAGGCGCGCGGGCAGGGGCTTTATAACAGCATGGCCTTTGGCGCGGGCGGCACGCTGGGCGGTCTTTACGCCGGTGCGGCCTGGGATAGCCTGGGCGCGGAAATCACCTTCAGCATTGCTGCAGTGTGCGCCGGACTGGCTTTTTTGCTCGTGCTTCTGAAAGGAAAGCCGCAAACCACCTGAACCCCGGTGCGGATGGCCGGTCAGACCGGTATAATCCTTTTTTTTCAGATTGTTACCGTAGTTCATGTCCGGCCGTACCCTTTACGACAAACTCTGGGATGCCCATGTGGTTCACACCGAACCCGACGGCACCACGCTGCTTTATATCGACCGCCATCTGGTGCATGAAGTTACCAGTCCGCAGGCGTTCGAGGGACTGAAGCTCGCGCATCGCAAGCCATGGCGCACGAGTTCCGCTGTGGCCGTGCCCGACCACAACGTGCCGACTACCGATCGCAGCAAGGGCATAGCCGATCCGGTGTCGCGCCTGCAGGTGGAAACGCTGGATGCCAACTGCGCCGAATTCGGCATCACCGAATTCAAGATGAACGATATCCGCCAGGGCATCGTGCATGTCATCGGACCGGAAGAGGGGCTGACCCTTCCCGGCATGACGGTGGTGTGCGGTGATTCGCACACTTCAACGCATGGAGCGTTTGGCGCGCTGGCGCACGGCATCGGCACATCCGAAGTTGAACATGTGCTGGCCACGCAATGCCTGGTGCAAAAGAAGTCAAAAGCCATGCGCATCCGAGTGGAAGGTGAACTGGGTCGCGGCGTGACGGCCAAGGATGTTGCGTTGGCCATCATCGGTGAAATCGGCACGGCGGGCGGTACGGGCTATGCCGTGGAGTTTGCGGGTTCGGGCATTCGCGGACTTTCCATGGAAGGCCGCATGACGCTGTGCAACATGGCCATCGAAGCCGGCGCGCGCGCAGGGATGGTGGCAGTGGACGATAAAACCATCGAGTACTTCCGCGGACGGCCATACGCACCCAAGGGCGAGATTTTTGAAAAGGCTGCCACCTACTGGAAAACCCTGGTATCGGACGTGGATGCGAAATTCGATGCCGAAGTGATGCTCGATGGCGCGAAGATCAAGCCGCAGGTGACCTGGGGCACTTCGCCGGAAATGGTGGTGACGGTGGATGGCAAGGTGCCCAACCCAGCCGATGCGCCGAACGATGTCAAAAAGCATGACTGGGAGCGCGCGCTCAAATACATGGGTCTTGAGGCTGGCACACCCATCGAGCAGATTGCCATTGATAAAGTCTTCATCGGCTCCTGCACCAATTCACGCATAGAAGACCTGCGTGAAGCAGCAGCAGTGGTCAGGGGCAAGAAGAAATCCGCCAATGTGAAACTGGCGATGGTCGTGCCGGGTTCGGGGTTGGTCAAACAGCAGGCCGAGCAGGAAGGCCTGGACAGGATTTTTCTCGACGCCGGTTTTGAGTGGCGCGAGCCGGGCTGTTCCATGTGCCTGGCGATGAATGCCGACCGGCTGGAGCCGGGAGAGCGCTGTGCCTCCACCTCCAACCGCAACTTCGAAGGGCGGCAGGGCGCGGGCGGCAGAACACATTTAGTAAGTCCGGCCATGGCGGCAGCCGCCGGCGTGGCAGGGCATTTTGTGGATGTAAGGAAATTTTAAGGAGAGCATGATGCGAATTCTGATGAGCATACTGGTGATGTTGGGCGTTGTTTCCCTGACTGCCTGCAATACCGTTCGTGGCATTGGCCAGGACATCGAAAAAGCGGGTGACACCATCGAGCGCGCCGCCAACAAGTAAATGAAGGCTTTTACCCAGCATACGGGCCTGGTGGCGCCACTGGATCGCGCCAATGTCGATACCGATGCGATCATCCCCAAGCAGTTTCTGAAGTCGATCAAGCGCAGCGGTTTCGGCCCCAACCTGTTTGACGAATGGCGTTATCTGGATGTGGGCGAACCGGGAAAGTCCAATCTCGACCGGCCGCTCAACCCTGATTTTGTGCTGAACAAGCTCAGGTATCAGGGTTCTTCCGTACTGTTGGCACGGGAAAATTTCGGCTGCGGATCCAGCCGCGAGCATGCACCCTGGGCGCTGGAAGATTTTGGCTTTCGCGCCATCATCGCGCCCAGCTTTGCCGATATTTTCTTCAACAACTGTTTCAAGAACGGCATTCTGCCCATTGAGCTGGATGCGGCGGTCGTCGACCGGTTGTTCAGGGAATGCGAAGCGAATGTAGGCTATGCGCTTGTTGTCGACCTGGACAAACAAACTGTGATGACGCCCACTGGTGAAGTCATTGCGTTTTCCGTGGACGAGGGCCGCAAGTACCGGCTGCTGAACGGATTGGATGATATCGGCCTGACCTTGCTGCAAAGCGACAAGATCAAGGCGTATGAAGAACGGCGCAAGCTCGAAGCGCCGTGGTTATTTGTTTAAAGCTCTACCACCAAGTGCACAAAGGGCACGAAGTTGTTTCATTTTCCTTTGTGTCCTTGGTGAACTTTGTGGTTAAAGATTTTTTATGAAAATTGCTGTATTACCCGGCGACGGCATCGGCCCGGAAATTGTTGCGCAAGCAGTCAAAGTACTGAATGCGCTGAAGTCCGATGGCGCGAAAATTGAAATGGAAGAAGCGCCGATTGGTGGTGCGGGCTATGACGCGGCTGGCGATCCGTTGCCAGAAGCAACCCTGAAACTCGCGCGTGAAGCCGATGCCGTGCTTCTCGGTGCGGTTGGCGGCCCGCAATACGACACGCTGGATCGGCCGTTACGACCCGAGCGCGGTCTCTTGCGTATCCGCAAGGAACTGAATCTCTTCGCCAACCTTCGTCCTGCCTTGTTGTACCCCGAGCTTGCCTCGGCTTCTTCATTGAAACCGGAAGTCGTCTCCGGCCTGGACATCATGATCGTGCGCGAACTGACCGGCGATGTGTATTTCGGTCAGCCGCGCGGGATTGAGGTCAGGAATGGCGAGCGCGTCGGCTTTAACACCATGCTGTATTCCGAATCGGAAGTGCGCCGCGTGGCGCATGTCGCCTTCGGCATCGCCATGAAGCGCAACCGGAAACTGTGTTCGGTGGAAAAAGCCAACGTGCTGGAGTGTTCGGAGCTTTGGAAGGAAGTTGTCATCGAAGTCGGCAAGCAGTACCCCGATGTCGAGCTCTCCCATATGTATGTCGATAATGCCGCCATGCAACTGGTGCGTGCGCCCAAGCAGTTCGACACCATCGTCACCGGCAACATTTTCGGCGATATTCTTTCGGATGCAGCGTCCATGCTGTCCGGATCCATCGGCATGCTGCCCTCGGCTTCACTGGATGAAAACAACAAGGGCATGTACGAACCGATTCATGGTTCGGCGCCCGACATCGCTGGCAGGAATCTGGCGAACCCGCTGGCGACGATTCTTTCCATGGCGATGATGTACCGCTACACCTTTGCGGATTTGGCAACCGCTGACCGCATCGAGAACGCGGTCAAGAAAGTGATTGAACAGGGTTTCCGGACAGGCGATATCTGGACTGAGGGCACCAAAAAAGTGTCGTGCAGCGAAATGGGTGATGCGGTAGTGGCTGCGCTGTAATAGATTATTCAGGAGCAAAAAAATGATGAAAGTTGGTTTTATCGGCTGGCGCGGCATGGTGGGTTCCGTGCTCATGGGTCGCATGAAGGAAGAACGCGATTTCGATCTGATCGACCCGGTTTTCTTCACCACTTCAAATGTAGGCGGCAAGGGGCCAGACATCGGCAAGGATGTGCCGCCGCTGAAGGACGCCAACAGCATCGATGACCTGAAGCAGCTCGACGCCATCATCACCTGCCAGGGTGGCGATTACACCAAAGAGGTGTACCCGAAGCTGCGTGCCGCCGGCTGGAAGGGCTTTTGGATCGATGCCGCATCCACCCTGCGCATGAAGGACGAGGCCATCATCATCCTTGACCCGGTCAACAAGGAGGTGATCAAGAATGGTCTGGCCACCGGCGTTAACACCTATGTCGGGGGCAACTGCACGGTTTCATTGATGCTGATGGCCATCGGTGGACTGTTCGACGCCGGCTTGATCGAGTGGATTTCGCCCATGACCTATCAGGCGGCATCCGGCGCGGGTGCGCGCAACATGAAGGAACTCATCATGCAGATGGGCGCGATTCATGGCGAGGTCGCTGACATGGTCGGCGACCCGGCTGCAGCGATCCTGGAGATCGACAAGAAAGTGGCGGAATTCATCCGATCCGACGATTACCCGCTCGATGCATGGCCGGTGCCGCTGGCCGGCAACCTGATCCCCTGGATCGATGTGGCGCTGGAGTCCGGACAATCGAAGGAAGAATGGAAGGCCCAGGTCGAGGCCAACAAGATCATGGGCCGTTCGGCCAACCAAATTCCCATCGACGGCCTTTGCGTGCGCGTGGGCGCCATGCGCTGCCACTCCCAGGCGCTGACCATCAAGATGACGAAAGATGTCCCGCTGGATGAAATCCATGGCTTGATTGCCGCGCACAATCAGTGGGTCAAGGTGGTACCCAACGACCGAGACATCACCATGCGAGAACTGACCCCGGCCGCCGTCACCGGCACGCTTACCGTTCCAGTTGGCCGCATGCGCAAGTTGAACATGGGGCCGCAGTATCTGACCGCGTTTACCGTGGGTGACCAGCTGCTTTGGGGGGCGGCCGAGCCACTGCGCCGCATGCTGCGCATCCTTCTAGAGAATGCCAAGTAGGATTCCCCGAAGAAAAATCGTCGAAATACAGGCTTTTTTGCAAGAATCATGCTAAGAAGCCTAAAGAATGCTACCGTTCAGCCGTCATTAAAACCGTCTAGAAATCGACAGTTTTCAGGAATGTAGCTCGGAGTCTGGGAGGACTAAAGGATGAAATTGAACCGTATCTCGACCCAACTGGCCGCCAGTGCCTTGTTGCTGATGCTGCCTTTGAGCGCGTATTCGGCAGGTTTGGGTAGGCTGACGGTTAATTCTGCGCTTGGCCAGCCTTTGTCGGCTGAGATCGAGCTGCTGGCTGTCGACAAGGCCGAACTCGACAGTCTTAATGCCAGCCTGGCATCCGGCCAGGCCTTCAAGGATGCCCAGATTGAGTACACCCCCGCCCTTTCCACCCTGCAATTCAAGGTAGACAAGAAAGCGGATGGCCGCCCGGTTCTCAAAGTGACCTCGACCCGTCCGGTCAATGATCCCTTCCTGGACATGCTGATCGAACTGAACTGGGCGTCAGGCCGTCTGGTGCGTGAATATACGGTTTTGCTCGATCCGCCCGGCATAGCAGCTCCGCAGATTGTCGCTCCCCTGCCTGTCAGCGCTCCGGTAGCCGAGACGCCCAAAGCAGCAGCCTCCGCACCCGTGGCCAAGCCGGCGCCTTTGCCTGTAGCCAAACCCGCCCCGGTTGCCGAAGCGCCTGCCAAGCCTGAAACCAAAAAGCCGGTTGAACCCAGGGAAGCCCCGGCTGAACAGCCAGCAGCCAGCAGGCCTGCTCCGGTTACGAGCGCCGTGCGTGTCAAGCGCGGCGATACGCTGGCCGCAATTGCCAGCCGCGTGAAACCCGCCAATATCAGCCTTGACCAGGCGCTGGTCAGCCTGTTCCAGGAAAACGCCCAGGCTTTCGATGGCAAGAACATGAACCGCCTTAAAGCCGGCAAGACGCTCACCATCCCGAGCGCCGAGGCAATGGCCGAGATGGATGCCAAGTCTGCAAAACGTGAAGTGCGTCTGCAGGCATCCGATTGGCAGGCTTACCGATCCAGCCTGGCAGAACGCGTTGCAGCCGCGCCGGTAAAGGAATCCGCCAAGGAAAGTGGTCAGGTATCCGCTGGCAAGATTACCCCGAAAGTTGAAGACAAGGCCAAGCCTGCCCAGGAAGCCAAGGATGTGGTGAAGCTGTCGAAGGCAGCGCCACCCGCAACTACCCAAGCTGCCCAGCCGGGCAAGGAAGCTGCCGCCAAAGAAGCTGCCGCCATGCAGGATAAGATCAAGGCGCAGGAAGAGGACCTGACCGCACGCGAGAAGGCGCTCAAGGAATCATCCGGTCGCGTGGCCACGCTGGAAAAACAGATTCAGGACATGCAGGATCTCGCCCAAATGAACGAGAAGGCCCAGGAAGGCGCTGACGTAAAACCGCCTGTTCCCGCACCCAAGATCGAAGCCAAACCGCCGGTTGAAACGCCGCAAGGCAATTGGTACGACCAGATACTTTCAAATCCGATGTACTGGGGTGGCGGTCTGGCTGCCCTGGGTCTGGGTGGCGCGCTCTGGTGGATGATGGCCGGCAGCCGCCGCCGCAAGGCCACCACCCAGCAATTTGAAGACAGCCTCATGTCCAGCCAGGGTTTGAGCCCCAACACGGTCATTGGCGCGGCCTCCGGCGGCGCCGTCAATACTGGCGACACGTCTTTCCTGACAGATTTCAGCCAGGCGGGCCTGGGCACGATCGATACACACGATGTCGACCCGATTGCCGAGGCCGAGGTCTACATGGCCTATGGCCGTGACGCGCAGGCCGAGGAAATTCTCAAGGAAGCCCTCAACAAGACCCCCGAGCGGCATGAAATCCGCGTCAAACTGCTGGAAATCTACGCTGCCCGCAAAAATACCGCGGCTTTTGAATCGGTCGCGAAGGATTTGCATGGCGCCCTCGCTGGCAGCCAACCCCAGATTTGGGAACGCGCGGCTGAACTGGGCCGTTCCATCGACCCTGCAAATCCGCTTTACGGCGGATCACCCGCGCACAAGGCTGAAGGCGCTGGCATATCCACCGCTGAAGCCGGTGCCGTCGTGGCAGGCGCAATGGGGGTCGCGGCTATCGAAACACTGGCCGAGCCCGTCCAGGAAATCAAGGAAAGCCTGGCGCCAGCGTTGGCGAATGAGCCGGAAGTGCCTGCATTTGAAACCGCGGGCGGTGTGCTTGATTTCGAGACACGTGCCCCGGAATTGAATGTTCCGGTTGCGGAATCTTCTCTGCCCGAGATCAATCTTGACCTGGAAGAAGCCGCACGCGACCTTGCCGCGGAATCCGTCGCGTCCGCATCAGGCTCCGATTATGATCAAGGCCTGGAGTTTGATCTTTCCGGACTCGATATCAAGGTACCTGAAGAGGATGATGGCGATTTCAACATGGATGAAGTCGAGGCGCTGTCCGCGGATGGCAAGATGGATTTCAGCGGCCTTGACCTGAATCTTGACGAAGTGGGCGGCGATGGCGGCATGGATGAAGTTGCCACCAAGCTTGACCTTGCCCGCGCCTATCTGGAAATGGGCGACAAGGAAGGTGCCCGTGAAATTCTTCAGGAAGTCCTCAACGAAGGTAGTGACAAGCAGCAAGGCGATGCCCGCAGCATGATGGCTGGCCTGTAAGCGATTGCCAAAATCCTGTTGACCCGCCATAGTTTCGACTATGGCAATTCAAACAAAGAGCCGCCGGGAATTCCACCCGGCGGTTTCCATTTCAAGCTGGCTGATTTTCGCAATCGCGGTCGAGATATGCGCACCAAATCGATTGGCCTGGTTGGCATTGGCTGCGCCAATCCTGCTTATCCCGCGTGAAGCGCTGCAACGTTTTTTGCGCCTGGTATGGAAAGCCAGGTGGCTCTGGCTGGCGCTGATACTGCTCTACGCGTTTACCATGCCTGGCGTGTATCTTTGGAGCAGCGCATACAGCCCCACTATTGAAGGGCTGCAAATGGGCGGTTTGCGTGTGATGCGCCTGATGCTCATGCTGGCGGCGCTCGCCCGGCTGCTGGTTGAGTTGACTCCCCGGCAACTGGCGGGGGGGCTGTACATGCTGTCAGCGCCGCTTGAATGGATTAAATTTGATCGCAGGGCATTCGCGGTAAGGCTGGCCCTGACACTGGAGCAGATTGACAGGATGCCAACAAGACAAAACTGGCTTGAAGCGTTGAAGTCTCCCAGCGACATGACTGACAGCCATGAAGAAATCAGGCTTGCCATGCCTGAGGTGGGCTCCCATGACGCGGGACTTTTTCTCGCGGCCTGTCTGCTGCTTGCGGTGAGCCTCGCATGAGAATCGCCCTTGCCCTGGAATACGATGGCCGGCAGTTTTGTGGCTGGCAATCCCAGCCCGGCCGGTGCGGCGTGCAGGATGCAGTCGAAAGCGCCGTGGCCGAGATCGCGGGTGAGTCGATTGGCATCACGGCTGCCGGAAGAACGGACACGGGGGTTCATGCCAGCTATCAGGTGGCGCATTTTGATACACAGGCGGATCGCCCCATCACGGCCTGGGTGCGAGGTGTCAACACCTACCTGCCAGAAGGCGTCGCGGTCATCTGGGCCAGGGAAGTGCCGGAGGATTTTCATGCCCGGTTTTCGGTGGAGGAGCGCGGTTACCGCTATGTGCTGCTGAACCATGCAACCCGGCCCGGGTTGATGAGCGGCAAGGTTGGCTGGCATCACCGGCCGCTTAATGAGTTGCGCATGCAGGAAGCCGCATTGAAGCTGATGGGCCAGAATGATTTCTCCGCGTTTCGCGCGGCCGAATGCCAGGCCAGATCGCCCGAAAAGGAGATGCGCATGGCCCGCGTTTTACGCAAGGGCGACTATCTGGTATTCGACTTTCGGGCCGATGGCTTTCTGCATCATATGGTGCGCAATATTGTCGGCTGTCTGGTACATATCGGCACAGGCAATGCGGAACCGGAATGGATCGTCAAACTGCTTGAGCACAAGGACCGCACACTGGCCGCACCCACCTTCATGCCGGATGGGCTTTATCTGTCGCATATCCGGTATCCTGTGCGTTTTGATTTGCCGGACAGCGGAAGAGATACATGGCCGTGCGCGTAAAGATTTGCGGCATTACAAGAACCGAAGACCTGCGTGCCGCCTGCGATGCAGGCGCGGATGCGCTTGGTTTCGTGTTTTACGCCAAAAGTCCTCGCAACCTTTCTATCGAACAGGCAGCGGCGCTGCTGCGGGAGCTGCCACCTTTCATTCAGTCCGTGGGGCTATTCGTCAATGCTGAACCTGGATTTGTGCGGACCGTGCTGGATGCCGTGCCGCTTGAACTTCTGCAATTTCATGGTGACGAATCACCCGAATACTGCCGCCAGTTTGGCAGATCTTATCTGAAGGCTGTGCGGGTAAGGCCAGACGTCGATTTGGTAAAATACGCGTCTGATTTCGCTGATGCACGTGCCTTGTTGCTGGATGCCTATGTTTCAGGCGTACCGGGTGGAACGGGCGAACGATTTGACTGGCGTTTGATTCCCGCCGGACTGAACAGGCCGATCATCCTGTCGGGCGGCCTGAATCTGGACAATGTGGCGGAAGCCATCCAGACCGTTCAACCCTGGGCGGTCGATGTCAGCAGTGGTGTAGAGTCCGCGCCCGGGATCAAGGACGCGGCCAAAGTGGCAGCATTTATTGAACGAGCCAAACAATGAACCTGAAAGACCTACCCGATTCCCGCGGCCATTTTGGTCCCTACGGCGGCATTTTCGTGGCCGAAACGCTCATGGCCGCGCTGGAGGAACTGCGCATCGAATACGACAAGGCGCGTAACGATCCCGACTTCATGGCCGAATTTGAGTACGAGCTAAAGCACTATGTTGGCCGCCCCAGCCCGGTTTATCACGCCAGGCGATTGAGCGAGCAGTATGGCGGCGCACAGATATATTTGAAACGCGAAGACCTCAACCACACCGGCGCGCACAAGATCAACAACACCATCGGCCAGGCGCTGCTGGCCAGAAGAATGGGCAAGAAGCGCGTCATCGCCGAAACCGGCGCAGGCCAGCATGGCGTGGCCTCTGCCACCGTTGCCGCGCGCTACGGCATGGAATGCGTGGTGTACATGGGCGCGGAAGACGTCGCCCGCCAGTCGCCCAATGTGTTCCGCATGAAACTGCTGGGCGCGACGGTCGTGCCGGTTTCGTCGGGCTCAAAAACGCTCAAGGATGCGCTCAACGAAGCCATGCGCGACTGGGTCACCAACGTTGAATCCACCTTCTACATTCTGGGCACCGCCGCTGGCCCTCATCCCTATCCCATGCTGGTTCGCGATTTCCAGTGCGTCATCGGCCGCGAATGCATTGCGCAGATGCCCGAGCTGACCGGCCGCCAGCCGGATGCGGTAATCGCCTGCGTCGGCGGCGGTTCCAACGCCATCGGCATTTTCCATCCCTACATCCCGTTCGACGGCGTGCGCCTGATCGGCGTCGAGGCCGGCGGCTCCGGCATCGCCAGCGGCAAACACGCTGCCCCGCTTTCCGCCGGCACGCCCGGCGTGCTGCACGGTTTTCGCAGCTACCTCATGCAGGACGAAAACGGCCAGGTCATCGAAACCCACTCCGTCTCCGCCGGCCTCGACTACCCCGGCGTCGGCCCCGAACACAGCTTCCTCAAGGACGCCGGCCGCGCCGAATACGTCGCGATCAACGACGACGAAGCCATGGCCGCCTTTCAAGACCTATGCCGCTTCGAAGGCATCATCCCCGCGCTCGAATCCAGCCATGCCGTCGCGCACGCCAAGAAACTCGCCCCGACCCTGAAGAAAGACCAGATCATCCTGGTCAACCTTTCCGGGCGCGGCGACAAGGACATCAATACGGTGGCGAAGCTGTCGGGGATTACGCTTTGAGTTCCCGGATTCCCGATTTCCAAAGCATTTTCTGGCCCTTGCTGGAGGTGTGCGCGGATGGTCAGACACACAGTAAGAAAGATGTAGTACCGACCTTAGCTAAGCATTTTGGTTTGAGCGAGGATGACTTGGCAGTTTTACTGCCAAGTGGGAAACAGAGCATGTTTGATAACCGTGTGGGCTGGGCTAAGAGCTATCTTAAGCAAGCTGGTTTGCTAGAAATCGTCGGACGAGGATTTTTTAAAATTTCAGAACGTGGTTCAAAAGTTTTAAGGGAGAAACCGGAGAAGCTCAACACGAAATATTTGATGCGATTTCCAGAGTTTGCTGAGTTTCATGTTTACAAGAAAAAGATATCAGACACTGAAGCAAGTTTTGAACAGCAAACAAACGAAGCCACACCGGATGAGCTGTTAAGTGTTGGTTATAAACAGTTGCGTGAATCCTTGGCAACTGAACTGCTTGCAAAAATAAAACAAATCACTCCATCTCGTTTTGAGCATCTTGTTCTCGATTTGCTTTTGAAAATGGGATATGGCGGCACACAGGAAGATGCGGGAACGGTGGTTGGGAAAAGTGGTGATGGCGGGATTGACGGCATCATCAACGAAGATCGCCTGGGTTTGGATGTGATTTATATTCAGGCCAAACGTTGGGAAGCAGATGTAGGTCGCCCTGAAATACAAAAGTTTGTTGGCGCGTTGGCTGGCAATAAAGCCAGCAAAGGCGTATTCATTACCAGTTCCGGATTTACCAAGGAAGCGCGTAATTACGCGAATCAGGTTAATCACAAGGTTGTATTGATTGACGGCGTAATGTTGGCAGAGTTGATGATGGATTACGATTTGGGTGTTTCGACCAAGGATGTATATACGGTTAAACGACTCGATAGCGATTATTTTGAAGAAGATTGATTTATGAGCCGCATTGGCCAAACCTTTTCCGCGCTGAAGGCGCAGAACAAGAAAGCCCTGATTCCTTTCATCACCGCCGGTGATCCAGGGAAAGGGTTGACGGTGCCACTGATGCATGCGCTGGTCGAGGCTGGCGCGGACATCATCGAACTGGGTGTGCCGTTTTCTGATCCGATGGCGGATGGTCCCGTGATCCAGCGTGCGTCGGAACGAGCGCTTGCCAATAAAGTCGGTCTGAAGGATGTGCTGGTGATGGTGGCGGAGTTTCGCAAGACCAATGACAAAACCCCGGTGGTGTTGATGGGCTATGCCAATCCGGTTGAACACATGGGCTACGAGAAATTCTCCATTGCCGCAAAAGGAGCAGGTGTGGACGGCGTGCTGACGGTGGACATTCCGCCGGAGGAATCGCATGGCGTGGCGGATGTGTTCAAAGCGCACGGGCTTGATCCCATTTTCCTGCTGTCGCCCACTACGCCAGAAGCGCGGGTCGAGCAGGTAGCCAAGGCAGCGGGTGGCTTCATTTATTATGTGTCGCTGAAAGGTGTGACAGGCGCGGGACACCTGGATGTGGAGGAAGTGGCTCGGAAGATTGCCATGATCCGCTCGCATTGCAGTCTGCCGGTCGGTGTGGGTTTTGGCATTCGCGATGCGGAAACCGCGCAGCGCATGGCGGATTTTGCCGATGCGGTGGTGGTGGGCAGCCGGATCGTCAACGAGATAGAGAATTCGCCCGAGGTGGAAGTGGTGAGCCGGATAAAGACGCTGGTGCAGGATTTGCGCCGTGGTGTGGATGCGGCAGTCAAATAATACGGAGAGAAAAATGAGCTGGTTTCAAAAACTCGTTCCACCCAAAATCAAAGCGCGACGAGAGGCAAAGAAGTCAGTACCGGAAGGGCTCTGGTCCAAGTGCCCATCGTGCAACGAGGTGTTGTACAAGGCTGATTTGCAGAACAATCTTGAAGTGTGTCCCAAGTGCGGATATCACCACCGAATCGGCGCGCGTGAGCGGCTGGACATGCTGATGGATGCGGAAGGCCGGCGTGAAATCGGCATGGAAGTCAAACCCGTCGACCCGCTCAAGTTCAAGGACAGCAAGAAGTATCCGGATCGTCTTTCAGAAGCGCAGAAGGGAACCGAAGAAAGCGATGCGCTGGTCGTCATGGCGGGCGCCATCCAGACCCTGCCTGTCGTTGTCGCTGCGTTTGAATTCAAGTTCATGGGTGGATCGATGGGCTCGGTGGTGGGTGAACGTTTCGTGCGTGGCGTGGAAGCCGCGATTGAAACGAAATCCGCCTTCGTGTGCTTTTCCGCCAGTGGCGGGGCGCGCATGCAGGAGGGCTTGTTCTCGCTGATGCAGATGGCCAAAACTTCCGCTGCGCTGACGCATCTTTCCGCCAGCCGTCTGCCGTTCATTTCCGTGCTGACCGATCCCACCATGGGTGGTGTGTCGGCCAGCTTTGCCATGCTGGGTGATCTGATCATTGCCGAGCCGAATGCCCTGATCGGATTTGCCGGGCCAAGGGTCATCGAGCAAACTGTGCGTGAAACCCTGCCGGAAGGATTCCAGCGTTCAGAATTTCTGCTGGAGAAGGGCGCGGTCGACCGCATCGTGGACCGGCGCCAGATGCGCGATGAACTGGCGGCAACCATCGCCATGCTGCTGAAGCGCCCCGCGCTGGCTGCTTGAATTCTGTGAGTCTTGGGGCTTGGCTTGTCCGTCTCGAGCAGGCACACCCGAGCACCATTGAACTGGGCCTTGAACGCGTAGCGCGTGTGCGCGATGCGATGAATATCAGCCCGGCATTCCCAATCATTCTGGTGGGCGGCACCAATGGCAAGGGTTCAACCTGCGCTTACCTCGAATCCATTCTTCGTGAGCAAGGGTACAAAACCGGGTTGTACTCCTCGCCCCATCTGCTTCGGTACAACGAGCGAGTCCGCGTCGATGGTCTTGAGACCTCCGATACCGATATCGTTTCTGGTCTGGAAGCCGTCGAGAACGCACGAGGAGAAGGAACGCTCACCTATTTCGAGCATGGCACATTGGGTGCAATGTGGCAGTTCATTCAGGCCGGTGTCGAGGTGGCGATATTGGAAGTGGGATTGGGCGGACGGCTGGATGCGACAAATATTTTCGAGCCGTCTGTTTCTGTAGTGACGAGCATCGACCTGGATCACCAGGCCTGGCTGGGAGATACTCGAGAGGCTATCGGTTTTGAAAAGGCAGGGATTTTACGAGCGGGCAAACCTGCCGTTTGCGGCGAGCCTGATCCGCCACAGAGCCTTACGCGTCACGCGCGAGGTATCGGCGCGATGCTGTTTCAGACTGGACGCGAATTTTCTTTTCGGCGCCGCGAACCGGTCTGGGATTTCGTGATGGGAGAAACAAGCCTTTCAGAATTGCCGCAGCCCGCACTTTCCGGCGGACACCAATTTCAGAACGCAGCCAGCGCGCTTGCAGCGCTGGCGGTATCGACTGATCAACTGCCTGTTTCATTGGGCGCCATTCATCAAGGCCTGAAAAGCGTGCGGCTGCCGGGCCGGTTTCAATCATTTCCCGGCCAGGTCGAGGTGGTGCTGGATGTTGCACATAATCCGGAATCCGCGCGCGCACTGGCAGAAAATCTGCGCATGCATGCAACACGCGGGAATACGCATGCTGTCTTCGCGCTACTGGCGGACAAGGATGCGGATGGCGTAATTGCGCCCCTGAAAGACTGTTTCGATACCTGGTTTGTTGCCAGTCTTGCAGGTGCGCGCGGGCAATCCGCGGAAGCGCTTGCGGCCAAGGTAAAGCGCCATTCAGGCGAGGGCGTCACCACCCATGAAAATCCATTGGCAGCCTTCCTGGCGGCCAAACGTCATGCGTCTGAAGGTGATAGAATTATTGCCTTCGGATCGTTTTACACCGTCGCGGAAATACTCCAGACCCTTTCCTGATGCCAGCTCCCCAAACAGACCAGGATCATAAACTGCGGGCACGACGCAGGTTGATTGGCGCGGTAGCGCTGACCATCATTGCCGTCATTCTTTTGCCGCTGGTTCTGGAAGATGAACCACCGCCTGCGGGGCCCCTGGAAGTTCACATGCCGCCGCCTTCATCAGCGTCGTCTGCCGGGGAAAGCACAGTTGAATATGCCCCGCCTCCCGCCAACACAACGGTTGAGCCTTCGGCTTCAGAGGAAGAGGCAGCACCTGCCGCCTCGCCTGAGCCGGTGCGTGAAGAGCCGGCCCCGGCGGCATCCAGGCCGGTTGCATCACCACCCCCCGCCAAACCCGCGGAACCAGCCAGCAAGCCTGCCCCGGCACAACAGTCAGTTACCTATACCGTCCAGATCGGGGTATTTTCCGATAAGGCGAATGTGCAAAAGGTCCAATCTCGTATTTCTGAGTTGGGACTCAAATCCTATACTGAGCAGGTAAAGAACAGCACCCGTGTGCGTGTGGGTTCATTTGCCAGCCGCGCCGAGGCGGATGCGGTTGCCGCGAAACTGACAGCTGGCGGAGTGACGGGCAAAGTGGTGGAAAAATGACCGTACTGGACTGGATCGTGATTCTGATTCTGGTGGCTTCCGTCATTCGAAGCCTGATGCGCGGCCTGGTCGAGGAAATCTTCTCGCTGGGCGCATGGGTTGTGGCCTTTCTGGGCGCCAAGTGGGGCGCGGCAGCAGTTGGTCCCTTGCTGCCGATCAGTGTTGAAAGCGAAGGCTTGCGTTATTTCTCGGGTTTCGTGGTGGTATTTCTGCTGATGATGATTGCGATCATGCTGCTTGGGCGCATGATTAAAGGTATGGTCGGCGCCGTTGGGCTGGGTGGCGCGGACAAAGTGATCGGCGGGATATTCGGGTTGCTGCGCGGTCTGGTCATCCTGGTCGGGTTCACGCTGGCTGCGGGCTTGACTGCGTTTCCGCAGACGGATTTCTGGAAGAATGCTATCTTTTCCAAATCGCTGGAAACGCTGGCTATTGCGGTGCAGCCATTGCTGCCAGCCGGGTTGGCAAAACATATCCACTTTAGGTGATTAACCATGTGCGGAGTCATCGGCGTCGTTGCCAATACGTCGGTTAACCAGTTGCTCTATGATGGCCTGATGGTCTTGCAGCATCGCGGGCAGGATGCGGCTGGCATTGTGACGGCCGAAGGCGCGCGTTTTCACATGCACAAGGCGCCTGGCCTCGCGCGTGATGTGTTCCGGACGCGCGACATGAGAAACCTGCTCGGCAACATTGGTGTGGCGCATGTCCGGTATCCAACGGCCGGGTCGGCGGCCAGTTCGGCGGAGTCGCAGCCTTTTTATGTCAACTCGCCCTTTGGCATTGTGCTGGGGCACAACGGCAACCTTACCAACACCGATGAATTAAAGCAGACCCTGTTTGCCGAGGATCTTCGGCACGTCAACACCAATTCCGATTCGGAAGTGCTGCTGAATGTACTGGCGCACGAATTGCAAGTACGCGGACATGGTGGGCGGCTGGATCTTGACACGATTTTTGCCGCCGTCTCGGGTGTGCATGCGCGCTGTCGGGGAGCCTATGCAGTGGTGGCGCTGATTGCGGGTTACGGCCTGCTGGCTTTCCGTGATCCTTATGGCATCCGGCCGCTGGTAATTGGCGTGAATGAAAGCGTCAACCCGCCTGAATACATGATTGCCTCCGAGTCGGTGGCGATCGACGCACTGGGGTTCAGGATACTGCGCGACGTGGCGCCCGGCGAAGCGGTTTTCATTGATTACGACCGCCGCATGCACAGCCGCCAGTGCTCAAGCAAGCCGGGTCTGCACCCCTGCATTTTCGAATATGTATATCTGGCGCGTCCGGATTCGGTCATGGACGGCATATCCGTTTACAAGACGCGGCTTCGCATGGGTGTCTCGCTGGCGGAAAAGATCAAGCGTGAATTCAGTCATCTGAAAATTGATACGGTCATTCCCATTCCGGATACCAGCCGCCCCTCGGCGTTGCAGTTGGCTAATCATCTGAATGTTCCCTATCGCGAGGGCTTTATCAAGAACCGCTATATCGGTCGAACCTTTATCATGCCGGGTCAGGCTTTGCGCAAGAAGTCCGTGCGTCAAAAGCTGAACGCCATCGCTGAAGAATTCAAGGACAAGAATGTGCTGCTGGTGGACGACTCCATCGTGCGCGGCACGACCAGCCGCGAGATTGTGCAAATGGCGCGCGATGCCGGGGCGACCAAGGTGTTTTTTGCATCAGCCGCGCCGCCCGTGCGCTATCCCAATGTTTACGGCATCGATATGCCAACGCGCGCCGAACTGCTCGCGCATAATCGGAGCGATGAGGAAATCGCCCGGGAGATTGGCTGTGATGCCCTGATTTACCAGGACCTCAGCGCGCTGGTTGAGGATGTAAAAGCCGAGAATCCATCAATCCAGAGCTTTGATACATCCTGTTTTGATGGCCGCTATATTACGGGCGATGTTACTTCTGCCTATCTCGATTACATCGAGGATGTCCGCAATGGGGATGTGCAACCTCATTCCATCGAAACCCAGCAGCTTGATCTGAATCTGGTATCCGGCGGACGCGCTTGACGGTTACAAGCCTTCAGACTACATTTGGCTGGCGCTTGATTTGAACACAGCTTGCGGGGCGCCCTAGAAATGCCGCTAAAGCGTGGTGAAACCCGTTCCCGCGCGAACGGGTTTTTTATTTGGAGAACAGCATGAGCAATCAGGAATACGATATCGAAACCCTGGCCGTGCGCAGTGGCATTCTGCGCAGCCAGTTCAATGAGCACAGCGAGGCGATGTTTCTGACTTCAAGCTTTGTGTTCAATAGCGCAGCGCAGGCAGCCGCGCGATTCAAGGGCGATGAGCCTGGCATGATCTACGCCAGGTTCACCAACCCTACTGTCAACATGCTGGAAACGCGACTAGCGGCAATGGAAGGCGCCGAGCGTTGCGTGGCATTCTCGTCCGGCATGGCGGCGATTCTGGCGACCGTGATGGGGTTGATGAAGACAGGCGAGCATATTGTCGCGTCGCGTTCCATTTTCGGTTCCACTGTCCAGCTCTTCTCCAATATTCTGGGACGATTTGGCATTGAGACCACCTACGTTTCCCCGACCGATCCGGCGGACTGGAAGAAAGCGATCCGCCCCAATACAAAGCTGTTTTTCGTGGAATCGCCTTCCAATCCACTGACAGAGGTGAGCGATATCGCGGCGCTTGCGGGGATCGCCAAACAAGCCGGCGCCCTGTTGGCGGTGGACAACTGTTTTTGCTCGCCTGCGTTGCAAAGACCGCTGGAACTGGGGGCGGATATCGTAATTCATTCCGCCACCAAATATCTGGATGGGCAGGGCAGGGTACTGGGCGGCGCGGTGCTGGGTTCGAAGGAGTTGATGGAAGGTGTGTATACCTTCCTGCGTACCGCCGGCCCGACGCTTTCAGCGTTTAATGCCTGGGTGATTCTGAAAGGACTGGAAACGCTATCCATCCGCATGGAAGCACATTCTCGAAGCGCGCTGGAACTTGCGCGCTGGCTGGAGGGTCATCCGAATGTGGAACGCGTGCTTTATCCCGGTTTGCCATCTCATCCGCAGCACGAACTGGCGATGAAGCAGCAGAAGACAGGCGGCGGCATCGTGGCATTTGAAGTGAAAGGTGGACAGGAAGCTGCGTGGCGGGTGGTGGATGCATGCAAATTGCTGTCGATCACGGCCAATCTGGGTGATGCGAAATCGACCATCACGCATCCGGCCTCGACCACACAAAGCCGCATGACACCCGAGCAGCGTGCATTTGCAGGGATTGGTGATGGGCTGATTCGCGTGGCGGTCGGCCTGGAATCAGTGCGGGACATTCGAAACGATTTGGCGAGAGGATTGGACGCTTGAGGTTTGTTGCCGGCTTGCTTTTCCTGATGAGCGTGAACGCACACGCCGCAGGAATGCTTGAATTGCGCTATCAGGATCAGGATTCGGGAAGTGAACCTTATCTGACCCGTATCCTGATTTCTGATCGCTACCTGCGTCTGGATGGCGGGGAGGACAACGGGGACTTCCTGCTGTTTGACCGGAAATCCCGGCAGGTGGTGAATGTTCTGCGTGACCAAAAGATTCTCATGCGCATGCACAATCGTCCGTTGCCCAAGGTACGCTCTCAAGCCTACAAACTGGAAGAAAAAACAACGCCTGTAAAGAAGGACACCCTGCGTGTTCAGGTGCTGGCGGATGGCAAGCTCTGTTCGGAAACCGTGTCGGCGAAGAACATGCTGCCTGGCGCCGCACAGGCAATGGCCGAGTACAAATCCGCTTTGGCCTACACGCAGTTGCAGACGTATCTCAATACGCCAACAGACTTGCGGCAGACGTGCGATCTTGTACATCACGTTTGGGAGAGTGGCCGTGCGCTCTCGTATGGTTTGCCGATCGAAGAGCGCGACTATGAGGGCAGGCTTCGGCAATTTTCCGGAGGCGAGATGAAAAGGCTGGATCCTGGTCTGTTCAGGCTTCCCAAGGGATATGCATCGATGCAGCCGCCAGAAGGCGGTCAGAGCGAGCCCAGCGTGCAGCCTTCTTCGGTGCAAACCAAATAGCCACCCTCGTCATACCAGTCCGGCAGTACCCAGCGTTCAAGTTTTTTCCCAGATATGGTCAACTCATGTTTCGCCGGGCGGTGAGTGTGGCCGTGGATCATGCGTCTCACCCCTTGTTCAGCGAATATCTGTGTGACGGCATTCTGGTTGACATCCATGATGGCGTAGGATTTTCCGGCCTTGGCCTGTTCGCTCCCCGCGCGCGCCGATCCAGCCAGAGCGTGCCGCATCCTTAACGGTAGCCACAGTAACATCCTTTGAATGAGAGGTTTGCGCACCCATTTCCGGTATTGCTGATAGCGGGTGTCATCGGTACAGAGCGCGTCCCCGTGGGTGAGCAGGGTAGAGGTTCCATATAAATCAACGATCATTGGGTCAGCAATCAGGGTCATGCCACATTGCGCGGCGTAGCGCTGAGCGACCAGAAAATCCCGGTTGCCGTGCATGAAATAAACTGGTGTGCCTGAATTGGCCAGCGCCTGGAGTTTATGCGCGGTATCCCGTGCGATGGTGTTATTCAGGTCGTCGTCGCCAACCCAGTATTCGAACAGGTCGCCCAGTATGTAGAGGGCGTCTGCCCCTCTTGCGACATGTTCCAGAAAATGAAAAAAGCGCCCGGTGGCTGGCGGGCGCTCTTCTGTCAGGTGCAGATCCGCTATGAAAAGCGATCTGCCGGGAGGAGTCTGGTCAGACAATTTCGGCCTTGGTGATGATCACATCGTCGACTGGTACATCCTGATGACCCGCCTGACTGCCGGTGCGAACTTTTTTGATGGCATCGACGACTTCCTTGCCTTCGACTACTTTGCCGAACACCGCATAGCCAAAACCCTGAGGGGTCGGCGCGGTAAAGTTGAGAAAGCTGTTGTTGGAAGCGTTGATGAAGAACTGCGCCGTAGCGGAATGTGGATTGGGCGTGCGAGCCATGGCGATGGTGTAGGCATCATTCTTGAGTCCATTTGACGCCTCGTTTTCCACCGGGGCAAGCGTGGGCTTCTGGGTCATGCCGGGTTCAAATCCGCCCCCCTGGATCATGAAACCATCAATGACACGATGAAAAATGGTGCCGTCATAAAAGCCATCCTTCACGTATTGCAGAAAGTTGGCTACGGTTTTGGGGGCCTTCTCGGCGTCAAGTTCCAGGGTGATGACACCCAGGGAAGTGTGCAGTTTGACCATTTTTTTCCTTGTTACAGAATAGTTTCCTGAATGATGCGCCAGCGGCCGTTTTCCCGCTGCCAGTACTGGCGTTTCCTGGACAGGTTTTCCAGGTTGCTGCTGCGGTAATCCTGATCAAACGATACGATCGCCATATCGGCCTGGCCGGGCTGGCGATAAATGCTCAAGCCGGAAAGATTGATCTTGATCCAGGATTTTCCTGCATTGACGCGCCGCTTGCTGCTGGCGAATGACTGAAAATCATTTTTGCCATCACGAAATTCCCGTGAGTAATGTCCAAGCAGGCGCTCTGTGTCGCGGCTTTCCCAATCCTTGCGCCAATTCTCGATTGATTCATTCAACTCGTCGCGTGCCACCGATAAGGATTCGGGGTCTGACCAGGTCAATGATGGAGAAATGATGACGGGTGTTTTTCCAATGCTGATGTAGCGGCCAAGCTGCTTCAGGTCTTCGTTGGAAAGCACCACGCAGCCGTCGCTGGCTTTGGGCGGCCGGGAATACGTGTCGCGGGGTACGCCATGTAGCCAAATGCCATAACCGTTTCGATTGAGGCGGATATCCCATTCGTTCGGGTAACTGAGAGGATATGCGCCAACACCATAGAGCTCTTCCAGTTCGCTATCCGGCTTGAAGCTGGTGATGGTGTACATGCCAATCGGGGTGCGCTTGTCGCCTTCGCGATTTTTTCCGATGCCTAGCTTGCCCATGGTTACGTAATAATCCGCAACCCGGCGCAGGCCGCTTCCCGTGTTTTCAAAAACATACAATCTTGCCCGGCTGGCATCGACCGCCAGGGCGTAGCGAATATCACTTGAGAGCGACATCAACTCTTCAGGAATCAATGTGGGCCCGACCGGATCGCTGATGGCCTGGATGCGCGCCTTGGCTTCTTCGCGCAGATCCGCCTGCTGATCGATGCCGCCTTGAGCATTTCCCAGGGTGGAAATCGGCTTGGCCCGGGCAAGCAGCAGGTCGCCCTTGATAAGCTGCGCCAGACGGAAATTGGGGTAACGGTCCAGCAGCTTGTTGATGGAAGTCAAAGCGCTTTCAAGCTTGTTCAGGCGGATTTCCTGCAAGCTGTCGGCAAGGAGTCTGTCAGCTTCTCCAATATCAGCCTTGACTGGCAAAGCCAGCAGACCAAGCAACAGGAAAGGAAGCGAGACCTTTACCATCAAATCAGCGGCCGGACTCACGGAGGATGAGCCACTTTCCATCAATCAGACCCAGTTCCATCGTCTTGGCGGAGTTGCTATTCAGACGGTCTGACTCGTAAATCTGCCTGAAGCGAACCGTGGCACGGGTGTTGGTCGAGGTGGTTACTTGAATGTCCTGCGCGGTCACGGAAATATCTTTTGGCGCCATGATGCGTTCGCGGCGTTGCGCGGCCCAGGCTGAACGGGACATGCTGGAAGGAGCAAAATCCGGCGCATAGTGGCTCAGATAAGCATCAACATCCTGCGCGGCCCAGGCACTGGCCCAGGCTTGAATTGCCTTGACGGCTTCATCCTTGACGGCTGAGGATGGGGGCGACGCAGGCTTGCTAGATTCGGTGGCAGGTTTCACGGCAGGGGGGTTGGAGACCACTGCCACAGGTTTGCTTTCCTGCTTGGCTGATGCGGTCATGATCGGGCGGCGAGCCTGGCCCGACATCATGTCCTTGATCAGCGATAACTTTGTTTGCGCGGTCTTGTTGCCGCTGTCCAATTGCAGCGCCTTGTCATAGGCAAGGGTTGCCATTTTGGCGTACAGGTCACCGAGGTTTTCGTGAGCGGTAGCATAGCTTGGATGGGTTCGTATGGCCATTTCCAGCGCATTTTTCGCGGCATCGTACTTGCCTTGCGCGGCATAGAGAACCGCCAGGTTGTTGTAAGGTTCGGGCAATTCAGGGTAGTCCTCGGTCAGCGAGGTAAAGACCTGGATGGCCTCGGACGTCTTGTTCTGATCGGCAAGGATCAGGCCTTTCAGAAATCGTGCCTGAGCGTCCTTGGGGTTTTTCGCCAGATATTGATTGACGCGGCTGGATGCTGAAGCAAGATCGCCTTTGCGAAAAAGCTGATTGATGTCCTGGATATCATCAGCGGTTGCAAACCCGGGCGTTGCAATCAGGGTAAATGCGAGGATGGAAGCAAGTTTGCGCAAATAGGGCATGTGTTAAACTCAAAATGGTTACCAATAGCACTGCATTTTAACAACTCCACGCGCTGGATGCGCGGCCTTTCTGGCAAAAATGCCTGACTGGATCAATTGCATGTCCACACTCACGCTTTACAACTCCTTAACCCGTCAACCCGAAGTTTTTAAACCTCTCCAGCCTGGCAAGGTGCGCATGTATGTTTGCGGCATGACGGTTTACGACTATTGCCATCTTGGCCATGCGCGCGTTTTCGTTGTGTTTGACATGGTTTCCCGCTGGCTCAGGGCCTCTGGCTATCACGTGACCTATGTCCGGAATATTACGGACATCGACGACAAAATCATTAAGCGGGCTGCTGAAAACAACGAACCGCCGGCGAGCCTGACCCAGCGCTACATCGATGCCATGCACGAAGATGAGGCACGTCTGGGCGTATTGCGGCCGGATTTCGAACCTCGGGCCACGGAATATGTGGCGGAAATGACTGCCATGATTCAAAACTTGGAAATCAAGGGATTGGCTTACCAGGCAGAAAATGGTGATGTTTACTACAGCGTCCGTGGTTTCCCGGGGTATGGGGCGTTGTCCGGCAAGTCCCTGGAGGATCTCCGCGCGGGCGAGCGGGTGGAGATCGACACGCATAAGCGCGACCCGCTGGACTTTGTATTGTGGAAAGCGGCCAAGCCGGGTGAGCCAGCCTGGCCCGGGCCATACGGACTCGGCCGGCCGGGTTGGCATATCGAATGCTCAGTGATGAGCGGCAAACTGCTGGGCCGTCATTTCGATATTCACGGCGGCGGCCAGGATTTGCAGTTTCCACACCATGAAAACGAAATCGCCCAGTCCGAGGGCGCGCACGGCTGCAAATTCGTGAATTACTGGCTGCACAATGGTTTTGTGCGGGTGGACAACGAAAAAATGTCCAAAAGCCTAGGCAACTTTTTCACCATCCGGGAAATTCTGGACAAATTTGATCCAGAGGTGGTGCGGTTTTTCATACTCCGGGCACACTATCGAAGCCCTTTGAATTATTCCGATGTTCATCTGGAAGATGCCAAGAGTGCGCTGACCAGGCTTTACACGGCTTTGAAGAATGTGCCGTCCGCCGAGGTGCAACTAGACTGGAACAACCCTTACGCGACCCGCTTCAAGGCGGCCATGGATGAGGATTTCAATACGCCGGAAGCCGTGGCGGTGTTGTTTGAGCTTGCGGGCGAAGTGAACAAGAGCAAATCCTCTGAATTGGCCGGTTTGCTGAAAGTCTTGGGCAGTGTCGTCGGGTTGTTGCAAAGATCGCCCGAAGCATTCCTTAAGGGCGAGAGTTCAAAAGATGACAGTAAAATCGACAGTCTGGTCAAGGCAAGACAGGAAGCCAAATTGAGCAGGAACTTCGCCGAGGCCGACCGAATCCGCGATGAACTCAAAGACGCAGGCATCATTCTTGAGGATAGCCCGCAAGGCACGACCTGGCGCCGGGCATGACTCGAACTTGAGCACAATAAAAAACGGGACGCCAAGGCGTCCCGTTTTAGTTGCTTCAAGTCCAATTACTTGGCAGCAGCAGGCTGTGCCGGAATCTGGAAGAAGTTGACCGGGTTGAACGCAGCGGTTGCGTCACCGTAGGTCTTGGGATCCATGAAGGAACCCCAGGTACCGTAGGTTTTGGGATCGGCGGCAACGGTGGCGTACTGGTTGTAGGTGTTGACATCAGCCAGTTTGAGCACAGCCTGGTAGTTGTTCATGTCCATGGAAGCGGTCATCCACTTGGTGTACAGGGCCGGGTTCATGGCGTTGAACATGGGCTGATAGTTTTTCAGGTCCATGGGAGCCATTGCCCAACGCATAATTTTGCCCGGATCGGCCATCTTGACCATCAGCGCGGTGTAGAAGTTGGGATCCATGGAAGCGGCCATCCATTTGGTGGCAACAACCGGGTCGGTCAGTTCGATGGCGGCCTTGTAGGAAGCCGGGTCGATAGAACCGTTCATCATCTTGACATAGGTGGCGGGTTCCATGGATGCATTTGCGGCAGCCACGTAAAAAGTGGGTTCGGTGATCGCGTTGATGAACTCAACCATGGCCTTGGGGTCTTTGGCGACCGCGGCAGAGGCGACGGGGTTGGTCATGGCTTCGATGGCATTGAATTCAGCAGCGAAGGCGGGGGCGGTTGCAGACAGGGCCAGAACCAGGGCGATTTTTTTAACTTGCATGTTAGCTCTCCAATTGGAAAATTACGGAAGGGTGGGTGTTCAGGGATGTGTTGTAAAACGACCTAAACTAAGAATAAGTATAAGCTAATATACGAATGGAAAGTGAATAAACGATGTATATAAACAACAAAAACCGGTCTTTCGACCGGCTTTTGTATCTATTAAGCTACAGCTAGCTTACTTGGCGGGGGCGGGCTGAGCAGCAGGTGCTGCGGGAGCCGTCCAGGCAGCCGGGTTGAACATCTGCAGGAGCACGTTCGGGTCAAACGGGTTTGCCATCGCAGGTGCGCCAGCGGCCGGGGCGGCAGCAGGAGCGGCTGCGGGTTGGGCGTACATGCCGCCAAACAGGGCGCTCAGATCAAACGGGTTGGCCATGCCAGCCGGTGCGGCACCGGTGGTCGGAACCATGCCAGGAATCGAGTAGGTGGCGGGGTTCATCCAGGTGCCCCAGGAACCGTAGGTGGCGGGGTTCATGGACTGACCCAGCCAGGAGGTGTACAGATTGGGGTTCATGGGGGCCATCATCAGGGACCAAGCGCGGGGATCCAGAGGCGCCATCATCCACTTGAGGTACATGTTGGGATTCAGCGTCTGCATCATCATGTTCCACATCTGGGGGTCCATGGGCATCATCATCCAGCGCATCATTTTGCCCGGATCCAGCATGGTGGTCATGAGGGCGGTGTAGAAGTTGGGGTCCATGGAGGCGGCCATCCACTTCATGTACATGTTGGGGTCAGCGAACTGCATGTAGTTGGTCAGCGAACGCGGGTCAGCCATGGTGCCCATCATGCGATACCAGTTGCCCGGATCCATCATGTTGATTCCCATCTGGGTGTAGAAAGCTGGCTCGGTTACGGCGTTGGACCAGGGCACGAACACCTTGGGGTCGCGGTAGGCGGAAGCGTTGCGGGTGAAATCGGTCATGCGGTCCAGCCACTGGGCAGGGGACTGCGGTGTGGCAGGCGCAGCGGCAGCGGCGGGAGCAGCAGCGGGAGCCGTGCCATTTGCCATGGCGAATTGAGCCAGCAAAAGGCCGGCGGCAAGGGTGGTCAGTTTTTTCATGGTGCTCTCCTGTAAATTAGGGGGTAGTTGAGGGGAAATATTATTTAATTTATGTGATTAATTTATGATTGAGATGGTATGCGTACATTTGAATATTAGCAATCGCTAACTGTTTGGTATTTAATTTTGGGCATGTCAAACGTATGCAAAAAGAGACATTGTTAACAATTGTGCCGATACCCAAACACAGTCAAATATTTCAAATATAAGAATATATGATTATCGATAACAAGACAAGATATTACCTGTATTCAGGCACGGTTGGATGGACTGGCAGTAAAGGATTTGAGTCCATTTATCCTGAAGATTTGCCTGAAGAATGGAGGTTGGCTTATTACAACACTCAATTTCGTTGTACGTATCTTCCGTTGGAAATTTGGACAAAATTAACGGAACCGGAAATAACGGTCTTGCTTGATGAAACTCAGGAAGGTTTTCGGTTTGTCCTGGAATCGCCCAAAGAAATAGAGCAAAACATATTAAATGTAATTAATAAGTTAAGAAGTAAATGTGTTGTTGAAGATGAAGTTGATATTCATTGGCTGGAACCGGGGATTTCGATGCGCGAACTGGCAAAAATCATGCAGTCCGCAATCAATACTGGGCATCCGCTTTATCTGATTTCACGCGATGCCGACTTGGTTCTTTTGAGACAAGTGAACGAATTGATGGAGGTTCTGGGGGCTTAAGCCAGCAATAAAAGAGTGGCATCCGTTAAAATTGGCCAGTTAAAAAAAAGAAGGGCCAGAGCTTTGGATAATCTGGTTGAAATTCAAAATGTCTCCTTCAGCTATGGTGACCGGCCAGTGCTCAAGGGCATCAACCTGACGGCAAGACGGGGTCAGGTCATTGCGATCATGGGCAATAGCGGTTGCGGAAAAACAACGCTTTTACGCCTGATTGGTGGGCAGATCAAACCGGATCAGGGCACCGTCAAAGTGGCAGGTCAGGTGGTCAACGAATTGAAGCCGCACGACCTGTACAGCTTGCGGCGCAAGATGGGCATGCTTTTTCAGTTTGGGGCTTTGTTCACGGATATGAACGTGTTCGAGAACGTCGCCTTTCAAATGCGTGAGCATACAAAATTGCCTGAAGACGTCATTCGTGACCTGGTATTGATGAAGCTTCATGCCGTAGGCTTGCGCGGTGCTGCTGACCTCATGCCATCCGAACTGTCTGGCGGGATGGCCCGGCGGGTAGCCTTGGCCCGCGCTATTGCGCTTGAACCAATGCTGGTAATGTACGACGAGCCCTTTGCCGGTCTGGATCCCATTTCATTGGGGGTAACGGGAAATCTGATACGCAGACTGACGGATACCCTTGGTTTGACTTCCCTCGTGGTGACTCACGATGTTCAGGAATCCCTGAAAATCGTGGATTACGTCTATTTTGTATCCGAGGGGATTATTGAGGCAGAAGGGACGCCAGCCGAAATCAGTGCGTCAAACCTGCCTTTCGTGCATCAATTCGTGCACGGTGAAGCGGATGGCCCGGTGCCCTTCCATTATCCGGCAAAGCCCTATGAGGCGGACTTGAGGTTAGGCGCATGAGCAGTAAGCAGGGGGCCACGCGTAGCGGGGATGCGCACGTCCGCGAATGCGCCTGGTCGCCGACAGCTAGGCGGTTATTGTTCAGAGAGTGGTTCGGAGGCGGCGGCATGAGCAGTAAGCAGGGGCCACGCGTAGCGGGGATGCGCACGTCCGCGAATGCGCCTGGCCGCCGACAAGAAAACAGGATTTCCTGCGAAGGCGGTGCGGAGGCGGCATCTTGAGCACGTTCGTCCGTTCCATTGCGGGAATTGGCCGGCGAACGCTGGAAGGTGTATCCCGCATGGGTTACGCCACGCGCTTTTTTTTCGCGGTCTTGTTGCGTTCCGGGACTGCCTTCCAGCGGTTTGGACTCACTATCCGCGAAATTTATTTTTCAGGTGTTCTTTCACTGATCATTATTCTGGTTTCAGGCCTCTTCGTCGGCATGGTGCTTGCGCTGCAAGGCTATGAAACCTTGCAGACCTATGGCTCCGAAGAAGTGCTGGGCGTCCTCGTAGCATTGTCCCTTGTCCGTGAGTTGGGCCCGGTTGTGGCCGCACTGCTGTTTGCAAGCCGGGCAGGCTCGGCAATCACCGCTGAAATCGGCCTGATGAAAGCCACCGAGCAACTGGCCGCCATGGAAATGATGGCGGTTGACCCTGTGGCACGTGTGGTTGCGCCCCGTTTTTGGGCGGGGGTAATTTCCATGCCCTTGCTGGCTGCACTTTTTTCAGCCATGGGGATTCTGGGCGGCTATCTGGTCGGTGTGGTGTTGATTGGCGTGGATGAAGGCAGTTTCTGGTCGCAGATGCAGGCCAAGGTCGATTTCGAGGAAGATATCCTCAACGGGGTTATTAAAAGCGTGGTCTTCGGCATTGCCGTGACGGCTATTGCGCTGTTCGAAGGTTATGACGCGCCGCCAACCGCGGAAGGCGTATCCGGTGCGACCACTCGTACCGTGGTGACATCCAGCCTGGCCATTCTGGCGCTGGACTTTGTTTTGACCGCATTCATGTTCCGGGGGATCAGTTAAATGAACAGGGCTATGTTGGACCTGTGGGTAGGTATTTTCGTGGTGGCGGGCATTGGCGCGCTGATGTTTCTGGCGCTCAAGGTCGGCAGCATGAACACCGTAGATGCTAAAGAAAGTTATCAGGTCACCGCACTTTTTGAGAATATTGGCGGACTCAAGGCGAGGGCGCCGGTAAAAAGTGCCGGGGTAGTAGTTGGCCGGGTTTCCTCAATCAGTTTTGATGACAAGACCTATGAAGCCGAAGTTACATTCAACCTGGACAAGCGATACAGCTTTCCGACTGACACGACGGCTTCCATTCTGACTTCGGGTCTCCTGGGAGAGCAGTACATCGGTTTGGAAGCCGGTGGGGAAAGCGTAAAATTGAAAAATGGGGATCGTTTGAAACTGACTCAGTCTGCTGTCGTCCTGGAAAACCTGATAGGCCAGTTCTTGTACAGCAAGGCTCAGGAAGGCCCAGAACAAGAAGGAACAACAAATGAAGTCCAGTAAGCTCGCGCTGGCATGTTTTGCCGCCGCCTTGACCCTGTCAGGCGGGTATTCCCGCGCGCAAACCATTAACCTCGATCAGGCCATTCAAATGAGCCTGTCCGCCGACCCTCGTATCAAGGAACGCGAATACCTGGTCGAGGCCGCGCGTGGTCTCCTGACTGAAGTCAAGGGCAATCAGGGCTGGCGCGTCAATGCCAATGCCTTCATTGGGCTGGCGCCGGCGGTTGATGGCGGGTTTTATCAAAGTGGTGCTTTTACTGGCACTAATCCTCGTACTGATGCTGACGACTGGAACGGCTTGTCCGACTGGACGCATCTGGAGTTTGCGCTGATCAAACCTTTGTACACATTCGGCAAGATTGACGAGTACGGAAAGGCTGCGCAGGGCAACATCGACATCAAGCGTGGCGAAGTGCTGCAGACGAAGGCGGATACCGTGTTCGATACCAAGCGCGCCTATTTTGGATACCTCACGTCGCGCGATATCCGTCTGTTTCTGGAAGACATGCAAAGCCGGCTGGGACAGTCCATCAGCCGGGCGGAACACGCGCTGAAAGAAGAAACAGGTGAAGTAACCCAGTCCGACCTCTATTCCTTGCAAACCGCCAAGGGCCTGATAGGCAAGTATGTGCATCAGGCCAGGGCAGTTGAGTCCATCAGCCTGGATGGGCTCAAAGTGCTGACTGGCGTCGGCCTCAAAGCGCCACTTGCCATAGCGGACGACAAACTCAATCCTGTTGCATTTCCCAATGTCGATCTGGCGGACCTACAGGCCAAGGCATTGTCCGACCGGCCTGAAATGCAACAGCTTGAAGCAGGCCTGAAAGCTCGCCAAGCCCTGGTTGCGGCCAAAAAGGCTGAAATCATGCCTGATATCTATGCTGGCGTGGTTGGCACTTTCAACTACGCCTCACAGCGTGACAAGCTGGAAAACCCGCATGTTTATGACCCATTCAATGGTGGCGGGCTGACACCGGTGCTGGGCGTGAAGTGGGATGCAGTATTTGATGTGGCGTCTGCCCGGGTGAGTCAGGCTCAGGCGGAACTCGAAGCACTTAACCAGAAACGCCAGTTTGCGCTGGCGGGGATTCCCTTCGAAGTGGGTGAAGCCTATGCTAATGCACGCGCGAATTTTGAAGCGCAAAAGGAACTTGCCGATGGCGCGGCTTCGGCTCGACGTTGGGTCATCGCTTCACTGGCGGATTTTTCTGCGGGACTCGAAAAAGGCGACAGGCTGGCCGAGGCGGTTAAAAGTTATGTACTGGCCCAAACCGAGTATTTGCGTACAGTCAATGACTTCAACATGAACGTGGCGCAGTTAAACAAGCTTACCGGGGAACAGAAGTAATTTCCGATGGTCTAGAGTTTCGTTAATAAAGCTTCCAGGAGATCCCATGTTCCGCATTATTATCAGTATGTTGGCGGGTGTGCTTGCACTAGGTGCCCAAGCTTCCGAGTTGTCGCCGGATATTCTCGCCAAAAACACGACCCAGGAAGTGCTGGCCATACTCAAAGCCGACAAGGACATTCAAAGCGGCAATGTCAAAAAGGCTTACGAACTGGTTGAGGCCAAAGTGCTTCCCCATTTTGATTTCAACCGCATGACCCAGCTTGCGGTGGGCAAGCACTGGAATTCAGCATCGCCCCAGCAGAAACAAGCGCTGGTCAAGGAATTCCGTTCGCTTCTGGTTCGTACCTATGCAACATCACTGACCGAATTTAGCAACCAGACTGTAGAGTTCAAGCCGCTCAACATGCGGCCCGAAGATGCACAGGTAACCGTCAAGACTGAAATCAATCAGCCTGGCGGCAAACCCATTCCTATCGATTACGAAATGTACAAAACAAGCTTTGGCTGGAAGGTATTCGATGTGGCAATTGATGGTGTAAGTCTGGTCATCAATTATCGTTCTTCTTTTGCGAACACCATCCGTCAATCCGGCATTGATGGTTTGATTGCCATGCTGGAGGCAAAATCCCGTAACCAGGACAAGGCCTCCACACCCAAGTCGGCCCCAGCCAAACCGGTTTCCAATGTAAAACCTTCAGCTTCTTTTAATGTGCAGACGCGGCCTGGTTCGATGCAAGTCGCGAGTTTATGATTCAACAGCAAGGAAATATCTGCCAGCTGTCTGGTGATATAACGCTCGAAACGGTTCCGGATATTCTTGATCAGCTTCGGCCATTGATTCAGTCCGGGGTGGATACGCTTGATTGTTCCGGCATCAAAAATGTTGATTCCTCTGCACTGGCGCTGGTTTTTTCATGCCGTCGCGAGGCGCAGATCAAGAGCCAGACCCTCAATATCACTGGTCTGCCCCAGAGATTGCTGAACCTTGCTTCCCTCTATGGCGTAGCAGATCAGGTCGCATGAGCGCGGCCATTCGCGTTCAGGGTCTGGTGAAACAGTTTCGCCAGGTTCGCGCGCTGAATGGCATCGATCTGGAAATCAAACAAGGCGAATTTTTCGGTTTGCTCGGGCCCAACGGCGCGGGCAAGACCACACTCATCAGTATTCTTGCGGGGCTGACCCACGCCACGCATGGCAAAGCTGAAATCATGGGTTTTGATGTCGCGCGAGACTATCGCCGGTCACGCCGTGCCCTGGGCATGGTACCGCAGGAGCTGGTTTACGATCCCTTCTTTACCGCGCGTGAAACACTGCGCCTGCAATCCGGCTATTTCGGCATTCGCAAGAATGACGACTGGATTGATCACATTCTTGACCATTTAGGCCTGACCGAACACGCAGACAAGAACATGCGGACACTGTCCGGCGGGATGAAACGCCGGGTGCTGGTGGCGCAGGCGCTGGTGCACAAGCCTCCGGTCATCGTGCTGGATGAGCCCACAGCTGGTGTGGATGTTGATTTGCGGCAGACCTTGTGGGAATTCATCCGATCGCTGAACCGGGAAGGCCACACGGTTGTATTGACCACGCATTATCTTGAAGAGGCGGAAACGCTGTGCGAGCGTATCGCCATGCTCAAGCAGGGCAGGGTCGTCGCGCTGGACAGCACCCGCAATTTACTGTCTCGGCGGCATGAACACCAGGCGTGTCTGACGCTGGATGGCATACCGCCTGCCGAGCTGGGGCTCAAGGCCGGTGCAGGCGGCACATGGGTCTATGTATTCCAGGAATATGCTCAGCTTGAGCCGATGCTGACCGCCATCCGCAAGGCTGGCTTGACAGTGCAGGAAATGCAGCTTGCCGAGCCGGACCTTGAAGACGTGTTCACCGAAATCATCCGCAATTCATGACGGCGTTTTCCACCCTTCTGTACAAGGAACTGCTGCGCTTCTGGAAAGTGGCTTTTCAGACCGTGCTGGCACCGGTGATTACCGCCATGCTGTATTTGTTGATTTTTTCGCATGTGCTGGAAGAACGTGTGCAGGTCTATCCCGGTATCAGCTACACGACCTTTCTGGTGCCCGGCCTGATCATGATGTCCATGCTGCAGAATGCGTTCGCCAACAGTTCATCTAGCCTGATCCAGTCCAAAATCACCGGCAACATCGTGTTTGTGCTGGTGGCGCCACTGTCTTATCTGGAATTCTTTGCCGCCTACATGCTGGCCTCAGTGATCCGTGGCGTGGTAGTAGGCATAGGCGTGGGGCTGGTGACGGTCTGGTTCACTGAGCTTCCGCTGATGCATCCTGTTTGGCTTGTTTTCTTCACGGCATTGTCGACCGGCATACTCGCGGCGTTGGGGATCATCGCCGGCATGTGGGCGGAGAAATTTGATCAGCTCGCGGCATTCCAGAATTTCCTGATCATGCCGCTGACGTTTCTCTCTGGGGTGTTCTATTCGATTCATTCCCTGCCGGATTTCTGGCAGGCCGCCTCGCACTGGAACCCGGTGTTCTACATGATTGACGGCTTCCGCTGGGGATTTTTTGGTCTGTCAGACATTCCGCCTGCCACCAGCCTGTTGGTCGTTGCAGTCTGCTTTGTGGCAATATCCGGTTTTACGCTGTTATTGCTCAAACGCGGATACAAACTCAGGCATTAATAATGGTTACACCGGAAGACATCGAGCGCTGGATCGCCACTGCCCTGCCTTGTGAAAAGCTTGAAGTCAAGGGCGACGGCCAGCATTTCGAGGCAGTCATCGTCAGCGGTGAATTCCGCGGCAAAAACATGGTTCAGCAGCATCAACTCGTATACAAGGCACTGGGGGACAGGATGCGTGAGGAAATCCACGCGCTGTCGATGAAAACCTTTACGCCGGAAGACTGGGCCAGCCGTCAGTAAATATGGATAAATTGCTGATACATGGCGGCGTGCCGCTCAATGGAGAGGTCCGGATTTCCGGCGCCAAGAATGCCACGCTGCCAATTCTGACCGCGGCCCTGCTTTCCGCGCAGCCTTTGCGGCTGTCCAATGTGCCTGACCTGAAAGACATTGGCACGCTGCTGGCCTTGCTTGCGCACATGGGTGTGCGGGTTGCACGGCAGCGAGACAAGCATCAAGGCGGGCAGGTAGAGCTGAACGCGTCGTCCATTCCAGTGCTGGAAGCGCCTTACGAAATGGTGAAAACCATGCGCGCATCCATTCTGGTTCTGGGCCCAACTCTGGCGCGATTTGGCGAAGCCCGCGTTTCCCTGCCAGGTGGCTGTGCAATCGGATCGCGGCCGGTTGATCTGCATATCAAGGGCTTGCAGGCAATGGGCGCGGAGATCCATATAGAACATGGCTACATTCACGCGAAAGCCGTCAAATTGAAAGGCGCGCGCTTCGTCATGGATGCCGTGACGGTTACGGGCACGGAAAACCTGATGATGGCGGCCTGCCTGGCTGAAGGCACGACAGTGCTGGAGAACGCGGCAAGGGAGCCGGAAGTCGTTGATCTTGCCCGCTGCCTGACTTCGATGGGCGCGAAGATTACCGGCGCCGGAACCGACATCATCACCATCGAAGGCGTATCCGAGTTGCGCGGCGCGGAACATGCCGTGATGCCGGATCGTATCGAGACGGGCACTTTTCTCGTGGCTGGCGCCATGGCGGGTGGCTGCGTGAAAACCACGCATACCCAGCCCGATGCGTTGGATGCAGTCATCAGTAAATTGCGTCAGGCTGGCGCAGCAGTCGAAACCGGTCCGGACTGGATACAAGTTTGTCGGCAGGGAAAACTCAAGGCGGTGGATATTCGCACCGCGCCGCATCCGGCGTTTCCTACTGACATGCAGGCACAGTTCATGGCCCTTAATTGCATCGCCGAGGGTGCCGCCAGCGTGACGGAAACGATTTTCGAAAACCGATTCATGCACGTGCAGGAATTGCAGCGGCTGGGTGCCAATATCGATGTCTCCGGACATACCGCGCTGGTGCGTGGCGTGGAAAGACTGGATGGCGCCACGGTGATGGCAACTGATCTTCGCGCATCGGCCTGCCTGGTGCTTGCCGGCCTGGTGGCGCAGGGTGAAACCATCATCGACCGCATCTATCACCTTGATCGCGGCTATGAGCACATCGAGGACAAGCTTTCCGCGCTCGGCGCAAGAATAAGAAGAATTCACTGACCATGATCACGATCGCACTCTCAAAAGGACGCATCTTCGAGGAAACCCGTCCGCTGCTGGCAGCGGCAGGCATTCATCCCGCCGAGGACCCCGAGGCATCCCGCAAGCTCATCATTTCAACCAACCGGGAAGATGTGCGACTGCTCATCGTACGTGCCACGGATGTTCCGACCTATGTCCAGCACGGTGGCGCCGACATGGGCATTGCCGGCAAGGATGTGCTGATCGAACATGGTGGCGATGGCTTGTATCAACCGCTGGATTTGCGTATCGCACGCTGCCAGATGATGGTCGCGGTACGCGAGGGTTACGACTACGCAGGTAGGGTCAAGGAAGGTGCGCGCATCCGTGTTGCCACCAAATACGTCAACACCGCACGCGAGCACTTTGCTTCCAAGGGCGTGCATGTCGACCTCATCAAGCTTTATGGTTCCATGGAACTCGCGCCGCTGGTTGGGTTGGCGGATGCCATCGTTGATCTTGTCTCTACGGGCGGCACGCTCAAGGCCAATGGGCTGGTGGCAGTGGAACACATTACAGACATCAGCTCGCGGCTGGTGGTGAATCAGGCGTCGCTCAAAACCAAGCGTAGTCTGCTGCAACCGGTATTTGATGCCTTCGCTGGCGCAATCAAGGTGTAGTGATGAATCTCAAGGATATTTCGCCACACTGGTTCTGGCTGCCATTTGGACTGCTTGCGGCAATGATCGTTGCCCGCTACTTTCTCTCCGAAGAAACTTATCAATATTACATCGCCGAACGCGAATACGGTCTCGTCGAATGGCTGCAACCGGTAATGCTTTTGCCCGGTATCCTGTTCGGCTTGTTGGCTTTGCGTCTTTGGCCTCAATTACCCACCTTGCAGGCAAGAGCCTGGATTCTGATTGTTACCCTTGGCGCTTTCTACATGATGGGCGAGGAAATCAGTTGGGGGCAATGGATATTCATGTGGGATACACCCGAATACATGCTTGAGCACAACAAGCAGCATGAAACCAACCTCCACAATGCCAGCAGCTGGTTCAATCAGAAACCCCGTGTGTTGCTGGAGCTGTGGGTGCTAATAGGCGCCATCCGGTCTGGCTTGCGTGCTTATAAAAATAAGCCGGACGAAATTGGTACAACTTCGTATTGGTTCTGGCCAACCCAACCGCTCGCATGGACTGGTGTTTTGGCCATGTTGGCCATGATGCCCGAACGGATTACTGATTGGTGGGGAATCTTGCCACCGTTTCCATTTGACATCGATGCTGCCGAAGCACAAGAACTGGTGCTGGCGGTACTCCTGACTTTATTCCTGGCCTCGGTTTGGACCAGGCTAAGATCGATGAAGTAATTCACACAATATCGGACCACTCATGAAAACCGCCCTCATCACCGGCATCACCGGACAGGATGGTGCCTACCTCGCCGAATTCCTGCTGAAGAAGGGCTACGAAGTGCACGGCATCAAGCGCCGTACCTCGCTGTTCAACACCGACCGCATCGACCACCTGTATCAGGACCCGCACGAGACCGGCCGCAAGTTCATCCTCCACCACGGCGATCTCACCGACTCCTCCAGCCTCATCCGCATCATCCAGCAGGTCCAGCCCGACGAAATCTACAACCTCGCCGCCCAAAGCCACGTCGCGGTCAGCTTCGAAGAACCCGAGTACACCGCCAACTCCGACGCCCTAGGGGCGCTGCGCATCCTCGAAGCCATCCGCATTCTGGGCCTGGAACAGAAAACCCGCTTCTACCAGGCCAGCACCTCCGAACTCTTCGGTCTGGTGCAGGAAACCCCGCAGAAGGAAACCACCCCCTTCTATCCCCGGTCTCCCTACGCCGTCGCCAAGCTCTACGCCTACTGGATCACCGTCAACTACCGTGAAGCCTATGGCATGTATGCCTGCAACGGCATCCTTTTCAATCACGAAAGTCCTGTGCGTGGCGAAACCTTCGTCACCCGCAAGATCACCCGCGCCCTGGCCCGGATCAAGCTCGGGCTTCAGGACTGCCTGTTCCTCGGCAATCTGGATGCCAGGCGCGACTGGGGCCACGCCAAGGACTACGTCGAAATGCAGTGGCTGATGCTCCAGCAGGACCAGCCTGAAGACTTCGTCATCGCCACCGGTGTGCAGTATTCGGTAAGAGATTTCGTCAACGCCGCTTCGAAGGAACTGGGCATGGACATCCGCTGGGAAGGTCAGGGAGTCGAGGAAAAAGGCTACCTCATGACCCCCTCGCCCTCGGGGAGAGGGGCTGGGGGTGAGGGCGCTGCCGGCAAATGCATCGTCGCCGTCGACCCCCGATACTTCCGCCCCACCGAAGTTGAGACTCTGCTGGGCGATGCCAGCAAGGCCAAACAGAAGCTGGGTTGGACACCGAAGATCAGCTTCGACGAACTGGTGTCCGAAATGGTGCGCGAAGACCTCAAGTCCGCGGAGCGCGACGAACTGATCAAGAAGCACGGCTACAAGGCCATGGATTACCATGAATAGCGTGTTACAAGTGCAATAATCCCGCCATGAAACATGAAGGAATTTGAGATCACAAATTGTAAGCACAAAGAAATGATGAGATTGGCGCAAATCGTGCCTTGCAGTCAATGGATCTGAACAATCGTATACAGCAGGCATTAACCCGGCATGGCGGCATTCGCTTCGCAATCCTGTTTGGCTCGCTGGCCAGTGGCCGTGCCACGCCAAAGAGCGATCTTGACCTGGCCGTATTGATGGATGTTCCGCTTGCCAGTCAAACCCGGATGGCAATGATAGATGACTTGTCTGAAGCAATTGGACGTCCGGTCGATCTGGTCGATCTTCGTACCGTTGGCGAACCGCTGCTTGGACAGATTCTCAAACATGGCATTCGCTTGCTGGGCGGCGACACCGACTACGCCGGACTGATCAAACAGCATCTTTTCGAGGAAGCGGATTTCATGCCCTATCGCAGACGAATTCTGGCCGAACGGAGACAGTCATGGATCGGGAAGTGATCGAGCAGAAAATCGAATCCCTGCGCCGCTGCGTGGAAAGGGTTCATCAGAAATGTCCCGCGACAGCTCATGCCCTGGCCAGCGACCCCGATGCCCAGGACATCCTTACCCTTAACCTGACCCGTGCGGTTCAGCTTAGCGTGGACATCGGCGCACACCTGATTGCCGCAAGAGACAATCCTGCCCCCGACACAATGGGGCAAACGTTCGATGTTCTATCAGACATGGGAGTGATTACCCAAAAGCTTGCCTTGCGCATGAAAAAGGCAGTGGGTTTCCGCAACATCGCGGTGCACAATTACGAAGCCATTGATTGGCAAATCGCACACACAATCGCTACGCGCCATGTGAACGACTTTGCTGAGTTTGCAGCAGCTGTTGTTGAAGCAACCGGAATCTGAAGTTTCTTTAGCATGAATCCAAACGCAAAAATCTACATCGCCGGCCACCGTGGCCTGGTGGGCTCTGCCCTCATGCGCCGCCTTACCGCCAATCCCCCCCTTGATAAAGGGGGGGCAGGGGGGATTTCACAAGCCAAAGATGATGGCTCCTACACAAACCTCCTCACCCGCGCCCACGCCGAACTCGACCTCACCAACCAGGCGGCTGTGGAGACCTTCTTTGCAGCCGAGAAGCCCGACTACGTCTTTCTGGCCGCTGCCAGGGTCGGCGGTATTCACGCCAACAACGAATATCCGGCCGAATTCATTCGCGACAACCTCGCCATTCAGACCAACATCATCCACGCCGCGTACAAAAACAATGTCAGGCGCCTGCTGTTCCTTGGCTCAAGCTGCATCTATCCCAAGCTGGCGCCCCAGCCCATGAAGGAAGAGCATCTCCTCACCGGCCCGCTGGAGCCCACCAACCGGCCCTATGCTCTGGCCAAAATCGCCGGCATTGAAATGTGCTGGAGCTACAACCGGCAATACAAGACCCAATACCTCGCCGTCATGCCCACCAACCTCTACGGCCCCGGCGACAACTACCACCCCGAGAACAGCCACGTCATTCCCGCCCTGATACGCAAGTTTCACGAAGCCAAAATCAACCATAGCCCCACCGTGACGGTCTGGGGCACGGGCACGCCCCGGCGCGAATTCCTGTACAGCGAAGACATGGCCGATGCCTGCGTCTACCTGATGAACCTGCCAGACGAACAGTTCATTCCGCTGCTGGGGCAGGACAGAAACGACGGCTTGCCGCCGCTGGTGAACATTGGCGTGGGCCATGATCTCACCATCCGCGAACTGGCGGAGATGGTCAGGGGCGTGGTGGGCTATAACGGCGAAATCGTGTTCGATTCCACCAAGCCGGACGGTACACCCAGAAAACTCATGGATATTGGCAGACTGAATGCGATGGGGTGGCAGGCAAAAACGGAGATGAACGAGGGACTGAAAATGGCTTATGCGGAATATCTGGAAAATGCTGCGCTGCAAGGGTAAATGTCAATGTTGCGCGGCGGGTGACCTTGTCATCAGATAGTCAGAGCTACAGTCAGGAACATTGAGGGCTGCCATCCGGCCTGAAAGCTTTTTCGCCACGGATATAGGCTTTGGCACCATCTGATTTGGCTTTCCATTTCATGCGCTTGGTCCTGGAAGTGGCGGTAAAGCTGTGAATCAGGTAGCCAAGGTACTTGGTGTAAGGGTTTCGGTAAAACGTTACATGGCCGTTCTTGACGATTCGGTAGCACTGCGACCAACCAAAGTGCCACCACCTCAGATATTCCGTTTTTACGCTTGGAGGACATGACTGCCCTGAAAGATGCCTGAAATATACATTCCGGCATAGTCGTATGGAGTAACCGGCCTTGATCGTGCGCTCGCAAAGGTCTGTCTCTTCGGCAAACAGAAATATGTTTTCATCAAAAAGGCCAATTCGGCTGATTTTCTCAACGTCGAATAGCATCGCACTGCCGCTTACCCAATTGACTTGAACTGAAGGCACTTCAGAATATTCCCTGCTATCGGTTGTCGGTGCCCATATCGCCGTATTGGAAACATCATTGACGGCGTGATGCAGTAGCTTATCTATGTCAGACGGTGTGGTTATGATGTCCGCATTCAGCAACAAGGCATAGGGGGTGTTTGTTTTGCGAAGTGCGACATTGGCTGCCCGCCCATAACCGATGTTTTGTTTCTGCTCGACAACTTCAACCTCCTGGAATAAATCCCTTACAAGCGCGGCGGTGCCATCGTTGCTGTTGTTGTCGACTACGATGATCTTGAAGTTGTGGTCACCGGCAAAATTCGCCAAGCCATTTTGAATAACTTCCCGGCTATTAAAAGTAACAAAGATGATTGTCAACAAACTCATGGGGAACAGGGAACAGGCTAAAAGAATTTTATTGAGCAATAATACTGCCTGAGGCTTTATAAGTCGCCTGACAAGGAGGTTTACGTGCTTAAAAAAATTGCACGAATCATGGGGTACTCGCTTCAAAAGCTGAGAAGGTCGGAAGATGAAGGGGACGTACTGTACTCCGCGCTCAAATTAACTCATCCTGCGCTTGCGCTGGACTGTGGAGCAAACAAAGGGGCATTCTCGCAAGACCTGAGGAATGCTGGTTACACTGGTCCAATATGGTGTTTTGAACCTAATCGTTCGTGCATTCAGATATTGAATGACATGGCTAAACAAGATTCCAGTTTACGTGTTTTTCCGTTAGGGACAGGTAGCGCTGAGCAAAAGCTTGAGCTACAGGTTGCTGGATCCGATGGAAACATGGGCTCATTGCTTCCACAAACTGCGCTCATGGCAGAAAGATTTCGCAGTGCACATGTTCGTGAGAAATATGAAGTCTCGGTCCGACGTCTCGATGAAATTCTCGACTCTGAAGGAATTGGTAGATCCGAGAGTATCTTTCTGAAAATGGATACACAGGGATTCGATTGTGAAACCTTCAAGGGACTGGGAGATAGGGTTAACCAGGTCGTGGCGGTAAAAACAGAGTTATCTGTTCGTCAAATATACGAGGGTGCTCCACCCCATTGGGAAATGCTGGATTTGTTGCGGCAACACGATTTCGAACCCATGCTGTTTTCTACCATCAGTAGAGACTTTAACGGCAGGATGATCGAATATGATGCACTATTTGTGAAAACAGGTGGTGGATGATTACGGTAACTGCACACACTGTCAGATCATCGATAGCAACTTCTTGATATGCTGCATAATGGTTTTTCTTGGTCTGTGCTTTTTCGATATTTCAATACTTCCGGTGATTAATGTTTCTGGTGGAATAATCCGCCTCTTCTCGATTACAAGCATGCTGTCGTAGTAGTGCAGCGCGTATGTTGATCGTGTGAAGTCGGTAATGGGCAATTTTCGCTTGTTCTCGGCATGCCATGCATGAATGTAATCTATGAAGTTCTTGCTGTACTCAACAAAACTTCCTCTTTTCTTGTATCCACCTCCATATTTGCGCCAATACGAGGTATGTATGTCTTCGCAGAGGAATATTCCGTCTTCATCAATATGTTGATAGAGCTCCTCAAAAGTGAGCTTTTGTTGTTCCATTGTGTGTCCGCCGTCATCGATGAGGATGTCTATCCTGGGAATTTCATATACCAGTTTGCGCAAGAAATTCCTGTCCTCTTGGCTGCCAATGATGATCTTTATTTGTTCATCCTCAAGCGACTTGCAGGCTGGGTTGATGTCTATCCCGTAAATCTTCGCACCTTTACCGAAATAATCCTTCCACATCATCAGAGAGCCGCCGTGAAGCACCCCAAACTCAACAATAGTCACTTCCTTGCCGCGAAACCGTGAAAAATATCGGTCATAAATTTCAAAGTAATGTTTCCATTTGGAGATAGCCTCTCCAGTATTTTTATAGAAAAAATTTTCCAGGTCATTCATATTTAGCTGTCAACCAGTAATTTTAATAAATGGATTCTACCCTAGTGCAACAAGGCACTAAATTGCCAAGTCTACCTTGACAAATTGCTTGCCTTGCGAAAGCGGAGTGGAATGGTTAGAGTTTAATGAATGAATAATGATTAGGTACACGATGCAAAAAGTCTCACTCGTCATATTGACCTGGAAGGCGCCCAAGACGCTAAAGCACACATTGGAGAATCTGGTTCCTCTCCTTGATCTGTTTGACGAGAAAATCATCGTTTGTCAGGAGAGTGATCCGGAAGAAATTGCATTGGCAGAAAACCATGGGTTCAAGCCAATCGCGCTCAATACAAACGTGGGAATTCAATACGGGATGAAGCAAGCGTTTGAGTCCTGTCACAACGAGCAGGTGCTGTTCATGGAAAACGACCTTGTGCTCAAGGCGTCCAGAGAAGAAGCCGTTCGCACGCTTGACGCCATCAGCAACGCCCTGGCTGAAGGGTCGGCGGAATTCGCAAAATTGCGTTATCTCCCGGAAAGCACAAAGAAAAGCTTCAAGCGTTTTTGGCGATGCCGGGATGGGCGTCCCCGCCGCCGCCTGCTAGGCTATCTTAGATACCGGACGGCTAACCTGACAGCCTCAGACGTTTTGCATCTGGACATTGCACCTGGCCTCAAAACGGAATTTCTGACGGACATTGGAAATGGCCTTTATGCCACAACGTCCGAATTCAGCAAGTGGGAGAACCGGGCATTACTGGCAAAACGTTCTTTTTTCCTGGGGGTGCTCATCCCTTTCGCAGAATCGCATCCGACCTCAAGAAATGTGAATGGAATGCCAGATCTGGAACATCGGATCAATTCCCGAGCAAACCGCGATTGGTGGATTGATTCAAGATTCAAACATCTCATCGCTTGCCCCGGCCTGTTTGGTCACCGCCGTCTTGACAGGTATTCGAAGGATGACAAATGGCAAACGGTCGACCCCATTGACGATGGTGGCCCAGTTGAACGTGTTGACGAAACTCAGGGTAGGCAGGCGTGACAGACACGAGTCGTCGTTTGACGCGGGTGAAATTTATCAGCCGTCAGGATCCGCGCGAATGGCAGCGCTACTTCCCTGCGGAGGATGGTTGCTGGGCGAACTGCGAATTTGTTTTCGACCGTGATGCGCGCGACTACGACTGGCTGGTGGTATACGATGACGTCCCACCCTCGACAGGACAGACACGCAGTAGTGCGTTAGAGAACCTCGCATGCAGGCGCGAGAATACGCTGCTGGTCACAACCGAGCCTTCGTCGATAAAAGCCTACGGCCGTGGTTTCGCGGCCCAGTTTGGCCAAGTCCTCACCAGTCAGCCAGCCTGGGCCTTGTCACATCCCAGTCGACATTACCGGCAAGCCGCGAACCACTGGTTTTTCGGTAGTGGCAAAGGGCATTGGACAAGCCGCGCGGATTTTGTCGTCGGTCCTCAGCCGGCGGACAAGACACAACTGATATCGGTAGTTTATTCTCCAAAGCGCCAGTGGCACACGCTGCACGCCCAGCGCTTCAACTTCATTGAGGCCATGCGTCGGCTGTTGCCGGAGATGGTCGTATTTGGACGCGGCGCCAGGCCGATGGATGACAAGGCAGAGGCGCTGGCGCCTTTTCGTTACCACCTTGCGGTGGAAAATCATATCGGGCCACATCACATTACTGAAAAGCTTACTGATGCTTTCCTGGGTCGATGCCTGCCTTTTTATTCAGGCGCCCCGAATGCAGCCGAATACTTTCCGTCCGACAGCTTTATCCCGATCGACATTCGCCAGCCAGAGCAGGTTGCCGAGCTTGTTCGTAAAGCCATCCAGGATGACGAGTGGATAAAACGTCTGCCGGCCATAGAGGAAGCGCGCCGCCGCGTACTGGAAGAGCAGCATATTTTTGCGGTGGTCTGCGGAATCATTTCAGGCAGTGCCTCACAGGAAGCCGGCCAGCCAGAAGACAACGGTCTTGTTCTCAGCCGGCATGCCTGGCGAAAACGACACAAGATCGGGGCGGCTATGCATATGCTGGAAAAGCTTTATGTTCGCGGCCGATCACTTACCGAAAAATTTCGTCCCTAATCCAGACATTGCACAAGATGACTTCGTCCGCGGAAAAAATTCTGATCATCAAGCTTGGCGCATTCGGCGATGTCGTCCAGGCTGACGGGGCCCTGCGCGATATCCGTGCTTACCATGCGGATGCCGAGATCGTGCTGCTTACAACGCCACCCTTTAAAAAATTGATGCAGCGCTGCCCGCATGTGGACCGCGTGCTGACCGCACCTCGTGCGCCGTTCTGGAAGCTTGGAGAATGGTTGAAGCTTGCCCGCATGTTCAGAAACGAGGGATTTACCCGGGTCTACGATTTGCAGAAACAGGACCGAACCAGACTGTATCGCAAGCTGTTTTTTCGTAACGTCATCTGGAGCGGCGAGCAAATCCAACCGCGCCCGCCCTCAGCGCTCGCGGGTTTTGTTACACAGCTTCAAAACGCGGGTATCCCTGCTACCCATTGTCTGACCCCGGATGTTTCCTGGATGGCGGATGACATGAGTGCTTTTCTGAAGCAGGAAGGTGTCCGCAAGCCCTATATTGTTTTGATTCCTGGCTGTTCCGCGCGCCATCCTGAAAAGCGCTGGCCCTATTATGCGGAACTGGCAACTGCCCTGATCGAGCTCGATTACGATGTCGTTACCGCACCAGGGCCTGACGAAATCGACTTGGCCAAGGGTATTCCCGGCCACACGCTGCTAGGACCGAACGGCTTTCTGAACTGGTTCGAACTCGCGGGGGTAATCAAGGGCGCGCGTTTTGTCCTTGGAAACGACACCGGCCCAAGCCATGTAGCTTCCTGCCTCGGCAAGCCTGGACTGGCGCTGTTTGGCTCGCACACCACAGCAGCGCGCACGGGAATTTGCCGCGCAGATTTTCATGCAATCGAGGTGGCTGATCTTGCCAGTCTAAATGTTGAAACCGTACTGGATGCGATTTTGTCGAAGCTGCCGCCTCTGGATAGTACGGCCCTGAACAATTAGGTGTCGGATTTTTACAGATGAAGAATAGAATTGCCGCGGGTTCGCACGACTTCCCTGTATCCCGCCTTTCGCAAGTATTCCCATAAATCTTCAGCCCAGTCTTTTTCGGATGTGTGTTCGATAACGATGTGCTTTGGATAGAGTGACCGCTCCGCCTCCCGGAAGAAGGGGATCAGGACCTTGTCCTCATAACCCTCAACATCGATTTTCAGCGCGTCGATGGATTCAACTTTGTGCCTGCGCAGAATGCTTATCAGCTTTTCTACCTTGACTTCGATGCTGGTGGGTGATGGTGTATCGACGATGTGCGCACCACCCAGCCCGCCGTCCAGGTCCAAATGCATGGCGCTTTCTACTGGGCCAGCAGCACAGCTTTCCAGTGCAAAATACAGTTTCCTCTTTTGAATCAGGTCTTCGATCAAACCGATATTTTTTCTGATGCGTTCACACATTGCGGGATTTGGTTCGATGGCAATCACTTTTGAACCTGGCGCTGCGTGATAAAGAATTATCTGACTATAAAAGCCTGAATTGGCGCCAATGTCTATAAAAGTGGGCGTTCCAGAACTGCATAATTTAATCAGATAGTTTGTTTCCTTGACGTTGTAGTAATTGAAAAGACCTTTAAGCTCGGTTGGGTTGTCAAGCCGAAAATAGAAGGGAACGCCTCGATAGGTGGTTTGGACTGCATGGTCAATCCGCTTCTGGAAGAAGTTCATCCAGAAACGGCGTAACAGTCCCCTGTTGAATGGTGGAGTGCGGGCCAGAAACAATAAAACTCTATAAGGTAATCCCAGGTTGTCAGATGACATCAATGCACGCCAAGAAAGAAATTCTGTTTTGTTTATGGGGCAGAGCTTTTGTGGTTGATGGACGTTCGCTCATCAGGAAAATTCCGTGTAGGACTTTTCCTCGACAATGCTTGAGCCGCTCAGTTCGTTGATGGATTTCTTGATTGCAGCACGCTTGTCGTTCTGGATATACACGGAGCGGGCCAGTTCGATGAATGTTGGCCCAAAATCCTTCCTGGCTTCGCAAGCTCGGATATCGTCCTCAATTACCCATAGCGCCTCGTTGACCTTTCGCAGTTGATCCTCCAGCTGCTGAAGTTCTCTGGATGGTAGAAGGTGAGTGGTGCAGGCTTGACTTAAAACGGCAAGTTCATGTTTTACATTACCGAGTTTGGCAGGATCTGAAATACGTTCAGCCTTGATCTTCAAAATAGTGATTTTGTCGATCAGTTCTCCCGCGCCAACTTCGATCAAAATTGACCCCTGATTTTGATTGCTTGTCTGCATGACTTGGCTCATTTTCTCAAGCTGGTTGAATGATGCATGAATTGGTGTAATCGGCTGACTTTAATTCAAGGGCTTGGCAATGCCGAGGCACCTTCTTCAGGGACACGAAGAATCCCAATTCCAAAGCCGCATTGATCAGGGTTATCTACAAATTCCGTGGCGAATGGAGAATTATTAAGATGTTTCCAAAGGTGATAAACCTGGTTTGTGACAAGAGGTTGATTTTCGACAATGTCGTGGAAAGCTATTAGCCCGCCAGGCCGTACGAATTCCCTATAGTCGAGATAGTCCTGAGTAACCCCCCGTTCGGTGTGGTCACCATCGATGAAAAGAAAATCAACTTTATCTCCTTTGAGTTCATTGGCCACTCTTGTCTTGAATCCTGGATCATGCGAATTGCCGCTCAAAAGACTGACTTTGCAGTTGGAGCCCGGGGGGGGGAAGCGGGAAAAGAGCTTGGTCTGATGTGTCATGTCCTGGATGTCGCAAGTGATTACCCTTTCGGTGGCCAGGGTCGACCATATCAAGGATGTTCCACCGCTGGCTGTGCCAATTTCCAGAATGGTTTTAGGTTTGAGTTCGCGCACAGCTTCAGCAAGACGGGTGATTTCGGATCGAATCTGCTGGGTTTTGACACGCATGTAGCCACCGCCACCGAAGGTCATGGCCCAATCAAGAACCTCTTCCAGATTGCGTGGCTTCGAATGATACTCAGCAAGGCGCTTGTTGGCATAACTCGCGTTCAATGGAAGCCTGATCAGGCGTCCAATTTCCTTTAAGGTAGTGTTCATATAACCCCTGAAAACTTAATAATAAAAGGATAAATCCACTATTACCTGCAATGGTTTTGGTATATCGCCAAGGTTGCTTTGAGCATGTCGAGCAGTGTGTTCAAGGAAATCTGCAACTCGATTCTCTCGTGTGCCTGAATAAGGCTGCATTTTCTCATAATACCGGCGATATCCCCCAGTGGAACCCGACCTTGGGCGTATAAACCCTTCAGCTGTTCTCCCACGCCTCCATGATCGTAGCCGATAACCGGCACGCCCATGCTCAGGGCTTCCAGCGTGGTGCGGCCGAAGGACTCGGGTTGTGTAGAGAGAGAAAGAACAATATCTGAAACCGCCATGATTTCGCGCAGGTCGTCGCGCTGGCCAGTGAAGGTGATGTCTTCGGCAAGGCCCGATGCGTGGACCTTCTCCTTCAATTCATCGAGATAGCGCTGTTTTTTCGCACTGGCGCCACCGACAATCAGGCCGTGGACAGGCTCGCCTTGTTTCCTGAGCCGGGCGATCAGTTCAATGAAATCTTCGTGGCCCTTCAGCCGTGTGATGCGGCCGGGCAGGGTTAGCACTTTCTTGCCGGAGAGCTGGGGGTGCTGGTGCTGCCAGGCAGCCAGCCATTCTGCGGACGGCTGGTAACCGTGAGGATATTCGGCAGGATCGATGCCCCTTGGAATCACCACGATGCGCTCGGCTGGAACCTTCGGGTAGTTGCGCAGAATGTAATCGCGCACGGTTTCCGAGACCGCGATGATGCGCTCGCCCTTTGTCATCACTGCACTATAGGCATTAACCGAATACAGCCCGTGCACGGTGGTGACAAACCGTGGCCGTGTGTTCGGGTTCATGCCTTTCCACGCCAGATAGCAAATCCAGGCTGGCATGCGCGAACGTGCATGGAGGATGTCGACCTTGTTGTCGATGAGAAAACGGCGCAGGCGGGGAATCAGGCGCAGGGTCCACAGGCTTTTTTTGCCAATATCCCAGGTGAAATGTTCACTGCCTTCGCGCACGAGCTGTTCGACCATGCGTCCACCGGCCGAGATCACCAGCGATCGGTGACCATGTTCGATCAGGTATTTGCCGACTTCCAGCGTGCCGCGTTCCACGCCGCCGGATTGAAGTGCGGGCAGGACCTGAAGGATGGTCAATTTGCGATCTGGGCAAGTTTCTCTCTCATCTTGTGACGACTGCCCAAATTTAATTCCCCCTCCCTTGAGGGGAGGGGGGAGGGTGGCAGGGCTGGATTGTTCGGCCTTTTCACCCCCACCCCAACCCTCCCACCTCAAGGGGGAGGGGGAAAGTGGGAGACATTGCAGGAGCGCTTTGGCACAGCGCTCGGCCTCGTTCAAGGGTTGTGTGTTGGGTAAAAGTTTGCTGGTGGTTTGCCAATCGGTAAATGAAGTCAGGCGTTTTTCATGGATCAGCTTTTCAAGTCCGCGCGCCACCCGGCCGGGTTTGATATAGGGTAATTCCAGGCAGCCGACCGCCGCGCCGGAGGTAAGCGCTTCATACACCATGGAGGCGCTGTCGGGCGTGACCCAGACCTGGGCGGAGTGCGCCAGATGTTCTGGTAACCATTCAGGTCCGACTTTGTCGTGGGCGATGGCTCGCAGGTTGGATAGGCCAAGCTTTTCAACATTGACGATGAAGCTGGCGGGCGTGCGGCGTGACGTGGTCAGGTACCAGGTGATTCCAGGCTGATGCAAGGCAATTAGGTGGATTTGTTTGAGCAGGGGGGGGTCGCTCCAGCCGTATTCGGAGGACGGGCCGCCGATCAGGATTAAGCCGGATTCCGGATTCGGCTGGCCGGGCCGGATGCGATTGATGGGGCCGGTAGTCGGCAGAACCTGTCCCCTCTCACTTGATGGGATAACCAGCGACTTGGCGGGCGTCTGTTGCGCGCCTAGTCGATTGGCTAGTAGTTCCATCAGAGGGTGAGAATCCCCCGGCTCACTTCGCTCGCCACCCCCTTTATCAAGGGGGTAAACAGCGGTCTCCCCCCTTGATAAAGGGGGGCGGGGGGGGATTTCTTTCGTGAAGTCGTGCTCAGGTGCTAACACCCAATCAAACCACGACAGTGGCAGGGTAGGTTTCATCAGCACGGCAATTTTGCCTCCATGCACGCGCCGCGCGGCCAGCATGGGCCAGTGGGTGGCATGACCCGCGCCGATGATCAGATCAGGTTTGGGCAATTGCCTTCCTTCAGGAAACCGCTTGAACAGCCAGTTGAAAATGAAAGGCCAGCCTTTGGTAACGGAAAGTGTTTCCACCTTGCAGGGAGTCAACCGACACAGTGCTTCGACCAGGCCCAATGTCTGATTTTCGTGGCCGCGCTTGCCGTCGGTGAATCGCCAGATGGTCAGCATGTCTTACCCCACCCCACCCCTCCCCTGCAAGAGGGGAGGGAGAGTACTTTGTGGTCACGCCGGTTGCTCCTCCCCCGCTTGCCGGGGGAGGTTGGGAGGGGGTAAGCGCAGGCAGAATCAATCATGTCCATTGTCTTCCCGCCGCTGCCTGCCAGGAATAGGGCGAGGGATCGAGAAAAGGCATGTTGCCCGTCATCAGTTCAGCCAACAGCCGGCTGCTGGCGGGCGCCATGGTCACGCCATAGCGGAAATGTCCGGTATGAATCCAGAGGTTTTCAAAGTCAGGATGCCGGTCGATGACCGGAAGGTTGTCCGGGCTGCCAGGGCGCAGACCCGCCCAGCTTTTAACAGGATTATGATTTTTCAGCGAGGGCAGAAGCTGACATGCCTTCTTGTGCAAGGTGCCAAGTGCCTCGGGTGTGTTGACAGCCTCAAAGCCTGCATCTTCAATCGTGCTGCCCGCCAGCAAATGGCCATCCCGTCGGGGCACCAGATAAAAGCCATCGTGTAAAACAATATGATCAAGCGTATGGCTGCCCGGCGGGTACAGCAGCATTTGCCCGCGCATGGGGCGCACATTGGGTACAGGCAAGACATTGCCCAGCGGCAAACCCGACCAGGCGCCCGTTGCCAGCACAAAAAGGTCGGCAGGGTGCTCGCCTTCAGTTGTTTGGGCAATAACGATACGGTCATTTTCTGTTTTAAAGCCCGTAACCGTGCAATCTTGCAAGACTCGCACTCCCAATGAGAGGGCGGCTTCATTCATTGCTTTCAGAAGACGGGGATTGCGTACCTGCGATACGCTAGGTAGCCAGATATTGCCGGATTCTGTCTCGGCAGGAAGCTCATGCATCCGGCACCATTCCATTGCAGCCCGCGAGTCTTTTTCCTGAAGGACTTGCATGCCGCAAATCCAGAATTCCGGCGAAGTGTTTGCTGCCTGCTCGATTTCTTCAGCCCAGCTTGGCCATGCCCGCATCCCGGCCAGGGCAAGGCGGCTGGTTTCTTCGGCATAGATCCAGGGCGGCAACGTGGACAAAATGCCGGCGCCAGCCCAGGAAGATCCGCCATCCTGTTGACCGCGGTCGGCCAGAACGACCGACATGCCCCGACGGGCAAGTTCAATCGCCGCGCTCAAGCCCAGGGCGCCGCCGCCAATCACGAAAACGCGTTGAGTCATGTCAGGCTTTTGCCCCGGATTTGTAAATCACTGTAAACCTATATCTTTGGTTATATGGTGTTTTTTGGCCATGCCTGTAATTCTTTCCGGAAACAGAAAATATCCGGGAGGAAGAAATGAGACAACGCGGCGTAACGCTGGTGGAACTGCTCGTGACCATTGCCGTACTCGCTATTGTATTGGCCTTGGCCGTGCCGGGCTATGGCTCACTGGTTAATAACATCCGGCTCTCCAGTTTGACCAATGACCTGGTTTCAGCCCTTAACCTGGCCCGCTCTGAAGCGATCAAGCGCGGAGTCCGTGTCACATTGTGCAAAAGCGCCAACCCGATGGCGACCGAGCCTGCCTGTCAGATTAGCGGCTCCTGGCAAGACGGCTGGGTTGCCTTTGTCGACCGCGATGTTGTAGGCCAGCGTGATGTCGATGATCAGCTTCTCATGGTTTGGCAAGGATCTGACCATGCCAACATCGCCGCCAGCAACTTCAACACATTTGTCAGTTACATGCCGGATGGCAGAAGCCGCGGACCGAATAATCTGGCCACGGGCAGCTTGAATATTTGCCTTGACGGCAATCGGCGCCGCATCATCCTCAACTCGACCGGGCGTATCCGCCTGCAAAAAGAGCTCTGCTAAAACGTCTCCTTGTTTCCAAAGGCGGTCAAGCCGACCGCGATTTTGCCGATATAGCCAATAGCCCCGGCCTTTCCAAGGCGTAAAAGCCGCTGGTACCGGGATTCGCGCCGTATGTCCGGCAATGCTGGCATTGCGGTGGATCATGCGGTTAGGCTTAAAGTGTGAAAAAGACAGACATGACTCTTCCTGAAAAAATCAGCCGGGGTTTTACCTTGGTGGAGCTTATGGTGACCCTCGCCGTGCTGGCGATAGTGTTGGCGATTGCCATACCCAGCTATCAGGGGCTGACCCGAAGCAGCCGTATTACTTCGTTGAGCAACGAACTGATTGCCTCGCTCGCGCTGGCGCGCTCTGAAGCGGTTCGACGGGGAAAGACAGTCAAGGTCTGCAAGGCCGATGCAAATGCCTCCACACCCGCATGCAGTTCCGGTGCTGCGTGGACAGACGGATGGCTGGTCGATGTTGGGGGTACCGTTATTCGTACCGTACAAATTAGTAACACCGGCATCTCGATTTCAACGGCTGCCGACGAAGTCGAGTTCCGGCCCAATGGAACCAGCAGCGCTGCGGTCACGATTACCATTTCGCTGACGGGGTGCACGTCCGGGGAGAGTAATGCCAAGCGAGTCATATCAATCAGCAACACGGGACGCTCCAGCGTAAACAAAGAGGCCTGCTAATGCATTCAACAGGAGCATTTCAATTGACAAGCAAACGCCGCCAGTGTGGCTCAACCCTTTTGGAAGTGTTGATTTCCATCATCATCCTGGCCTTGGGATTGCTCGGTTATGCAGGCTTGCAGATGGCTTCGCTGAAAGGCAGCAATACCGCCTACTATCGCAGTCTGGCTACCATGGCCACCTATGACCTGATTGATCGCATGCGTGTAGACAAAACCAAAGTGATTGCCGGGGAATTCGACATGGCTTATGGCGCCGATCCAGCCGCTGCTCAGGCAGTTGATTGGAAAAATACCTATTTCCCAGTCGCTTCCCCGACTTTTCCGGGCGGCCAGGCGAAAGTGATTTTCAATGGCGGCAACAATAGCGTCAAGGTTTACATCAAGTGGATCGGCGGGGATGACGCGAATAACGATGGCACGGCGGATGAAACCGAGTTTCTGACGGACACGGTACTATGAGCAAGACACAACCAAATTTCCCCAGCCAGTCCATGCCAGGCAGAGAACATGGTCTGTCGCTGGTCGAACTGATGGTATCGCTCACCCTGGGCATGATCTTGATGGTCGGCGTGGGATACGTGTATATGGGCAGCCGGACATCGTTCAAACAACAGGATGCCTTATCGCGCATGCAAGAAAATGCGAGATATGTTTTTGAAGTGCTGTCCAATGATCTCCGGATGACTGGCTTCTCCGGCTCATTATGCGGACTCGCCGCATCCGAAGTGGACAACAAGCTTGATACGACCAAATGGTATGGAGATGTTTTTGGCCTGCCGGTAAAAGGTTATGAGAATGCATCCTCCTCGGCGCCGGATGTAACTGCTACGGTTTATGCGGGAGACGCGCTGCATATCCTGCATGCGGACAGCACCCGGGAATATGTCGTGAATGTCGATGCCACGCCCGGGGGTGCCATTACTTTCGATGGAACCGCGCCCGATGGCGACGGCAACGTGGTGGTTGCCGGGTGCGGCAACGCCAAGCCGCGCGCGGCCTTTGCCATGGCAAGCAACCAAAACGGTCTGACGACAACCATCCTGCAAAAATCCCGGATCTACCCCCTTGAAACAAATTTGTATTACGTCCGCCTGCGCGACACCGGCAGCGCCATCAGCACGAACAACCCCCCGGCCCTGTACAGAAAAAGAGGCACAGCGGCACCGGAAGAACTGGTCGAAGGGGTCGAGGACATGCAGATCGAATATGGTGTCGATACATCCAATCCAGCGGCTTGCTCGAATAACGATGGCGGGGTGGACGCATACGTCATTGCGGATGATGTTGAAAGCACCGCGCCTTGCGCCACCTCGGCGGAAGACTGGAAAAAAGTGTTAAGCGTCCGCGTTAAATTAACCATGCGCTCGACCGAGGATGACGTCACGACCGAAACAGCAGGTGGCGACAAACGCTTGCGCAAGACCTTTACCACAACCATTGCAATCAGGAATCGTCTATGAAACCCGATTCTGGGCACGGCCCATTTTCTCCGCGGTTTCGCGACAGCCAGCGTGGCGTGACGCTGATCGTCGCGATTATTTTTCTGGCCGTGCTGGCGTTGTTCGGCGCGACCGCCGCCCGCAACAGCATCCTCGAAGAACGCATGGCCGGTAATACGCGCGACCGTGATCTGGCGTTTCAAGCGGCGGAAGCGGCGCTCAAGACATTTGAAGTCGATCTGGCGGACGGTGTGGTGGACACTGCCAGCGGTTATGCCGACATGAGCAATTGCGCCAATCCCGCAGATGCGAGTTGTTATCAGAGCAAGGCCAACGGCGAAGCCTACTGGAACGATTCATCAATATTTCCACAAAGCTATGGCCAATGGACTGCCGCCATCTCCAAACCCATCACCCCCGAGCCCGCAGCGGGCGAAGCCAATGCCCGCTATATCGTCTGGAAGCTCCCGGATGCAGCGGGAAAAAAACGCTACCGGGTAACGGCGCGGGGTGTGGGGCAATCGACGGATACCGTTGTCATCCTGCAGGCGGAATACAGCGAGTGAACGCTGCGTGAATTAGAAAGAATGGAAGGAATGATCATGAATCAAGCCATCATCAATAACAAATTTGGACGAATCGCTGCTGCCCTGATTCTGGCGGGCATGGCAGGGACCGTGCAAACCGCGCCGCTGAGTATTGTGGAAACACCCTTGTTCCTGGTTGGCAATGTCGAACCCAACATCATGCTGATGATCGACAACTCAGGATCGATGACGAATATTGTTCCGGATGCGCCCTATAACCCCGCAACCACGTATCTGGCAAGTTGCCCTGTGGCCAGTATCATGCCAGGTGGTGCGACCTCGCTGGCTACATTGAATAACTCGGAGACGTTTGATGTTAATGTCTCCGCAGCCGGTGCCGTCACGCTTATTAAATCCGGCTCAGGCAGTGGTACATATACCTATGGAACTGGTGCCGGCAGAAGGTGTTTTAATCCTTCCTTGCTGTATAACGCCAGGCTGTATGCTAATGGTACAAGTGCTCCATATGTCCCGGCAGGGGGGTATCTTGATGCAGTCTACACAGGCAATTATCTCAATTGGTACTTAGGGACTTCAGCAAGCAGTTATGCCAACCCGGCCACTTTCCCAACGTCTGGAGCTGACCGTGGCCGCAAATCGGGAACCAGATCACGCTTGGAGGTTGTCCGGACATCGGCCAGCAACCTGGTAGACAGCCTGGGCAGCGAATACCGCGTTGGCTTTTCTGCATACAACGGTAGTACAGGTGGAAGGCTGATTGAAACGGTGGACACCCTCACGCCTGCCAAGAAAACACTTCTCAAGAACGATATCAACGCGCTGACAGCAAGCGGGAGCACGCCATTGGCCGAAACTCTGTCCAGCATCGGACGGTATTTCTCTACGGGCTCCTCGGGCAGCCTGACCGTGCATCCGGATGGCCCGGGTACAACCACAGAGACCCCGGCCAACTTGTTTCATGACATCCAGAACTGCACGAGCGCGCCAATCACGGCAGCCAACCAGTGCCCTGGCGCTTCAGCTTACGCTGCACCCATCCAGTATTTCTGCCAGAAGAGTTTTGCCGTCCTGTTGACCGACGGCCGTCCGACAAACGATCGCGACATCCACGCTTTATTACGTGACTATTCAGGTGATTGCGCGGCGGGTCTGTGTGATGCAACAAGCAATGGCACCACTTTGCCCGGCGGCCCGATGACCAATACGCCAGGCGGCGATTGCCCGACTAATCGTCATTTTTTGGCTTGCGATAATGGCACGAAAGTCGGACGCAGATATGAAGGCTCAGGAAGCGACTATCTGGATGATGTGGCACTGGGGTTGCAAGACATGGACCTGCGGCCGGATTTGTCGAAACCTTCTGGCAGCACGATCAGCGACAAGAACAATGTGGTGACCTACATGATTGGTTTCGCCGATGAGGAAGTCAAGGATGATCCCCTGGTCAAGGACACGGCAAGCCGCGGCGGCGGCGAGTTCAAATTGGCATCCAATTCCGCGGAGTTGATAAGCGCGTTTGATGCCATTGCCGCGACGATTGCCGCCAGTTCGGCCTCTTCTTCGGCGCTGGCGGCCAACTCCACCAGCATTCAGACGACCGCTCTGCTATACCAGGCCAGGTTCGATTCGCGAGACTGGAGCGGAAGTCTGTCTGCCTATCAGGTCAAAGACGATGGTTCGCCGGGTATCGAATATTGGAACGCGGCCAAAATAACCACCAATACAAATACCAAAGGTGGCGTCCGAAATATTTTTACGCTTAATGGTGGGATAAAACAAAAACTGTCCGTCGGCGTGGCCCCGACAAATGCGCTCCTGGCTGCGCTGGATAATGGTGTCGCCGATGCTGATGCAGGCGAAAAGGACACGCTGGATTGGATTTTGGGGTCGCACAGCAAGGAAAAAGACAAAGGCGGGACGTTGCGTAAACGTGAAAGAACCTTGGCAGACCTGAGCAAGGAAGAATGGGTATTGGGCGATATCGTCAACTCCGACCCGAATTATGAAAAGGACGAAGACTACGGTTATTCCACCCTGCCTTCGGGCACGCCAGGCCAGAGTAGTTATGCGGGCTTTGTTGCTGGCAAGGCTTCTCGTGCCGCTGTGCTCTATGTGGGCGCCAATGACGGCATGCTGCATGCGTTTGAGGCTTCCACTGGATCAGACAGCGGCAAGGAGATTTTTGCGCATATTCCGTACGGGGTTTACGGAAAATTGAAAGGCCTGACCTCGGACAGCTTTACCCACAAATATCTGGTGGATGGTCCGCCCCAGGTTGGGGATGCCTATCTTGGGCTGAGTACAGGTTCTACGGGCTGGAATACGATTCTGGTTTCCGGTTTGGGGGGCGGCGGCAAGTCGGTGTTTGCGCTGGACGTGACAAGCCCAACGACATTTACCAAAGACCAGATCATGTGGGAATTTACCGAAACTGATTTGGGTTTGACATACAGTCAGCCGCAGATCGCGCTCGTTGACATTAGCGGAACCAAGACATGGGTCGCCATTTTCGGCAACGGCTATAACAGCACGAACGAAAACGCGTTTTTATATGTGGTTGACCTGGCAACCGGAAGCCAGCTCGCCAAATTATCCGCTGGCGGTGGACCCGGCAACGGATTGTCAACCCCGGTTTTGCATGATGCGGATGGCGACAAGATCATCGATGCCGTTTACGCCGGCGATCTTCAGGGCGACATGTGGAAATTTGACTTGAAATCCGCATGGGCGGCCTCAAAACTGTTCGATGGTGATTCCACGAAACCCATTACGGCCCAGCCGCAAATTTACATGCATGGAAGTCATCCGCTGGTGTTGTTTGGCACGGGGCAGTATTTGACGTCGGGTGACATCGCTAACTCGGATACCCAAACATTTTATGCCGTGCAGGACTTGGGTGATGGATCGGTGGTGACCTCGGGCAACCTGGTGTCGCAAACAATCGATAAGCAGGAACAGGTAACGGTTACCCAGAGTAACGGCTCTAGCGCTACTTTTGATTTGCGCCTGACCAGTGCCAACACCGTGGATTATGCGGTCAACCGCGGCTGGAAAATGGATCTGGTGGTTTCAGGCATGTCCCCCAGTGGGGAACGCGTGGTCTCCACTGCGCTGATCAAGCACGGCCGTGTGATTTTCGTGACGGTTGATCCATCGGCGACGAAGTGTGAGCCTGGCGGCGAAAGCTGGCTCATGGAACTCGATGTTGTCACCGGAGGGCGGACAACAGATACCGTATTCGATTTCAATAACGACAATCAATTTGATTCGAGCGACAATGTGATTGACAGCCAACCCGTGTCAGGCGTGAAGTCAACCGTCGGCATCACCAAAACCCCGATCTGGATCGATGGTAAAGACCCGGGTGTTGGATTCAAGGAAATGTCGGGCAGCACCGGTGGCATCATGCCGCTGAAAAACAAGGGAGGTAGTCCACCTCCTGGGCCGCCTGGGGGTGGCGGTGGGGCGCCCTTCACACGGATTTACTGGATGCAAATCCAGTGATAGGGAAAATGGGTTACAAACAGCACAGATGGAGAAGAAACATGCGTAACAGCGCTCGAGGCTTCACCTTGGTCGAATTAATGGTCGTAGTAGCCATTATTGGCATCCTGGCTTCGATTGCCTATCCATCCTATATGGAATATGTGCGGAAGGGACATCGTGCCGAACTTAAAACCATCCTGATGGAAAATGCCCAATATCTGGAGCGAAGGTATACGGAAAAGAACACGTACACGGGGGCGGTTATCCCTTTCCTTCAATCGCCCAAAAATGGCACGAAGTCCTACAGCATTGCTGTTGCAATAGCGGGAACAACCTATACGCTGACTGCCACCCCCGAGGGGTTTATGGCGTCCGATAGTTGCGGCGCGCTTACTTTGGACCAATCGGGGAAAAGAGGTGCCGGAGGCGATGTGGGGTATTGCTGGAAATGATATTCCAACACATTCTCTACGATTAAGGATTTAATTCACGAATGCTTTTGATGGATGGAGTTTGCCCGCTGAATGCGATCAATTCCTGGAAAGGATGAAGAGAACGGCAGCCATAATGAAGCTGGTACGCTCAGCAGGCTTTCTTTGCGCGACCAGTCCAATCCAATAGTCATAATGGCTTGATATGAGGCCGGGAGCTGTTTGTAGTGATGCAGCAGCCTGTCCCACCAAGGAAAGATAATCCCGAAATTGGAATCATATTCATCCGGCCTGGATGAATGGTGCACGCGGTGCATATCGGGTGTGACAATCAGCCATTTCAATATGCGTTCAACTGGCTGCGGAAAACTGGCGTTCGCATGCCCATACAGATTTTGCAGAACAACCCAGAGCTCATAGGCGGCAACACAGGCAGGTGAAATGCCGAAAATGCTAATGATGGCAAGCCGCCATAAAATTGACAATATGGCTTCCAGGGGATGGAAGCGGAAGCCGGTCGTGCAGTCAAAATCAATATCGCTGTGATGGATGGCATGTATGCGCCACAGCCAGCGATAACGGTGCAAGGCAATGTGAAGGAAATAACTGCCCAAATCGAGCAGGCACAAACCGAGCAGGAATGTCAGCCAGACAGGCCAGACGGCAAGATTGAAAAGCCCCCATTGCATTTCGCTGGCATGGGCTGCCCAGCCAACCGCTACAAACGGCAATGCCAGCCGGATGATCAGATAGTTGAGCGCCAGCCAAAGCAGGTTGTTTGTCCAGCGCACCGCAGTTGAGGCCTCGGGTTTACGTAGGGGTTGAATCCCTTCCCATACGGCTACTGCAGCAAAGACGACAAGAAAGAGATAGTAGCCATTTTCGCCGTTTGCCCAGCGATAAATCTCATCCATCAAGGGATGATTTATTTCTTGTTACCGCGATTTCTTGCCCAGATTGCCAGTCCCGCCACCGCCCCTATTCCCAAAAGGGAAAGCGCGCCGGGTTCAGGGATGGTTCCCACTGTTCCAGCATTGGCGGAAATGTGATGAATGAGGAATAAAAAAGGAATCAGATATTTTGTCATGGCGGTCACCGTAGTTAAGGACAAATTGTCAGACGAGATATTGGGCGATTACGTCAATTTTTCTGACAGGGTTAAACCAAATTGATGTAACAAATATATTACAGCAAACATTGTGCCGGATTGCTGGTTGAATTGGTAATTGTATTGTTATCAACAGGTTAAAACGGGCGGGCTTCAAGAGTACAAGCAAATTCAATTTCAAGTATTACAAAGAGTAAAAAAAGCCGACGGATAATTCATCACTGACTGATTAATCAGCTGTCAAAAACAGCCCTGTGCTTTATAGGCCCTTCGGCAGCGGAAAACTGACCTTTTCCTGTAACCCTTCCAGCGGGGCCACTTCGGTGGCCCCGAGTTGTTTCAGGCGTTCAATAACCTGCTGAACCAGTATTTCAGGCGCGGAAGCGCCAGCGGTGATGCCGACACGTGATTTACCAGCAAGCCAGTCGGGCTGGATATCCTCGGCCGAATCAACCAGCCAGGCGGGCACGCCTAGATGATCGGCGACTTCTCGCAGGCGGTTGGAGTTGGAGCTGTTGGGTGAGCCGACAACCAGTACGGCATCGCATTCACCAGCCAGTTTCTTGACCGCATCCTGGCGGTTTTGCGTGGCGTAGCAGATATCGTCTTTTTTCGGTCCAACGATATTCGGGAAACGAGTCTTGAGTGCCTCGACCACGCGCGCGGCATCATCCACGGATAAAGTGGTCTGGGTCACATATGCCAGCTTGTCGGGGTCTGCAACATGAAGCCTTGCAACATCCTCGGGCGTTTCCACCAGATACATGCCGCCCGTGCTCTGTCCCATGGTGCCTTCCACTTCTGGGTGGCCCTTGTGGCCGATCATGATGATTTCCAGGCCCTTGTCGCGCATGCGTGCCACTTCGACATGGACCTTGGTGACGAGCGGGCAGGTGGCATCGAATACATTCAGCCCGCGACGTTCGGCATCTTCCCTGACTGCCTGCGAAACGCCATGCGCACTGAAAATGACCGTGGCGCCCTTGGGCACTTCATCCAGTTCCTCGACAAACACGGCGCCCTTTTGCTTGAGGTCATTGACGACGTAGGCGTTATGCACGACTTCGTGGCGCACGTAGATGGGCGCGCCGAATTTTTCAAGGGCGCGCTCGACGATGGCAATGGCCCGGTCAACGCCTGCGCAAAAGCCACGCGGGGTGGCCAGGTAAATGGTCTTGGTGTTCATTCGGCAGGCTTATTCAGGATATCTACGACTTCAACTTCGAATTCGATGGGGCAATCAGCGAGTGGATGGTTGAAGTCGACTTTAACACCCCTGGAATCGATTTCAAGAATTCGCCCGGGCAAGGATTGTCCATTAGGAAGGGAAAATTCAACCAGGGTATCGGGTTCGAGCTTGATTTCAGGCGGTATGTCCGCTGGCGCAAGGGTCTGGATCATTTCCTCGCTGCGCATGCCGAAAGCCTGCCAGGGATCCAGCAGAAACACATGCCGCTCTCCCGGTTTCAAACCGATCAGCCATTGCTCAAGCGCATGCGCCAGGGTTCCATCACCCAGGGTAAGCGTATCAGGCTCGACTTCGTCGAAGTTGGAAACAATGTCGGCGCCGTTTCGCAATCGGATGGCATAGCGCAATGAAAGCGAGTCGCCGCTGGAAACCATTGCTTCCTTCGTCAATCTTTTTGCCCCGCGACTTTTTGGCTGGCGGGAGATTGGCGCCGCAGGCTGTCCCAGATCAGCAAAGCCGCACCAACCGTGATGGCCGAATCGGCAACATTGAAGGCCGGCCAGGAAAAGCTTTCGTACTGAAAATACAGGAAATCGACGACGAATCCATGCCAGACGCGATCAAAAATATTGCCCAGCGCGCCACCCAGAATCAGTGATAAGCCTGTTGCCATCAGCGGCTCTTCATGATGCCTGCGCAACAGGTGAAGAATAAACAGGCTGGCGGCAATTCCGATCCCCAGGAAGAACCAGCGCTGCCAGCCTCCAGCGTCCGCCAGGAAACTGAAAGCAGCGCCAGTATTGTGCACGTGCACCAGACTGAAGAAGGGCAGCACGGGAATCATGGTCTGAAATTCCATGCCCAGAAAAACCGCCCATTTGGTGATCTGATCGACGGCAAAAACCAGCGCGCTGATCCAAAGCCACTTATGCATGTTCGCGCGCCTCACCTTCACCATACAAATTTCTCACACAGCGGCCGCAAAGCTGAGAGTGTTGTGCGTCTGAGCCGACATCTTCCCGGTAGTGCCAGCAGCGTTCACATTTTTGATGGCCCGAGGCCACGACGATGACTTTATCCTCATCCGAGGCTACGAGTTCGACCCTGGAAGTAATCAGGATGAACTTCAAATCGTCGCCAAGCGAAGATAGCAGGGCATGCGTTTCAGGTTTGACATGCAGGATGACTTCCGCCTGAAGCGAGGAACCGATCTGCCCTGCACTGCGGGCATTTTCAAGCTCCTTCAGCACCTGCGCGCGATAGCTGCGAATCTGCTCCCAACGGCTGATCAGCGTGGATTCTTCCTTCTGTTCTGGAAGCGTGTGCAAGGTGTGGAAGAACACACTGTCATCGTTGTTTCTGGTCAGGATGGCATGCACTTCCTCGCCGGTGAAACTCAGAACCGGCGCCATCAGACGTGTGAGTGAATGGGTGATGTGATAGAGCGCATTCTGCGCAGCGCGGCGTGCGCACGAATCCTTGCCGGCCGTGTAAAGCCGATCCTTGAGAATGTCCAGATAAAATCCGCCCAGGTCCTCGGAGCAGAAATTTTGCAGCTTCTGCGCGACCAGATGGAATTCATAGGCCTCGTAATGGCCAGCCAGTTCGGATTGGAGACGTCGTGTGGCAGCAAGCGCATAGCGGTCGATTTCCAGCCACTCATCAACCGGCAGTGCATGGGCTACCGGGTCGAAGTCATCGGTGTTGGCCAGCAGGAAGCGCAGCGTGTTTCTCAGGCGCCGGTAACTTTCAACCACGCGCTTGAGGATTTCGTCCGAAATGGAAAGTTCGCCGGAATAGTCGGTCGCAGCAACCCACAGCCGCAAGATGTCGGCGCCGTACTGATCCATTACCTTTTGCGGCGCGACGACATTGCCCTTGGATTTGCTCATCTTGCGGCCTTGTCCATCGACGACAAAACCGTGGGTAAGCAGTGCCTTGTAGGGCGCGCGGCCGTCGCTGGCGCAACCGGTAAGTAACGAGGACTGGAACCAGCCGCGATGCTGGTCGGAACCCTCCAGATACAGATCGGCGGGGTGAGCAAGCTCCGTACGCTGCTTGAGCACGCAGGCATGCGTGCTGCCGGAATCGAACCACACGTCCAGCGTGTGAGAGGATTTTTCATATAAACCCGATTCTTCACCCAGCAGTTCAGCTGGGTCGAGATTGAACCAGGCTTCGATGCCGCTCTTCTCCACGCGGCTGGCGACTTCTTCCATCAATTCCTGCGTGCGCGGATGCGTCTCTCCGGTTTCCTTGCGCGTAAAGATGGGGATCGGCACGCCCCAGTTGCGCTGACGCGAAACACACCAGTCGGGGCGATTCCTGATCATCGCCTCCAGCCGCGCGCGGCCCCATGTCGGGAAGAACCGGGTTTGTTCAACTGCGGCCATTGCCTTGGCGCGCAAGGTTTCCTGATCCATGATCCCCGATCCCTGATCCCTGTTTTCCATCCCGATAAACCACTGCCGCGTGGCTCGGAAAATGATCGGCGTCTTGTGTCGCCAGCAATGCGGATAGCTGTGCTGCAACTTGGCCTGTGCGAGCAGGGCGCCGTCAGCCGCGAGCGTTTCGAGCACGGTCTTGTTGCCATCCCAGATCGACTGCCCGCCGACGAGGGGAGTGTTAGCGTAAAACTTGCCGTCATCACCCACCGGGTTATCGAGCTTGAGTCCGTATTTCAGTCCGATCAGATAATCGTCGTGACCATGGCCAGGGGCGATGTGTACCTGACCCGTGCCGGTATCAAGGGTGACAAAGTCGGCCAGAATGACCGGCACCTGACGCTCGTAAAACGGGTGCTGCAGCAACAGGCCTTCAAGCACCTCGCCGGGGAAATCCGTAAGCACTTTGCTGGTCAGCTCAAAACGCTGCAACGCGCTGGCGGCGAGTTCGCGCGCCAGGATCAGGATGCCCTTTTCCGTGTCATGCAGTTCGTAGGCAAACTCGCGGTGTACCGCTACTGCCTGGTTGGCGGGAAGCGTCCAGGGTGTCGTTGTCCAGATGACCGCATATACCGGCTTGTCCGGCAAGGTGACGTGCAGGCGTTTGGCGACATCAGCAGTATTGACCACCTTGAACGCGACATCGATGGCCGGTGAAGTCTTGTCTTCGTATTCAACCTCGGCTTCTGCCAGGGCAGAACCGCAATCCACACACCAGTGCACCGGCTTGGCACCCTGGTAGAGATAACCCGCGCGCTGAATACTCGCCAGCACGCGAATAATGTCGGCTTCGAATTTGAAATCCATGGTGCGATAGGGATGCTCCCAGTCACCCAATACGCCCAGCCGGATGAAATCCTTTTTTTGGCGCTCGATTTGTTCCGCGGCGTATTCGCGGCACAGTTCGCGGAATTTCGCCGGTGGCAGATGCTTGCCATGGGTCTTCTCAACCTGCAATTCGATTGGCAGGCCGTGGCAGTCCCAGCCTGGCACATAAGGTGCATCGAAACCAGCCAGGGTTTTCGATTTGACGATGATGTCCTTGAGGATCTTGTTCACGGCGTGGCCAATATGAATGTCGCCATTCGCATAAGGTGGCCCGTCATGCAGGATGAATTTTGGACGCCCAGCCGATTTTTCGCGAATCTGCTTGTAGAGATTTTTCTCCTGCCAGTTTTTTACCCACCCCGGTTCGCGCTTGGCGAGATCGCCGCGCATGGGGAAAGGTGTATCGGGCAGGTTGAGCGTATTTTTGTAGTCAGTATCGGCCATTATCGTGACGCAAAAAAGGAACGAGCGTTATCAACGTCCCGGTTGATTTGGGCAATTAGTGCATCGAGGTCAGGATATTTTTCCTCGTCTCGCAGTTTCTTCAGGAAATCCACACGGAGCCGGCGGCCGTACAACTCGTCTATGAAGTCGAATATGAAGACCTCCAGCGTCGGACGTCCATTTTTGTGGACCGTGGGACGCGTGCCCAGGCTGGCTACACCCTTGAGGGGCGCACCGTTGAGCCCGCAGACCTCCACCGCAAAAATGCCGGCGAGCGGCGGGCGGTTGTGCTGAAGCTGGATGTTGGCCGTGGGGAAGCCTATCTGCCGGCCGAGTTTGTCGCCATGCACCACGCGGCCGGAAATGCTGTAGGGCCGGCCAAGCATCGCCGCCGCACCCTCCATGTCTCCGGCAGCCAGTGCTTCGCGCACCGCTGTGCTGGAAGAACGGCCGCCATTGACATGGACCGTCGGCAGGAATTCAGCTTCGAAGCCATGTTCCTTTCCGGCCTGTTTCAACAAGGCAATATCTCCGGCACGTTTGGCCCCGAAGCGGAAATCGTCACCCACCAGCACCCACCTAGCCTGGAGCGTTTCAACCAGCACGTGCTGAATGAAATCAACCGGGCTCAGTGATGAAAAACGCTGGTTGAAGCGGCAGACATGCAGGCGGTCAATGCCTGCCGCGCGGATGAGTTCGGATTTCTCGCGCAGGCTGGAAAGCCGGGCCGGCGCGTTGGCCGGGCTGAAGAACTCACGTGGATGCGGCTCGAATGTCAGCACGCAACTTTGCAATCCAAGTTTCTCCGCTTCTTCCTTCAGGCGCGAGAGCATGGCCTGATGTCCCCGGTGCAGGCCATCGAAATTGCCGATGGTGACTGCATGGGGAAAACCGAGCGGGAAGAGGCCGTGTGAAACGCGCATTGAAAGTGGACTGCTTAAAACAACAGATTTTAGCGTTTTTTCAGGCGGTTACGCAGCGCGGCGTTTGAATTGATCAAGCCTGATACCCGTAATCCATAAGACGGCGAAATACACACCAGCCCCGAGAAGAACCAATCCGGCGAGCCAAAGCGCGCGTTCCGAAAAGCCGGCATCAATCCAGTCCCTGGCCGAGCCTTCCGCAAAGAACAACGCGCCCGCCATGCAGGCCAACGCCATCAGCACTTTGAGTAAGAATTTTCCCCATCCGGGCTGGGGTGAATAGATGCCATGTTTTCGCAGCAGATGGAAAAGGATGGCGGCATTCATGCAGGCACCCAGGCCGATGGCCAGCGCGAGGCCGGCGTGCTTGAGATGCCAGATAAACGCCAGGTTCATCATTTGCGTTGCCAGCAGGGTAAATATCCCCACCTTGACCGGCGTTCGGATGTTCTGGCGCGCGTAAAAGCCCGGCGCCAGCACCTTGACCAGAATCAGTCCCAGAAGGCCCACCGAATAAGCGATGAGCGCCTGCCGGGTCATCCACATGTCGTTTGCGGTGAATTGTCCGTAAAGAAACAGCGTGGAGATCAGCGGAACCGCCAGTACAGCCAGTGCGACGGCGGCGGGCAAGGCCAGCAGCACGGTCAGCCTCAATCCCCAATCCAGCAGACGCGAGTATTCTTCCGGCGATTCATCCGCATAATGTTTGGCCAGGCTGGGCAGCAGAATCGTACCCAGCGCCACCCCCAGCATGCCGGCAGGAAACTCCATCAGCCGGTCGGCGTAATACAACCACGACACACTGCCCGTGCCTAAAAAAGAGGCGAAAATGGTGTTGATGAGCAGACTGATCTGGGCGACGGAAACGCCCAGCGTTGCCGGACCCATCAGGATCAGAATGCGGCGCACGCCGGGATCAGAAAAATCCAGTGTCGGGCGCGGCAGCATGCCAAGACGCATCAAGGCCGGAATTTGCAGGGCCAGCTGCAATGCGCCCCCCAGCAGCACGCCCCAGGCCAATGCCAGAACGGGTGGATCAAAATGTTTGGCAAGAACGGTTGCGCCCAGGATCATCGCCACATTGAGTAAAACCGGGGTGAAGGCGGGAATGGAAAACCTGCTCCATGTGTTGAGCACGCCCGCGGACAGCGCCACCAGTGACATGAACGCAATATAGGGAAAAGTGACGCGGGTGAGCAGCACGGTCAAATCGAATTTTGCCGGTTCGTCGGCAAATCCCGGCGCGCTGATGTATACCAGCAGCGGCGCGCCCAGAACCCCCAGGGCGGCAACGACAAGCAGCACCAGCGTCAGCAGCGAAGCAACCTTGCTGATCAACTGTCTGGAAGCCTCTTCCCCGTTTTTGTTCTTGTACTCGGCCAGAATCGGCACAAATGCCTGGGAAAAAGCGCCTTCGGCAAACAGGCGGCGCAACAGGTTGGGCAATTTGAAGGCGACAAAAAACGCATCGGTCAGCATTCCCGCGCCAAAAGCGCGGGCAATCAGCAAGTCTCGGATAAAGCCGGTAATGCGGGAAAGCAGGGTAAAACTGCTGACAGTAGCGAGCGCCTTGAGAAGATTCATGGATTTAAGGGTGGGGTCCGCCTTGCGGAAACTGGAATTTTTCCCTTATAATCGCATGCTTTATTGCGCTCTACCAATTTTCAGGAGTCAGATTCATGGCGAATACCGCCCAAGCCCGCAAGCGCGCCCGTCAGGCTATTGTCCAGCGCGCCCACAACATGGCCCAGCGTTCAGAACTGCGTACCGCCATCAAGAAGGTTCGTGCTGCCATCGCCTCAGGCGACAAGGCTGCCGCCGCAACTGTCCTGCAATCTTCCATGAGCGTGGTTGACCGCATTGCCGACAAGAAGATCATCCACAAGAACAAGGCCGCGCGTCACAAGAGCCGTCTGGCGCAAGCCATCAAGTCCATGGCCTGAGTATGTTACGGGGATGGATTGAAAAAACGCCGCTGATGCGGCGTTTTTTTTTGCGGGCTGATCCTGAATCAATTCAGGCAGGGGGATGGGGTTCCACGACCAGATCGTTGTCCTTGGCGAATCCCATGACAAATCCCCAGGCGCGGCTGTCGATTTCTTCAAGCTGGCTGTCGACGATTATGCATTTGACACCCTCGATCGAGGTCGGGTGCACATAAGGGGAGTAGTTGATACGGGAATCAAGTCCGAAAGTGCTTAATATCCCAGCCAGCCTTTCCGCCCAGTCGCTGGGACGAAAAGTGTGTCCGGACGAGGTGACTCCCTTGATGATCAACTGGCGGGTCGTTGGGTCGGGCATGGACTAAGTGTTTGTTTTTGTCTGGAATATCGGCATTTTAGCACGCTGCTCTTGCCAGACTTGCCGGTTTCGGGCCATACTTCTGTACCTGAGTAAAAACGTCAACTATTCTTTCAATCAATATTGTTCAGGAGGAAAACCAAGTGAAAAATCCGCTCGACTCCCTATGGGGTACCGTTATTTCCGGTCTGGTGCTGACCGTCGTGCTGTATGTCGTCGTTAAAAATTTCTTGATGTAAAGGGAGGGAAAATCCATGGAAATCGCTCTGATTCGCTGGATCCACATCATGGCAGGCATCATGTGGATCGGCTTGCTGTATTACTTCAATTTCGTGCAGGTTGCCGCAATGAAGGATGCCGCGGCTGACGGTACTGCTGCCGGTATCAGCAAGCATGTTGCCCCGCGCGCGCTGCTGTTCTTCCGCTGGGCAGCCGTGGTGACCTGGCTGTTTGGCGCAGCCCTGCTGGGTAGCAACTTTGGCGCAGCTTTCATGCTGCAATCTGGCTGGGCCGGGATTGGTATTGGCGCCTGGCTGGGTACCATCATGCTGTTCAACGTCTGGGTGCTGATTTGGCCCAACCAGCAGAAAATTCTGGGCATGAAGCCGGCTTCCGACGAGGAAAAGGCCAAGGCACGCCGTGTGGCTTTCCTGGCCTCGCGTACCAATACCATGTTGTCCATCCCCATGCTGTTCTTCATGGCATATGGCTGGCAGCATAGTGGCGTAATTTTCGGCTAAAATAACCTTACTAGCTTTGTGCACGGCGGCCTTGGCCGCCGTGTTGCTTTTTAGTTTCGGATGATTGCTTATGTCACAGTCACACCTGATGAATACCTATGCCCGCCAACCCGTTGCCTTTGTGCGGGGCGAAGGTCCTTACCTCTGGGATGAGGAAGACAAGCGCTATCTGGATGTTGTTGCCGGTGTCGCGGTCAACACGTTGGGGCATGGACATCCCGGGCTGGTGAAAGCCATCGCGGATCAAGCGGCCAGCCTCATTCACAGTTCCAACCTGTATCGGGTCAAACGCCAGGAAGAACTGGCTGACCGACTGTGCGAACTGTCCGGCATGGACAGGGCTTTTTTCTGCAATTCAGGCTGCGAAGCGAATGAAGCTGCCATCAAATTGGCGCGCATGTACGGCCATAGTAAAGACGTTGCCAATCCGACCATCGTCGTGATGGAGAAAGCCTTTCATGGCCGCACCATGGCAACCCTCACTGCAACCGGAAGCCGCAAGATACAGGCAGGGTTTGAACCCTTGCTGTCCGGTTTCGCGCGCGTTCCCTTCAACGATATTGCCGCCATCCGGCAGGTCGCCTCGACCAACAGGGAGGTGGTGGCGGTACTGGTTGAGCTGGTTCAGGGCGAAGGCGGCGTAAATATCGTTTCACCTGAATTCATGCGTGAGCTTCGGCAAATCTGCGATGAATTCGGTTTGTTGCTGATGCTGGATGAAGTGCAGACAGGTATTGCCCGCACAGGTACATGGTTCGCATTCCAGCACAGCGGGGTGATGCCCGATGTCATGGCGCTGGCCAAGGGACTGGGCGCTGGCGTGCCCATTGGCGCCTGCCTGGCTCATGGAGCAGCGGCTGAGGTTTTCAAGCCGGGTAATCATGGCTCGACATTTGGCGGCAATCCGCTGGCGTGTGCCGCCGCGCTGGCAACGCTGGATTCGGTGGAGAAGGAGAACTTGCGCGAGCAGGCCGTCCGCGTGGGAAATTATCTGCGCTCCGGGCTTGGCGAAAAGCTGTCAGGAATTTCAGGTGTCGTGGAAATCCGCGGTCAGGGTCAAATGACCGGGATCGAGCTGGATCGTCCTTGCGGCGATCTGGTCGCCCGCATGCGCGATCGCGGCTTCCTTATCAATGTGACGGCTGACAAGGTGATCCGGTTGGTTCCACCCCTGATTTTTACTGAAGCCCATGCTGATGAACTGATGGGACCGCTTGCCGAAGATATTGCTGCCTTCTTGAATGGCTGATTCCATGGCCAAGCATTTCCTACAGTTCAGCGATTTCACACGCGAAGAGCTTGAGCATGTATTCACGCGCTCGCGCGTGATCAAGGATCGCTTCAAGCGCTACGAGAAATATCATCCGCTGGTGGACCGTACGCTGGCGATGATTTTTGAAAAAAGCTCAACGCGTACACGGCTGTCATTCGAAGCGGGCATGCACCAGTTGGGTGGTGCGGCAATTTATCTCAACACGCGTGATACTCAACTTGGGCGTGGCGAACCGGTGGAAGACGCGGCGGAAGTGATTTCACGCATGGTGGATATCGTCATGATTCGCACCTTTGAGCAGGAAATCATCGAGCGTTTTGCAAAGCATTCGCGCGTGCCGGTCATCAACGGTTTGACCAATGAATATCATCCCTGCCAGATCCTGGCGGACATTTTTACCTTCATCGAACATCGCGGACCCATCCAGGGCAAGACCGTGGCCTGGGTCGGGGATTCCAACAACATGTGCAACACGTGGCTGCAAGCGGCGGTTGTGCTGGATTTCAATGTGCATGTTTCCACGCCACCGGGCTATGAAGTGGAGCCAGAGCGGGCGGGCCTGTATGACACCAGCCGTTATGAAAGCTTTGCCGATCCCATGGCTGCCTGCAATGGCGCCGATCTGGTGACGACCGATGTGTGGACCAGCATGGGATTCGAGGCCGAGAATGAAGTGCGCAAGAAGGCCTTTGCCGACTGGCGGGTGGATGTCGACATGATGCACGTGGCCAGCAAGGACGCGCTGTTCATGCATTGCCTGCCGGCTCATCGCGGCGAGGAAGTCGATGCGGACGTGATCGATGGCCCTCAAAGCGTGGTATGGGATGAGGCGGAAAACCGGTTGCACGTGCAGAAGGCGCTGATGGAATACCTGCTGCTTGGCCGGGTAAATGACCAGGAGACAAAATGAACATTGCCTACTTCAGAGACCCGGATACGCTTTACATCGAACTGCTGCCGGAATCCGCCGACCATTCCTGGGAAGCGCATCCCGGCATCAACATCAATATCGCTGCAGATGGCCGCGTGGTCGGCATCGAAATCGAAAACGCGGGCGACCGCATGGACATGAGTGTGCTGCGCGTAGGCAATTTCCCCGGCATCGTGCACACCGCCAAAGGTTCAACCCAATAAACTTAAACTTAAAACATGAGCACTATCAAGAAAGTCGTACTCGCCTATTCAGGCGGCCTGGATACCTCGGTCATCCTCAAATGGCTGCAGGATAACTATCAATGTGAAATCGTCACCTTCACGGCTGATATCGGTCAGGGTGAAGAACTGGAGCCCGCTCGCCAGAAGGCGCTGAAGTTCGGCATCAAGCCCGAGCACATCTACATCGACAACCTGCAGGAAGAATTCGTGCGGGATTTCGTGTTTCCCATGTTTCGCGCCAATACGGTTTACGAAGGTGAATACCTGCTCGGCACATCCATTGCGCGTCCGCTGATTGCCAAACGGCTGATCGAGATTGCGGAGGAAACCGGTGCCGATACGATTTCCCACGGTGCTACCGGCAAGGGCAACGACCAGGTGCGCTTTGAACTGGGCGCGTATGCGCTGAATCCTGAAATCAGGATCATTGCTCCCTGGCGTGAATGGGACCTGCTGTCGCGCGAGAAACTGCTGGCCTACGCCGAGCAGCACGGCATTC